>Ga0196978_1000228_pt1 | contig 29710 bp, 23 predicted proteins | sample S3v_2013CmetaG_FD_155491 | JGI IMG/M metagenome (GOLD analysis project Ga0196978, IMG submission 155491) | Soil microbial communities from Anza Borrego desert, Southern California, United States - S3+v_20-13C | ecosystem: Environmental > Terrestrial > Soil > Desert | place: USA: California... | reverse complement strand
GAGCGGCAATGGCTTTCAGGCGCCTCCGCTCCTGAGCATTCAATTTCAAGATGGTCATCCGTGCTCGACTGATTTCTGAGAACTGACGACCATCGTACTTGTGCAAAGACTTTTTGCAACCTACTTAATTCTCTTCCTCGGCCTGACAACTGAAGAGTTCTTCACTTCGTTTCAAGCGTTCAAGCCATTCGCCGACGGGCCGTGGCCCTGCCTCAATCGCGCCGCGAATCATTTTGGCGAAGCAGTCGTATCGAGATACCGGATAACCGATAATATAGTCAAAGGGAAGCTTGGTAGGCCGATGGGCATTTTTAGCTGTGAGTGTGGCTTCATCTACAACAGAGTAGGGCCTGACACATCCCAGGAGGATCGTTATCGAATTGACAGCGTTGAGTCTTATGGCTCGACATGGGAGCAGGTCTTACGTGAAGCTTGGTCAGACACCTCCCTATCCCTCGAAAGAGCCGCCCGCCGGCTCGGCGTGAGCGAGTTGACGGTTGTTAGATATGCAATCAGATTAGACTTACCCATGAACGCCCCTGGCTCTCGGCAAATTAGTCTCAAAACTATCGAGCGGTACAAGAACTTTCGTAGATCAAGAAGTGAGGCATTAGAGTATTACCGGAAAGAATGGCTCTCGGTAAGAGAAGCGAATCCCAATGCGGGTCGCAGGCAACTAATGATACTCGAAAGTTTCCTTTATCTGTGGCTCAAAAAGAATGACTCTGAGTGGCTCGAAGGTCATCTTCCACCAATTATTAAGAGCGAGAGAAAAATTGAACTCAAAGACTGGAAGAGTATTGATTTAGAGCTTGCGGCAGCAATAAAAGCTACATCTAAACGTATCAGAGAAACTCCGGGACGCCCAATTCGTATTTCCCTGGCAGCTATCGCTAAGGAGGTTGGGCATAAAGCCTGGCTTGAGCACAAACTCCATAAGCTTCCGCTTACGTCCAAAGCTCTTGATGATTGCTTAGAGCCGGTTGAAGAGTTTTTGATTCGACGGGTGAGGTGGGCTGAAGAATATTACTTTCAAAAAGGCGTATTCCCGATGAGGTCTTACTTCGAGGCGCGCGCGGGTACAAGACATAAATCGGGAAAAAGGCCAGCAGTGCAAAGCGAGATTGAAGCTGCTTTGGGAAGATTGAATACAAGGCTCTCTTCAACACTAGCTCGACTATGAAGTTGGGATGCTATTACTTGTTTGACGGTCAAGTTGAATGAGTTGTTAGATGGCTTGATTCTATATGTCACGATTCTTGCCAAGAAGGCAAATCATACAATGCTGGACAACCTCCAACCCAGTATCAACGGCGTTTCTAGCATCACTGCTTTCAATTTGTGCTACTTGTACACGATGAACAATTTTATTCCTTTGTTCTATTAAGCTTCTCAAATCTTCCCTGAGCTTTGGGGTCAAAGATATTCCAATTGCAGGAAAGTATCTTGTGAACTTTTCTTCTGTACCCACTCTAATTCTCTTATCACTCTTGTTCTCCCATAAACGTTCAAGTATAAGGTCGCATAATTTAGATGTATTGCCTAAAAGCTTTTTGAGCCTACCCAGAATATGATCTTCAATAATTTCATTTGCAAACCAATCTAGAATCATTACTACTTGTACGATTGCAAGATTATATGCTCCCATTTCGATTTGACGGGCTGCGTCTAGAAGATACGTCTCATAGATACTTGGCCTCCTATTTTGTTTTAGATACCTTTTCAGAGCCGTTAAATTGCTTGAGTAATCATCGGGCTTCTGGACGGACGATATAGAAGTAGTTGATTCACTAAACTCCCTTATGACAATTCTGCCTGTCTTCACCATCATAAAGAATCTATCTAGCCTCTCAGGGGCATATGACAGTGAATCTTTACTAGCAACTGAATATATTGGGGTGAAGTCTTTGAGCACAGTGATAGTTTGTAACAAAAGCCTTTTTGCAACATCCAATTCATACGTCTGTGGTGTAAATGGCCGACTTGCCTCACTTCTATCCGAATATTCCCATTCCATTAACACTACAGATTTGAATTCCGACGCATTCACCAGCGTTTCAAGGTAAGAGGGGTACCGTTGCAGACGCTCGCCCCATAACTGATAAGACATTAGAACTTGAGTTCGCTTAATATCTCTATAAGAGTCGTTAATTAGGCGTTCATGCGGTTGTCCTTCAAAAAAATCGACAGCTTTAAACTTAATGTAAGGATTCCCATATTCAGATTTAATTTTTATCCACTTATTAGGTAGTTTAACCAAGAATGGAAGCTGAAAAAGGATTGTCACTCTATCAGAACCTGACTTCTGAAGGTCTTCATATGCCTCTAATAGATCAACTTCTTCACACCATTTCGCAGTTATTAATCTGTCTACGATTGAAGTAGATATTGCTCGCGTGTATCCGAGTTTGGAAGCATTTCGTATCTCATCAATGACATCCTCTTTATCTTTTAATCTCATTTTTCCACCTTCGATAAAAAAAGCTATCTAACGCCCCTCCAGCTCAAGAAACCATACTATTGAACTGCTAATATGTTTGGCTTGTCAGGTGAAGCTTTCGGTGTAGGATTCTCAGCTATAATCTTTACTGGTTTTCTTTCATCCACATATCTACGAAAGCTTTCACTATAGAAAACCTTTCTGTCTTCCCACCAAGCTGCCACTCCTACCTTATTCAAATCATCCATTAGGTTCTTACTCCAGCCTTCCCACAGTTCAGGCGCTAGCAAATCCTCTTTTACTTGAAAATACAAATTTTCATAGAAATTGAAAAAGCTAGAAATCAGCTCGTTAAATCGAACCATTTCAATATCGTTTAGCTGTTCAGGAACTTCAGTGCCAAGTTTATATATGCGAGCAGTATTATCGTCTTGGCTAATTCGAGTTTCAATACTGGCGACCCCACTTATGATCGTTTGGTAGGTAGCACCCCTTGTACTTTTGGTACTTATTTTTACCTGACGTGCCAAATACAAGAGCGATACGACAACACCCACCGAACTGATGATTGTAGCGATATTAGCCCACATCTGGATAGTAGCGCCCCAATCAATAGCCGTTTTAGATTCAAGCATCCTTGATCTCCTTAGTACACTAGACTTCTAGAGTAATAACTACCGTGAGGACTGGAAGGGTCATCAATGGAGAGCAACCACTCCCATATGTGGACGCGACGCTCAAGTGCCGCGATTCGTTCTGCGCGGCCTTACATGCCGTGCTGTTTATTGCTACTCCCCCTCTTCCTGTGTAGCGACCGTCCAGATGCGTTTCAACGGAATCTCGGCGCGGAGGTCTTCGTCGAGTTGGCTATAGTTGTCGAGTAGTTCTTTGATGAGTGTGTCCTGATCCCACAGACGTACGCGGAAGAATTGACTCGCGATCTCCCGCTCGACCGACGACTTGAAGCCCCCCCACGAGACGAGCAGCCCTTGATCCGCCTGGACGTTCTGCATTGTGCCGACGAGTTGGTCGAGCGTCGGGCGGTCAATCGGCGTCTCCTGAGACTTCACCTGGACGCAGATGCGCGGGCGGCCGAAGCCGAGCGGGCCGGGGGCGGCGAGGATGTCCACGCCCTTATCGGCCCCCTCGGGGCTGCGGTAGGTGGTGTAGCCCTGCGCCTTCAGGATCGACTCGACGAGACGCTCCATGCCGTGCCCTTTGAACTTCCCGATGATGAGGCGGGCGATGCTGTCCCGCCCGAGGCGTTCGAGGTCAACGACCTCTTCCGGCGCATTCGTATCGGCTGCGACCTCGACCTCTTTACCGGGGGTGAAGGCTTTGACGGTCGAACGCCAGTTGTTCTGGGCCATCTGCCGGACGCGCCGCTCGGCGTCGTTGCGCTTGATCTGGCAGAAGGTGAGGAATGCGCCGAAGGAGTAGAGCAAGTCTTGGTCGAAGGCCGAGCGCGGCACATCTTTGGCGAGCCATTGTACGTCACGCCAAGACTGGAAGGGTGGTTCGGCGCTTGCGTCGTAGGTGAACTTGCTTTTGATCTCGCCGACGGCTATGGCCGACTTCATTTTGAGCGGGAGAACGAGCCAGTCCCCGACGTTCATTCCTAAGACGAAGGCCCACACCTGACCGGCATTGTTGGCAATCTTTCCCGGCGTAGCGTCGGGCGACTCCGCATCGCGCACGATGGCTTTGATGTCTTCGTAGCTGTTCGCCTTCGTAAGGTCTGTGTTGTGAAGACCACTCCAAGTCAGGTAGACACGGTTAGTGTCTAAGAAGTGCTGTTCGTGCTCGCCATACTTCCCCGCACGGACTAACCAGAGAGGCATAAGAGGATCCTTTTATTCCATCAATTTAGCGTATCTGCTCGGAGAGGTTGTTTCTGGCTAGAGTCGTGTAATAGTAGATATTAGCCTGCGACACTCGCCCAACAAATCGACACCATGACGCTCCATCAACTCGAATACATCCGAGATGAATAGGCCAGGGCCGCGTACAAGGTCATCAATGGTACGCCTAGGCAACAGAGGTAATACAACCGCGGCGAGTTCAGAAGTTTCAGGAGATATAAACTCTTTAATAGAGTAATTAATATGAATAGGCAGCACGCTAAAGATCGCGATCAGATGCTGTTCGCGGACTTGTATAGCTCTCTGAACCTCGCGGTGCGAGATGTGGCGGCAAAAATCATCAATAGTCGTTGGCCCGCTATATGTCTCCTGCCACTTCTCGTTCCAACGTGCCTCCCGCGGGAAACCGGCACTGGCAAAATGTAGCGCTGGTTCTTGGAACACTTTACGCAATGAGGGATAGGCTAGAGCCGAATCCACACGAATCCTTTCTGCGCCTTTGCTCATAGCCCTCATGTAGAGGCGCGAAGTTTCAGCGTGAATCTCATCACCACTTGCTGCATACTCACGCTGATGCCCTCCCCATCCAAAATAGTCTCCAAGTCGGTAGCCGGAGACTTTATCATCCACGATAACATCGGCGCTTGGCGGGGCGAATAACGTTGCGAGCGCCTCATCAACTTTGTCACAAAGTTGAATGTAAGCAGGGTAAGCTGCTTTGAATTCTGGCGGATAAGCGGTGCAAGCTTCAACTAGCACATTGGCTCTCTTGGCCTGCATTACAGAGCGCAGCCCTTCGATGTATCCCTCGCTGTACAGTGTGTCGGCGTCTGCTTGCAAGATAAGCACGTCATGTTCACTTCTGTCCATTGAATGCGCGAGTTCCCGCGCCAGCATGTTGCCGCGATGACGTGGAGGCACATACCCGCGTTCTGACTCATACCCGATAACAACTCGGCCATCAAGCGAAGTGCCCTTCACTGTTTTTGCAATATCGGCAGAATCATCTGTTGAGCCATTGTCAATCAAAAAAAGTGTTGTGCCTCGTGGAGTAGAATTGGCTCCCGTGCCGAAGCCAAGTGAACGACAGGTGTTCGCAAGTGTCTCTTGCTCGTTCAGGAACGGCAGCACTATCGCAACGTGAATTTCTGTTGATGCCTCTTTAGCTTTGTGTGTCACGCTTGTGCTCCAACCAGTTCCTGAATTCAACCGCAATAGAAGTGGGGACAATGAACAGATTGTAGAGCCGACTTCGATTATATTTTCTCAATACCATTCACTCCACATGCTGTATTATAGGTGGGTAAATATACTTTAGGCTTGCCAGTGAAGGTGAATTATGACTGACTTTAAAAGCGCAACTCCAGTTTATTTTACCTCTCTTGAACTGAAAAACGTGCGCTGCTTCGGATCGCCCCAAAAGCTAGATTTGACTGATGGTCACGGACGCCCAGCGCAATGGACACTGCTCATGGGTGATAACGGTGTCGGAAAATCAACGCTGTTGCAGTGTTTAGGATGGATGAGACCTTTACTTCAAGCACCAGACAAGAATACCGCCATTCTACAAAGGAATGAAGGCAATGAAAATAGTGGCTTGAGGCTGGAACTTGCACCAGCATTGAACAATGAAGAAAACGAAGTGCTTGAAACTTTGTTGCGTTCCCAGCCTGACACGTCACTTGAAATTAAAGCGACTTTGTGTTCAGGGCAAGACTTTCGCGACTCTCAGCATTGCAAAGAAATGAAAACCGCAATTCAGGCCGATGGCAAGGACGGCGAGCTTAAAGATTCTAGGCTACAAGGTAACTCGAAAATTGAAACAGAAGATGATTACCACGAATGTAATATCATTGCTTATGGAGCAATGCGTTACAAGGGGTCACGTAATCTGGCACAAAGCGAACTTGATAACAATCCTCTTTCCTCTCTGTTGTCGGGTGAAACGGAACTTTACGATACTGAAGAAATTCTTGTTAGCTTGAATGCTGCCGCAAATCTGGAAGGTAAGAATAAAGAGGTTGCTAGCAAGCGGTTAAAAAGTATTTTGTAAATGATAGTTACAACTATTCCGTTCATCTCAAGTAAAGAGGACATTGAGATTCTCGGCCCCAAAATTCCCGGTGGTGTTAAGGAAGGAAGCGGCGTTTGGTTCAAAACTCCATACGGTAAAGTTCAGTTGTCCGCATTGAGCCTTGGCTACCAAATAACATTAGCATGGACAGTAGACCTCGCGTGGCGGTTGTTCCAGCTTTATTTTGATAGTGAAAGCCCGTTGCTAGAGCCTGCGGTGGTACTCGTGGATGAATTAGATTTACATTTACACCCGCGCTGGCAGCGCACGATGATAAGAGATCTAACTCCTCATTTCCCCCGTATCCAGTTCATCGCAACCACCCATAGCCCATTGATGGTGCAGTCAGCAGCCACCGAAAACCTTGTCGTGCTACAACAGAATAACGATGAAGTAGAGATAAATAGCGAACCTCATGTAGTTGAGGGCTGGCGTGTTGATCAAATTCTAACGAGTGAATTGTTCAATGTTTCCAGCCGAAGCGTTAACAAAGAAGAGCTGTTCTTGGAGCGAGACGCACTACTAGACAACCCGAAGAGGACTGAAGAGGAAAACAGGCGGTTGCATAGTGTAGAGGAACAAATCAAACGCTTACCGACCTTCGAGAATCCGCAAGATCAAGAAGAGGCGATGAGCTTAATTCAGCGAGCTGCTGAAATCCTCAAAAGGAATGGAGCGTTGCTGCCTTGATTTGGATCAATAAACCGACTGCCCCCGAAGTTCTCACTGTAGATGGGGCGGAGCAAACTAGAAGGGACTGTGAGAATTACAACAACTGTGCCGATGATTATCATTCGGGCAAAGCTAAATTCGACATTCTCGGAAGCATCTACAATGCGGATGAGGTGAAGCAGTCTTTGTTGGCAGCCCAACACAATAAGTGTTGTTACTGCGAAAGTAAGTTCGGAGCCACATCCTATGGTGACATAGAGCACTATCGTCCTAAACGTGCTGTAAGGCAGGAGCCGGAGCACCTCGGCTACTGGTGGCTTGCTTATGTTTGGGACAACCTACTCGTGAGCTGTGAGGTGTGTAACCGAACATATAAAAGTACATGGTTCCCTCTGAGGAATCCAGAAGCGCGTGCGAAGACTCCCACGGATGATATAGATGCGGAGGAGCCATTGTTGATTAACCCTGGGCTACAAGACCCGCGCGACCATATTCACTTCCAAGATGATGCCCCTGTAGCTTTAGATGATATTGGTCAAACAACCATAACCGTTTTGGGTCTTCGTCGAACGGATTTACAAGAAGCGCGATTAGAGCAGCTCAACAAAATAAAAATGAGCTTTAGGATAGTCTACCTAAAAGCATTGGCCGCATTCTTTGACCAAGATGAGGAACTTAAACGGAAGTCTATATCTGAATTTGAACAGTTTATAGAAGAAGTGAGGGGGGCTGATGCTAAATTTAGTTCGATGGCTCAAGATTCAATTGATCAATTGTTAAGGGAGATTGAGGTTTTCGGACAAACACTAATGAAATCCAATCCATAGTAAACTTGATATGTATACGGCTCTAACCTCATTTATACGAGGACGAATCTAAGTAATTGCCAATCATTCAGCGAACGTCAACATTAACTTTTGTACAAAACACTGCCCTGCTTCCGTGAGGTCGGGACAATTCTGGAAGGAATGCACTTCCGCGATCTGTTTAGCGATTTGATCTCGCCGGCTGTTTATGTAAGGTGCATCAGTATTTTGTAAAGATGATAGGTTCCCTAAAAACTCATATACCACTCTAAATACATATAAGCCATGTAAGATGCCCTGAGCTGTGCGAAATTCATCCCGCCACGGCGAGTAATATTTTTTATGGCTTGGGTTAGCAAGTTTAACGACACGCTCGATGAGTGTGAGTTGCAGGTGCATTGCTTCGTGAACAATCCCTTCAACTACTCGCAATGCATCGTTGGGTATGCGCCTCGAAGGAACTGACACGAATATAGAGAACGGGATGTGTGGTTCGCTGAAACTCACATCCCACTCGTCGTTTACAGGGCTGATGATGTGAATTGACTTAACTAGGGCGGCTACAGTAGTCGCTAAAGTAGGCACCTTTGTCAAAATCGTTACTGCATCTTGCAGACAACTTGAGATGGCACTACCCACAACTTGCTCAGCGTCGTAAAAGCTAACCCCAGCGTCGTCATACTCGCGCTTGATACTGTCGCTCAGCAACTCAATCTGTAGCGAAGGCTCATCCCATTCAACACCAGTCCGCGGCGGCAAATATGTGATGATAGAACGACTCGCGTTTGAATCACACAAAATCACCCTACCTGTACCGTAGGAGAGCCTAGTCAATCCACAAGTATGGCCCAACTGCTGCCAACATATTTCTATTACTTGCTTAGTGAGATGAGGAAGCCAAACGGCATCCTGGTACGGCAGCGAGCATTCAACCTGCTTCACTACATCAAACATGAACGGATTCCGCGTAGAACGAATATACAAGGGTGAATCGTTCGCCCCTATGAATGGTTGAAACGGCGTGATTCGAGGCGGGAGAAATTGCGAAGCCGACTGCGCTATTGTGTATTGGGTGAAATATTTGATACACGTCTGCCGGGTTCGGACTATTGAAGAACATTAACATTCCTCCATGCTCCTCTGTCCATTCCCGGTTGAGTTGAATTAGCAAACGGTGCGTTTCACACCCAGGAATATAATCATTGTGTATTCTGATACGCTGTCCGGGAAGGAGTTTATGTGCAGTAAAATCAAGGCTCTGTTGAAAGTGCACCTCGAATAATTCTTCCATCCTTGCTTTAAGGGTATCAAGAAAAGATGGTTCCTTGAGGAAGGATAAGTGCACGGGCACTTCAACATCCCAAAAGCTGAACTCGTACTGCTCGTAAAATTCGGTTTCCTTTAACCTCCAAGATGTGCAGCCTTCAAGCCACTTCAATACAGACGAAGCAGCCTCTTCCGTTAATGCGACTGGCGAAGAGAAGTAAGGGAATGGCGTGGAGAACAATTCTATTGAAGAAAACTCCTGCCATGTACTGGGAGGAGCACTCATACGTTTATTGCAGTCAAATGTTTACGAACATGCCCAATCAGCAGACGCTGATCAGCACAGTAAATTGATGGATTATCGTAGCCGTTACCATCCTGCCATCTATGTAGTGTCATCCCGCCGCCGCAGACCTGTAAATCAGGACAACTTAGACAAGTTTCACAACTTGGTCGTTGTGCGGCGTGGTATTCGGCGAACTCTGATGAAGCGAGCACCTCAGCCAAACTGTGTGTATGCACCGTCCACTTCTGCAAAAAGCGGTCAGCTCCGTTGTAAGCACTCTTCAGCGTATCGTTCTTAGTAATCGATCCATCCGTATCAATGATAGCGATACCAAAGTCAGTGATGCCAGTGCCATCTTTGGTTCCATTGCCACCAAGAAGGATTTTAATAATATCATCGAGTATACGTATGCGGATTGGCTGCGGGTCGGCGAGATATATATCAACTAATCTGGAGAGCCACTCTCCATATTCAGTCGAGTAAAAAGACTTCTTCCCTTGTGGCAGTCGGGTGTGATTTCCGTCTTGACATAAGAAATCGACGCTCGGAGCATTCAGCCATCGGAAGAAGTTATACACTTCTTCCGCATCCGATTGAGGGTCGATCACCGCTATCACGCCAGAGAAAAGGAATGTCGCATCAGAATGGTTGCGCAGCTTCTGGATGCCAGTTAAGACTTTCTTGTAAGTGTCTTGGCCCCCACGTCCAACTCGATTACGATCATGAATATGTTGCGGCCCATCAATACTGACGGACAGACTGGTGTGGTATTCAGAGCAGACATCGAGAATGCTATCAGTGATCAAGACACCATTCGTTTGAAGGCTAATAGGGTATTCGTAAGGTAGCGCGTTACGAAGTGTTTTGAGGAGTTGTGTTAATTCAGTTCTGCCGAGTAGAAGCGGCTCGCCGCCGTGAAGCACCACAGCGAAGGGGTGTTGTTGCGAACATGATAATTCAGCGAGTGTTCGTGCGACGGCCTCAACAGTTTCGTGTGACATTCGCTTAGGCATACTGGCCCAGCCGTTGTCACCCATGTTGTAAACATAGCAATAAGTACAGTCGAGATTGCAGCGACTGGCGACCTTCAAAAGAACCGTGTCGAGTTCCACCACTTTCGCTAAATTTTTAGGAACGATTGTGACGATTATGGAAGCGGTTGTACATGTTAGGAGTAGCAGTCTCTTTATTACGCACTTCTTCTATTAGCCTAGTGATTACGGCGCTTGAGACTTTATCAGGATTTATTTGCTGCTTGTTTATATTTTGCGACTTAACATCCTTTAGACGTTCTGTCTTCTGCATTTAATATCTCCTGTTCGCGTTTGTCTCGAATCTTACAAGCGAACTTTTAACATAGGGACGATATGATTACAATCAAATACTCATTGACCAAGTAAGTGCCGTAGCTAGAAATATTTACGGAAGGCGATATACGACTTATTTCTGACCTGTTCATCGTATAGCCAAAGATAATGCGCGAAAGCCATTGAATTTGCTGTATTTAACGACACATATTTAATTTTGGAATTAGAGAAATTAGATAACACTCTCTATTGACCGGTTCTGAAAGTTATGCCGTTTAACACAGATCCGATCTTTATTTGGCGAAAGAAGATTTTGAACTGTGAAAGGGCGGCCGGCAAGAGCCGATCTTTATTTTACGGCATGAAAAAAACGCCGACGTAGAATCAATGGCTTACGCGGCGTTCAGAGCTGATCTTTATTTAGCTGCTACAAAAGTTACGTTCCCAACAATAAAGATGCGTTGGGTACAATACAACTGCGTTCCATGCGACAGGGGCGGAAGTAGCAACACTTAACAGCCTTACCCCCCTTAGCCGGATTTTGATTCGTTCGCCCCTACTAGGATGAAGCCCTAGTAGGGGCGATTCTCTATGTATAGCTGTTAGGACGAAAGCCCGCGATACAGTCGCGGGCTTGATAGTGTTGCTGGTACACACGCTGGTAAAGGTTCTTTGCCACCCCGATGTAGATAGGCCTAGTAAAGAGCTGCAGGGTCTTCGACTTGAAAAAGTCGCTGAAAAACGTCCCCGCACGTTCTATGGCATCCTCCAAAACCTCGGCGGCAGCCTGCCTCTGCGCGCCATAGCTGACGGACAAATTGGTATTCCCCTCCAAGATGACGCCATACCTCATCCGGATTTCCGTCGACATGATACCGGGAGATTCCATAAAGGTGGACAGGGTCCGGCCCACCGTCTCCTTATCCACCACGAGCGGCTTGTAGTACCAAGCGTATAGTCCTGCGCGGGTGAGCACGCTGGCGATCTGAGGGCCCTGATACTGATTGACTTCCATCTGAGGCATGGATGACTGGCAGGTGACCTCGGGCAACCGGAAGACCTAGAGGTTTGTTACAGATGACAAATGGTGCACGGCTCCGTGTCGTCCTCGTCCTCTAGTGTCTCGTTAAAAATTTGGTAGAGCTTCTTCCCCGGGTGGGCCTTAGACTTCTTTTTGACTGCCTGCTCCTGCTTGCGCTTTATCTCGGCGACGCGCTCAGGACGGGCCAACTCTTCGAGGCTCTCCCCCTGGCTCCAGGTGTAGCGCACCCCGCGTTCCTCATCTAGCTTCTCGTACTTCTTTGCCTCCTCAAACAACTCCGGGTGGCGTTCGAGGAGGCCGACCCACTCCGACTTACGCTGGAAGAAGCAGAAGTAGCAGCCGGAGCGCGTACGCCACTCGTAATACTTAGGCAGTCCTACTCCCGCGTTCTCCAAAATTTGGAAAACGTCCGCCTGGTTGATCCCGTCCTCCTTGAACGGATACACCGGCGTGACGTTCGGCTTGTGTGAGATATACCCGTCGCGATCCTCATCGGCCCGGATGCCCACGTAGCTCAGAACGGGGTCGTCGCCCACGAAATCCTCGAACGCCTTGATCTTCAGCATGCGCGTGCACCACCGCATCTGGGAAGACGGCAGATAGCCGCCGTACATCTCCAGCCAGTGGTCGAACCCCCGCTCCGCGTTGAGCCTTATGATCGGCTTGCCGAGGGTCGCCTGGAGCGTGTCTAAGTACTCGTAGGTCTCGGGGAGTTCCTTCTGCGTGTCGCAGAAGAAGTACTCCATCTCAGGCACCCGGTCCCTCATGTAGAGCGCCAGGGCCGAGCTATCCTTCCCCCCCGATAGGCCGAGCACGTGTCTTACTTTATCTGCCATCATCGCCCCCCCCGCCTACCATCATCTTCGCGCCGCTATCCTTGGTAGGGCCAGCGTTCAGGAGATCAGAGAGCAATTTCTGTGACACTGAGGCGAGTGCCGCCAAGGCCAACTCGGGGTTGTCGTCCATGCCGAGCCGCTCCAACAACTCCGTCACCCCGACCACAGCTTCCTCATACCGGCGGCTCTCCTTCCGGCCGACTACCACCACAGCCTCCAAGTCTTTTGAGCGCGGCTCCGAGACGCCGATTCGCAGGATGTGATCGGGCTTCTTGCCCTTTCTTGTGTGTGTGGTCTCCTCGAAAACTAGCGCCTCGATGTGGCGGAAGCTGCGCGCGAGATCTGCGAGAGTGATCTCGTAACGCGCGCGGTCAGCGTCGTTCCAAAGGGGCGGCTCTTTACCGACTACGATGGTCGCCACCGACGTGATCCAGGCCGCGTCCTCGGGCTGATCCCCTTGGAGCTGGCCGACGAAGGCCTTAAGCCGCGGGTCAACACAGTGATCCCATATCTCCGCCGCGCGCGACCTGAGTCGCTCGCGCGCCTCGCCCTCCTCGAAGCCGAACGCCTTGAAGAGGAGGGCCCGCAGATCGAAGAGCAGATCGTCGTACGCACGTTCCAAGTCGAGCAGCGCCGCCTTGAGTGTGTTGAAGAAGGCGGTGAGTTGCCCGTCTTCGCCACCGCCTCCGGCGGCGAACGGCTCCACCCCGCACGCGCGGGGCAGCTCGTCGAACAGCAGCGCGTCGGGGTCCTTCGACGAGAAGAGCGCGTCTTTAATCGCGCGCGCGGCGGGCGGGATGTTCTTCGTCTGTTTGGTGTACTGCGGCAGGCGGCCGAAGAACTTGTAGAGCGGCTTCAGAATGCTGACCAGGTTTTCAGCCTTCGCCTCCCCCGGACCGGTGAACAGCCGCGCCATCAGGCGGAAGACTTCCCTCCTGACGCCCTCAACTTGATACCTGCGGAGTTCGAACTTATCGGGCGAGCGGATGAGGCGGTCATACACCTCGGCGGTGACCTCAGGCAGGTAGGCCCCGCTCTCGTAGAACGCCACCTCGGTATCGTGAGCCAGCGCCGCCGCGCAGAAAAGGATGGGGATGACTCCCATCTTGAGCCCGTAAGGCCGGCGCTGGAGCATGTCGAAAAGCTCCTTCACAGTCCGCCGTTGCAGCTCACACCCGTCGAAAAACGCTTCGATCCCCCGCCAGACTTCGGCGAGCCCTTCATCGTCCGAGGGCTCGCCGAAGCCGTAGCAAGCACCATCTGGGCGGTGAATTCCTGTGTATTCAAGGACGGAGGCGTATATCGCGACTTCGGGGGGCGTTCCCGTGAAGCCGAGTCGCTTCTCGCCTCCCCGCTTAAGCATGGCATCGATGAGGCTGCCGCGCGCGGCCGCGGCGGCAGTCGACAACTGCCTCCGGTTGACCAGCTCGTTGCGCAGGACTGGGGTCGCCGAATACACTTGGTCGCAGATCTGCGAGATGAAGTTGGCGAGCGTCCGGGCGCTAGGGATCTCCAGCCGGAGACCGCGGTTGAACCAGACGGTGTCCCTAGCCGTCTGCTCGTCAGGCGAAAACAGTCGCTGGATCTCCGTGGCCGTCCGCGCCTGGATGGAGGCCAGGCGTGCACGAATCTCGCGCCTAGCTACGGCGTCGCTCTGCAGCGCTGGCGTGTTGTTCTGCACCCATTGCAGTAGCTCCAGCTCCCGCACCGCTTCACGCAGGGCGCTCACCTCCCGTGGCACGGCGATTAACACTTCGTGCTGATCCCTTGCCTTGGAGTCCTCCGCTAGCCGCGCCAACTGCTCGCACTCGCTCTTATTCCCGGGTAGGCAGTAAAGGAGCAGGCCGTCCGCCTCGTGGGGGACTTCGAGCGACTTCGAGAAGTTGGACAAATCAGCGAAGCGTACGACGAAGTAGCGTAGCGTCCCCGTCTGAAATGAATGGCGCTTGGCGACGAGCGGCCGCGGCGACCACAGTTGGTTTACCTTCTGCGCGAGGCTCACCCCCTCCGCCACGCGGCGGTCCGCCTCTTTGAGGCGTTCGTTGAGGTCTATGTCGCTGCCGTCCCAGAGGGCGACCGTGCCGGTGTGCTTCCGCTCGACGATAAGTGATGCCTGCAAGAGCGCGCGGTGCACCTTGCCAAACGGGCGGGGTGGCATTTCGAGTGCGAACTGCAGCACCTCCGGGCTCGGCTTGAGCGCCCCGTAAGCGCCGACCGCCGAGAGGAGGCCGATCGCCTTAATGAGCGCGGTCTCGTCTGGTGAGGACTGCACGGCACGGTCGAGGGCACTCTGCACCTCTGCCCAGCGGGTGGCGCCTTCGCCGACCCCAACCCCGCTACCCAAGGCTTCGTCCACGTAATCGTAGAGGGCCGGCAGGGTGTAACAGACCTCGGAGCCGTCTACGACCTCCTGCTGGAGGAAGTTGGCGAACCCGTGTGGCTCCCGGGAGGTCAGGAAGGAAAAGAGTGACCGCTGGTTCTGCCCGAACTTGCGGCACAGCCTGACGAGAGCGAGCACGGTCAGCGGGTGCAGCGGCGCGCAATTTTCAGCCGCCTTAATGAATTCCATTTCCGACATCCCGCGCGGCAGCAGCTTGAGCCCGATAGCGCGCTCCGCCTGCTCCTTGGCGAGCCCCCGAAGTTGGCGCGTCAGCCTGTGCCCATTATGCCGGATGGCGGACGAGATAAGGCTGAAGAGCTGCTCCGGCGGTTCCTGGAAAGCGGTGTCATCAAAGCGCCCCTGCACCTTCGCCCATTCCTCGCGCACGCTCGGCCTCAGGTCTGCCGCATACCGGTCGAAGGACTGATGCAGGATGGTAACCAGCAAAAACCGGGGCGGGTTAAAGCGGGCAGTCGCCTCGGCGAGTTGCTGTAGCACGTAGATGTCGCCGTTCTCCGGATCACGTGCCCCGTACTCTAGGAACTTCCCTAGTTCGTCTACGACGAGCAGGACACCTAGCGCCTTTTTGGACTCCTGTAAGTGTTGGACGACGCGCGCCAGCGCGTCGACGACGACTGTGGGTGAGACCGGCGTCCCCGCGTGGAAAGCGTCGCGGTAATTCTCCAGCTCCTTGAGGGCAGCGGGGGGCCTGCCGGAGGTGGAGTAGAACGGGCGGAGGTCACGGCAGCAGGCACGCGGGAGCGCGCCGAGCAGGGGCTCCGGCGCGCCGCTAACGAGGATTGGGCAGAAACCCTCCTTGGTCACCCGCGCTTTCGACCCGCCTCCGAAGAGAAGTTGGTGCGTTTCGGGTTGTTGCTCCTTAAGGATCGAACGCGCGAGCTTGTTGCCCTCGGTGGAGGCCGGCGCGAACAGGTTGGCCAAATAGAGGGCAAAGGCGGACTTCCCAGAGCCGTACGGGCCGGTGAGGGTCCACGCCCTGTGGCCGGCGGGCGCTGTCATCGACTGCGCCAGCCTGCCGAGGAATTCCCGCGCTGTGACGGTGACGATGTAGCCGTCGATCGCGCCTGGCGTCTGGGCGTCCCGCTCCAGACTAATTGCGCGCGAATAGCGAGGAGCTACCGTGATGAGATCGCTCAGTTGCAAAGGGCTAAACTCCTACGGCGTACAGCGTGCTGGTCTGCCGATAGTACTGCTCAAGGTATTCGAACTTCGGCCGGTAGCTCTTGCGCGACACCTGCTTTAATCCGGCCGTCTCGGTGTAGAGCAGATCACCCCCGGTGGCCTGATCTAGGCGCTCGAGCCGCTCGACGAGGCTGTTCTCATCCAGCTTGAAGGCGATGCCGGGGCTCCCCTTCTCGTAGGCAATTTCCGAGAACGCCAGCGTCTCCCTCTGCGCGGCTGAGCGGTCCCAGAAATCGATCAGCGCGTAGGCGAACACTTGGTCGTTCAGCGTATTCTTAGGGCCGCGTCTCATCTGGTAGGCGTCCGAGCCCGGGATCTCTTCAAGGAGGTGGAGCTCGACCAGCGGGCAATCGAGCGTGTCCTCGGCCACTGTTCCGCGGGAATTCCTCGCCGGGATGTACGTGCGCAGGAAGATCTCGACGTCGCGCTTTAAGGTGTTGCCGCTCGGCATCGCCTTCGGGTTGCGCCGCCTGACTTCTTCCTCAACCCTGTGGGTGAGCTGGTCGCGGGTGAACTCGTTCGACGGGAGCGCGTTGAACGCCATGTGCCACGTGGTACAGCGCTGCGGATTGGAGAGGATGTTCCAGTGCAAAAGCCACAGCGTGCCGGGGTCTTCGAGGTACTGATCCTGTCCGCCGTGCCCAAACAGGAATTCGCCGAGTTCTGTCGGGCGCAGCAGTCCCCCACGGCTCCCCGGCTCCTCCTCAATCACCCCCGCGGCGAGGCCCCAGTGCCGGATAGAGCGCACCATATTTTTGCCCACGCCGAGCTTCACGATTGCATCGTCGTCGGCGAACACCTTCGGGTCATCTGCGCAGGCGTCGACAGCCTTCTTCATCCAGCCGTAGCGGAAGACGAAGGTCTCGTGCCCGGAAAACGAGAAGATTTCCGCTGTAGGCAGTCTTTTGGGTAAATCAAGATCATCATCTACAAGCACATCCCACAGTGGATGTGATGTTCATTCTACTCATATCCCGCACATCACTGAGGATACCGCAAAGATTTCGCTGGCCCGGTGCCCCGCCCGCGGTGCTATAATCCCGCGCGCCCCTTCCCGACGGACGACCCCACCGGGCGTCCGGGCGCGCGCGCCCTTCCTCCGCACGCCGCAGGTCACGGCGTGCCCGACGCGCGGGCCTTCAACTGATAATCGGTCGACGGACATGACTCCTGAACGCTGGCAGCGTGCGGAGAGCCTGGCGCGGGAGGCCCTGGAGCGGCCGCCCTCAGAGCGCGCTGCCCTCCTGACGGAGGGCAGCGGGGGGGACGACGAGTTGCGCCTTAAGGCCGAATCGCTCCTCTCGTTCTACGCGCGGGCCGAAGCCGCAGGCCCCGACGGGCGCCCGCCCGGCGAGGCCCCCGACGGGCTGCTGTCCACCGTCCGAGCCGAGACACTGGTGGGGCGCCTGCTGGGCCAGTACCGGGTCGAGCGCGAGGTCGGCCGCGGCGGGATGGGCGAGGTCTACCTCGCGCGCGACGCGCGCCTCGACCGCCCCGTCGCGCTCAAGCTGCTGCCTCCTTCCCTCACCTCCGACCCCGGCCGCGCGCGCCGCCTTGAGCGCGAGGCGCGAGCCGCCTCCTCGCTCAGCCACCCGAACATCGTCACCGTCCACGAGTTCGGCGAATCGGAGGGCCTGCGCTTCATCGTCACCGAGTACGTCGAGGGGCGCACGCTGAAGGAGCTGATAGGGACGGGCGGGCTGAAGCTCAGCCAGGCGCTCGACGCGGCCATCCAGATCGCCTCGGCGCTTGAGGCGGCGCACCGCGTCGGCGTCGTCCACCGCGACGTGAAGCCGGAGAACGTGATGGTGCGCGAGGACGGCTACGTCAAGGTGCTCGACTTCGGCCTCGCCAAGCCGACGGCGAAGCCGGGCCCCGCGCCGCCGGACGGCTCCGGCGACACCGCCCCGACCGCGCTCATCACCGAGCCGGGCGTCATCATGGGGACGGTCGCCTACATGTCGCCCGAGCAGGCGCGCGGCGAGGAGGTCGACCACCGCTCCGACATCTTCAGCTTCGGCGTCGTGCTCTACGAGATGGTGACCGGCCGCCGGCCCTTCCGCGGCGAGACGGTGAGCCACACGATGGTCGCCATCCTTGAGCGGGAGCCCGCGCCGCTCTCGCAATACGCGACGGACGCGCCCGAGGAGTTGCAGCGGGCCGTCTCGAAGGCGCTGCGGAAGGATCGCGCCGAGCGCTACCAGACGATGGGCGAGTTGCTCGCGGAGCTGCGCGAGGTGCGCGAGGAGGTCACGTTCCGCGCCCGCCAGGAGCTGCACCTGAGTTCGGGCGGCGCGTCGGCACAGGCGGCGCGCGACGCCGCTGTGGGAGGAGAGGCGAAGCGGGGGTGGGGGCGTGCGGCGCTGTGGGCGGCGGCGCTTCTGGTCGCCGTCTCTGCACTCGCCTTCGGCGTTTACCAGTACGTCGGGTCGAGGCGCGCGACGCCGCCCCCGCCGCCGTCGGTGAAGCTGACGAGGCTCACCGCCAATGGGAAAGTCCTTGCGGTGGCCGTCTCGCGCGACGGTCGGTACGTCGCTTACGCGGCCGGCCCGACCAGGCAGCAAGGCCTATGGGTGATGCAGACCGGTACGGGCAGCGGCGTACAGATCGTCGCCCCGGCCGACGAGGTCGCGTACGAGGGATTGACCTTCTCGCCGGACAGCGACCATGTTTATTACGTCAGGAGGTTGGGGAACAACCCGGCGGATCTCTACCGCGTGCCGACGCTCGGCGGCACGCCGAAGCGGCTGCTGGTGGACTTAGAGACGGCAGTGGAGTTCTCGCCCGACGGCCGGCAGATCGCTTTCGTGCGCGAGGTGCTTGGACGCGAGCCGCTGGCGGAAACGAGGCTCATGGTGGCGAACGCGGATGGCACGGGTGAGCGGGTGGTCGCCACGCGCAAAGCCCCCGCCTACTACGGCATCGCGGCGCTGTGGAAGGTCGCCTGGTCTCCCGACGGGGAACACATCGCCTGCCCCGTGGGCGACCAAAGCTTACCCGGCGAACTCAGATCGGGGTTGGTCGCGGTGAGCGTGAAGGACGGGTCGGAGAGGCCACTCACCCGCCAGATGTGGTTTAACATCAAACAGGCGGCGTGGCTCGGGGACGGCAGCGGCCTCGTTATCGTCGGGCGGACGCAGGCGACGGACGCGTCTCAGGTCTGGCACCTCTCTTACCCCGGGGGCGAACTGCGCAGACTCAGCAACGACTTCAGCGAGTACGACGACGTGAGCGTGACGGCCGACTCCAAGACCGTTGTCACCGTGCAGGCCGAACGGCTCTCCAACATCTGGGTCGCACCCGACGCCGACGCCTCGCGCGCACGACAAATCACCGAGAGCAGGGACGAAGGGTATCAGGGCGTCGTGTGGACGCCGGACGGGAGGCTTGTGTTCGGCTCGAAGGTGGGCGGCGACACGAACATCTGGGTCATGGACGCGGACGGGGGCAACCGGAAGCGGCTGACGGATTCCGCCGGCACCGACGCGTGGCCGTCCGTCTCGCCGGACGGGCGGCACGTCACCTTTCAGTCCCACCGCGGGGGCGGGTCGAGCATCTGGCGGGTGGACATCGAAGGCGGCACGCCCGTCCGGCTGACCGAAGGCAATCAGGCGATTTTGCCGCTCTGCTCGCCCGACGGGCGCTGGGTCTACTACTCCGCCGTCGGCGCCGGGGAGAATGTCCGCACCGGCTGGAAAGTGCCGCTCGAAGGGGGCGACCCCGTCCGTGTCTGGGACAAGACTGGGGCGCTCATGGCCGTCTCGCCCGACGGGAAGTGGCTCGCCTACGTTTATTATGACCTTCAGGCGAAGCCGCCAATCGGGGCGGCCGTCATCCCGGCCGAGGGAGGCCCGCCCGTCAAGCTGCTCGACATGCCCACGGATCGCCTCATCCGCTGGACGCCGGACGGGCGCGCGCTGGCCTACGTCGACCACCGCAACCAGAACGTCTGGGCGCAGCCCGTTGACGGCGGCCCGCCCCGGCAGTTGACCGACTTCAAATCCGACCAGACCTTCTCCTTCGCCTGGTCGCGCGACGGCAGGCAGCTTGCCCTCGCGCGCGGCACACAGACCAGCGACGTGGTCGTGATTACCGACTTCAAGTGAACCGCGCGCGCGGCGTGTGGCGCTTCGCGTCAGGCGGCTTCGACGGTTACAGGCATCACGGTGGAGGTGGTGTTTCCTGATGAAAGAGTTAAGACGCTTCGGTCTCATACTGGTGATGTTCGTCGTGGTGCCCTCGGCCGTCCCGTCGCGCCCTCTCGCTCAAAGCGTGCGCGAACGGAGACTTGTCGTCACGTATGACGGGTTCGGCCCCGTCAAAATCGGGATGACTATGTCTCAGGCCGCGAAGGCGCTGGGCGTGCCCGTCACGAGGGGCGCCGGCTACGAAGGCGACGGCTGCTACTACGCTTCGCCCGAGGGCGGGCACGGAGGCGTTCTCTTCATGATGTCCGGCCCGCGCGTCGTGCGCATCGACGTCAGGAGCAGCCGCTACGCGACCGACAGGGGCGCGCGGGTCGGCGACAGCGAGGCGCGAATCAAACGCCTCTACAAGGGCGAGTACAAGGTCTCCCGGCATAAGTATTTTGAAGCGGGCCGCTACATCGAGGTCGAGGCGAAGGACGGGCGGTACCTTTTGATTTTTGAGACCGACGGCAGGCGCGTGACGACCTTCCGCGTGGGGAGGCCCGAGCAGGTCGGCTACGTGGAGGGCTGCTCGTGACCGGCGCGCGGCCCGACAAACGCACATACCCGACGCCGCCTGTGCGGTCTTAAAACTTTTAGTCCTTGTGGCACTGTCTCACAGGAGGGCTTCTACGATGGAGCGGATTGAGATCCACCCGCCGGCTTGGAAAATAGCCCTGGCGATTCTCGGGATGCTTGGTTTCGTCATCATCGGCCTGCTGATGGTCGTCTTCGGCGACCTGTTCGCGAAGGGGTTGGGTCTCATCAGCATCCTCTTCTTCGGCGGCGTCGGCGGGTACTGGCTCTACGCGCGCGGCCGCAACTACGGGAAGGTGGCGATTCTGCCGGCCGGCGTCGAGATAGGGCTCCCCGGCATGAACCCGCGCGTCCTGCCCTGGGGCGACATCGAAGGCTTCGGCGTGAGTAGGATCAGCAACCAGGAGTTCACGACCATCAGGTTGAGGAGCTACCGGGCGTGGCTGTCGGGAGTGTCCGTGCAGGAGGCGGCCGAGGTCGTCCGCTTCCACCGCAAGGTGGGCGGGATCGCTCAGGCGACCGCGAGCGTCGTCGAGTTCGGCGACGCCCAGGGGGAGCTGCGGCGGGTGTCGGAGGGCTCGACCGAGGTCGTCTCTCTGGCCGGCATACTCGCCTACAATCGTGAGAGGTTCGGCGGCGAGTTCCTGCTGGGCTGGTCGATGCGCGACCGCGGCGCGAGGCAGTTCGCCGAGTACCTCGAACAGTGGCGGCGAAACAGCAGGTGACGTTGCGCGCGCCCGCTTCAAGGCGTGGGTATCGTTTTGAAGGCGAACGCTTGGGTGCCCGGCCGCCCGACCGAGGTGGGGCGCCGAGACGCCGTCAACGGAACGGATCGCCCGGAGAACAACGAAGGAGGGGGACAGCGGCCGGCCCCGGCATCCAACCGACGTTATTAAACAACTCTCGCCTCCGTCCACAGTATGTCCCTCGCACCCTACACGCGGCTGGGCCGGTACGAAATCCGCTCGCGAATCGGCGCGGGCGGGATGGGCGAAGTTTATCTCGCACGGGACTCCCTGCTCGGCCGCGACGTGGCCCTCAAAGTCCTCCCGCCCGAGTTCGCCTCGGAGGCGGAGCGGCTCGCGCGCTTCGTGCGAGAGGCGCGCGCCGCCTCGGCCCTCAACCACCCGAACATCCTCACCGTCTTCGACGCGGGCGAGCACTCGGGCGCGCACTACATCGTCACGGAGGTGGTGGACGGCCTCACCCTGCGCGACTGGGTGCGCGAAGAGCGCCCGCCGCTGGCCGAGCTGGCCGACGCCGTGCGGCAGGCCGCGCTCGCGCTCTCGGCGGCGCACCGCGCAGGCATCGTCCACCGCGACGTGAAGCCGGAGAACCTGATGCGGCGGCGCGACGGCTACGTCAAGGTGCTCGACTTCGGCATCGCCAAGGCGCTGGCCCCTCTCGACGCGGCCGCCGAGACCCAAGACCGGCACGCGGTGACGCAGACGGGGATGGTGCTCGGCACCGTCCGCTACATGTCGCCCGAGCAGGCCGCGGGCGAGGCCGTGGACGGGCGGACGGACGTGTGGAGCCTCGGAGTGGTGCTCTACGAGCTGGCCGCGGGCCGCCCGCCTTTCGAGAAGGAGAGCATGACGGCCACGCTCGTCGAAATCGTGTCACGCGAGCCGGTGCCGCTCTCAAGCCTGCTGCCGCACGCGCCCGAGGCGCTCTGCCGCGTCGTGGAGCGGGCCATGCGCAAGGAGAGGGGCGAGCGCTTCGCGACGGCCGCCGAGATGGCCGAGGCTCTGGAGGCGGTCGTGCGCGCGCCCGCGCAGACGAGCCCGGCCGGGCCCGTGCTGCCAGCCGGGGAGTCGGCCCGGGGTTACACCACCGTGAGGCTGTCGGGCGTCAGCGCGGGTGGGCAGGCACCGGCCGCCGCGACGGCGCCCACGAACCTCCCGGCGCGCACGTCGGCGCTCATCGGCCGCGAGCGCGAGTTGGCCGAAGTCACCGCGGCGCTGCGTGAGCCCGGGGCGCGGCTGCTGACGCTGACCGGCCCCGGCGGCACGGGCAAGACGCGCCTCGCCGTCGAGTCGGCGCGCTCCCTGCTCGGGGAGTTCCCCGACGGCGTCTTCGCCGTCGACCTCTCGCCGCTCTCGGACCCGGCGCTGATCGCCTCGCCCGCCGCGCAGGCGCTCGGCGTGGTGGAGCCGCCGGCCGGCTCGCTCGCCGACGCGCTGGCGCGCCACCTCTGCGGCAGGCGGCTGCTGCTCTTGCTGGACAACTTCGAGCACCTGCTCGAGGGCGCGCCGCTGGTCTCGGCGCTGCTGGCGGCCTCGGCGGGGCTTGTGGTGCTGGCGACGAGCCGCGCGCCGCTGCGGCTGAGCGCGGAGCGCGAGTACGCGGTCGAGCCGCTGGAGGTGCCGGCGTTCATGAGCCTGCCGCCCCCGGACGAGTTGGCGCGCGTCCCGGCCGTGGCGCTCTTCGTGGAGAGGGCGCGGCAGGCGAGGCCGTCGTTCGCGCTGACGGGGGGGAACGCGGGGGCGGTGGCCGAGGTCTGCCGCAGGCTCGACGGGCTGCCGCTGGCGATAGAGCTGGCCGCGGCGCGGGTGAAGATTCTGACGCCGCGTGCGATGCTCGAGCGGCTCGACCACAGTTTGAGGCTTTTGACGGGCGGGGCGAGAGACCTCCCGAACCGGCAGCAGACGATGCGGGGTGCGATCCGGTGGAGCTACGACCTGCTGGGGGAGGCGGAGCGGGCGGTGCTGCGGCGGCTGGCGGTCTTCGCCGGCGGGTGCACGCTGGAGGCGGCCGAGGCGGTCTGCGGCGGGGACGTGCTCGACGCGCTCTCCTCGCTGGTGGAGAAGAGCCTTTTGAGGCGGCGGGAGCGGGGGGAGGGCGAGGCGCGCTTCACGATGCTGGAGGTCGTGCGCGAGTTCGCCCTCGAAGCGTCGGAGGCGCGCGGCGAGGCCGACGCGGCGCGGCTTGAGTTCGCGCGCTACTTCAAGCGGCTGGTCGAGGAGGCCGAGCCGGAGATACGGGGCGGGACTCAGGTCGAGTGGGTGCGGCGGCTCACCCGGGAGCACGACAACGTGAGGGCCGCGATGGCAATTCTGCTCGCCGCCGAGCCGACGGAGGGCGGGGCCTTCGTCGCCAGCGTCAGGCCGTTCTGGCTCGCACAGAGCTACGGCCACTCGGAGCAGCGCACGTGGTTCGCGAGGGCGCTCGAAGCGGAGGGGCTCCCCCCGGCGGTGCGCGCGCGGCTGCTGAATGGGTTGAGTTCGTGTGAGCGTAAGTTCGGTCGCGGGGACGTGGCGGCCGCCTTCGGGCGCGAGGCCGTCGAAGCGGCCCGGGCCTCCGGCGACCGGGTCGCGCTCGGCGTCGCCCTGACCGGCCTCGCGGGGGCGCTGTTTGTCGCCGGCGACCTGCGCGCGACGCGCGACGTGTACGAAGAGTCCGTCGCCAACGCCCGCGAGAGCGGCGACCGCTTCAGCCTGTCGGTCAGCCTCACGGGGCTGGGCGAGGTGGCGCGCCTGATGGGCGACTGGCGGGCGGCGCGCGCCTACTACGAGCAGTCGCTCGAAGCTATGGGGCGGCACGCCCACGCGAACGTGAACGCGGTCACGCTCACGAACCTCGGCGGCGTGGCGCTCGAAGAGGGGGACTTCGCCGCGGTCGCGGTCTACTACCGCGAGGCGCTCGCGATGGCGTTGGAGCTCGAAGACCATTTCATAACGGCCATGTCGCTCGACGGGCTGGCGGCGGTGGCGCTCCACGAGGGCGCAGGGGAGAAGGCCGCGCTGCTCGCGGGGGCGGCCGAGGCGCTCCGTGAAGTTGCGGGCGATCCGCTCGACAAGTTGGAGCAGTCGCTGCGCGACCGCTACGTGGCGAAGCTCCGCGCGACGCTCGACCCGGCGACGCTCGAACGCGAGTGGGCGCGCGGGCGCGAGATGACGCTCCGGGAGGCGGCCGCGGCGGCCCTCGACGAATAGTCGGCGGGTATCACCCGAAAGACCGGAAAGAGATTCCGATCAACCCGTCGGCCAAGCGTGTACTAAGGCTTTTCCCGGGGGCGGTCGAGAGCCCGTCCCGCCGGGCTCGGGCGGCGCGAACAAGGGGGCTTTAGGAATACTCGGCCTGCCAAGTTATACTCGTAAGCCCCAACACACTTTCCCCGAAAGTTCAGCGGCCACGGAGACGAGTGTCTATTAGTCCGCCTATGCCCAAGGAAACGCCCGTAGGTTCTCTGCCCGCCGCCGAGTCCGCCGACTCCGTCGAGCGCCCGCTGAGCCCGAACGTCGCCGCCTACTGGCTGGCGGCGGTCGTAGACTCGGCCGACGACGCCATCATCACCAAGTCGCTCGAAGGCGTCATCACGAGCTGGAATCGTGGCGCCGAGCGCATCTTCGGCTACACGGCCGACGAGGTCATCGGCCGGCCCGTCACCATCCTCTTCCCCGAAGACCATCTGGACGAGGAGCCCGGCATCCTGGCCCGCATCCGGCGGGGCGAGCCCGTCGAGCACTACGAGACGGTGCGCCGCCGCAAGGACGGCACACTCATCGACATCTCGCTCACGGTCTCGCCCATCAGGAAGCCGGACGGCACGATCATCGGGGCCTCGAAGATCGCCCGCGACATCACCGAGCAGCGGCACGCGCAGGAGACGCTGCGCGCGCAGGCGGAGGTCATCGGCCAAGCCTACGACGCCATCTTCCTGCGCGACTCCGCGAACCGGATCACGCTCTGGAACCGCGGGGCCGAGCGCACCTACGGCTACACGCCGGAGGAAGCGCTCGGTCGCTCCCCGCACGAGTTGCTCAAGACCGTGCCGCCCGTCCCGCTCGAAGAGATTTACGAGAGCCTGCGGCGCGAGGGCTTCTGGGAGGGCGAGCTGCTGCACACGCGCAAGGACGGCGAGCAGATCGTCGTCGAGTCGCGCTGGGCGACCGTGCGCGGCGCGCGCGGCGAGGTCGCCTCAGTCCTCGAAATCACGCGCGACGTGACCGATCGCAGGCGCGCCGAGGCGAGGCTCAGGCAGGCGGCGGCCATCGTCGAGAACTCCGACGACGCCATCATCAGCAAGGACCTCGACGGGGTCATCCAGAGCTGGAACCCAGGGGCCGAGCGGCTCTACGGCTACACCGCGGAGGAGGCCGTCGGCCAACCCGTGACGATGCTCATCCCCGAAGACCGACCCGATGAGGAGCCGGCCATCCTCGCGCGCATCCGACGCGGCAAGCAGGTCGATCACTACGAGACGGTGCGGCGGCGTAAGGACGGCACACTCATCGACGTCTCGCTCACCGTCTCGCCCGTGAGGGACGCCGAGGGGCGCGTCGTCGGCGCGTCGAAGATCGCGCGCGACATCACCGCCCGCAAGCGCGCCGAGGCGGAGCTGAGCCAGTCGAGGGCGCAGCTCGAAACAGTCTTCGAGAACGCGACCGTGGGGCTCCTGGTCATGGACGCGCGCCAGCACTGCACCTACATGAACCCGGCCGCCGAGAAGCTGACCGGCTACACGCTCGCCGAAGTCCAGGGCCGCCCCCTGCACTACTTCGTCCACCACACGCGCCCCGACGGCACGCCCTACCCGCTCGAAGAGTGCCCGATAGACCGGGCGTTTCCCCAGAACAACCAGGAGCAGGGCGAGGAGGTCTTCGTCCGCAAAGACGGCTCGTTCTACTCCGTCGCCTTCACCGCGAGCCCGCTGCGCGAAGGCGGCGTCCCCGTCGGCACCGTCGTCGAAGTCAGAGACACCACCGAGGAGAAGCGCGCGGCCGCCGAGCGCGAGCGACTCCTCGGTCTGGAGCAGGAGGCGCGCGAGGAGGCGGAGACGATGTACCGGCTGGGGCAGACGCTCGCCGGGGAACTCGACCTCCACAAACTTGTGCAGGGGGTGACGGACGCCGCGACGGAGCTGACCGGCGCGCACTTCGGCTCCTTCTTCTACAACGTGCTGAACGAGGACGGGGCCTCCTACATGCTCTACACGCTCTCGGGCGTCCCCGCCGAAGCCTTCGCGCACTTCCCCATGCCGCGGGCCACAGACCTCTTCGGCCCGACCTTCCGCGGCGAGGGCGCGCTCCTCATCGGAGACGTGAAGAAAGACGCGCGCTACGGGAAGAACTCGCCCTACTACGGCATGCCCGAGGGCCACCTGCCCGTGACCAGCTACCTCGCCGTGCCCGTCATCTCCCGCTCGGGCGAGGTCTACGGCGGCCTCTTCTTCGGCCACCCCAGGGCGAACGTCTTCACCGAGCGCGCCAGGCGCATCGTCGAGGGGCTGGCGGCGCAGGCGGCGGTCGCGATGGACAACGCACGGCTCTTCGAGGCGGCGGAGCGCGCGCGCGCCCAGGCCGAAGCGTCGGCCGCCGAGAAGGAGCGCCTGTACCGCGAGGCGAGTGAGGCCAGCCGACTCAAGGACGAGTTCCTCGCAACGGTCTCGCACGAGTTAAGAACGCCCCTGACGGCCATCCTCGGCTGGGCGCACATGCTCCGCACGGGGCAGTTCGACGGCAAGTCGTCCACCAACGCCTTTGAGACCATCGAGCGCAACGCGCGGGCGCAGGCGCAGCTCATCGAGGACCTGCTCGACGTGTCGCGCATCGTCACGGGCAAGCTCCGCATCGACGTGCGGCCCGTGGACCCGAACTCCTTCATCGAGGCCGCGGTCGAGGCCGTCCGCCCGGCCGCGGAAGCGAAGGGCGTGCGTTTGCAGAAGGTGATCGACACGGGGCTGGTGACGGTCTCGGGCGACCCCGTCCGTTTGCAGCAGGTGGTCTGGAACCTGCTCTCGAACGCCATCAAGTTCACGCCGCGCGGCGGGCGCGTGCAGGTCAGGATGGAGCGCGTCAACTCTCACGTCGAGATCGTCGTGAGCGACACCGGCCAGGGCATCGCTCAAAACTTCCTGCCTCACGTCTTCGACCGCTTCCGCCAGGCCGACGGCACCACCACGCGCCAGCACGGCGGGCTGGGCCTCGGCCTCGCCATTGTCCGCCACCTGGTCGAGCTGCACGGCGGCACCGTCAAGGCCGAGAGCGGGGGCGAGGGTCACGGTGCGACCTTCACCGTGCTGCTCCCCGTCGCGCCCGTCTACTCGCAGGAGGGGGTGGAGGCGCGCGTTCACCCGGCGGCGAGGGAGACGCTGCCCGCCTTCGACTGCCCCGACCGGCTCGACGGCCTGCGCGTGCTCGTCGTAGACGACGAGGCGGACACGCGCGAGCTGCTCAAGGCGGGCCTGGGCCAGTGCGGGGCCGAGGTGACGGCCGCGGGGTCGGCGGCCGAAGCCCTCTCGGAGATACGAAAGTCGCCGCCCGACGTGCTCGTCAGCGACATCGGGATGCCGGACGAGGACGGCTACGCGCTGATACGGCGGGTGAGGGCCCTCGCCGCCGTACAAGGCGGCAACGTGCCCGCCATCGCGCTGACCGCTTACGCGCGGACGGAAGACCGACTCCAGGCGCTGCGGGCCGGGTATCAGATGCACGTGACGAAGCCGGTCGAGCTGACGGAGCTGGCGGCCGTCGTCTCAAGCCTGTCGAAGCGCGGCGGGTGACGTGACGTGAATGACCGCCCCGGCCGGGGCGCATACTACGGCGTGGAGCCGAGGACTTACACGGCGACCGGCCTCAGGCCGCCGGGGTGAGAGTGAGGGGTGAGACTGTTGCCGACCATCCTGATCGCCGACGACAACGAAGACCTGCGGGGCATGCTGAGGCAGCTCTTCGAGGCGGACGGCTACGCCGTATTGGAGGCCGCCGACGGGCGCGAGGCGGCCGAGGCGGCCGTCCGGGAGCGACCCGCCCTCGTCGTCATGGACCTGGGGATGCCCGGCATGGACGGCCTCTCGGCGGTCGCCGAGATCAGGCGGCACGTCACGCCGTCGGAGACCAACATCCTCATCGTCTCGGCCTACGACCGCCTGGAGTACCGGACCGAGGCCGTCGCCGCCGGTTGCGCCGGTTTCATGGCCAAGCCCCTGGATCCCGGGGCCCTGCTGGGGACGGTCAGGCTGCTCCTGCGGCAGGGCGCGGGTGAAGCGGCGACGTTCGATTAAGGATGGGGTTTGAGCCGGAAAGGGCGGCGCACCGGGCGGGACATACACCTCCCACCTGTCCTCACGGGTCACCTGTCAAAGCATCCGAATCCTTCGCCGTCTGGTTAGCGTGGCGGCTGCCCCGACGCCGCACGGTACTTGACGTACAGCTCCGACAGGCGGTCCGCCGACGCCGGGTCGCCGCGCGCCAGCAGCGTGATGAGTTCGTCGCGCTCGGCCAGCAGCGGCGCGACCCCCTGCCGCTGCGCCTGCGTCAGGGCCGAGGCCTCCCCCTCGTCGATCTCCGCGCGGGCGGACGTGAAGAACTGACTCGCGGCCCGGCGCGCCGGCTCGTACTCGCCGCGCCGCGCGTCGATGGCCGCCGACGCAAGACTATGCTGCATCCCGATGAGGGTCAGTTGGCGCTCCGCCGCGGCGAGGCTGCCGGCGTGTCGGCGGGCCTTGAGCCACATCGGGACGAGGCCGAGCAGGAAGGCGACGAGCAGCACGACCCCGTAGATGACGAAGCGCCGCACTACGGGGGTTGACCTGGCCGTTCCGGGTTGTACTTCTTCACTCATAACGCCTCACCTGGCTGACACATGTGGGAGGGTTAAATCTCGGTCTTGCGGTGTGCGACTAACCGCAGCAGCCCGTTGATGCCGGCGTGCACCAGCGCGTAGACGATGATCGCGATCACTATCGGCAGGGCGAGCGTGTAGCCGCCCTCGGCCGTCGGGCTCGCCACGATCCCGCGGAACGGCCTGTAGAGCGGGTCGGTCACGGAGTGGATGAGCCGCACGAACCCGGCGCCCGGCCGCGCCGCCA
>Ga0196978_1000227_pt1 | contig 29848 bp, 27 predicted proteins | sample S3v_2013CmetaG_FD_155491 | JGI IMG/M metagenome (GOLD analysis project Ga0196978, IMG submission 155491) | Soil microbial communities from Anza Borrego desert, Southern California, United States - S3+v_20-13C | ecosystem: Environmental > Terrestrial > Soil > Desert | place: USA: California... | reverse complement strand
ATGTTTTTCAAAAAAAAAAATTCTGCTTAGAAGAGCTTGGCGCGGTTGTCCTTGATGTCCGCTTTCTCTTTCAGGATATCGTACGCATCGTTCTCTACGCGGTAGATGAACGCTGCGGCCATGCCCGCTTTTTTCGCCTTCGGATCTTTCAGCTCGCCGGCGGGCTTCACTTCTTCCACCTGCACGACGTACACGCCCTGGTTGCCTTTGAGCGGGCCGGAGAGCTGGCCTTTCTTCATGTTGTACACCTTGCCCATCACTTCGGGCTCGGGACCCATGCCGATGATGTTCGGCGCGTTGAAGGAAACGTTGGCGGCGGTGCCTACGTTCGTTTTCAAGGTAGCGGCGTAGCCGTCGATGTTCGAGGATTTCGCTTTGGTGAACTCGGCGATGAAGCGTTCGGCTTTTTTCTGCTTGCGCACGTCCACGTCGATCATCTGGCGCACGTCTTCCATCGGCTTGTAGCCTTTTTCCTTGATGGCGGTCAGGTGCGCCACGATGTAGCGGTTGCCGGCGGAGAAAGGCTCGGAAACGGAGCCCTTTTTCGTTTCCTCGGCGTACACCCAGCGCGCAATGTCTTTCGCGCCCTGCTGGATGCCGTTGATGTAGCGCGATCCTTCGGTGATGTCGGGCGCAACGCCTTTGGTCAGGTTGTCTTTTTTCACCGCCGCTTCGAACAGCTCGCCGGTGTTGTTCTTCGAGGCGAACTCGAGCGCTTTGCTGTACATCTCGTTCTGCGTCTTCGCGCTGGGCTCGATCTTGCGTTCGATCATCACCACCGTCAGCTCGGGCTTTTCGGTTTTGGCGCGCTCGAGGGTCTGCATCACGTGATAACCGAACTGCGTTTCCACCACGTCCGTCTCGCCGACCTTGCGCGTGAGCGCGTACTGCGTGAACTCGGGCACCATCTGGCCGTTGTTCTTGATCCAGCCGTAGTCGCCTTTGTTGCCGGCCTGCATTTTCGGATCGGGCGCTTGCGGCATGGGCTTGGAGCCCGGGTCGTCGGTGTACTTCTCGACGAGCGATTCCATTTTCACGCCGCCTTTGATGACCTTCACGAGGCTGTCGGCAAGTTTCTTCGCCTGGTCTTTCGAGCGCGCGTTGCCGCCGCCGCCGGCTCCCTGGTAGGAGATGAGGATGTGGCGCACGCGGCCGGAGTCGGCGAGCATCTGCTTGTCGAGCACTTTGTAAAGGTTCAGGTTCTCGCCGATCTGCAGGGGGCCGATGACCGCGCCTTTGGGAGCGTTCATGAAGACCGAGTCCATGCCGAGGGGGAACTGGCCGGGCGCCAGTTTCTGCGAGGCGTATTCTTTGCCGGTTTCGCTCATGACGAACATCGTGTCTTCGCGGCCCGGTTTTTTGCTTTCGAATTCTTTGCCCAGGCGCGTCATGCTTTCTTTCGCGGCGGTAATGTCGTCGGCGGAAGGATACACGTCGAAGGCGACGTACTCGATGTTGCGCTTGTTGTCTTTTTCTTTGTACTTGTAGAGGTTCGCGTTGTAGTACGTTTTTGCTTCCTCGTCGCTGACGGCGATCGTGGAGTCGGGCACTTCGCTGTATTTTTTAGCGACGTACTTGATCGTGAACAGCGTGCTGTCGCCTTTGTGCTCCATCTGCGCCTGCGAGGTGGTGACGTAAAGGCCTTTCTTGATCAGGTTGAAATATTTTTGCTTGAGCAGGTACTCGCGGATGAGGCGTTCGCGCACGACCCACTGGTAGTAAGCTTCCTTGGTTTGCTCCTTGTCGGGAGAAAGCTGCTTGACGTAATCGCGCACGGCGGTCATGTTCAGGTCGCCGGTCGGCGTAGCGAAGCCGGGCGCGATCTGCTGCGACTGCCCGTCGCTGAACACCTGGCGCATGATGGGATTCGGCTTGTCGCTGAGCATCTGCTCGGCGAGCTCTTCGTCCGTCATCACCAGGCCGAGCTTTTTGTACTCGCCTTCGGCGAGCAGGTACTTGTCGAGCAAGCCCTGCCAGACCTGCTGCTGGATCTGGTCGTTCTCCTGTTCCGTGGTGGGGTTGCGCTGGGAGTTGATCTGGAAGTCCAGCTCGGCCTGCTGCTGAGCGGTCTGCCACTCCTGCATATCAACCGTGTGGCCGTCGATCTCGCCGACGTCTTCCGCGCCCGCGAACATGGACGAGCGGCCGCCGAGGAAATCACCTAACACAAATGCCAGCAAGGCTACGAAGATGATGCCGACCAGCAGGCCTGCCCTGCTGCGGATTCGTTGAAGAATGGTCATTCTTTATTCGATTTTTGGAATTGGGGCACGAATATACGAACCTTCGCCCGAAAATGGAAGCGGATTCGTAATTGCCTTATAGCCAACGGTTAATAGGATTATTTCTTGGTACCTGCCTGCGCTTTCTGCGCGCGCTCCATCCGCCTGCGCACCGTGCGGCGCATCCCGTACATGGCCGCCGCCAGCACCGTGAAGCCCAACGCGTAAAGCCCGTGCTCGTTGTTCTTCAGGTAAGCGAATTCGAAAATGGTGAAGCCGATGCAGGTGATCGAGAGCATGAGCCACATGTATTCGGAGATGCGGACGTAGCGATTCATAGTAGGACCAAAATTAAGCTTTCTTTTAGCAGGACGAACGTATGTTACGATCCTGCGCTATTTCGGATGTACGATTTCGGATTTACCGCGCTGACTCGTAGGATGGGCCGTGTGCAAATCCGAAATCGAATATCCGAAATCACAGCTCTTCGCCTTCCTTCAGCGTCAAAATGGATTCCACGTTCTCGATGGTGTAGTCCGTAAAGCTTTCGTCGGAATCGAGGCCGGTGCCGATGGTGATCTGCTCGGCAGTGGTGATGCGGACCTGCGCTTTGGTGTAGATGCGCCGCTTGGCGCCGTCCCAGACGAGGTGCTCGGTGTTCAGGCGTTCGCCTTTCGCATTTACGACGATCACGTTGTTCTTCGCTTCCATGATGCGTTCGCGTTCTTTGCGGATGGCGTAGTTGGCGGTGAGCGAAGTGTTCACTTTTAAGCTGTCGTCGTAGAACTGCACGGCTACGCCTTTGGGCATTTCGGTATACGGCGCATTCCCGCCGTACTCGTCGATCTGCGGAGCTTTCAATTTTACTTTCAGCTGCGCGGAATCATTGTACTGCAATTCAATGTCGCGGCCGGACTGGATGGGGGGCGTTTTGGCGCGGCTGTAGCTCTGGACTTCCTGGAGGTCGTTCTCGCAGGAGAGGAGAACTAAAGTAAGTGCGAGAAAAAAAGTTGCGTACCTGAGCTGGTGCATGGATGGAAACGAAATACGATCTGATAATTATCGGATCATTACGAATATACGAATGACAAATTCCATTCCTAACGATTGAGAACGCAACCTGACATACGCATGCGACCTAATCGTACTTCGGCCTTTGGAACCAGCGATCGTTGATGCTGATGCCGAGCATGACGCGGATGTAATCTTCCTGGATGAGGTTGTTCTCCGTGGTGCCGCGGCGGCCGAGTTCCAGGCCTAAGTTGACGCGTGTGAGGTTGAGGGCGGGGAAGCCCAGGCCCATGGTCACGCCGTATTCGGTGAGGCGGTTGCCTTTCAGCTCGAGGTAAGTTTGATAATAGCGGAAGCCGACACGATACTGCACGTTGCCCAAATAATCTTTGCGCCCGCCGCTCTTCGGCTGGATCTGCAGGCCGGCAGTGAAGCGCTGGCTGTTGCGCAGATCGGTTTCCTCCCCGAGAAAATTGAAATTCTCCCACATCTGCATCGCGTAATCCGCCTGGAACTGCCAGCGGTAATCCTGCTTCAGCGCGAAGCCGAAGCCGGCCATGGCGGGAAGGCCGAGGCGGCCGGAGACGTCGGACTGGTTGTAGATCGTGTCCTTGAACACTTCGAAGCCGCCGTTGAGGCGATAAGTCTGGCCGAGCAGGTCGCTGGTGGCGCGCACGCTCATGGGCAGGGCGAACACCGCGCCGAAAGAGACCTGCAGGCCTTTGTCGCCTTTTACGTCGCGGATGCGGAGCGGCTCTTTGCGGTTGCAGCTGCTGTCGGGGTGCGATTTGTACGTGAAATAATTATCGCCGCGGTTTTTGCCGCAGAAGAGCGAGTCGGCATCTTTTTTCAGCTGGCGGTATTTCGGGTTGACGATTTTGGCGAGGCGGAAGCGGTACTGGATGCCGTAGTTCGCGTATACGTCGTGCACGAGCGTGGTGCGCGTGATCTTCGTGTTCAGCATGTAGCTGGAGTCGGGGAAGATGTCGCGGCGCACGTTGCTCAGCGGGCCGAAGAGGTAAGAGACCTGCGCGCCGAGCGAGATGTTCGCCAAATGGGAGCGCAGCCTGAGCGCTTTCCGCAGCGCGGCGGTGTCGTTCTTCGCCAGCAGCAATTCGTAGGTCTCTGAATTTTTGTAACGGCCGGTCAGGCCCGCAAAAGGCCGCACCGCGTGACCGCTGAACACCTGGCTGATGCCGCCGGAGCCTTCGTAGCGGTAGGTGACGGCGCCCAGCGTATCGTGCTGCTCGGTATTGCTCACGCTGTAGCCGACGGAGCTGTAGGGAACAAGACCGATGGAAGCGCTCCACCATTTCGCGACGGGAAAAGCCATGCCGATGTGCGAGAGCGTGCTGCGGTTGAAGATGCTTTGATCGCTGGTGTTGCGCAGGCGCACGGTGTTGCTCTGCATGCCGACCTCGTAGGCGACGACGTTGTTCGAGCTGAGCGAAGCGGGGTTGGCCAGGTTGATGTATTGCGGCAGCAGCGAGTCGTTGCGCATGCCGATGCCGCCGGCGCCCATGCCGAGGTTTTGCGCGAAGCCGTTGAACTGGAAATCGCCGAGGCCGTAGCGCGAATAGGGAGAGCTGGTGACCTGCGCCTGGAGAGCAGCGCTGCAGCAGATCAGCAAAAGGAAAAGAAAGCTGCGCAGCTTATTCCAGAAAATCATTTTCGACATTATAATCCAGGATGTAGTTCAGGCCCTCGGCTACTATATTGGGGCGGACAAAGATGCGGGTTTTCAGCCGCTCCGCAAAAAAAGCGGCATCGCCTCCGCCCACGATCACGCGCAGGCGCGGCAACTGTTTGCGGTACGCAGCGATCATGCCTTCCGTCTCCGCGACGAGCGCTTCCTGCGCGCCCGCCCGCACCGATTCGTCCGTGGTGCGGCCGAGCAGGGGCGCTTTTTTCGCGGGCCGGAGGAGCGGGAGCTTCTGCGTGAAGGCATGCAGCGCTTCGAAGCGCATCCGCAATCCCGGGGCGATGGCCCCGCCGAGGTACTGTCCTTTGTTGTTCACGAGATCGTATTTCACGCAGGTTCCTGCTTCAACGACAAGGACGTTCGATCCTTCGAATAGTTGCCAGCCGCCGATTGCCCCCGCCAGACGATCATAACCCAGCGTGGCGGGTGTGGCGTATTTGTTTTGTATTGGGAGGGGCGTGCGCGCATCGAGCTTCAGCAAGGGGAAAAATCGCGCGAGCCCGCGTTCCAGCTTTTGTGAATTTTTAACGACCGATGCCAGGATGGCTGCTTCCGCGTTTTGCTTTTTGCAGAAGGCGAGCAAAGCGGCGGATTGCTTCGGCGTGAAATGGCGCAGCAGCTGCAATTCTTTCCCGCGAAAGACGGCGACTTTGAAAGACGTGTTGCCGAGATCGATGCTGAGGCGCGAGGGCATTGTGCAAAGGTACGTTATGGATGCGAGTTCTATTTTGATTGGGTCTTGTCTCTGACATCGTTATGAATTGCTTGTACAGCAGATTTTATCGCCCAGCCTAAGACTCCAATAAAGCCTGCAATCATGATGATATCAGCTTGAATTGAGGTTGTATGTGCAATGTTGGTCAGCAGACAAAGCATGACGCCATAGGCGCTACCACCAATGAGTTGTAGAAGATCAATGTCAATAGGTTCTCGACTATTTTTTGCAAAAAGAAAGACCATGTTATGTGGTTTACAAAAAGAAGCCACGCGGTCAGGCGTGGCTTCTTCCAGGTATACGGATTTTGTTTTTTTATTCTTTCACGAAACGGATCTGGCTCACTTTCCCGTTTTCCTGCAAACGCAGCAAATAAATTCCGGGCTGCAGATTTTCCAGGCTGATCTGCACCAGCGTTCCGCTCAGCTGCGATTTCGCAAGCACCACTCTTCCCAGCGCGTCGATCACGCTCAGCTGCCCGTTCTGCATGCTTTGCTGCAATTGAACGTTCAGCAATTCATTCGCGGGATTCGGGTAGATCGCGCCGATGCCTGCATTCGCATCCGCCAGCGAAGTGATGACCACGTTGATCATCTGGCAGGTGCTGTCGTTGCCGCAGCTGTCGCTGATGGTGAGGCAGACGGTGTACATGCCGCTCGCGCTGTACGTGTGCACGGGATTCTGCGCCGTGCTGTTGTTGCCGTCGCCGAAATCCCAGAACCAGCTCGTGGGGCTGCCGCCGGTCTGGTCGGCAAAGGTCACGGTGCCGAACACGTCGGTGTACATGTACGCCGCTGTTGCGGGCACGCACACGTCGATGCTCTGGCAGGTGGTATCCGCTCCGCAGCTGTCGTTGACGATGAGGCAGACAATGTAGGTGCCGGTGGCGGCGTAAGTGTGCGAAGGATTCTGCAGCGTGCTCGTGTTGCCGTCGCCGAAATCCCAGAACCAGCTCGTGGGACTGCCGACGGTCTGATCGCTGAAGCTCGCCGCGCCGAGCGTGTCGCTGGAGCTGAAGCCGGCCGAGGCGGGAAGACAAACGGTAACCGTTTGGCAGATCGTGTCGTTCCTGCAGCTGGAGGCGATGAGGCATACGTTGTACGTGCCGCCTGCGCTGTAGGTGTGCACAGGATTTTGCTGCGTGCTCGTGTTGCCGTCGCCGAAATCCCAGAACCAGCCGCTGGGGCTGTTCGTGCTCGCGTCGCTGAAGGTGACGGTGGTCTGGCTCGCGCTGCTGCTGAACGCTGCGACCGGCGAGATGCAGGTGGTGACCGTCTGGCAGAACGTGTCCGCGCCGCAGGGCGAACTGGCGATGAAGCACACGTTGTATGAGCCTTCGTTCAGGTACGTGTGGGAAGGATTAAGCTGCGTGCTCGTGTTGCCGTCGCCGAAATCCCAGCTCCACGAAGTGGCGAGACCGGAAACGCTGCCGGTGAAATCGAAGCTCATCAGGCCGGTGGCGAGCGAGGTGTAGCCCACGGTGGGCACGCTGGCGTAGTTGCCGATGGTGGCGCGGATGCAAAGATCTTCGATGCTGTTCTCGCGGTATTCGGCCCAGGAGCCGTCGAGGATCTCGAAGTTGCGGCGCGAGAACGGCGTGAGGCTCTGCGTGCCGAGGAAGATCGTGGTGCCGGTCTGGAACCAGGCTACGTAGAAGCCGCCGCTTGTAAGCGTGACGCCGGGATTCACCGCAACGGTGTTCCAGTTGTTGGTGAGGATGCCGGAGCTGACGGTAGTGGTGAACAGCTGCGTACCCGCGGTTCCGTTCGGACCGTCGTCATCGTAAATGCGTGCGATGAAGCCGTCGCTGACGTTGCTGGAGATGTAATAGTCGAGCGCGGTCACGGTGTACGGATAAACCGGCGGCTTGAAATACACTGCAGCGCCGTCGTCGTTCGCGCCGCCGTTCCAGTTCAGGCTGCCGTCGGGCACGTTGCCGGTGACGAAGCTGAGCAGCATGGTCGGGCTGCAGGCATTGACGACCTGGAGCTCGCTGCGGGTCGTGTTGTTGCCCGCGTTGACGTCCTGCGAATTCGTGGTGATCACTTCGAAGCTGTACAGCCCGTTGGTGACGGGCGACCAGGCGGGTGCGAAACTGAACAGCGAATCATCGCCCGCGGTCATCGTGGGAATGCTGCCGGAGGAGCTGTACACGACGGTGTTGGCCGTGTTGCGCACGGTCGCCTGCAGGTTGATCGTCGTCGTGACGTTCGCGTTGCCGGCGTTGCGGATGTTGCTGTTGAGCGTGCTCGGCGCGCTCTGCACGATGATCTCGCCGGCGTTCGCCGAGTTGATGTTCCATTGCGGCAACACGTCCTGGATGCTGATCAGCGGCACGTTCGGCGGATGGAACCAGATGACGTAGTTGGAGGGCGGCATCGCGTCGGTGTGCACCTGCAGCCCGATGGAGCCGGTGGTATTCTCGATGCCCACGGTCATGTCCACGCAGGCGGCGTTGTTGGTGAACGTGGCCAGCGTGCCGTATTGAAATTTGATGGAGCTGTCGCCGGCGCAGAGGATGACCTGGAAATCGTTCGGCCCCGCCCAGCCGGGCGCGTTGACGACCCAGTAGGGCACGTCGATGTACGAGATGATGAAGCTGTCGACGTTGTTCGTCCAGTACTTCACCTGTCCCGGGTTGCCAGTGCCGGTGAAGTTGAGATCGCTCATCAGCGCCGCGAGGTAATTGTCGGACGGGCCGCCGGCGCTCGGAATGGTCGGGAAGCAGGAGGCGATGTTGTTCGTGGTGTTGAAGCTGAGCCAGCCGTTGGAGCCGACCTTGAGCTGGGTGTAATCGCTCCAGTAGTAATGGAAGCTGAAGCCGAGGTTGACCATGCCTGCCGCGGAATTGTCGTCGGCCAGGCCGGTCACGGTCTGCACGCCGGGGCGCGAGGAGATGTCGATCCAGCTGAAGGCGGGTCCGCCCACGTCGAGGCTGGTGATCCAGGTGTAGCCGTAGGCGTCAGGACCGCCGGAGGCTGTGGCTGTTTTCGCCTGCGTGCCGGCCAGGATCAGCAGCAGGGCTAAGCGTAAAAAGTGTTTCATGTTTTTTTGTTTGGTGCAGGTGAAAGGTAGGAACAATTCTGCGGAGGGAGGGTGTAAGAATAACGCTGCGAAATTCTGCTATGCGTGAATTTTTTGCGTTTAAGAAAATGCCCTTATCTTTGCCGCCCAATGCCAACATGTATTGTGGGGTTCGGTAGCTCAGTTGGTAGAGCAATAGACTGAAAATCTATGTGTCGACGGTTCGATTCCGCCCCGAACCACATACTCACAAGGCCTGCGAGAAGCAGGCTTTGTGTTTTATAACTGGGGCGGAATCGACCCGTCGAGCTGCGCTTGTTATTGCCGCCCTTCAATCCGGCTCCTCGCTAAAAATCTCCACCGGAGATTTTCTTCACGCTCGGCCCTGCCCCGAACCACATACTCACAAAGCCTGCGAGAAGCAGGCTTTGTGTTTTAATAACTGGGACGGAATCGACCCGTCGAGCTGCGCTTGTTATTGCCGCCCTTCAATCCGGCTCCTCGCTAAACATCTCCACCGGAGATTTTCTTCACGCTCGGCCCTGCAAGCCGGTGCTACATTCAGGATCCCCGGGTAGAATTTGCGAGCAGCTCATATCCGTCTCAATCTGCTGTTCTCGCCATCCTGATGGTTATTCCAAAATCTGTCGATAAGTTATTTCGGTGAAAATTTTGTTTTTCGCAACCTGTTTATATTATTGTTCAAAAACCGCAATAGTCATTCACACGAAAGCATAAGCTTTCCTCCTGCTTTTTTGTCCTTCCCATGCCGCCGCAACGCCATGCTGCAGGCGCAGCGGGTTATTCATCTCACGAATTAAAAACCACCTACCATGAGCGAAACATTCAAAGGAAGATGGAGATTCACCGTGCTCGAAAAAAATGCGGGCTTCTCTCAACGCATCAAAATTACCGGGGCTTCGAGCGGCAGCGGGGTGTATGCCGGCGACGTGGGAAATACGTTCGAAGTGAACGGCGATCAATGGAACGTGCAGCTGGAATGGAATAATAATTCCGGTTCCAACTGGCAGCCCAGCGCCATGTCCGTGTCCACAGGCAGCATCAGCCCCCTGGTGCTGGTGCGCTTCCTCGGGGCCGATGATAATTTCCCCGCGCAGCGTGACGGCGATTACGACGACCTGGTCGTGCAGGCGATAGATATGGGGCCGGCATTCGAGATCACGCAGCGTCCTTACGCTGTCGACCGCGGCACGCTTATGATGATGCCCGACGGCATTTTCGACGCCAGCCAGGGCCTGCAGTACATGGGCGTGAAGATCAGGAACGATTGGGAATACGACTGGGATGATTGGACGGGCATGATGATCGGCATTGCTCCCGAATCCAAAGCAGAGCTCTCCTCAATGGGTATCCAGGTCATCGACACGTGGAGCAGCACGGAACAAATAGCGATCCAGCAGGAAATGGAAAACGGTTTCGTTAAAGTGCCACGGCTCGCGGTAGGAAGGGAGACCACCGTTTTTTTCAAGATCAACGTGCTGCAGGCGCAGCCTTCCAAGCCCAAGATCGCATTCGTGGCGCAGCGCAGCGCCTGGGACAATGCCTACAACGCGCCCTCGCGCCAGGTCAAGCGCACCATTTTCATTTCGAAATCCACTTATAATCCCGATACGAAAGAGCTCATCGCCGAAGTGCCCGAAGGAACGGTTTACATGAAGCTCGGGCGCACGCTGGTCGACAAATTTGCTGCGGAAGACGCGGTGGCTTATGCGCGCAAGCATCCCTGCAAGCGAAAGCCGCCTTCCCCCGGCAGCGGCGGCTCGAACGGTTCTTCGGGCGTCAATCGCGACCAGCTCGGCAATGACCTGCGGCGTTTGCTCGAGGCGCTGCTCGACGGCAAGAAAGTGGATCCGTGCAAAATCGCTGCGCTGCTGGACGAGTGTTGCGGGTGCGGCGGAGGCAAAGATGGCGGCGGACGCGGCGACGGCGGTAACGGCCGGCCCTGGGAAGGTCCTTGGAACGCCGGCGGCAAAGGCGGGCTGGGTGAAGGCAGCGGCGGCGATGATTGGTGCAGGTTCCGGCCTTTTCTCTGGCTGCCGGTAGAGTTCGAATACCGCGTCGTGCCTAATCCTGCGTACAGCGGGCAATTCGGTCCGCTGGCATTCGAAGATCCCTGGTGGAAAGTGCTGCTCATCCTGCTGGCAATCATTCTCGCCATCGCTTCGATCCTGACCGACATGTTCACTGCGGGCACCGATCCGAATTTCATCATCGGCAGGCTGGTGGCGATCTCCGACCGCGCGGTTGACAACATCGACGCTGCGTTGTCCAGCCTCAACGGATCGCGCGGCGTGGACCTCGACGTGCTCGACGCGCAAAGCGACGATGCCAACAACGGGTTGCCCGTCGTTGCGCTGGACGCGGAGGTCAGCATGGATCGTTCCAACAACGGCGACAGCGGGATCGAGGATGCGGTCGTAGGCGACGTCGTTTTCAAATCCGGCAGCCGCAGCGGGACAACGCGAGGCAGCGTGGTTTCGACGACGGCGAACCTAAATCTTCAGCTCGACGACGGCGGCTCGATCCTGTTCACCAACCAGCTTTCCATCAACCCGCTGGCCGCCCCGAACAATCAGCCGGTCTCGCAAAAAGGCGACAGCGGTTCGGTGTGGGTGAAGCTGAGCACCTTGCGCCCGGTAGGCCTCAACTTCTCGGGCGACCTTGCCGATGCGGGCACTTCAAGCGGCGCCAATCCCATCCGCTCGGTGGTCAACCTGTTCAACATTCACTTTAACGTTTAATACATCGCTCTATGGCACTTTCAAAAAAATTCTCAGAAGAGATCGACCACGCCGCGCGTGTGGCCGGCAAATACAGGCTGGAGCTTCTTCAATACTCCGGCGTGATCGCCGTGGGAGCGAGCAGCCGCCGCCGGAAAGGCAAGCTCACCGGCGAAGCCGCCATTGTCGTCACCGTCAAGCAAAAGCTCAGCCTCAAAGCGCTCGCCGGTAAAGGCATGAAGCCGCTTCCGCGCGAGCTGGACGGCGTACCGGTGGACGTTGTCGAGTTGCGCAAGCAGGTGACGGACGATGCGAAGAACAAACGGCTTCAGAAAGCCGTTGCGCTGAAAGATCAGATCACCGAAAAATGGATCAGGATGCCCAACGTAACAGGCGTCGGGGCCGGCGTGAAGATTACCAACGGGCGTTTCACGGGAGAGATCTGCATCCAGATTTTCGTGGTCAAAAAAATGAGCCCGGCCGAGCTCAAGCGCAAAAAGATCACGCCTGTTCCCAAGACGATCAACGGCTTTCCAACGGACGTGATCGAAACCGGCGTGCTGACCTTCACCGGCACCACGGGGCACCGCAACGACCGTTTCGATCCGCTCGTCGGCGGCATTTCCATCGGAACGGCGGACGGCGTGTTCTCGCACGGGACGCTCGGCGCCATCTGCTTCGATTCCGCGAACAACCGGGTAGCGCTCAGCAATGCGCACGTGCTCGATACCGATCTCGGCGCCGACATCGTGCAGCCCGGCACCATCGGGCTCAACGGTTTCGACATCGGCTTTCAGCTCGACGTTTGCAACCCGCTTCATTTTATCCGCCTCGATACGCCGAACACGGTCGGCGGTTCGCTGCTGGCCGGGGCGGCGGCGGCAGCGGCGATAGCGGCGGCGGCCTCGGACAAGATCGATCCCACGCGCGAAGGACAGGAAGCCACGATGCCCGCGCCGGGCGCGTTCACCACGATGGAGTACACGAAGCTCAGGAGCCATTTCACCGCGTTTCCGCTCCCGGGGACGAATTTTAAGTTCAAGGCGGAATGGAAATACGAGCGGCATACGACGAAAGGCGTGCTCACGCACAGCGATGCCCCGCAGCGGGAAAACCTGCACTATCTTCTTTTTCACAAATTGCTCGTTGATCAGAAAGTGTACGAATCCGATGAAAAGATCCGCCTGCTCGGCATCGTCATCGATTCCCCGGAACGGCTGAAGAAGGAAAAGCTCAAGCACAATTGCAACCGCTATTACTGCGTGGCCCACCTGTATCCCATCGGGATGGACCTGGATTTCCCCGTTGTGCTGCGGCCCTTCGACCAGCAGCTGCTGGAGCCGGGGAACGGGAGCGAGGGGACCTCGGGCAGCTCGATGAACGACAACCTCGCGCATGCTTCGGCTGCGGGTTCTTATCCGGGTTTGCTGAAGCAGCTCAGCAAGGAAGAGCTGAAGCTGCTGAGCGATCATCGGCAGTATGTTTGTTTCTACTATGCCGAAGTGCCCGCCAAGCTGCTGCCGCTCGGCAAATGGAAAAAATGGATGTACGTGCAGACCGTCAACACCGTGCCCGAAGGGACCAACCCGCTGATCGCCGCACAGATCATCGGCGGCCTGCCTGTTTCGAAGAATATGACATCGCAGCTGGACGTGGCTTGCGGGCCGTTTACTTTCGATGATGACGGCACGGCGCTCGACTTCGAGCTGATCTGAAACGGATCGTCAATAGGAATAAAAGGTCTGCGCAAGCAGGCCTTTTGTTTTTTCGCCCTGTTCGCAGCAGGGAATTTCCTCAACACTTTTCCCCGCTCACTAACCTGACGCGCCGGTTTCCCGCTCTGAAAACGCGCCTCGCCCTGCTGGCGTGCAAATTGCGTCCTGCTTCCCACAAAGCACAGCAGTTATGCAAACCAGGAAGCCCCTGCTCAGGAAAGTATTGAAAATCCTTTTATGGGTCGTGCTGCCCGTACCCGTCCTGCTCATCCTGTTCGCCTCGCCGATCGCGGAATACCTCGTGGAGAAATACGACAAGGCATACACCGGCCGCGAGATCGAGATGGACTGGGCTTACGTCAACCCGTTCACCGGCAGCATTTACTTCAACGACATCGTCATCCACGAATCGAATGCCGACAGCGTATTCGTTTCCGCCGAAGGCCTGAGCGCCAACCTCGAGATGCTGAGCCTGTTCAGCGAGCTGCTGGAGATCGAGGGCATACGCCTCGAAAAGCCGGTGATCGTGATCGAGCAGGACAGCCTGGCCTGGAACTTCGACGATCTCGTAAAAACGCTTTCGGGAGAGAAGCCGGAGAAAGTGAAACAAGAGCTGAAAGAAGAAGGTTTTCGCGTAAGCGTGCTCGACATCGAGCTGAAGGACGCGCTCGTTTTTTACCGCGATAAAATGATCCCGGTCGATTACTCGGTGAAGGCGCTCAACGTGCGCAGCCCCGGCAAGCGCTGGGATTCGGACACGATGCGTTTCGAATACGATTTTGTCTCGGGCAACGGGCAAGGCTCGATCGCGGGCGACCTCACGATCGGGCTCGACAGCCTCGATTACCGGATGAAGGCGCAGGCGAAAGCGTATGATCTCGGCTTCTTCGAGCAGTACCTGCGCGACCTGGCGAATTACGGGAGCTTCTCGGCGAACCTCGATGCGGACATCAGGGCGGAAGGAAATTTCAAAGAGGCGCGCGACCTGAGCGCGGAAGGCCTGCTCGCGTTCAACGATTTTCATTTCGGCCGCGCGCCCGGCGACGATTACGCCTCGTTCGACAAGCTGGTGTTCGACATGCGCGAGCTGAGCCCGAAAAAAGAGATCTACGATTTCGATTCGCTCTCGCTGGTGCACCCGATGCTGCGCTACGAAGTGTACGACAAGCTCGACAACCTGGAAGCCATGTTCGGCCAGGGCGGCGCTAAGATCCAGTCGGCGCAGGCTTCGCCTGCGGGCGTCAACATCGTGCTGGAGATCGCGCGCTGGGTGGAGCAGCTGGCGCAGAATTTTTTTCGCTCGGATTACAAGATCGACAAGCTCGCGGTGTACAAGGCCGACCTGCGCTTCAGCGACTATTCGGCGATGGAGAAATTTTCCGTTGCGGCCGACCCGCTGTACATTTTCGCCGATTCCATCGATAAAGATCTCGCGCGCGTGAACGTGAGCATGCGCACGGAGCTCGAGCCTTTCGGCGCCGTTTCGGCGGAGCTGAGCATCAACCCGAAAGACAGCAGCGACTTCGATCTCACGTACAGCCTGCAGCGCTTGCCGATGGCGATGTTCAACCCGTATCTCATCACGCACACGTCTTTCCCCGCCGACCGCGGCACGCTGGAAGTGGACGGGCGCTGGCGCGTGCGTAACGGCATGATCAGCAGCAACAATCACTTGGTGCTGGTCGACCCGCGCCTGGGCGATCGCGTGAATCGGAACGGCTCGAAATGGCTGCCGATGCGGCTGATCATGGCGCTCACGCGCGAGCGCGCCAACGTGATCGATTACGAGGTGCCGATCAGCGGCAATTTGCGCGACCCGGATTTTCATTTGCGCGACGTGATCCTCGACGTGCTCAAAAATATTTTCGTGAAACCGGCGACCATCCCGTACCGCACGCAGGTGAGACGCCTGGAAAAAGAGATCGAGAAATCGCACCGCGTACGCTGGAACATGCGGGGCAGCGAGCTCAGCTTCTCGCAGGAAGCTTACCTCGACCGCCTGGCGGAATACCTGGAGGAAAACCCGCAGGCGCGCATCACGGTGCGCCCGGTGGAGTACGCGGAGAAAGAGAAAGAATACATTTTATTCTTCGAGGCGAAGAAAAAATATTTTCTTCAGCAGCGCGTAAAATCGGGCGTCGGCGCGCTCGATTCGCTGCTCGTGGAAAAGCTCTCGGTGAAGGACTCGCTCTTCGTGCGCTATCTCGACCGGCATGCCGGCAATACGCAGCTGTTCACCGTGCAGCAGAAGTGCCTCGCGCTGGTGGGTGAAGACATCGTGAACCGGCGTTACGAGCAATTGTGCGCCGCCCGTAAAACGGTATTCCTCTCCTTCTTCGAGAAGGATGCGGTGAAACGCATCGCCTTCGAAGCGCGCGAAAGTACGATCCCGCGCAACGGTTTTTCATCTTATCGCATCACTTACGCCGGCGATGTTCCCGACCGCGTGGTGAACGCGTACATGAAAATGGAAGAGCTGAACTCCGAGCCGCCGCGCGACAAATACAAGCGGCGGAGAAGACGGCTGCCGGTGAACTGAAAGATCAGTGCACGCAGATCCTTTTCGTAAGCACCTCGTTTTCCGTATGTATCTGCACGACGTACATCCCGGGACTTTCCCCGCTGAGATCGATGTTCGTGCTGAGCAGGCCGGAGGAAAGGAGCGCCGTTTCGCTGCGCACGATCCGTCCCTGCACGTCGGTGATGTTGATGGTCGCGCGTTCGCCGGACAACCCGTCGAGGTGGACGGTCATCGGCCCGTCCGTGGGATTGGGAAAGATCACGAAGGGACGAGGTGGCTGCCCGGGAGCGGCCTGCACGGAATCAGGCGCGGCCAGCCGCGGCGGACCGTACGGGTTGACCAGGACGCTGACGTTGGCCGCCCTGCCTGAGTTCTGGCAATAATATTCGTCGATCGCCACCACCCAGTAATCCGTGGAATAAGTATACAGCGTGACTGCCGACTGCAAAGCCAGGGTGCCCATCCCGTTGCAATTGTAATTGTCGTCGTTGTACGCGAGCACCTCGCCGGTCCAGGAATCGAACACGGTGATCTGCGTGTCGAACCCGCTGTTGTCGCAGGTCGCGATCACGTACTCGTTGCCGGCTACGACGTACAGCAGCACGTACTCGCCCGCGTCGCAGATGTAGAACGTGGCATAGGGGTTGGGATAGACGTACTGCTGAAAAACGTTGTTGTTGGTGCAGGGCACGCTCTGCTGGCCGTACGACTGCAAAAAGAGCAGCATTCCCGCAAGCAGCGGGAGCAAGCAACGGATGTGCTGGCGCATGAGAAAAGAGGATGTTGAGATGCGTGGGGGAAGAGAGCAGCAAGGTAAAATTCTTTTGGAAGACGGCAAATGCTCGCTGAAAATGCCGCTCACTTCACCGCAAGGCTTCTCCACAAGTAAAACGTGAGATACGCTTCCCAGCCTTTGAAATGCCGGAACGTTTTTTCGATCCCCGCTTTGTCCTTTTTGTCTTTGATCAGCTTGTGCTTCAGCAGCGCATTCAGCAGTCCCGCATCGCCGTGCGGAATGGCGCTCGTGTCGTTCAGCGTTTTCATCAGCGTGTAATTCGCCGTCCAGGTGCCGATGCCTTTGATGCCGGTGAGGAATTGGTGCTTTTCTTCCGCCGTGGGCAGGGCTTCGAGCCGAGCCTTGCTGAGCCTTCCTTCGTGGATGAGGCGCGAAACGTTGATAAGGTATTCGATCTTCTGCCGCGAGAATTGCAATTGCTGCAGGTCTTCGACGCGCGCGCGCATCACGCGTTCAGGCAAAGGAAAAATAAGATGCCGTGTTCCGTTCACGCGGATGCTCTCGCCGTAATTTTCCACGAAGCGCCGTTTCAGCTTGTACGCGAAGGCGAGATTGATCTGCTGCCCGATGATCGACCAGCACAGCGATTCGTAGAGGTCGGGAATGCCGATCAGGCGCAGCCCGCGAAAATCTTTCGCCATCCAGGCCAGGCGCGGATGCGCTTTCAGCTGCGCGTAGAACGGCTGCAGGTTCCTGCCGAGATCGAGCCAGCCGCTGATCCAGCTGCGGAGCTGCTCGCGCGTCTTCGCACCGGGAGCGCCGTGCAGAATTTCTATCACGAGATGTTTTCCCTGCGAACGCATCGCGAAAACAAGCGGCGCCCCATCGATGCGAACGGTCTTGACGATCGTATCGCCTTCGAAGCGGTGCAGGCATTCGTCATAGCCGCGATCGAGGAACCACCGGCATTCGCTGAAGCTGAAGAGGGGAGGCTGGGGCAGGAGGATGCGCATGAAGGCAAAGATACCTTGTGGCTGGGGCGCATGAAAAAAAATAATATCGAACACTGAACAGGGAATATCGAATGATGAAGTATTCCAGTCAAAACACCTTCGTTATTCGATATTCCCTGTTCAGTGTTCAATATTCTGATTCCCGATCCGCCAATAAAAAAGCGAACGGCGCCTATCGTTGAGACATCGCCGTTCGCTGCGAAGAAAAAGCAAGGGCTCTTTCTTCTCCCGGGAAGATCGTCAATGCTTCTTCCTGAACACCGTCATGCCGAGGATGATCGATCCTACGAGCAGGACGAGAAAAATGAAGAAGATCACTTGCGCGATGGATGCTGCGCCGGCGGCGAGGTCGGTGAAACCGAAGATCGCGGCTACGATGGCGATCAGCAGGAAGATGGCTGTCCACTTAAGCATGTTGATGCGTTTTTAGCGTTCGACTTTTACGATGGGCTCCTTTGCCGGAGCGTTCTTTTGCAGGTTGCTGCATTCTCTGCCGGTACGCGATCGCCGCGCCGACCAGCAGGAGAAGGGCTGTCCACTTTAACATGTTGTTCGTTTTTTATTGGTTCGACTTCTTTTTTCTTTTTATCTGGTGCAGCTCTTCGGCTTCTTCCACCGAGTGCGACTGCTTCAGGTTCTGTTCTTCTTTCGAGCGGGCGGCGAGGCGCGCGTAAAAACGGTGCAGGATCTCCAGCTCCTCCTGCGTGAGATCTTCCACGCTCACCATGCGGTTGCTGGCTTTCTCATGCGCGGCGACAAGCTCGTTCAGCTTCAGCTGGATCGCCATGCCGTCCTTGTTCTGCGCTTTCTGGATGAGAAACACCATCAGGAACGTGATGATCGTCGTGCCCGTGTTGACGATCAGCTGCCAGGTTTGCGAATAATCGAAGAAAGGCCCCGTGGCCGCCCAAACTACAATGATGGCAAGCGCGCCGATAAAAGCGCCCGTGCTTCCCGCCTTGCGGCTGACCCAAGTGGCGAAACGCTCGAAAACTCCCGCTTCTCTTTTCTTCTGCCCGTTAGCGTTCATGCCTCTACAGTGGCAAAATATGTTCCAGAAGAAAAATGTGGAAGACCGGTCGCGCTTCTGTGACCGCTGACGAGTGATCCATCAGGTTGTTTTCACTCGTCACCGTCCGCTCGTCGCTTTATTTCATCTGCCTGCTCCACAGCTGCCGGTCCCTGTCGAAACGGTACCAGGTGCCGTCGGGCGCCTGCCAGCCTTCGGCGGGAACGTCCTTCCAGGTTTTGCCTTTATCATCCGACCACACGAGCCGCGTATCGTCGAAGCGGATGAGGCGGCCGTTCTTGTCGCGCCACATGCTGCTCCGGGCGGCCTGCCAGGTCTGGTTGTCCTGCGACATTTCCAGCGCATTCTCCCGGAAGCGGTAGCGCGTATTATCCGGCAGCGCGATCCAGGCCCCGTCTTCGGCCTTCTGCCATTCGGGGTCCGTTTGTGTTTGCATGAGCTTGTTGTTCCGGGCCAGCGCGTCCAGCGAGTGCGCGAGTGAGGCGAAGGCGATCAGCAGCAGCATTTTTTTCATAGGTAAAAATTTTAAGGTGTGAACCGTGTTTGCGGTAGATGCACGCCGCGTGCCCGCGATGAAAATTTTCGCTTAAAAATTTTTGCACAAAAAGGCGGCAGCGGCAGAAAGCAACGGCAGTCCCTTTTTTCGTCGGTTAACCTTGGGCCTTTAGACTGCCGCCGCTTCCTGCCGCTGCCGCCTGCGCGCAGGATTTACCTGCCGTCAGCCGCTTCGGTGTGGAACTTCTTCCTCGAACAGAGGCGAAATGAACCTAGCGTTCATCGCCGCTGCCAGAGCCGCATCTCGTTGTCGAAGCGGAACCAGGTGCCGTTGGAATCCTGCCAGCCGGTATCGGGTACGTCGTTCCAGTTCACGCCGTCATTCGAATAGCGCAGTTTGTTGTTCTCGATGCGCATCATGCGCCCGTCGCGTTCTTTCCAGGTGTTGCCGGGCACCGGCTGCCAGCTGCGGTTGTCGTTCGACATCTGCAGCGTGTTGTTGTCCCAGCGGTAACGGGTGCTTCCTTCGCCCGCCATCCAGGCGCCCGACCTCGATCGCTGCCAGTGCTCCGCGCTGACCTGCGCCTGCGATTCGGGCAGCAGCGTCAGCATCGCGAAAGCGAACAGCATCAATAGCTTTTTCATGATTGAAATGTTTTTAATGATTAATAACTATCACGATGCAAAATCTCTGCCTGCGCCTCGTGCGCGCGGCGCAGGGAAATTTTGAATGATCATTGGAGCGCAACGCTTATTTCGGACTTGTTCCCGCGCCGCGGTGCTGCAGGTTCATGTCGCTGTCGAAGCGGTGCCAGTTGCCGTTGTAATCCTGCCAGCCGGTGTTCGGCACGTCGCTCCAGCTGCTGCCGTTGTCGTTCGACCAGCGCACGCGGTTGTTCTCGATGCGCATCAGCCGCCCGTCCTGCGAGCGCCACACGCCGTTGGCCGGCACGTCCTGCCAGGTCTTGCTGTCGCGTGACATCTGCAGGCTGTTGTTTTGATACCTGTAATAGGTATTGTTCTCGCCCATCCAGTAACCGGACTTCGAGCGCGACCAGCGTTCGCTTTGCGTTTGCGCCGTCACCGCCGGCAACAGCGTCATGACCGCCAGGGCGGCCAGAAGCATTATCTTTTTCATGGCTTAAAAAATTAAAATGAATACTCAGAAATGGCCCATGCGCCAAGGGAAATGCTGCACAGGCTGTGCCGAACGGGGATGAGAAAGAGTGTTAAAAAATGTGCGTGGGAAAGGGGCGTTGCACGTCAGCAGGCAATGCAGCGCTTGAAAAAACGTTTCGCGCAAAAAAAATCGATCGCCTTCGGCAAGTACGCAGAATCAAAAAACACGGGAGGCCCAGCGATCACGGAGGGACACGCAGAATACGATCTCTCCATGCCGGCGATGTAAATTCTATTCGCTGGTGCTTTTGATCAGCATGTTCCGGTAGCGTGTGAAGATGCTCGACTTGGAAATGAAGCCGAGGTATTTCCCGTTCTCCACTACGGGCAAATTCCACGCGCCGGTCTCGTCGAACTTCTTCATCACGGCGTACATGTCCTCCTCGGGCTGGATCAGCGCGGCGGGCGAGCGCATCAGCTGCTCCACGGTGACGGTTTCGTACAGCTCCGTCTTGAACATGATCTCGCGGATGAAATCGAGCTGGATGATGCCGCAGAGCTGCTCTTTATCGTTGACGACGGGAAAAATATTTCGCTGCGAATGCGCGACGACCTCTACCAGCGCGCCTAATTTCATCTCGGGGCGCACGGGCTGGAAATCCGTCTCGATGAGCTTGCGGATCTTCAGCACGCTGAGAATGTTCCGGTCTTTGTCCTGCGTGAAGATGTGGCCTTTCTTCGCCAGCTTCTTCGTGTCCATCGAATACGGCTCGAAATATTTCACCACCGTGTAGCTGAGCGCGGAGACGATCATCAGCGGGATCATCAGCTCGTAGCCGCCGGTGATTTCCGCAATGAGGAAAAGCGCTGTGAGCGGCGCGTGAAAAAGTCCGCTGAGAATGCCCGCCATCGCGACGATCGTGAAGTTCGCCACCGGCAGCTTCGTGATGCCTGCAAGGTTCAAGCCTTGCGCAAAAACAAAACCCAGGTAAGCGCCTACGAACAGCGAGGGCGCGAAGTTCCCGCCGTTGCCCCCGCTGCCGATCGTCACCGCCGCCGCGATCACTTTCACGAACATGATCAGCCCGACGAACAAAAGGATGAGCCCTGCTTCGCCCTTGAACGCATCTTCGAGCAGGCTGTTGTGCAGCAATTGTTCGGGATGCAACTCTGAAAGCGTTTTGATGCTGCCGTAGCCTTCGCCGTAGAGCGAGGGAAAAAGCCAGATGAGCAGCGCGAGCACGAGCCCGCCGGCGAGCGCGTTTCGCCAGGGATGTTTTTTCCGGCCTTTGAACAGCGCTTCCACGCGGGGAAAAACGCGCGCATAGTAAACCGAAATAAACCCGGCGACGATGCCGAGCAGCATGTACCAGGGCACGTTCGTGTAATCGAAAGGCTGCAGCAGGCGGAAAGAGAGCAGCATGCTTTCGTCGAGAATGATCTTCGACATCAGCGCGCCGGCGGCCGCGGCGATCATGATGGGAATGAACACGGAGATCGTCACGTCGGCCAGCAGCACTTCCAGCGCGAAGAGCAGCCCGGCGATGGGCGCGTTGAAAGCGGCGGCGATGCCTGCGGCTGCGCCGCAGGCGAGCAGCAGCGTGCGGTCCTTATACGTGAGATGATACGTGCGCCCGTAGTTCGAGCCGATGGCGGAACCTGTTGTGACCATCGGTGATTCCAGCCCGGCAGAGCCGCCGAAGCCCACGGTCAGCGCGCTGGTGAGCACGTGCGAATACATCTGGTCGGGCGGCAGGCGCGAGCCTTTCTTGGCGATGGCGTAAAGAATGTTCGAGTTGCCGCGGCCCAGCTTGCCGCGCAGGAAACGCTGCACCACCCATACGGTGAGCAGCACGCCCGCGCAGGGCAGCACGAGGTAAAAAGCATATTGAAGTTCGATGTGATAATCTTTCGTCGCCGCCGCCTGGATGAAGTGCACCAGCGATTTGAGGATCACCGCCGCCAGGCCCGCGCTCAGGCCCACCAGCATGCTGGAAAGAATGAGGAACTGCTTTTTGTCGAGCTTGCCGTGCAGCCACTCGATAAAATTTTCCGCAAAACGCATCAGCTTCGACACGTGCGCAAAAGTACGAACTCATGTGAAAGGATCATCCTGCTTGCACAGGTTCTCCAGCAGCACCTGAACCAGCGGCTGCGATTCGAGCCGCAGCGGGGCGCGCGATTTATCCTTGCCCACCTTGATGGCGTAGGCCGCTTCCGGCAGCGCCGCGAACAGCTCTTCGTAGTCGCTTTCGCCGATGGCGAGGAGAAGGTCCCAGTTGAGGTTCTTCATCCAGTAGTTGTACACCGTCGACTTGTCGAGCGCCGCGGGGCGGATCTCCACGAGGCCTTTGCCGTCGACGAGCTTCAGGCCGTGGCTGAGCGTGTATTCGCTCAGCAGCTCCTTGAACATGAAACGCGCTTTCAGCTGCGACATGGGCGGGCACTGCCGGTAATGATAGACGAGGCCGGATTCTTTCTGCTCCACCCAGGAGCCGGGAAAACGCTCGGAGAATTTGGCGATGAGCGCGCGCAGATCCTTCATCAGCGTTTCGGAAACCATCACGGGCCATGCTTCCCAGGTTTTGCCCGGGCGTTTGCAGAAGGCGCCATGCTCGGCCATCAGGGTCAGGGGCAGCTCGGCGAACCAGGAAGCCATGGCCGCGCGGTTGCTTCCGCTGATCACTACGAGAGTATTCCGCTTGTCGCCGGCGAGAATTTCCAGGCAGCGCCGCATGTTTTTCTCGGGCAGCACGCCGGGGCCGCGCTCGTTGTGAGAGGCCAGCGCGCCGTCGTAGTCTAGCAGGAACAAGCGTTTATTCGAGTTCCTGAAAGCCTTGAGCAAGTCTTTTTCCCAATCCTTGCCGTGCTTCCGGGATTTTGGCGTTTTCGTCACTTCATACAAATACTATCAAGCGGACTTCGCCCAGCGCCGCTTGCGGTTATTGGCAAAAAAATTACTGCTCCCGCCCTGCCGGGCCATGGATGGAAAGCTTGCGATTGCATGGCGTAAACCCTGCCGGGATCAGGTGTCGGCGCGAAGGACAAGTGCGCGCGGCATGACTTCCATTCAAAAGCGAAGTAAAATTATTTTTACCTGAATTCACATCCGTTGACTTTTGTCAATTTTTAAACCCATAGCCGCCCTAACTTTGATAAAAGTTGAGAAGTAAAGAGTAAGAGTACATGAGTCTTCCAGTAGAGAAGTTTTATTTCACCAACGATCGCTTATTGAAAGAAATGTCTTCCAAGGACCGGCAGCAGCTGGAGCTTGGGATGCAGGAGGTGAAATTGCGCAAGGGCAAAGTCCTGTTCCAGGAGCACGCTTTCCCGAAAGGCATGTATATCCTGCGCAAAGGCAAAGTGAAGATCTACCAGACGAACAAGGAGGGACGTGAGCAGATCATGCACATCTATACGAAAGGCGAACTGCTCGGCCACCGTCCGCTGATCTCGCAGGAGCCCTACGCCGTCTCCGCCATGACGCTCGAAGCCTGCACCTTTCATTTTATCCCGCGCGAACATTTCCTCAAAACGATCAATAATTCCAGCGAGCTCACGCGCCTGCTGATGCTCTCCTTTTGCCGCGAGTACGCCATCTGGCTCAACATCATCAAGGTCTTCGCGCAGTGCCCCGTCAAAGCCCGCGTGGCCCTGATACTGCTCGTGCTGCACGAGAAATACAAGGTGAAAGGAAAAGCAGGCGAGATCAATCTCTCGCGCGACGACCTCGCAGGCTACGTGGGTACGGTGAAGGAAACGCTGGTGCGCGTGCTGCAGGAGTTCAAGAAAAAAGATTTCATCCGCACGCAAGGCCGCAAGATCCGCGTGATCAACCCGGTCTCTCTCGGAAAGCTCGCCGACCTGCTGTAAAAAAAAGTCTCCCTCTCTTTTCAACCTCAGCCCAATTTCGAAAACGGATTTGGGATTTTTTATTTTTTGGAGACCGGGTTGCCGGTCACTGCTGCTGCTCTTCCTCGACAGGCCGCGGATCACTCGGCCCCGCGCGCAGCGACCACTTGGTGGCCGATGAGGAGCCTTTGCTCACGCTGACGGAAGAGGGCACTTCTTCACCGGGCATGTAATCGATAGCGCTGCCGGGAACGAGCGCCGCGGACATCGGCGCAATGTCGACCCTCTCGTCATCGCTGAACGAGAAGCCGGTGCCGTAGGTGTGCTCTTCGGCGTAAAAAACATTCGTCGTGCGGTTCACCACCGCGCAGCTGCGGCCGCTCAGCGCCAGCTGCTGCGGCGCTTGTCCCGGGATCTCGATCGCTGCGCTTTCGCTGAAGTTGACGTATTGCGTCACATCGAATTGGTTTTCCTTGCCGGGCTCGATGACGTAAACATTCGTAGTGCCCATCATCTTCACCATCGAGACGGTGACGACGGAAGCGCCGATCGCGAGTATGGCGACGGTTTCGGTTTTCATGGTCAAGCGTCGCAGCACGTAAAAAAGTCCGAAGGCCAGGCCGATCGCCAGCGGGATGGCGATCGCGTAGAAAACGGTTTCCGTGATCATGAGGTCAGGGCTTGGTCAATGCCAAGATAGCAAAAAGCAGGACCTGCGTCGCGTAGGCCGCGAGCGCCAGCGAGTGACGCTTTTCGAAATTCATGGATTGGCCGGCGAGCTGGAAAAAGAAAGCGATGACGAAGCAGGCGAGGTACCGTTTCAGCGTGGCCGCGCCGCTTTCCCATTCCCATAAGCCATAAGCGGACAGCGGCTCCATCAGCGCCCAGATGCCGGCTACCAGCGCCGCGCCGAGCAGGGCCTGCACGTATACGTTCGCGCGCGTGCGTCCCGCGATGTCCAGCGCGCACCAGTTCAGCAGCAGCGCCTGCACCGCGATCAACAGCGGCACGCCTTTCACCCGGAAGCCCAATGTTTCGCCGTAACGGAGCGCGCCGTAAAGCTTCGCCGTATCCTGCGCGATGAATTCCACCGCGATGCTTCCGAAAAAAACGAGCAGCAGGAAACGGAACAGGTCGCCGTTGAACGCCGGGAGAAAAAGCAGGAGCAGCGCGAGCTGCGCCAGCCAGAAACCTTGCAGCGGCCAGAGCACGCAATGCGGGTTCAGGAAAGCGTGCAGCAGCATCATGCCGCCGAGCAGCGCCAGCAGGATGCGGGCGTAAATCGAAAAGCGATCGCTGATCAAAGGCAACTTCATCGCTCAGGCTCGTTTTCGCGTCACCAGCCACACGCCGGAAAGAATAACAAGGATCAGCAGCCCGTGCAGCAGCGTCACCTCTTCGCCGTCGAACACGCCCCAGAACATCGCCACGATCGGGATCGCGTACGTCACCGAGGCGGCGAACAAAGTGCCGGCCTGCTTGATGAGAATGTTGTAAACGATCACCGAAAGCGCCGTGCCGAAAACGGCGAGGATGGCCGTGTAGCCCAATGCGCTCCAGGCTTCCGTGTGCGTGTGCATGCGCTCCAGGAAATCAGTGCAGAACAAATAAATGCCCGCGGGCGGACCGATGAGCAGCAGCGCGCAGGCCGTCGCGGAAACCGCCGGCACACCGCCCAGCCGCGATTTGATGATGTTCACGCTGATGCCGTAAAATAAAGTCGCCAGCACGACCAGCCCGCTGTACGCGAAATGCGTGTTCTCGCCCTCGCTCTTGCCCGTGGCCACCAGCGCCACCGCGCCCGCCAGCCCCAGCAGCAGGCCGAGCACCTGCATCTTTCCCGGGCGAAATTGAAAAGCGGCCATGCCCACGAGCAGCGTGAAGATCGGCGTGAGCGAATTCAGCATGCCGGTGAGCGAGCTGCTGATGCCCGTCTCCGCCGCCGTGAACAAAAATGCGGGAATGAGATTGCCCGTCACGCCCATGCCGAGAAAACCTTTCCAATGCCGGAACAAAGGCCTGCGCACGTAAATAAAAGCGAGCGGCAATAAAAAAAGAAAAGCCATGAAAATGCGCAGCGCCGCCACTTGTCCCGCGCTGAACGCTTCCAGGCCGCGCTTCATCAGGATGAACGAGCTGCCCCAGGTGATCGCCAGCGCAATGAAAATGATCCAGTGCAGGAGGGTCGCACCGCCCTTGCTTTCCGACATAGGTGACAAAGATAAGACGAAAGCCAGCCTGCGAATTGGTACCTTTACCGCTATGAGCGAAAAGAAAGTATACCTGAAGATCATCGGCATGAGCTGCGAACACTGCGAGAAAGCGGTGACCGGTGCCTTGCTGAAAGTGGAAGGCGTGCAGAACGCAAAAGCGGATCACCGCGGCGGCGCCGCGGAAGTGACCTATGATGATGAAAAAGCGACGCAGGAGCAGCTCGTGAAAGCGGTGAATGACCTGGAAGTGTACGAGGTGCAGTCGGTGCAGGCGTAGACGACTTCTTTTTTATTTGGCATGAGCAACTACCTCATCTACGCCGGCGGAAAGTTCACCGAAACAGCTACGCCGCACGACGTGCTCAACCCGTTCACGGGAAAAGTTTTTGCGCGCACCTTTCTCGCAGGCGAAGCGGAATACGAAGCTTCCGTGCAGGCGGCGCAAGCCGTGCAGGAAGAGATGAAGGAAATGCCCGCGTACAAACGCTTCGAGATTCTCCGTTTTATTTCCGACGCGATCCGCGGTCAGCGCGGGCTCCTGGCGCTGGTGCTGTGCATGGAATCGGGCAAACCCCTGCGGTATGCGCAGGCGGAGATCGACCGCGCGGCGCAGACGTTTTTAAATGCGGCGGAAGAAAGCAAGCGCCTCCCGCGCGAATACATTTCACTCGACTGGACGCCCGCGGGCGGGAAGCGCGAAGGGCTCGTGCGTTATTTCCCGGTCGGGCTGGTGGCGGGTATCGCGCCGTTCAATTTTCCGCTGAACCTTGCGGTGCACAAGATCGCGCCGGCTATCGCGGCGGGCTGTCCCATCGTGCTGAAGCCCGCTTCGGCGACGCCTTTGTCCACGCTGGAGCTGGCGAAAATCCTCGATGCTTCCGAACTGCCGAAAGGCGCGGTGTCCATTCTGCCGATGACGCGGCAAACCGGGAACCGCCTGGTCACCGACGAGCGTTTTCGTTTGCTCACGTTCACCGGCTCGCCGGCTGTGGGCTGGGAGATGAAGAAAAATGCCGGCAAGAAAAAAACGGTGCTCGAGCTCGGCGGCAACGCGGGCGTGATCGTAACGCCTTCCGCAGACCTGGAAACGGCGCTGCCGAAATGCGTGCAGAGCGGTTTCGCTTACTCGGGGCAAATCTGCATTCATGCGCAACGTTTCTTCGTGCAGGCGAGCATCTTCGACGAATTCGTCAAACGTTTCGTGGCGCTGACGGAAAAATTGCGCAGCGGCGATCCCGCCGATCCGAACACGGATGTGTCGGTGATGATCGACGAGGCGAATGCGCAGCGCGTGGAAGCGTGGGTGAGCGAATCGCTGCGCGACGGCGCGCGTTTGCTGTGCGGCGGCAAGCGCGAGGGCAGCTTCTACGCCCCGACCGTGCTGACGAACACGAAACCGTCCATGAAAGTTTGCGCGGAAGAAGTTTTCGGCCCCGTGGTGATCATCGAGCCGTACGTGGACCTCAAAGACGCGATCGCCGGCGTGAACGAGGGCGTGTTCGGCCTGCAGGCCGGCGTTTTTACCAATGAAATTCGCGAGATGGATGCGGCCTTCGCAGGGCTCGAGGTCGGCGGCGTTATTCTAAACGACGTGCCGAGCTTCCGCGTGGATCACATGCCGTACGGCGGCGTGAAAGATTCCGGCCAGGGCAGGGAAGGCGTGAAATACGCGATGATGGATATGTTGGAACCCAGGATCCTGGTAAAGTAACTCAGGTCGTCGGAGCGTTACGCTCCGACGACCTGAGTTACTTTGCTTTTCCCGCCGCCTGCTCGCGATACTCGACCGGCGTTTGTCCCGTTTGCTTCTTGAAAAAACGATTGAAATACGCCGGGTCATCGAAGCCGAGCGAATACGAAACTTCTTTCACCGATTGCGGGGAGAAAGCCAGCAAGCGTTTCGATTCGGTGATCACGCGCTCGTGGATGAGGCTGGAGATCGTGCGGCCGGTGTGCTTTTTCACCAGCTCGTTCAGGCGCTTGGGCGTGATGCCGAGCGTGGAAGCGTAGAAGCCCGCTTCCTTGTGTCCCACGAAATTTTCTTCGATGATCTTGCGCAGCAGCAGGATGCGCTCGTCGCCGCTCTTGCCCAGCGTTTCGGCGGGCTTGTGGCCCAGCTCGCGGCCGCAGTACAGCAGGAAATTTTTCAGGTAGTTGCGCAGGATCGCCTGGTGGCCTTGCTGCTTGTACTCGTTCATCATCAGGTTGAACAGCTGATCGAAGTGCGCGTGGCGTTCGGCGTCGAGGTGCAGCATGGGTTGCTTGACCAGGTTGTAGAACAATCCTGATTCGAGCAATTCATTCGTGGCGTCGTCCTTGTCGAGAAAGCTTTCCGTGAACGTGATCAGGTTGCCTTCGGCCGAATCCACGTTCGTCTGGTGGATCTGGTTCGGCGAGAGGAACCACACGGTATTATCGGAAAGCTCGTAGCGCGTGAAGTCGATGTAATGCTCGCCTTGCGCTTTCTTGAACCAGATGACCTCGAAAAAATTGTGGCGGTGCGGCGGGTATTCCGCGTGCTTGCCTTTGAAGAAGTTGAGCGAGTACACGGCGAACTGCCGCTTGTCGGGCAGCTCGTGGATAGGGATCTCGCGGGGGACGGCTTGATTCATGGTGTTCTAAGGTACGAAAAGGTCCCGGATTCGTTTAGCCGTTTTTCGTTTTTCGTTTAGGCGTTTCGGGAACGAAGCGTAAAGTTTACAAATGCCGGATGAAAAAACGCAAAACGAAAACGGCAAGACGAAAAACGGCAAAAACGAGAAATGGTAAAACGAAAAACGCGAAAACGAAAAACGCCAAAACGAAAGTGACAACCTCCCTTTTCCCCTGTTCAGCGTTTTTTTCTCCCGGTTCGTCAAAATTTTTCCGCGCGGCGCAGCGAAGAAAATAATTTCGAAGCAACACCAACACGATACGCCATGCAAGCCCGCAGCTTTCATACCGTGAGGATCGTTTTCGTTCTCCTCAACCTGCTGCTGCTGTTCATAGCGGCGCAGGGCCAGGTCGCCGGTGTTCCCGCCCGCCCGGCAAGCATTCCCCTGTGCTCCGTCGACGTTTCGGTTGCCGCTGCTGATCCTTCGCTGAGCGCGAATGAAAGCGATGCGCGTTACCAGTGGCTCGACTGCAGCGACCATTTCGCCGCGCTGCCCGGGGAGACGGGAAAAAATTTTACGGCAAGCGCCAACGGGAATTACGCCGTGCGCATCGTGAAGAACGGCTGCACGGATACTTCCGACTGCTATCCCGTGCTCAGCCTCGGCATCACCGCGCAAAAGCCGCCGCTCGACCCGGTCATTTTTCCGAACCCCAGCAACGGGAAGTTCAGCATCGATCTCGGCGCCTCATACGAAGACGTGGAAGTGGAGATCACGAACATCGCCGGGCAAAACGTTCAGAAAAATAATTACGGAACAGCGCAGCTGCTGAGCCTGGAGATCGAAGGCGAGAATGGTTTATACTTTTTGCTCATCCGCACCGGCGACCGGCAGCAGGCGGTTTTGAAAATGCTGAAGCAATAAAAAATACTTCTGAGAGAGAGAAGTCCCCGTGGCCTCGGGCCGGCCAATGCTGCTGCCTCCCTTCGGCTCCGGCCCAGGCCACGGATTTTTTAAGATCGTTTTTTGAGAGAGAAATTTTCCCCGGGATCTGACCCGGCGCATAGCCCAGTCTCCTCCGAGCGCCGTGTTCAGGTCCCGGTTTTTTATTCGCGCTTCTGCTTTCGGATGACCCGCGCAAAGAT
>Ga0196978_1000225_pt1 | contig 30132 bp, 21 predicted proteins | sample S3v_2013CmetaG_FD_155491 | JGI IMG/M metagenome (GOLD analysis project Ga0196978, IMG submission 155491) | Soil microbial communities from Anza Borrego desert, Southern California, United States - S3+v_20-13C | ecosystem: Environmental > Terrestrial > Soil > Desert | place: USA: California... | reverse complement strand
CGCGCGTGGGAGTCGCGCCGCCCGCCCGCCCCCCGCGACGCGCGCCGCGCCGCCCCCAAAGCCCGCGCCCTGCCCGTGCTGAGAAAGTGAAAGGCCGCGAGTCGCGAACCGCGAACCGTGAAAAGCTGTCTTCGGCTCTCGGTTTTGTCTTTACCGGCGACTGACGACCGGTGACTGACGGCTCGTCTTCACGATTCACCACTCGCGACTCGCGGCTTTTATCCTTGACCACCCGGCGGGGCGCGGCTATCATCCGCGCGCGTTTTACTTACCCCCCGCTCCCGCGCCCGAGTCAGTCCGTTCGCCATGATGAACCTGCCCATCCGCCGCGTTGGCGTGCTCATCAAGCCGCAGCAGCCGGATGCTCTGAAGACCATCTGCCGGCTCGTCGAGTGGTGCGCGCCGCGCGGCATCACGGTCGTCGGCGGGCCGCGCCTCGACCGCGCCACCGTCGAGCAGGAGACCGGCTGCGCCGTCGAGGAGATGGAGCACGCCGAGATGGTCAGGAGCGTCGACCTCATCGTCGTGCTCGGCGGCGACGGGACGATGATCGCCACGGCCCGCATGGTCGGCGACCACGGCACGCCCGTCCTCGGCGTCAACTACGGCACGCTCGGCTACCTCGCCGACTTCACACACGAGGAGATGACGCCCGCGCTCGACGCCATCCTCGCCGGCGACTACACGCTCGACCGCCGCCTGATGCTGGCGGCCGAAGTCCGCCGCGGCGGCGAGCTGCTGCTACAGGATCGCGTCTTGAACGACGTGGTCATCTCGAAGTCGGCCCTCGCCCGCATCATCGAGATCGAGACGTGGGTGGACAGGAAGTTCGTCAACACCTTCCGCGCCGACGGGCTGATCGTCTCGACGCCGACCGGCTCGACGGCCTACAACCTCTCGGCCGGCGGCCCCATCATTTACCCCTCGATGCGCGCCGTCGTCGTCACGCCGATCTGCCCGCACACGCTCTCGAACCGCCCGCTCGTCCTGCCGGACGACGCCGAGTTCGAGCTGGTCCTGAAGACGCCGCAGGAGGAGGTCGCGCTCACGCTCGACGGGCAGGTCGGGATGCCGCTCGAACTGGAAGACCGCGTCACCGTCCGCAAGAGCCGCACCACCTTCAACCTGATTCAGGCGCACACGCGCAACTACTTCGACGTTCTGCGGAACAAACTCAAATGGGGGAGGTGAGAAAGCGCAGAAGTCAGAGCGCAGAATGCAGAATTAAAGGCAGCTCGGTTTTCATTCCGCATTCTGCGCTCTGACTTCTGCGCTTCACGCCGATGGCTGAACAAGACGAGAGGCGGCCGGCGGGGCGCGACGCGTACGAGCGCGAGCTGACGACCGACCTGAAGGACGCGACGCCGGACAAGCCGAAGGGGATGGCGCTGCACACGCGCATCCTCTTGGGGCTGGCCGCGGGCGTCGTCGCGGGCGTGGCCGCCAACCGCCTGCTCGGCGGCGACCACCCCGGCGTGGCATGGACGATTCACAACATCACGGAGCCGGTCGGCGCGCTCTTCCTGCGGCTGCTCCTGATGGTCGTCGTGCCGCTTGTCTTCTCGTCGCTCGTGGTCGGCGTCGCGGGGATCGGCGACATCCGGCGGCTGGGCCGCGTCGGGCTGAAGTCGTTCGCCTACACCTTCCTCATCTCGGCCGTCTCGGTCGTCATCGGCCTGACGCTGGCGAACACCTTGCGGCCGGGCGAGCGGCTCGACGCCGAGACGCGCGCCGGGCTCGAAGCGCGCTACGCCTCCGACGCCTCGAAGCGCGTGGCCGACGCGACGAAGGCCGGGACGGCCGACTCGCCCTTGATGCAGGTGGTCAAGACCATCGTGCCGTCGAACCCGGTGGCGGCCGTCGCCGGCATCATCGCGGGCGAGGAGCGGCAGACCGACACGCCGAACATGCTCCACCTGATGTTCTTCGCCGTCCTGCTCGGCGTCGCCGCCACGCTCATCCCCGTCGAAGTCTCCGCGCCGCTGCTGCGCGGCTTGCAGGCGCTCTTCGAAATCTCGGCGAAGATCATCGACCTGATCATGAAGCTCGCGCCGTTCGCGGTCGCCTGCCTGCTCTTCAACAACACGGCGCGCTTCGGCCTCGACCTCCTCGGCGCGCTCGGCTGGTTCGTGGTGACGGTTCTGGCGGGGCTCGCGCTGCACATGTTCGGCGTCTACTCGCTGGCCGTCTACTTCCTCGCGCGCATCTCGCCCGTCGAGTTCTTCCGCCGCATCAAGACCGTCATGCTGACGGCCTTCTCCACCTCCTCGTCGAACGCGACGCTGCCGACGGCGCTGCGCGTCTCGGAGGAGAACTTGGGCGTGCCGCGCGAGATCAACAGCTTCGTGCTGACGGTGGGGGCGACGGCGAACCAGAACGGGACGGCGCTCTACGAGGGCGTGACGGTGCTCTTCCTCGCGCAGCTCGCGGGCGTTGACCTGACCCTCGGGCAGCAGCTCGGCGTGGCCTACTTCGCCATCCTCGGCGGCATCGGGACGGCGGGCGTGCCCTCGGGCTCGATCCCCTTCATCATCGTCATGCTCGCCACCTACAACATCCCGCCCGCCCTCATCGCCATCATCCTCGGCGTTGACCGCATCCTCGACATGTGCCGCACGACCTTGAACGTCACCGGCGACATCACGGCCGCCGCCTACGTCGCTCGCAGCGAAGGCTACGAACTGTTACGACCCCACGTGCCCGAACTGGAGCGCCTCGGCGTCGTCCGCGGCGGCCCGACGAGCCACGACGTTCTGGACTAAAGACAAAGCGGAGGCCCGGCCGTGAAGGGGGCGCCTCAGGCATCATCAGACGATACACTGATGATGCCTGAGGCGCCCTCGCTCACGGCCGGGCCTCCGACTTTCTTACTTCAGGGCGGCGACGAGCGTCGGCGCGGACGACTCCTTGCCGGTGAAGGAGACGAGGACGAGGACGCTGCGCTCGGAAAGCCTCACGGTGATGCGCCCCGCGACCTCGCCGAAGGTGAAGGAGCACTCCTGCTCCTGTCCGTTCTGCTGCGGCAGGAGCGCGATCTTGAGCGCCGCCGCGCCGCCCTCGTGCCGCTTCAGGCCGAGCACGTCGCGCATGAACTGTTCGATGAACTCGCGCTTGAGGAACTCGTCGCCCGGCCGCCCCAGCTCCGTGGGGAAGTCGCCGATGCGCGCGACGATGTAAGGGTCTTCGGGCGTGCCCGCGACGTAGACCTTGACGGGCACCTGCGGGTCGCGCGGCCCGGCGTCCGCGCCCGCCTCGCCGCCCGCGTCCGGTTTCGGCGGGGCCTCGGCGGCGCGGCCGGCGACCTCGGAAGGCGCATTGCCGCCGCCCTTCTGCTGTGACGCCGCGGCCGCGTTCGCGGCGGCGAAAATGATGGCCAGCGACGCGACGATTCGGGGGACGGCCCGCGCGCCGCGCGCGCGGCGAATGAGACGCGAATCGAAGCGCTGTGTAGTGCCCGCTGCATGCTTCCGAAACGTAATCATCAGCTTTCCCCCTTCGCCGACTGCGTGAGCAAGGAGGATGCCGGAGAAAAGTAGACAGTAGTCAGTAGCCAGTAGCCGGTAGAAAGAGCATCTTCGGCGAGCGTTCCGGCGAATGTTTTTCTACTGACTACTGACTACTGGCTACTGTCTACTGCTTTGTGTCACTCCCGTAAAACTTCCGGGAGAAGAGTGTCCGAAGCTGGCGGCTTCCGGAGAGGTGTCGGCGGTGAGGTGTGCGCGGCAGGCGCGAGGCGCGGGCGGCGGCCGTCCCGCGCGAAGAGGAGACGGCGGATGATCTTCCCCATCGGCGACGACAACAGCGACCGCTTGACGACGCCTTACGTCAACTACCTCCTGCTCGCCCTCAACGTCATCGTCTTCGTCCTCTTTCAGGGCCTCGGCTCGAACGAACAGTTCACGTTCGCGTGGTCAACCGTCCCGCAGGAGATCGTGACGGGCGTCGACATCGCGCGGCCCGTCGTCGTTCAAGACCCGCTCAGCGGCGACCCCATCGGGCGCATCCCCTTGCAGCCGACGCCCGGCTCGGTCTACCTGACGCTTCTGACCTCGATGTTCATGCACGGCGGGTTCGCGCACCTGTTCGGCAACATGCTCTACCTCTGGATTTTCGGCGACAACATCGAGGACGACCTCGGCCACGCGCGCTACGCCGCCTTCTACCTCGTGTGCGGCCTGCTGGCCTCGCTGGCGCACGTCCTGACGAACACCGACTCCTACATCCCGAGCCTCGGCGCGTCGGGCGCGATCTCGGGCGTGCTCGGCGGCTACCTCGTGCTCCACCCGCGCCGCCGCGTCCACGCCATCGTGCTGCGCGGGTTCGTCACGCAGGTGCCGGGCTGGGCGGCCGTCGGACTCTGGTTCGTCTTAGCTCATCAGCGGGCTGGGGATGCTCGGCCGCGGCACGCAGGCCGGCGGCGTCGCCTACGCGGCGCACATCGGCGGCTTCATCGCCGGCCTCGCGCTCGTCAAGCTGTTCGCGCTCGGGCGCGCGCGCCGGCCGTCCGCGGCGGCGTGGCGGCGCTGAGGCGCGGCGGCGGCTCGCGCGCGCTTCGACAGGGAGGGGTTCGACATGTCAAGTAACGCAGAAGTGATCTCGGCGCTCAACCGCCTCATCGAGACCTGCCGCGACGGGCAGGAGGGCTTCAAGGCCGCGGCCGACGGCGTGCGCGGCGACGAGCTGAAGCGACTCTTCCGCGAATACTCGCAGCAGCGCGCGCGCTTCGCCGGCGAGTTGCAGCAGGAGGTGCGGCGGCTCGGCGGCGAGGCGTCGGAGGCGGGCAGCGTGTCGGCCGCGCTCCACCGCGGCTGGATGGGTCTGAAGTCGGCGCTCACGGGCGAGGACGACGGCGCGATCCTCGCCGAGTGCGAGCGCGGCGAGGACTCGGCCGTCTCAAGCTACCGCTCGGCGCTCGGCACGGACTTGCCGGCTCACGTGCGCTCGATGGTCGAGCGTCAATTTTCCGAAGTCAAACAGGCGCACGACCGCGTCCGCTCGCTGGAGAAGGCCGGCGGCGCCAACGCCTGAACCACTCACGTTTCGAGTTCCGAGTCCCGAGTTAAAGTCCTCTCTGATTTCACGGCGCGAGCCGCGTCCGAAGTCTTTAACTCGAACCCGGAGCTTCTTACCAGAACAAGGAGGGATTCGCTTTGAGCAAGATTAAGACGACTTTCGCCACGCTCGCCTTCGTGGCCGCGTGCGCCCTCGTGGCCGCCGGGTTCGCCGCTCACGCCGGCGCGCAGCAGGACACGACCACGGGGACGACCCAGAACACGAACACGAACGCGGGCGGGAACACAAACATGGGCGGGACGCAGAACGCCTCCGGCGGCATGGGCGCGCGCGGGTCGGCGCTCGCCTCGTCCGACCGGAAGTTCATGCAGGAGGCGGCGGCCGGCGGCATGGCCGAGGTCGAGATGTCGCGCGTGGCCGTCGAGCGCGCGTCGAGCGAGGCCGTCCGCGAGTACGCGCGCAAGATGATCGAGGATCACACGGCGGCCAATCAGGAGTTGATGCAGTTGGCCTCGTCGAAGGGCGTCACGCTGCCAGCGGGCGTCGACGCCAAACACCGCTCGATGCTCACGAAGCTGGGCGGGCTTTCCGGCGCGGAGTTCGACCGCGAGTACATCCGCAACGCCGGCATCAGGTCGCACGAGCGGATGCTCAAGCTCGTGCAGGGCCACGCGCGCAAGGGACGCGACGCCGACGCGCGCGCCTTCGCCGCCAAGATGGTTCCCGCCGTCCAGATGCACCTCGACATGGCCCGCCAGCTCAACGCCGGCGGCGCGGGCGCGGGCCACACCGGCCACTCCAACGGCAACACGAACTCGAACATGCGTTGAGGCCGTAGGTGGCTGTCGGATGGCGGACGACGGGTGAGGGTGAAGGCGGTTGTCTTCACCCTCACCCGTCGTCTTCTTTTATTTCTTCTCGACGATGTCGTTCTTCTGCGTGCCGACGAAGGCGAGGAGGTCTTTCTTCTCCGCCTAGGGAGACGGCCGGGCGTCCACGAACGGATATACGCCGAGGCCGGCCCCGGCGGATTGCCGCCCCGCGCGCGGGTCGGTTAAGATTCGTGGCGCAAGGAGAGACACGCGAACCCATGCCGATGACCGCAGAGACGCCGCCCGCGAACCAGCAGGGCCTCGACATCCGCCCGACGCCGCGCGAGGAGATGAACCTCTACCCGCTCGACACCTTCCCCTACGACTACCCCGGCCGGGAGATTCGCGTTCGCTTCGAGCTGCCCGAGTTCACCTGCATCTGCCCCTTCTCGGACTTCCCCGACTTCGCCACCTTCCGGCTCGAATACGTCCCCAACGAGCGCTGCGTCGAACTCAAGAGCCTCAAGCTCTACGTCAACTCGTTCCGCGGCGTCAAAATCTTCCACGAGCACGTCGTCAACGTCATCCTCGAAGACTTCGTGGCCGCCTGCGACCCGCTCGAAGTCCACCTCGAAGGCGACTTCAACGTCCGCGGCAACATCAAGACCGTCGTCAGCGCGAAGTACAAAAAGAAGTAGCCAGTCGTCCGCCCTCCGTCGTCAGTCCGCCGCCGCCCTCGGCATCGGTCGCCGGTGAAGGTCTTGCTGACGACTGAAGACTGATAACTCCGCTTATGGAACTTCCCGTCATCATCCTCGCCGCGGTCGTCGGCTTCGTCATCTTCTTCTTCGTGGTCAAGCGCGTGCTGCGGATGGCCCTGCGGCTGGCGCTGGTGGGGGCGCTGCTGTTCGCGCTGCTGGCGGGGGCCGTGGCGTGGTGGTGGTACGACCCGCTCGGCGCCGCGCCGTCGAACCGCAACCGCAACGGCGCGGCCCGCCCGGCGCGCAACGCGCGTTAGGGGGACGGCCCGCGCCCGATGAGCGAGACCGACACCGACGCCGCAGACCAGTTCGACGACCGCGTGGCCGCGGGCCGCCTCGACGAGTCGCGGCCCGGCCTCTGGCGGCGCGTCGGCCGGCTGCCGCGCAACGTCCTCGCCATCAGCTTGGTGAGCCTCTTCAACGACGCGTCGAGCGAGATCATCTACCCGTTCCTGCCGCTCTTCCTGACGCTCACGCTCGGGGCCTCGCCCTTCGCCGTCGGACTCATCGAGGGCGGGGCCGAGTCGGTCTCCGCCCTGCTCAAGCTCTTCTCCGGTTACTTCAGCGACCGGCGCGGGCGGCGCAAGGGGCTCGTCGTCTTCGGCTACGGGCTGGCGGGCGTGATGCGGCCGCTGCTGGCCTTCGCCTCGACGTGGCCGCAGGTGCTCTTCATCCGCCTCGCCGACCGCGTCGGCAAGGGCGTCCGCAGCGCGCCGCGCGACGCGCTCATCGCCGACTCGGCGCGCCCCGCCGAGCGCGGCCTCGCCTTCGGCTTCCACCGCGCGATGGATCACGCCGGCGCGGTCATCGGCCCCCTCGCCGGCTACTTTATCCTCGCGCTCGTCGCCGCGGACTCGAGCCGGCCGACGGCCGACGACTACCGGACGCTCTTCCTGCTCGCCTCCGTCCCGGCGCTCATCGCCGTGCTGGTCGCCGCCTTCTTCGTCCGCGAGTCGAAGCGCGAGCCGCGAGCCGGCGGCCCCGCCGCCGCCGCGCCAGCCCCGCTCTCGCTGCGCGGCTTCGACTCGAACTTCAAGCGCTTCCTCGTCATCCTCGCGCTCTTCACGCTCTCGAACTCGTCGGACGCCTTCCTCCTGCTGCGCGCGCAGCAGGCGGGCGTGAGCGCGGCGGCCGTCCCGCTGCTGTGGGCGGCGCTGCACGTCTGCAAGGTCGCGAGTTCTCTGGTCGGCGGCGACCTCTCAGACCGCCTCGGCCGCAAGACCCTCATCGTCTCGGGCTGGCTCCTCTACGCGGCCGTCTACACCGGCTTCGCCTTCGTCTCGTCGGCCGCCGGGGCGTGGGCTCTCTTCCTCATCTACGGCATCTACTTCGGGCTGGTCGAGGGGACGGAGAAGGCGCTCGTCGCCGACCTCGTGCGCCCCGAGCAGCGCGGCACGGCCTACGGCCTCTACAACCTCGCCTTCAGCGTCTCGGTCTTCCCGGCGTCGCTCCTGATGGGCGCGCTCTGGCAGTGGCGCGGGCCGCGCGCGGCCTTCGCCGTCAGCGCCCTTCTCGGCTCGGCCTCGGCGGCGCTCCTCGCGCTGACCGTGAGGGCGGGCCACGCGCCGCGCCACTCGCGGGCGTGACGCGCGGCGCCGCCTCCGCGGAAGGGCTCGTTGACAAGCCACGGCGCGCGACGTATAAAGCCGTGGTCGGTCGCGCCGCGCGCGCGTCATTCGCCCGGAGGGCTTCGGCCCGCGTCCCGCGTCTCCCTACACAACCCGCTACGGCCCGCGCCGGGAGGTCTCGAAGTCGGACTCTCATGGCTTTCGAACAAGACATCTTCATCAGCTACGCGCACATCGACAACCAGCCTCTGGCGAAGGGCCTCGACGGCTGGGTCGAGACGCTGCACGAGCGGCTCAAGATCATCCTCACGCAGCTCGCGGGCGAGGAGGTCACGGTCTGGCGCGACCGCAAGCTGCAAGGCAACGACGTGTTCGCCGACACGCTCGTCGGGCAGTTGGCGAAGGTCAGAGTGCTGGTCTCGGTCGTCTCGCCGCGCTACGTGAAGTCGGAGTGGTGCGTGCGCGAGTTGGAGGTGTTCAGCCGGCGGGCCGAGGAGCAGGGCGGCCTGCGGGCCGGCGACAAGTCGCGCGTCTTCAAGGTCGCCAAGAGCTACGTCCCGCTCGCGGATCAGCCGGCCGTGATGCGCGACATGCTCGGCTACGAGTTCTACGAGTACGACGCCGAGCGCGGGCGGGCGCAGGAGTTCAGCCCCGAGGTCGCGCCGCAGAAAGACCCGCGCTACTGGGCCGCGCTGGGCGACCTCGCGTGGGACATCAAGCAGGTGCTCGACAGGATGAAGGGCGCCGGGGCCCGGCCCGCCGAGGCCGCCGAGCAGGCGGCCGCGGGACAGACGGCCGCGGCGCCGGCCGCCAAGTCCGTCTACCTCGCGACGGCCACCTCCGACGTTTCGACCGAGCGCGACCTCATCCGGCGCGAGTTGCAGCAGCGCGGCTACCGCGTCCTGCCCGACCGCGAGCTGACGCTCGTCGCGCCCGAGTTGCTCGCAGAGGTGCGCGCGCAGGTCGCCGAGGCGGCCGTCTCCGTCCACCTCCTCGGCGCCAACTACGGCATCATCCCCGAGGGCGAGCAGGAGCGCTCGTGCGCCCTCCTGCAACACGAGCTGGCGGCCGAGCGCGGCGCGGCCGACCCGAACTTCACGCGCCTCGTCTGGATGCCGCCCGGCCTCGCGCCCGCGGACGCGCGCCAGCGCCGCTTCGTCGAGGAGTTGCAGTCGCGCCTCGGCGCGGGCGCGGAGCTTTTGCAGACGACGGTCGAAGACCTCAAGCTCCGCGTCTTGGAGAAGCTCAACCCCGCGCCGAAGCCCGCGGCGGCGGCGGGCGGCGGCGACCTGAAAAGCGTCTACGTCGTCTGCGACGACCGCGACACGGAGGACGTGGCCCCGCTCGAACAGTACCTCTTCGACGAGGGCTACGAGGTCATCCCGACCCTGCCCTCCGACGACACGCAGCAGCTCGCGCAGTACCACCGCGAGAGCCTCGTCAACTGCGACGCGGCGCTCGTCTACTACGGCAGGGCCAACCAGATGTGGCTGCGCTCGAAGCTCTGGGACTTGCAGAAGGCCGAAGGCTGGGGGCGCGAGACGCCGATGCTGGCGCGGGCCGTCTACGTGACGGGGCCGCCGTCCGGCGAGAAGCAGCGCTTCCGCACGCGCGAAGTCCCCGTCGTCATCCAGAACTTCGACGGCTTCTCGCCCGAAGCCCTCCGGCCCTTCCTTCAGGCCATGCGCGGCGGGGGCGAGCGGTGATGCCCGAGTCGGGCGAGCGCTTCAACCCCTTCCCCGGCCTCCGCCCGTTCGAGACCGAGGAGTACCACCTCTTCTTCGGCCGCGAGGGGCAGTCGGACGAGCTGCTCGCGCGGCTCTCGCGCACGCGCTTCCTCGCCGTCGTCGGAACCTCGGGCAGCGGCAAGTCCTCGCTCGTGCGCGCGGGCCTGCTGCCGGCGCTCTACGGCGGGCTGATGGCGGGCGCGGGGTCGGGCTGGCGCGTCGCCGTCATGCGGCCCGGCCACGACCCCGTCGGCAACCTCGCGCGCGCTCTCGCGGCCGAAGACGTGCTCGGCGGCGCGGCCGCGGGCGCCGCCGGCCGGGAGGTGCAGGCCGCGCTCGTCGAGGCGACTCTGCGGCGCAGCACGCTCGGGCTGGTCGAGGCCGCGCGGCAGGCGAGGCTCGGCCCGCGCGAGAACCTGCTCGTCGTCGTCGATCAGTTCGAGGAGTTGTTCCGCTACCGCGAGGCGCGCGGCGCGTCCGCTTCGGCCGACGACGCGGCCGCCTTCGCCAAGCTGCTGCTCGAAGCCTCGGCCCGGCGCGAGGCGCCCGTCTACGTCGTCATCACCATGCGCTCGGACTTCCTCGGCGACTGCGCGCAGTTCTGGGGGCTGCCCGAGGCGATCAACGACGGCCAGTACCTCATCCCGCGGCTCACGCGCGACGAGCGGCGCGAGGCCGTCACCGGCCCGGCCGCGGTCGGCGGCGGCCGCGTCTCCGCGCCGCTCCTCAACCGCCTGCTCAACGACACGGGCGACAACCCCGACCAGCTCCCCATCATGCAGCACGCGCTGATGCGGACGTGGGACTACTGGGCCGCGCGGGGCCGCGACGGCGAGCCGGTCGGCGTCGAGCACTACGAGGCCGTCGGCGCGATGGCCGACGCGCTCTCGCGCCACGCCGACGAAGCCTTCAAAGAACTGGCGGGCGAGCGCGAGCGCCGCGTCGCCGAGCTCGTCTTCAAGCGCCTCACCGAGCGCGGCGCGGACGCGCGCGAGACGCGCCGGCCCACGCCCTTGCGCGAGCTTTGCGAGGTCGCCGAGGCGACGGAGGCGGAGGTCGCCTCGGTCGTCGAACTCTTCCGCCGCGAGGGGCGCTCCTTCCTCACGCCGCCCGCGCCCGCCCCGCTCACGCCCGGCACCGTCATAGACATCTCGCACGAGAGCCTCATCCGCAACTGGGGCAAGCTCAAGGCGTGGGTCGCCGAGGAGGCGCAGTCGGCGCGCGTCTACCGCCGTCTGGCCGAGGCCGCCGCGCTCCACGCCAAGGGGGAGGAGGGTCTGCTCAACGACCCGGCCTTGCAGCTCGCGCTCGACTGGCGCGGGCAGGCGCGGCCGAACGCGGCGTGGGCCGCGCGCTACCACGAGGGCTTCGCCGCGGCCGTCGCCTACCTCGACGCGAGCCGCGAGGCGCGCGACGCCCGCCTCGCCGCCGAGCGCGCGCGCGACGCGCGCGACGCGCGACGCATCAGGCGCGTGGCCGTCGTCCTCGGCGTCATGCTCGTCTTCGCCCTCGCCACCCTCGTCTCGGCCTTCGTCATGTGGCGCAGGGCGGCCGCGGCCAACGAGCGCGAGCAGCTCAACCGCCACGCCCTCGTGCTCATCGAGACCTTCGAGACGGAGCGGGCCGAGGCCGAGCTGAAGCATCTCTACGACATGCTCGGCGACGACCGCGAGGGGCGCGAGGGCAGGGCGTGGGTGCTCTACAACCTCGGCTACCTCAACGAAAAGCTGGAACGTTACGATCAGGCCGCCGCCTTCTACCAGTCGGCGCTCGAAGCGCAGGAGGAGGTCTACGGCCGCGGCAGTTTAGAGACCGTCGGGATGCTCGAAAGCCTCGCCCTCGCCCTTCGGGAGCAGCGCAGCTACACGCAGGCCGCGGCGCGCTACGAGCAGTTGCTCGGCATCCTCAACGGCGCGGCCCGCGGCGGCAAATACTTCCAGCTCAACCGGGCCAACGTCCACAGCGACCTCGCCCAGCTCTACGTCAGCGAGGCCCTTTACGCCTCCTACGACGCGACGCGCGAGGGGCGGGGCGAGGAGGCGCGGGCGCGGCTCGCCGAGGCGCGCGAGCGCGCGCTGGGGCAGTACCGGCAGGCGTTCGCCGTCTGGGAGCAGGTCTTGAGCGACGACAAGGCGGCGCTGGCGAGCAAGTACCTCAAGGCGGCGCAGTTCTACCGCGAGGCGCTGGGCGACGCGCAAAGCTCGGCCGCGCTCGAACTCAGGGCCGACGACCTCGTCCGCGCGGCGGGCATCGAGACCACCGTCGTCCCGCTCGGGCAGATCAACCCCGGGGGCGACCCGGCCATCTCGACGCCGCTGCCCGAGTCCGGGCCGGGCTTCGTCACCTACAACCGCGAGCCGGGCGGGGCCGACCAGTTCGCGCGCGCGCAGACGGTGCGCGCCGTCCTCGACCTCTGCGCCGCGTGGGCTGCGCGGCGCCCCGGCGTCCCGCTCGCCATCGGCGACATGAGCCGGCGCGGCGGCGGCCCCTTCCCGCCGCACGCCGACCACCAGAACGGCCGCGAGGTGGACATCCGCCCGCTCACCGACGACGGCCGCGGCGGCCCGACCAACATCTTCGCCCCCAACTACTCGCCCGAACTCACGCGCGAGCTGGCCGAACTCATCAAGCGCCAGCACCCCGACGCCGTCATCCGCTTCAACGACCCGCGCCTCGTCGCCGCCGGCCTCACCCGCAAAGCCTTCGGCCACGACGACTACCTGCACGTGCTCTTTCCGTAGTAGACAGTAGTCAGTAGCCAGTAGGCTCCGCATGAACAAGGTTGACGCCGACGCCCTGATGATTCGCCGCCGAAGCTCTTTTCTACTGGCTACTGGCTACTGACTACTGGCTACTGTCTCCCGTGACATAATCGCTTTTTTCAGGTAGCTTAAACGCTCCGACATTTCCACCTTCATCGCGGGGCTAGAGGGTCGCCCGGTTCGGCGGTTTGCGTCCGGCCGCGCGGGCCGCGGTTCACGATTGACGATTCACGATTCGGCCTTTCATCAAGATGGAAGAACTCAACTACTGGGTCATCACGGACGGCGCGGACGTGGCCGCGGCCGTCGAGCAGCTCGCGCGCCACGCCGAGCTGGGCTTCGACACCGAGACGACGGCGCTCGACCCCTTCGAGGGGCGCATCCGGCTCGTGCAGTTGGCCTCGCCCGCCGGCGTCTACGTCTTCGACCTCGACCGCCTCGCGCCCGACGGCTCGGCCGCGCGCGCCGCGAGTCTCGAGCCGCTGCGCCGCCTGCTCGCCGCGCGCCGGCCCGTCAAGATCGCGCACAACGCGAAGTTCGACGCCAAGTGGGTCAGGCGCCACCTCGGCGTCGAACTCTCCGGCGAGGGCGAGGGCGCGTCGAACGGCGACGGCGCGGAGCGCGTCGAGCGCGGCGGCCTCTTCGACACGCTGCTCGCCAGCCAGCTCATCTCGGCCGGCGAGCAGGAAGACCGCCACGGCCTCGGCGTCGTCGTCGAGCGCTACCTCGGCGAGGGCCTCGACAAGTCGCAGCAGGTCAGCGACTGGTCGGGCGAGCTTTCGGCCGCGCAGCTCGAATACGCCGCGCGCGACGCGGCCGTCATGCTGCCGCTGCGCGAGAAGCTGGTCGGCCAGTTGAGGGCCAACGCGCTCGGCCGCTGCGCGCAGCTCGAATTCGAGTGCGTCGTGCCGCTCGCGGCACTCGAACTTGACGGCGTCCACCTCGACGAGCCGTGCTGGCGGGCCAAGCTCAAGGAGATCGAGCGGCAGCGTAACGAGCTGCACGAGCAGCTTCAGGAAGAGCTGGCCGAGGAGCCGGCGCAGCAGTCGCTCTTCGGCCCCGTCCGCGCCGACATCAACCTCGACTCGCACGTCCAGCTCACCCGCGCGCTGGCCCGCGTCCTGCCCGACCCCTCGCGCATCCCCGACTCGACGCGCAACTGGAAGCTCGAACCGCTCGCCGTCGAGTTCCCCGTCGTCCGCCGCATCCTCGACTACCGCACGCTCCAGAAGACCCTGAAGTTCGGCGAGACGCTTCTGGAGTCGATCAACAAGGAGACCCGCCGCATCCACTCGCACTTCCACCAGATCGGGGCGCCGACGGGGAGGATGAGTTCGACCGACCCGAACATCCAGCAGATACCCCACGCCTTCGACATGCGCCGCTGCTTCCGCGCGCCCGAGGGGCGCAAGCTGATCACGGCCGACTACTCGCAGATCGAGCTGCGCATCCTCGCCGACTTCACCGGGGACGAGGGCTTCGTCGAGGCCTTCAACTCCGGCGCCGACCTCCACCGCGTCACCGCCGCGCAGGTCTTCAACGTCCCCGCGGACGAAGTCACCAAGCAGCAGCGCGACTTCGCCAAGCGGCTCAACTTCGGCGTCGTCTACGGCATCGGCGCGCAGCGCTTCGCCCTCATGACCGGCCTCACCCAGACCGAGTCGGAAGACCTCCTGCGCCGCTACTTCGCCAGCTACCGCGGCCTCGACGTGTGGCTGCGCGACGCCGCCCTCAAGGCCGTCCGCGAGCGCACCGCCCCGCGCACCGTGGCCGGGCGCCTCTTCCGCTTCAACTTCGACCCCGAAGACAAGCAGGCCGCCTCCGGCGCGCAGCGCAACGGCAAGAACGCGCCCATTCAGGGCTCCTCGGCCGACATCATCAAGCGCGCGCTGCGGCTGCTGCACGACCGTCTGAAGGGGACGGACGCGCGGGTCGTCAACGTCGTGCACGACGAGATCGTGGTGGAGGCCGACGCGAAGAACGCCGACGAGATGGCGAAGGTGGTCGAGGAGGCGATGTGCGCGGCCGGCGAGGAGTACGTCAGGAAGGTTCCCGTCAAGGTCGAGTCGAAGGTCTCCGACGAGTGGGCGAAGTGAGGATGAATTTCCGACCAAGTCGTCCGTCGTCAGCCGTCAGTCTTCAGTTCTGTTTTTACCGACGACTGACGGCCGGCGACTTGGTCTAAATTCTTTTCCCCGCGCCGCGGCGCCAGAGGTAGTAGACGGGCAGGCCGGTGAGGACGAGGAGGAAGCCGAGGCCGGAGGTGAGGCGCGCGAGGTAGACGAGGTCGAGCGTGAGCAGCGTGGCGAGCAGGACGTAGACGGCCGGCACGAGGGGGTAGCCCGGCGTCCGGTAGGGGCGCGGCGCGGCGGGCCGCTTGTGGCGCAGGACGACGACCGCGCCCACCATCAGCACGTAGAAGACGAGGTCGGCCGGGATGATGTATTCGAGCAGTTGGTTGTAGACGTTGCCGTAGGTCGCGCGGCCGGCCGCGTCGGTCGTCACCGTGCGCGGCAGCGTGAGCAGCGAGGCCCAGACGCCCTGCACGGCGAGGGCGACGGCCGGGACGTGGCGCGAGTTGAGGCGGGCGACGCGCCCGAAGAAGAGGCGGTCGCAGGCCATCGCGTAGTTGACGCGCGCGCCCGCGAGGATCAGGCCGTTGTTGCAGCCGAAGGTCGAGACCATGATGAAGGCGGCCATCAGCACCGTCCCCGCGGGCCCGAGCGCCGCCTGCATCGTCGCCGTCGCGATGCTCTTGCCCGGCTGCTGCATCACCTCGAGCGGCAGCGTCACGACGTAGGCGAGGTTGGCGAGCAGGTAGAGGCCGACCACGACGGCGCAGCCGACGAGGAGCGAGCGCGGGAGGTTGCGGCCGGGGTCGCGTATCTCGCTCCCCGTGAACGTCACGTTGTTCCACGCCGACTGCGCGAAGAGCGGCCCCGTCATCGCCCGCCCCAGCAGCATCGCGAGCGCCAGCCCGCCCGTCGCCGCGAGGCCCGGCTGCGCCGCCTGCGGGTTCCAGCCGTTCGCCCACGAGTCCCACCACGCCGAAGTGTATGCCGCGCTCCCCGCGTTCCAACCCACGAGCAGCCCGACGAGGATGAGGCCGGCGAGCGCCGCCGTCTTGGTGAACGTGAAGGCGTTCTGGATGAGGCGGCCGAGCCGGAGGCCGCGCGTGTTCGTGTAGGTCAGGAGCAGGATGAGGGAGACGGCCGTGAGCTGCTCGGTCGAGAGCGAGACGGCGTAGTCGGCCGAGAGGCGGACGGGCGCGACGAGGTAGTTGTCGGCCGCGACCCACGGCCAGAGCACGCCCGTGAAGCGCGCGAAGGCGACGGCCACCGCGGCAATCGTCCCCGTCTGGATGACGAGGAAGAGCGACCAGCCGAAGAGGAAGCCGAGCGCCGGCCCGTAAGCCTCGCGCAGAAAGACGTACTGCCCGCCCGCGCGCGGCATCATCGCCGCCAGCTCCGCGCAGCACAGCGCGCCCGTGATGGTGAGCAGGCCCGCGAGCGCCCACGCCGCCAGCAGCCAGCCCGGCGCGCCGACGAGCCGCGTGGACTCGGCCGACGTGATGAAGATGCCCGACCCGATCATCGAGCCGACGACGATCATCGTCGCGTCGAGCAGGCCCAAGCCCCGCTGCAACTGCCCCGGCCGCGGCCCGGCTTCGCGGTGCGCCGCCGCGTCGTCTGTGGTTTCGATTGACATCGGCGTCTTCGGCCAACGAGTGCGGTCTGATGTGGCGGCGTATGTTGTGACGCGCCCGCGCGGGCTGTCAAGGTAAATGATGAACGAAAGAGCAGTCGTCAGTCATCAGTCGTCAGTTAAGGCAAAGAACTGACGGCTGAAGATTGGCGACTGCTTTTTCGTTCGTCATCCGTCTCCCGCGCCGATGCGGGCCGCGAGCTCCGTGAAGCGCGGGTCTTCGCGCAGGGGGTCGAACATGGGTTCGACGCGGAGGAAGACGAGGAAGCCGGTGCGCTCGTCGAAGGCGCGGGCGAGGGCTTCGAGGGCGCGGTCATGTTCGCCGAGCCCCAAGCGGATGATGGCCGTGTAGTAGGCCGGGACGTAGCGCGCGCGGGAGAGCGCGTCGAACTCGGAGAGGATGAGTTCCGCCTCCCTGCGCCGGCCGGCGAGGCCGTAGACGTAGCCGAGGTGGCCCCTGAAGGTCAGCCCGCCGCCCGAGTGCTCGACGGCCCGCTCCAGAGCCTCGACGGCCTCGCCGAGCCGGCCCTGCGCGGCGAGCGCGAGGCCGAGGTTCCAGTGCGCGAAGAAGAAGCGCGGGTCGAGTTCGAGCGCGCGGCGGTTCTGCTCGACGGCCTCGTCGTAGCGGCGCGCGAGGTAGTAGGCCCACGCGAGGCTCACCGAGGCGAAGAGCGAGAGCGGGTCGATCTTCTGCGCCTCGCGGCAGGCGCGCACGGCGCGCTCGTGCTGGCCCGTCGCCTTGAAGTAGAAGCTGTGGCCGTCGTGCGCGTTGGCGTAAGCGGGCTGGAGCTCGATGGCTCGCCTGAAGTGGCGCTCGGCCGCGCGGAAGTCCCACTCGTAGAGGAGGCGGAAGAAGCCGAGCGAGGTGTGGGCCTCGGCCAGAGTGTCGTCGAGTTCGAGCGCCTTGAGCGCCGCCGCCTCGGCCTTCGGGTAGAACTCCGAGGGCGGCTGCTCGCCGGTCGAGGAGGCGAGGAAGGCGTAGGCGTCGGCGAGGCCCGCGTGCGCGAGCGCGTAGCCGGGGTCGAGGTCGATGGCGCGGCGGAAGTGCTCGACGCCGCGCCTGATCCACTCGGTCGTCCGCTTGTTCATGAAGTAGCGGCCGCGCAGGTAGAGGTCGTAGGCCGCCGGGTTCTCGGTGTCGCGCTGGCGCAGCCGCCGGCGGTCTTCGCCGCTCAGGCGCGGCCGCAGGTGCGCGCTGATCTCCTCGGAGATGCGCTCCTGCAAGGTGAAGATGTCCTCGTGCTGGTGGCGGTAGCGCTCGCCCCAGACCTGCGATTCGAGCGCCACGTCGACCAGCTCGGCGCTGACGACGAGCAGGCCGCCGACGAGCAGCACCCGGCCCGTGACGACGGCGCGCGCGTTCAGCTCGCGCCCGACGGCGAGCGGGTCGGCGTCGCGCCCCTTGTAGCGGAAGACGGTGGCGCGCGGCACGACGCGCAGCCGCGGCAGGCGCGACAGGCTGTTGATGATGCTCTCGGTGATGCCGTCGGAGAGGTACTCGGCCTGCGCCTCGCCGGTCTCGTTGGCGAGCGGGAGGATGGCGAGCGAGTCGATGACCTTCGAGCGCGCGGGCCGGCGCCGGCGGCCGGGCGCGAGCCGGCGCGTGAGCGAGGACGAGTCGGCCAGCTCGTCCGAGGGCGCGGCCGCGCCGAAGAGTTCGGTCGGGGCCTCGCCGCCGGGCGGGGGGTCGGCGAGGGTCGCCCCGCCCTCGCCGGGTTCCGCGGCGAGCGGCGCGCCGTCCACGCGGCAGAACTTCAACTCGTCGTCGGCGTAAGCGCGCCGGCACGCGGGGCAGCGTTTCATCGCCCGGCGAGGATAGCAGAAAGAGGTAGACAGTAGTCAGTAGCCGGTAGCCGGTAGCGCGCCGCGCTGCGATTGCTGACGCCGCCACCGTGACGATACGACACCGAAGCTCTTCCTAACGGCTACCGACTACTGTCTGCCGACTACTCGCTGCTTGACAGCCGCGGCCCCGGTTCCCTAGTCTTGCGGCAGTGGGTTCGCAACCGTCTCATGCCAACCTGATTCTGAACCTTGACCCTTAGACATTCATGATAAAAGACGAAATCAAACGGCTGATTGAGAGCAAACAGGCGCGCGTCGGCGTGATCGGCCTCGGGTACGTGGGGCTGCCGCTGGCGGTCGAGTTCGCGCGCGGGGGGCTGCGCGCCGTCGGCTTCGAGGTGGACTCGGGCAAGGCCGAGGCGGTCAACCGCGGCGACAGCTACATCGGCGACGTGCCGGCCCCGGCGCTCAAAGAGGTCGTCTCGTCCGAGCGGCTGCACGCGACCACGGACTTCGACGAGCTGGCCTCGTGCGACGCCATCATCATCTGCGTCCCGACCCCACTCCGGAAGACGAAGGAGCCCGACATCTCCTACATCCTCGCGGCGGCCGGCGAGATTCAAAAGCGGCTGCGGCGCGGCCAGCTCGTCGTCCTCGAATCGACCACCTACCCCGGCACCACCGACGAGGTGCTTCTGCCGATGTTCGAGGAGCGGGGGCTGAAGCTCGACGAAGACCTCCTGCTCGCCTTCTCGCCGGAGCGCGTTGACCCCGGCAACCCGCAGTTCCAGACGCACAACATCCCGAAGGTCGTCGGCGGCTGCACCGACGACTCCACCGAAGCGGCCGCCGCGCTCTACGCAACCATCGTCAAAGACGTTCACGCCGTCAGCTCGGCCCGCGTCGCCGAGGCGGCGAAGCTTTTAGAGAACACGTTCCGGGCCGTCAACATCGGGATGGCGAACGAGATGGCGCGCCTCTGCTACCACCTCGGCATCGACACGTGGGAGGTGATCCGGGCGGCCGCCACCAAGCCGTTCGGCTTCATGCCCTTTTATCCGGGGCCGGGGCTCGGCGGCCACTGCATCCCGCTCGACCCGCACTACCTTTCGTGGAAGGCCCGGCAGCACGGCTTCGAGTCGCGCTTCATCGGCTTGGCCGAGGAGGTCAACTCGCGGATGCCGGAGCACGTCGTCCGCCTCGTCGCCGACGGGCTGAACGAGGAGCGCAAGGCGGTCAACGGCTCGCGCGTGCTCGTGCTCGGCGTGGCCTACAAGAAGGACATCGCGGACGTGCGCGAAAGCCCCGCGCTCTCGATCATCGACCGCCTGCGGGCGAAGGGGGCCGAAGTCTCTTACCACGACCCGTTCATCCCCGAGCTGCGCTTCGACGACACGCACACGGAGGGCGGCGGCGAGCCGCTGTCGAGCGCGGAGCTGACCGACGACGCGGTGCGCGCGGCCGACTGCTGCGTCATCGTCACCGACCACAGTCAGGTGGATTATAAGCGCCTCTGCGAGCTGTCGAAGCTCATCGTAGACACGCGCAACGCGCTGGGGGCAGAGCTGCGCCGCGCCAGCCCCGCCAAGATCATCCGCCTGTGAAGACGCCCGAGTCCGGCTCACACATCAACCACCGCCCGCCGATCATCGACAGACTACGCCGCGCCTTCCGCGGGGGCGTGACGCCGCGCGACGCCGCGCTCGAAGCCGTCCGCCTCGGCCGCGCGCGCCTCGCCTCCCGGCGCGAGCGCGCGCGCCTCGCCGAGACCGAAGGGAGACTTCTGCCCGCGCGCCTCCGCCCCGAGTTCGCGCGCCTCGCGCCCGGCGAACTCCTCGCCCACTTCCGCGCGCCCCGCGACGCGCGCCTGCCCCGCGGCTTCGAGCAGGCCGCGGGGCTTGAAAGTTCATCGCCCCCCGAAGTTTCAAGAGCGCCCGGCCGCGACGAGACCGTCGGCGAGGCCGAAGACATTCTGCGCGCGGGGCGCTGGCCGCTGCTCGGCCTCGGCGCGCTCGACTTCGGCGCGGACGTGGACTGGCTGCGCGACCCCTTGTCGGGAGCGCGCTGGCCGCTCGAATACCACGCCGACGTGCGGCTCGCGCGCGGCGACGGCTCGGACGTGCGCGTGCTGTGGGAGCTGAACCGCTTGGCGCACCTCTCGACGCTCGCGCGCGCCTACGCCTTCACGCGCGACGCGCGCTTCGCCGCCGGGTGCTTCCGCCAGCTCCGCTCGTGGCGCGCGCAGAACCCGCTCGGCTTCGGCCCCAACTGGGCCTGCGCGATGGAGGTCGCGCTGCGCGCCGTCAACCTCCTCGCCGCCTTCCGCCTGCTCGCGCCCGCGCTCGACCCCGAGACTTTAAGCTTCGTGCTCGCCCTCCTCGACGAGCACGCCGCGCACGTCCGCCGCAACCTCGAATTCTCACACGTGCGCACGAGCAACCATTACCTGACGGACGTGGCCGGCCTCTTCTGGGTCGGCGTCTGCCTGCCCGAGTTAGAAGATGCCGGAGGCTGGCGCGCGTGGGCCGCGAGCGAGTTGCCGCGCGAGATGGAGAGGCAGGTGCTCGAAGACGGGGCCGACTGGGAGGCCTCGACCGGCTACCACCGCTACGTCTCGGAACTCTTTCTCTGCTCGTTCGTCCTCGCGCGCGAGAACGGGATCGACTTCGGCGAGCGTTACCGGCTCCGCCTGCGCTCGATGCTCGAATACTCGCGCGCCGTCCTGCGGCCCGACGGGCGCGCGCCGCTCGTCGGCGACGCCGACGGCGGCCGCTTCCTCCCCCTGAGTCAACGCGCGGCGGACGAACACGCCTACCTGCTCTCCGTCGGCGCCGTCGTCTTCGACGAGCCGCGCTTCAAGGTCACGCCCGAAGCCCCGCCCGAACTCTTCTGGCTCTCGGGCACCGAAGGCGTGCGCCGCCACGGGGCGATGCCCGAAGCCCCCGCGCCCGGCTCGCAAGCCTTCCGCCATGCGGGCACGTACGTCCTGCGCGCGGGCGACGACTACCTTTTGCTTAACGCCAGCGGCGCGGGGCTCGGCGGGCGCGGCTCGCACGCGCATAACGACGCGCTCGGCGTCGAGGTCTCGGCCGGCGGCGCCTGCTTCGTGCGCGACCCCGGCACCTTCGTCTACACGGCCGACCTCGGCGAGCGCCACCGCTTCCGTTCGACCGCCTACCACTCGACCGTCGAGGTGGACGGCCGCGAGCAGAACTCGGTCGGCGAGCAACTCCCCTTCGTCATCGGCGACGAAGCGCGCCCGCGCCTCGTGCGCTGGGAGGACGACGAGAGTCACACGCTGGCCGCCGCCGAGCACTCGGGCTACGCCGGCTCGCCCGCGGGCGCCGTCACGCACCGCCGCTCCGTCTTCTTCGACAAGCGCGCGCGCTTCTGGCTGATCGAAGACGCGCTCGAAGGTCGCGGCCGCCACGCCTTCCGCTTCCGCTTCCACCTCGCGCCCGGCGCCGGGGCCCGCGTCCGCGCTGACCACGCCGTCGAAGTCTGCGATAGAATCAAGGCCGCGCGACTCTTCATCCTTGCGCCCGAAGGTTTCGGCGCGCCCTCGCTTGAGCCGCGCCACTCCTCGCGCGACTACGGCGCGAAGGAGGAGTCCGTCGCGCTGTGCTGGACGGTCGAGGCGGGCGCGCCCCTCGCCGCCCGCTGGCTCCTCGTCCCCGTCCACGCGGGTGAGCGCGCGGACGAAAGGTTGGCGCTGATAAAAGCAGCCGGCAGTTAGGAGAGACGCGCCTGATGGGCCTTCCCTACTGACTACTGACTACCGACTACTGTTTACTTTTCATGTGCGGCATCTGCGGAGTGTGGGAGTACGGGGCGGCCGGCGGGGGCGTGGAGCTTTCGCTGGTCGAGCGGATGCGCGACCTTCTGCGCCACCGCGGGCCGGACGACGCGGGCGCGCAACTCTTCGACGGCGGCCGGCTCGGCCTCGGCCACCGCCGCCTCTCCATCGTCGACCTCTCGCCCGCCGGCCGCAACCCGATGCGCGGCTGCGAGGGGCGCGGCGCGTGGACGGTCTTCAACGGCGAGATTTACAACCACGCCGGGCTGCGCGAAGACTTGGAGCGGTGCGGCCACGTCTACCGCTCGCGCACCGACACCGAGACCATCCTGCACCTCTACGAAGAGCGCGGCCTCGACTTCGTGCGCGACCTCGAAGGCGACTACGCCATCGCCCTCTGGGACGAAACGGCCGAGCGCCTCGTGCTCGTCCGCGACCGCGTCGGCGTCAAGCCGCTCTACTTCCACCACGCGGGCGGCCGCCTCGTCTTCGCCTCCGAGATCAAAGCGATCCTCGCCCACCCGGCCGTCACCGCCGACGTGGACGAGGAGGCGCTCTACCACTACCTCTCCTTCCTCACCAGCCCCGCGCCCTCGACCCTCTTCCGCGGCATCCAAAAACTGCCCGCCGGCCACATGCTCGTCGTCGGCCGCGACGGCGAGGCGCGCGTCACGCCCTACTGGGACGCGCTGCCGCCCGCCGCCGAAGACGAACGCCCGCGCGCGGACGCCGACGTGCGCGCCGAAATCCTCCGCCTCCTGCGCGCCTCGATCAAAAAGCGGATGATGGCCGACGTGCCCTTCGGCGTCTTCCTCTCGGGCGGCGTGGACTCTTCGGCCAACGTCGCGCTGATGGCCGAGCAGATGACGGGCCCCGTCCGCACCTTCACCGTCGGCTTCCGCGACCACGAGGAGCTGAACGAGCTGGACGCGGCCCGCGCCGTCGCCCGGCGCTTCGGCACGGAGCACCACGAGGTCTTGATCGGCGAGGAGGAGATGCGCTCGTTCCTCCCCGAGATGATCTATCATCAGGACGAGCCCATCGCCGACCCCGTCTGCGTGCCGCTCTTCTACGTCTCGAAGCTCGCGCGCGAGACGGGAACCGTCGTCGTGCAGGTCGGCGAGGGCGCGGACGAAATCTTCAGCGGCTACGACAAGTACGTCCGCTACCTCCGCATACAGGAGCGCTTCTGGCGCCACGCCGAGCGCCTGCCGGCGGCCGCGCGCCGTCTGGCCTCGGCCGTGGCGCGGCCCGTCATGGAGAAGACCGTCAGGCAGCGGATGGCGATCGAGCTGGTGCGGCGCCTCGGCGCCGACGAGAGTCTCTTCTGGGGCAGCGCCGTCGTCTTCGACGAGACCTTCAAGCCGCGCGTGCTGTCGCGCGACCTGCGCGCGCGCCTCATCGGGCTATCCTCCTACGACGTGGTGCGGCGCTACGAGGCGCGCCTCGCCGGGGCGCGGCCCCGCGCCGACTTCCTCGCGCAGATGACCTACCTCGAGCTGAAGCTGCGGCTGCCGGAACTCCTGCTGATGCGCGTTGACAAGATCACGATGGCGACGAGCGTCGAGGCGCGCGTGCCCTTCCTCGACCACCGCCTCGTCGAGTACGCGATGGGCGTGTCGCGCGCGCAGAAGGTCGAGGGCCGCAGCGGCAAGCACGTCCTCAAGCGGGCGCTCGAAGACGTGCTGCCGGGGGACGTGCTCTACCGCCCGAAGCGCGGCTTCGGCGCGCCCATCCGCGGCTGGCTGCGCGGGCCGGCGACCGAGCTGCTCGACGCGCACCTGCTGAACTCGCCGATGCGCCGGCGCGACCTGCTCGACTACGACTTCGTCGCCCGCCTCGTCGCCGAGCACCGCCGCGGCGCGCGCGACTGGAGCTTCCACCTCTGGGCGCTGCTGAATCTGAGTCTGTGGTACGAGAGGTGGCTTAAATAATTCCCGATGCCGCTTTCACTGATCGACCCGGAGACGTGGCGCTCCGTCGGCTACCACGCGGCGGTCTTCGTCGCCGTGGTCGTCGTGCTGGCCGCGATTCAGTGGCTCCTCGGCGCGGATGATCGGTAGCAGGCTTAACGGAGGCCCGGACGCGAACGAGGGGCGCCGCAAGTCTCATCAACTATTCCTTGATGAGACTTGCGGCGCCCCGCCGCGTCCGGGCTTCAGTTATTTCGCCTTCAGGTGAGTCTCGAAGAATTTGACGATCTCGACGGCCGAGCGGATGCGGTTGGGCGTCTTGCGCCAGCCGTGCCCCTCGTCGGGGAAGAGGACGTACTCGACGGGGACGCCGCGCCGCTTCAGGTTCTCGACCACCTGCTCGGCCTCGACCACGGGCACGTTCGTGTCGTTCGCTCCGTGGAGCACGATGGTCGGGGCGCGCACGCGCTCGACGCGGTGGATGGGCGACAGCCGCCGCAGCATCTCGGCCTCGCGGTCGGGGTCGCCGTACTCGACCTTCGAGATGGCTGCCATCCACGGCTGCGTGTGCTTGAAGAAGGTCTCGAAGTTGACGACGCCGAAGAGGTTCGCGCCGGCGGCGAACAGCTCCGGGTACTCGACCAGCCCCGCCATCACCATGTAGCCGCCGTAGGAGCCGCCCATGATGCCGATGCGTTTGGGGTCGGCCACGCCCGCCGAGACGACGTAGTCCACGGTCGCCTTGATGTCGCGCACGCCGTTCTCGCGCAGCGCCCCGTTGTCGAGGTTGACGAACCGTTTGCCGAAGCCCGACGAGCCGCGCACGTTCGGCGCGAGCACGCCGATGCCGCGCGCGAGCAGGGCCTGATAGGTGCTGTTGAAGCCGGGCCGCTCCTGCCCCTCGGGGCCGCCGTGGAAACTCAGGACGACGGGGCCGGGGGCGCCCGCGCCCGGCGCGCGGTAGAGCCAGCCGGAAAGCTCCAGCCCGTCGTGCGCCTTGTAGCGGACGAGTTCGGGCCGCACGAGCTTCGAGAGATCAACGCCCGCGTGCGGGCTGCGCGTCAACTGCGTGAGGCGGCCCGCGTCCACGTCGAGCACCCAAATGTCCGTGGGCGCGGTCGCGCCCGAAAGATTCATCGCGAGGCGGCGCCCGTCCTTCGAGAACTCAAGGCCGCCGGCGATCTCGGCCGGGAGCTTGGGGCCGGGCGTCACCCTCCCGGTCTTCACGTCGAGGAAGGAAAGCTCGCTGCGGCCCGCGACGTTCCAGACGAGCGCCGCGCGAGCCCCCTGCTCGTCGAGCAGGAGGTTTGACAACTCCGCGTCGTCGCGCGCGGCGACCACCTCGACGGGGCCGGGCCGCCCGCCCTCGTCCAGCCGCACGCGCGCCAGCGCCAGCAGGTCGCGCTCCTTGTTCGAGCCGAAGTAGACGGCGCGGCCGTCCGCCGAGAACTGCGCGCCGAAGAAGCTGCCCGGCCCCTCGTGCGGCGTGAGCAGGGCCTCCGCGCCGTCGGAGAGGTTGACGAGGTAGAGGTTGTTGTCGCCGCGGCTGACGACGCGGGTCAGGACGGCGAAGCGCCCGTCGCGGCTCACGTCCGTGATGCCGCCGAAGCCCTTGCCCTCGGCGACCATGCGCGCCTGTCCCGTCGAAACGTCGAGCAGGTAGGAGTCGGTCACGGCCGGGTCGCGGCGGTTCGAGGAGAAGAAGAGGTGCCGGCCGTCGCGCGTCCAGCCGCCGAGGAAGTTGTTCTCCTTGCCGCCCTCGGTCAGACGGCGCAGGCCCGTCCCGTCGGGCCGCGCCACGTAAATCTGCTCGTTGAGGCCGCCGCCCGGCGCGACGTTGAAGGCGAGCCACCCGCCGTCGGGCGACCAGTTGACGAAGCCGACGGGGTCGTCGAAGGCCGTCACCAGAGTCGGGTAGCCGCCCGCCGCCGGCATCGTCCACACCTGCGGCAGCCCGCTCAGGTTGGTCACGAAGGCCAGCCGCCCGCCGTCCGCCGAGAAGCTCGGCGAGCCGGCGAAACCGATCTTCGCCATCAGGGCCACCGCGCGTTCGAGTTCGTCCGCCGCGCGGGCCGTCTGCGAGCGAACCGGCGGCGGCGGCAGCAGCGCGGCCAGAAGCGACAGCGCCAGCGCGGGCCGCAACGCGCGCGCGAAGCTCAATCGAAATCTCATCTTCTCTTCTCCTGTCGGCGCGCCCGGCCGTCCACGGTGATGACGTTATTACCGCGCGGCGGATTTTCGAGTCCGTTGACGAGAGGGGGCGGCCGTGAGACACACCCACGGCCGCCCCGCTGCTGTTCCGCTTGAGTGGGCCTCAGCCTTTCAACTGCGCGTCGCGCGAGCGCGCCCCGGCGCGCCGCTCCTCCAGAATCTCCCAGCTCTCTTTGACGCGCGTGTAGATGCCGTCGGCGTCGAGGCCGTACTTGGCGAGCAGGAGCTTGGGGTCGCCGTGGGTGATGATGCGGTCGGGGACGCCCATGCGGACGAGGCGGACGCTGTCGAGCAGGCCGTTCTCTTCGAGCAGCTCCATCACGGCCGAGCCGAAGCCGCCGGCGAGGTACGCCTCTTCGACCGTCACGACGAGCCGCTTGGTGCGCGCGAGCGCGAGCAGCAGCCCGGCGTCGAGCGGCTTGACGAAGCGGGCGTTGACGACCGTCGCCTCGATGCCTTCCTTCGCCAGCTGCTCGGCCGCGGCCGCCGCCGGGTGAACCATCGAGCCGTAGGCGACGACGGCCACCTCGCCGCCGTCGCGCAGGATTTCGGCCTTGCCGATCTCCAGCGACGCGGGCGCGCGCCTGATGTCGGCGCCGACGCCGCTGCCGCGCGGGTAGCGCATCGCCATCGGGCCGTCGTGCTCCAGCATCGTGCGGAGCATGTCGCGCATCTCGCCCTCGTCCTTCGGGGCCATCAGCGTCATGTGCGGCACGCCGCGCAGGTAGGCGATGTCGAGCAGGCCGTGGTGCGTCGGGCCGTCGCCGCCGACGATGCCGGCCCTGTCCATGCAGAACTTGACGTTGAGGTTTTGCAGGCAGACGTCGTGGACGATCTGGTCGAAGGCGCGCTGGAGGAAGGTCGAGTAGATGGCGCAGACGGGCTTTAAGCCCTCGGTGGACATGCCGGCGGCGAAGGTGACGCAGTGCTGCTCGGCGATGCCGACGTCGAAGGCGCGCTCGGGGCACTTCTCCAACACCTTGTCGATGCCGGTGCCGTCGGGCATCGCGGCCGTCAGCGCCACGACGCGCGGGTCTTGCTCCATCAGCTGGCACAAGGTCTCGCCGAAGACGGCCGTGTACTGCGGCGGCGAGGGCTTGGCCGGCTTGACGGGCGCGCCGCTCCTGAGGTCGAACGGGCCCGTGGCGTGCCACGCGTAATAGTTCTTCTCGCGCGACGGGTAGCCGCGCCCCTTCTGCGTGAGCGCGTGGACGACGACGGGGCCGTCCTTGATCTGCTTGGCCTCTTCGAGCGCGCGGACGAGGGCGCGCGTGTTGTGGCCGTCCACGTAGCCGACGTACTTAAAGCCCAGCTCGTTGACGAGCGCGCCGGGCAGGACGGCCGCGGCGATGGCGTCCTTGACGGTCTTCGCCGCCTGATAAAGTCGCTCGCCGAAGAGCGGCGCGTCGTGCAGAAGGTCACCGACCTCGTCCTTGAAGCGGTGGTAGCCCTGCGCCTCGCGGATGCGGTTGAGGTAGCCGGCCAAGCCGCCGACGGCCGGCGCGATGGACATCTCGTTGTCGTTCAGGAGGACGATGAGCCGCGTCTTCAGGTGGCCGGCCTGATTGACCGCCTCCATCGCCATCCCGCCCGCCAGCGAAGAGTCGCCGATGACGGCGACGACGTGGTGATCCTCGCCGGCCTGATCGCGCGCGATGGCCATGCCGAGCGCGGCCGAGAGCGAGGTCGAGGCGTGGCCCGCGCCGAAGGTGTCGTACTCGGACTCGTCGCGGCGCAGGAAGCCGGAGAGGCCGCCGTACTGCTTGACGGTCGGCAAAAGGTCGCGCCGGCCCGTGAGGATTTTGTGCGCGTAAGCCTGATGGCCCACGTCCCAGACGAGGCGGTCGCGCGGCGTGTCGAAGGCGTAGTGGAGCGCCACGGCCAGCTCGACCGCGCCGAGCGACGCGCCGGTGTGGCCGCCGACGCGCGACATCGTTTCGAGGATGTACTGGCGGACTTCGCCCGCCACCTCCTGCAAATGTTCCGGGCGCAGGCGGCGCAGGTCGGCCGGCGAGTTGATCTGCTGTAGATGTTTCATCGGGCGGTTATTGTAGCGCGGCATCAGGGGTTTTGCCATCCCGCGAAAGGTTAACGAAACTGCGCCCGGCGGGCACTCACGCCGCCCGTTCCGGCCGCAGTTCGCTCAAGCACCTGAACGAGCCGCGCGCCCGAAAGGTTCGCGCCCGCCGTGGGTAGGCACGGGCGGGCGACGGTGGTTCCAACAGTGGCGCGCGTCACGTCGAACGGGTGGCGCGGGGCGCCCCGACGGCCGGGCAGGACGCCGCCGAACGTCAGGCGCGACGAGCGCCGCGCCCGTGCGATTGTGTGAGCGAGAAGCGCGACGGCGACGTTGCCGCCGGCCGGCCGGCCATCACGCCGGAGCCGACCACCGCCGACGGCAACGTCGCCGTGCCGATTGCCTCGGCCGTCACGCGCCGCTTCAACTGGCGTGCGCGAGTCCGCCCGCGGGCGGCCTCTCAAGCCTTGACCGCGTAGACCCTGACGCTGGCCGCGTAGTCGTTCACGTCGTAGCGGCGCAGCAGCGAGCCGAGGTCTTCGTGCGACTCGCCCGTGGCCGCGGGCGTGCAGCAGCTCAACTGCGCGACCGGCAGCGCCTTCGACTCTTCGGCCGCGCCGGCGGGGGGCGAGCAGCAGCCGGACTGTTGCGGCTCGGCCGCGGCCGGGGAGCAGCAGGTGGACTGACCCTCGACCTGCGTGTAGGCGTTCAGGTCGGCGCCGCTGTCTACGATCTCGACGTGGGCGAAGCCGGCCTCGGCGAGCCCGCGGCGGTACTCCTCGATGGGGATGGCCCCGGCGACGCAGCCGACGTAGGCCAGAAGGTTCTCGCCGATCTCGGGCGGGAGCGGCCGCTTGAGCGCGATGTCGCTGACGGCCAGCCGGCCGCCCGGCTTGAGCACGCGCGCTACCTCGCGGAAGACGGCCGGCTTGTCGGGCGCGAGGTTGATGACGCAGTTGCTTATGACGACATCGACGGACGCGTCCGCGAGCGGCAGCTTGTCAATCGTCGCCAGATGAAACTCGACGTTCTCGCGCGGGCGGCCGTCGGGCGTTTGCAGCGCGTTGCGGCGCGCCAACTCGATCATGTCCGGCGTCATGTCGATGCCGATGGCGCGCCCCTCGGGGCCGACCTTTTCGGCGGCGAGGAAGACATCGAGGCCGCCGCCGCTCCCGAGGTCTACGACCACCTCGCCGGGCCGCAGGTTGGCCGTCGCCGTCGGGTTGCCGCACGACAGGCCCATGTTCGCCCCGGCCGGGATCGAGGCCAACTCCTCGGCCGTGTAGCCGAACGCCTCGGCCACGGCCCGCACGCCCGCCTGCTCGCTCGACAGGCCGCTGCGCGCCACCGAGCCGTAACGCTCTCGCACCAACTCTTCAATCGGACTGCTCATTAACTTTTCCTCCTCGCTTCGATGAAGCCGACGTTCGCGGGCGCGCCGCCCTCCGCCTCCGGGGCGGCCTCTCCCGCCCCTTGCCACGCGCCCCCTCTTCCCTTATGATTCACATTCGCCTGAACGAATGTGTGCGGAGCTTACACCCGCCGCACATATCTGTCAAGGCGTATTTGAAAAGTCTTTTCGGCGGCGCCAGAGCTTGTTGCAGCCGAAAAAAGTTGTGCCGGCGGCGGCACGAAAAACGTATGACGTTTATGCTCGACAAGCTGCGCGCGGGAGACTGGGCGGAGGCGCGCGCCGTCTACCTCGAAGGCGTCGCCACCGGCCACGCGACGTTCGAGACCGAGGCCCCGGAGTGGGACGCGTGGGACGCGGCGCACCTGCCCTTCGCGCGCTTCGTGGCGCTCGCGGGCGGGCGCGTGGCGGGCTGGGCGGCGCTCGGCCGCGTGTCGGCGCGCAGGGCTTACGCGGGCGTGGCCGAGGTGAGCGTCTACGTCGGCCGCGAGTTCCGCGGCGCCGGCGCGGGCCGGCGGCTGCTCGCGGCCCTCGTCGAGTCTTCGGAAGCGAACGGCGTCTGGACGCTTCAGGCGAGCGTCTTCCCGGAGAACGCGGCGAGCTTGGCGCTGCACCGCGCCTTCGCCTTCCGCGAGGTGGGGAGGCGCGAGC
>Ga0196978_1000224_pt1 | contig 30151 bp, 24 predicted proteins | sample S3v_2013CmetaG_FD_155491 | JGI IMG/M metagenome (GOLD analysis project Ga0196978, IMG submission 155491) | Soil microbial communities from Anza Borrego desert, Southern California, United States - S3+v_20-13C | ecosystem: Environmental > Terrestrial > Soil > Desert | place: USA: California... | reverse complement strand
ATTTTCCATCGTGCGCTTCAAAGGCGATGAAGAACGTGCGAAGAGCGTTTATAAAGGCCTGCAGCCGCTCACGGCCGAAGACATCGCCGAAACCGTTTTCTGGGCCGCTTCGCGTCCGCCGCACGTGAACATCCTCGACATCGTGCTCACGCCCGCCGCGCAAGCCAACTCCACCACCGTCGTCCGCCAATGAGCTTCTTCGTCGATCCCGACATCCGCAAAGCGCACACGCTGCCCGTGGAATTCTACACGGACAAGCACAACTTCGAGCTGTCGAAGAAAAAAATTTTCGCGCGGAGCTGGCAGGTCGTCGCCGATCTTTCGCAAGTGCGCCTGCAGGGACAATTATTCCCGCACACGCTGCTCGAAGGCTTCATGAACGAGCCGCTGCTGCTCGTGCGCGACAAGGAGGATCGATTGCATTGCCTCTCGAACGTGTGCACGCACCGCGGCAATTTATTGGTGGATGCGCCCTGCACGGAAAATAATATCCGCTGCAAATACCACGGGCGCCGTTTTCACCTCGACGGCCGTTTCCAGTCGATGCCCGAGTTCGAAGGCGTGGAGAATTTTCCTTCGGAGCAGGATCATCTTTCGAAAGTTCCTTTCGGCGTTTGGGATCCGTTCGTGCTCGCTTCCGTCGAACCGAAGATGAAGCTGGAAGAGGCGATCGGCGAAATGCGGCAACGGATGAGCTGGCTGCCGCTGCACGAGTTCAAGGCGGAACCGGTGCGCTCGCGCGATTACCTGGTGAAAGCGCACTGGGCTTTGTACTGCGAGAATTATCTCGAAGGATTTCATATTCCCTTCGTGCATTCCGCTTCGCTGGGGCCTGCGCTGGATTACGGCAGCTATCACACGGAGCTGTTCCGCTGGTCGAGCCTGCAGCTCGGGCTTTCGCGCGGGGGCGAAGATATTTTCAGTCCTCCGCCGGGCTCGCCGGATCACGGTCGCGCGGTGGCGGCGTATTACTGGTGGGTGTTCCCCAACCTGATGTTTAACTTCTATCCCTGGGGCTTGTCGCTGAACATCGTGCGCCCGCTGGGACCGGAGCTGACGAAAGTGTCGTTCCTCACCTATCTCTACGACGAGCGCAAGCTCGACCGCGGCGCCGGCGCGCAGCTGGACAAGGTGGAACGCGAGGACGAAGCGATCGTGGAAACGGTGCAGAAAGGCGTGCGCTCTTCTTTTTACCGCGGCGGCCGCTACTCGCCGAAGCGCGAAACGGGCACGCATCATTTTCACCGGCTGCTGGCGGAGATGATGAACGAGGAGTGAGTGCTCAAAAAAAACAAACGCAGAGGCCTCGCGCACGTGCCGGCCGCAGAGGAAGGGCGCAGAGGACGCAGAGCTTTTTCACCTTCGGCAATGTCACTACAACTTCACATGAAAAAAATTTCTCTTTCAAAAAATTATATGGACTTACCGAAGGTGAAAAAGCTCTGCGGCGCGCGGACAAGTGCGCGGAACCTCTGCGCCTGGCGGGATCGCGCGTCAGCCTCCGTGTCCTCTGCGGTTAAGTTTTTGTGTACGATCATTTTTTCAGCATTCTTTCTTTCCTGCAGCACCGAGCCGCAGAAAACAAAAGCCGATCTCATCGTGCACCATGCCGTCGTGTACACCGTCGACAGCACGTTCACGGTCGCGGAAAGCTTCGCGGTGAAGGACGGGCGCATCCTCGCCGTTGGAAAAAACGATTCCATCCTCGCGAAATACGAAGCTGCGGAAACGATCGACGCGCAGGGCAAAGCCGTTTTCCCGGGCTTTATCGACGCGCATTGCCATTTCCTGAACTACGGTCTCGGCCTGCAGCAGGTCGATCTCGTCGGCACGAAATCATTTGACGAAGTGCTGCAGCGCGTCACGGCGTATTCGAAAACGCATCCCGGCGAGTGGATCATCGGGCGCGGCTGGGATCAGAACGATTGGGAGAAAAAAGAATTTCCCACGCGCGACAAGCTCGATTCATTGTTCCCCAACCGCCCCGTCCTGCTCACGCGCATCGACGGGCACGCGGCGCTGGCGAACGGCGAAGCCCTGGACAGGGCGCATATTCACCCGATGACGCAGGTGAGCGGCGGCAGCGTGGAATTTGTTTCCATCGAGCCGGAAAATGATCCCGACCTGAAGCCGGCCGACGTGAACGAGCTGAAGCACATGGGTTATCCCTCGCACCGCCTGACGGGTATCCTCGTCGACAACGCGGTGGAGCTCGTCAAGCAAGTGATCCCGAAAAACACGAAAGAGGAATACCGCAGCGCGCTGCTCGCCGCGCAGAAAAATTGTTTCGCTTACGGGATCACGACTGTCGACGACGCGGGACTGATGAAGCACGAGATCGACGCGATCGACGAGCTGCAGAAAAGCGGCGAGCTGAAGATGCGCATCTACGCCATGCTCAGCGACAGCGCGCCGAACTACGCGCATTATTTCGCGAAGGGTCCGTACAAAACGGATCGCCTCAACGTGCGCTCGTTCAAATTCTACGCCGACGGCGCGCTGGGCTCGCGCGGGGCCTGCCTGCGCCGGCCGTACGCCGACAAGCCGCAGCAGATCGGTTTCCTGCTGAGCACGCGCGCGCATTTCGAGAAAAAATTCCAGGAGTGCCTTGCAAAAGGCTTCCAGGTGAACACGCATTGCATCGGCGATTCGGCGAATCATCTCGTCACCTTATTGTATGCGCAGTATTTGCGCGACGCGCTGAACAAGCGCTGGCGGATCGAGCATGCGCAGGTGGTGAGCAAAGACGACCAGGAGCTGATGAGAACGATCGCGGCGGGGAATCTTATTCCTTCCGTGCAGCCCACGCACGCCAGCAGCGACATGTACTGGGCGGGCGATCGCCTGGGGCCGGAACGCGTGAAGACCGCGTACGCTTACGCCGATCTGCTGAAGAGCACGCGCTATCTTGCGCTCGGCACGGATTTCCCGGTGGAGCACATCAGCCCGTTCTATACTTTTTACGCCGCCGTGGTGCGCAAGGATCTGAAGGGCTGGCCCGCGGAAGGTTATCAAATGGAAAATGCATTAACGCGCGAGCAGGCTTTGCGCGGCATGACGGCCTGGGCCGCGTACTCGAACTTCGAGGAGAAAGAAAAAGGCTCGCTGGAGCCCGGCAAGCTCGCCGACTTCGTCATTCTCGAAGACGACCTGATGCAGGCGCCCGCGGAAAAATTACCGAAGATCAACGTAAAAGCGACCTATCTTAACGGCGAAAAAGTTTACGGAGAGTAATGAAGCTTCGCCTGCTTTTCATCCTGCTTCTCTTTGCTGGAAATGCATCCGCCGACCCTTTGCTGCGCTTGCGCCGGCCGCTGCCGCAAAAAAAGATCGCGTTCAGCACCAGCGGCATGGGCATCGTTTCTTTTTTCACCACCGATCCGCGGCACAGCGCGCCGGCTATTCCGCGCACGGGCTTCGGACTGAACGGGCGCGTGGAATTTATTTTCTCCGAGCAGTTCCGCATCTTCACCGGCTTCGATCTTCTTTCGCAGTCGTGCAGCTTCAATACGTATTATTTCGCGCAGGGGCATTCGTTCTTCTACGATAACAATTACAATTACCTGCACAGCCTGCGCACCTTCGAGCTGCATTGGCCGGTGCTGTTCCGCGTGGGACTGACGCGCGACGAGAACGATGCGAACAACTCCGTTTACTTCCTCGCGGGCTGGGCGATGAAATACCAGATGGGCGCGCGCTCGACGGTGCTGCAGATCACTTCGGGACAGGAAGTGTGGAGCGGGAAAGCACAGATGGATTTCGAGAACTGGTTCCTCACGCCGCGCATCGGAAACGTGCTCGTGGGCGGGCTCGGTTTCAACAAGCGCTTCAATCACTCGGAAGAATCCGTTTTCTTCGAAGCGGTCTACCGCTATGGCTTGTCGCGCTCCATCTATTACGGCAACGGGACGAGCAATGAGCTGCTGATCAGGAATGCTTCGCTGAGCCTGGCGGTGGGGTTCAGAATTTAGAAAGCAAGCGCTTCGCCAACAAAGTGTCTTCCCGACTTCGCCCGAATTGACTTTACCAGGGAATTTATAAAATGAAAAAGGGTCTCATTTTCAGAAACCCTTCTCTATGCTCGATTAACAAACCTGGATCGGGAAGCGCGGCTGCTAGTGCTGCCCGTACCTGAATCCCAGCGTCGACCTGCCGCTCTTCGCTTCCTTGATCTCGAACTCTTTCACGTCCTCGAGCGTGAGCGTGCGCAGCACTTCGAGCGTGCGTTCGCTGGGCTGCATCGAGGCGAGGCGCAGGTGCTGGTTCTTGATGGCTTCGCCGATGATCTGGCGCACGCTGCGCGCGTTGCCGAAGAATTTGTCGCGGGAGGCGTAGAGGAAATCCAGGTACTCTTTCAGGTGCGCTTCGGCTTCGGGCGTGGGATTGAGATTTTCGTGGCGCAGCATGGCCGTGGCGATGGCGAACAGCTCCTCGGGAGCATAATCCTGGAAAACGTAGTGCCGGTCGAAACGCGATTTCAAGCCGGGATTCGATTCGAGGAATTTGTGCATGTTGTCCGGGTAGCCGGCCACGATCACGGCAAATTGCCCGCGCAGATCCTCCATGCGCTTGAGGATCACTTCCACGGCTTCTTTCCCGAAATCATTTTCTCCGCCTTCGGCCAGCGCGTACGCTTCATCGATGAAGAGCACGCCGCCTTTCGCCTCGTCCACCTTCTCCTGCGTTTTGATCGCGGTGTGCCCGATGTAACCGGCGACGAGCCCCTGCCGATCGACTTCCACCAGGTGCCCTTTCTCGAGCAGGCCGAGCGCTTTGTACAGTTTCGCGATGATGCGCGCGACGGTGGTTTTTCCCGTGCCGGGATTGCCGGTGAACACGCCGTGCAGCGAAAAAAGATTCAGCACGTTCTTGCCCGTCTCCTGGTAAAAGCGCGTGAGCTTCACCAATTCGTTGATCTCCGCCTTGATGTTGTTCATGCCCGTGAGGCTGTTGAGCTCGTCGAGCGCTTCGCGCAATTGCTTTTCGCTGATGCCGATGTTGGGCGTTCGGCGGCCGCGCGCGGCGAATACTTTTTCCAGGTCCTCGCGCTCGACGGTGGACAAGGCGTCATTGTCCATCTTGTCGAGGTTGCCGGCTTTTACCAGGCGCAGGCCCATGTTCATCTTGCCTTCATCGATCACGCCGATGGCGAAGCGCGCGTTGCCGAAAGTGCGGTCGCGCGTGCGGTAGGCTTCGACGATCTGCTCCTCGAGGAAGAACTGCGCATCCTGCGTGAGCTTCACCCCGCGCTTCTGCGCCGCCTGCATGGCGATGGCCTTCATCTCGTCGGGCAGGTAATCTTCGAAATGGAAATAATGCTTGAAGCGCGATTTCATGCCCGGGTTCGACGCGAGGAAGATGTCCATCTCTTTCGGGTAACCCGCGACCATGATGGCGATGTCGCCGTCGCCGTCCGACATTTCCTTCAGGAGAATTTCGATCACTTCTTTTCCGAAATCCTTGCTGTCCTCTCCCTGCCGCGCGAGCGAATACGCTTCGTCGATGAAGAGCACGCCGCCCCGCGCGGTGTCGATCGCTTTTTTCACTTTGGGCGCGGTCTGGCCGATGTACTCGCCGACGAGATCGGCGCGGTCGACCTCGTGCACGTGGCCTTTGCTGAGCAGGCCCATCTTTTTGTAGATCTGCCCGAGCATATTGACCACCGTTGTTTTTCCCGTGCCGGGATTGCCGGTGAACACGCTGTGCAGGGAAATGCGTTCTTCCTCCTCAAAGCCTTTTTCCTTGCGGAACTTGAGGAAGTTGAGGTAGCTGACGTGATCCTTGATATTTTTTTTCACCTCTTCGAGGCCGATGAGGCTGTCAAGGCGCTCGATCAGTTTTTCGAGGGGCAGGCTGTCTTCGGTGGGCGCGGGATCGGCGGTGGTGGTCGTCTCCCCGCCGGAGGCTTTCACCAGGCGCTCGTGACCGAGGATCAGCTCGGGCACGCCTTCCTCTTCCTTGTCGCCGGTCTCAAAAACGACGGAAGCGACGAGCGTGTCCATGAAGACGATCTCCAGCGAGTAGCGATCGTCTTTCCAGGAGCCGGGCAGGTCGTTGCCCCAGCCGGCGTCGAAGGTGTAGGTGAAATCTTTTTTGCCCGCGAGGATTTCTCCTTCGCGCGTGACGGTGCCTTTGAGCTGTCCCGCGTCGTCGTGAAAATTAAAGAAGATCTCGTAGTTCCAGTCGAGGTTCGTTTTGTTCTTCAGGCGCATTTCCAGCCAGAGGTAGCGCGTGCCGGGCTTGCTGATCTTTTTCAGGTAGCGGCGGTTCTCCTGTTTCCAGCCGTCGAAATCGCCTTCGTACAGCTTGATGTACTGCACTTCGAAGTACGGGTTCTTGTCGTCGGTGACCTTGCCGATGTCGTTCACGTAAAACTTCTGCGAGCCCACGAGCTCCTCGTCGATGTACGCTTCCCAGAGGTATTCGCCCTTTTTCCAGAAGGCGCCTTCGGTGGGATTGCCCCAGCCGTCGCGCACGTACACGATGTTCTCCTCCACCTTGATCTCGCGCTGCGTATCGAGCTTGCAGAGCTCGCGCCGCGTGCCGCCGGTGGTCTCAAAAGCTTTCAGCACGATCGTCGCGCTCCAGGGCTCCTCGTCGAACAGCTTGTTGTAGAAGGAGAATTCCGTGCGGATATACGTGGTTTCCATCCGGTCGAAAACCTTGCGGTATTTCTTGGTCGAGCCCGCCATCCACTCGTCGGAGGAATAAACCTTCAGCTCTTTGAACTTGTACTTTTTGAAGTTGGAATCTTTTCCGGACAGCATGCGCTTGAGTTTGAATGCTAAAATTACGCGAAGAATTTTGATTTCGGATGTTCGATTTCGGATTTCGGATTTTGTGTGGAAGCCTTGCCACACTTGGCGCTGAGGGCAAGCGCGAAAAATCCGAAATCGGACATCCGGAATTAATCCCCTTCCCATTTCCTCCGGGCGCTGCCGGGATTGACGACGATCTTGTAGCCTTTGCGTTTCGCGTGGCGCACGAGCTTTTTGCGCAATTGCTTCGGGTGAAAGGCTTTGCGGATGCTGCGGAAGCGCGTGGAAGGCTTGATCAGGCCGCCTTTCCCGAGGAGGTGATAGCAGGTGGACGCGCAGCGCATGCCGAAGAACGCGTAATCGAAACGCGGCTCGCTGTGGCAGTCTTCGGCGAAAAGGCGCATTTTATTTTTCTGCCCGGGCGTGGCGGGGAAAGCGATGGTGGTCACTTTATCGCCGTCGTACCAGCTCTGAATCACGCGCTGCGCGTCCTGCTTTTCCATCAGGCCGGCCATGCAGCTTTTCTTTTTGCGCGCGAAGGGATGCACACGGGAAGAGTTGAAATTATAGCCATAAGCATATTCGCCGATCTGCGTGACGACGTGTCCGCCGTATTTTCTGCCGAGCATTTTGGATTCTTCCTTTTTGTACTCGCGGCGCGGGACGGAGCCGTGGAGGATATGGACGTAGACGAAATTCGCCGTGTCCAGCGCCGGGACCTGCGCGGAAAGCGGCGGCGCGCAGGCGAGCGCGAGGAGGAGATGAAGCGTACGGGGCATTTTTAAAGTTAAGGAAAATTTGCGCGGGGGTTCGTACTGACCTCACCCCCTTCCCCTCTCCGAAGGGAGAGGGGCGCTAGTTGAGATCTCGCTTCGCTCGATCAGATACTATTCCATTTGGGATAATTCGCGCTCCAACTCTTTCGCCTGCGAGCCGAGATCATCTTTCCATACGCGGATCGCATTCTGAATTCTTGCGCGCATTTCCTCCAGCTGCACTTTCTGATCGCGGCGCGCGCCGAAGAACATGGGCCAGAAGACCGGGATCAGCAAATGCAGCGCGGAGCTGATCCAGAAATTTTTGAATTTCTTTTTCTCGGCGGCATACGCGGTGAGCGCGTTGCGCAGGTAGAGCTCCTTCGCTTTTTTATTTTCCTCGGGAGAAAGTCCGCCGAGGGAAGCGAGAAAAAGCTGCAGGGCTTCGGGGGTGAAAGGGCTGGGAGTATTCATTTTACTCCAGCGTTTTCGCTTTGTTCCAATAGACGTCCATCTCCTGCAGGCTCATCTCGTCTAATTTCCTTCCTGCCTTGCGCGCTTCCTCTTCGAGGTATTGAAAGCGGCGGATGAATTTTTTGTTCGTGCGCTCCAGCGCATCTTCGGCGTTCACGTCGATGAAGCGTGCGTAGTTGATCAGCGCGAAGAGCACGTCGCCGAACTCGCTTTCGACTTTTTCTTTCGGGGCGCCGGAATCAATCTCGCTTTTCAATTCGCCGAGCTCTTCCTGCACCTTGTCCCAAACCTGCTGCTGGTTGTCCCAGTCGAAGCCTACGGCGCGGGCCTTTTCCTGGATGCGCGAGGCTTTCACCACCGAAGGCAGCGATTGCGGAACGCCCGCCAGCACGGACTTGTGGCCTTCCTTCATTTTTATTTTTTCCCAGTTCTCCTTCACCTGCTGCTCGGTGTCGGCTTTCACGTCGCCGTAGATGTGCGGGTGGCGCTGGATGAGCTTGTCGCAGAGGCTGTGGATGACCTGCGTGATGTCGAAGTGCTGCGTTTCCGAACCGATGCGCGCGTAGAAAACGATGTGCAGCAGCAGGTCGCCGAGCTCCTTGCGAATGTTGTCCATGTCCTTGTCGAGGATCGCGTCGGCCAGCTCATAGGTCTCTTCGATCGTCAGGTGCCGCAGGCTTTCCATCGTCTGCTTCTTGTCCCAGGGGCAGCGCTCGCGCAGCTCGTCCATGATGATGAGCAGGCGTTCGAAGGCGGCTTTCTTTTCTTCCATTGTGGTCATGGTGTAAAAGTAGGGAATCCCTCGCGCTTGACTCTCGCGCAGCAGGTGCCTGAGCATGGAGCAAGAGAATTGAGTAATGAGCAAACTAAAGCGCTTCGAACGGCTACGCGCGTGATCGTGCGCTGGAAAGCTTCCTGCTACCGCCTGTCTTCATGCGTTCCCCTTTTCTTATTTTTACACACCCGGTCCATGCGCGTACGAACCACATACCGCCTGCTTTTCATCCTGCTCGCTTTCCTCCCGGCCCTTGTTTTGCCGGCGCAGGATTCGTTGCCGCGCAAGATGCTGCGTCCAGACGCGATCGGCTTGCAGGGCCATTTCGGTTTTCTCATCGCGCACCGCAATATGATGGATCATCTCGTGAAGCGTCACTTGCCGGCGGTGGAGCTCGATCTCTGCTGGGGTACAAATGGCGAGAGGGAATGGTCGCGCGCGTACGGCAATCCCGACTGGGGCATTTCCATCTGGCACGTGTGGCTGGGCAACCCGGAACAACTGGGCATGGGCACGGCGGTGAACCCGTACATCAATTTTCCATTGAAAAGATCGACCAGCTTGCGCGTGGGCTGGGGCGTGGGCTGGATCACGAAACCTTTCGATGCGATCGATAATCACAAGAACATCGCGGTCGGCTCGCACCTGAACGGAACGTTCAACCTGCGCCTGCTGAATGAATTCAGCATTTCACGCCGCCTGTTCGGGCAAGTGTCGATCGGCATCTCGCATTTTTCAAATGGCGCGTTCCGCATTCCGAATTTGGGCTTGAACATTCCCACCCTAGGCCTCGGCATTTTCTACGACAAATCGAAACGCCCGAACTGCGCCATGAGCATCTGCCCGGGGCCCCTGCCCTCCGACACCACTGCGCCCTACATTTTCAAGCGCTGGACAGTGTACGCCATCGGCACGCTCGGTGCGAATGAAGAGGATCAGCCCGACGGGCCGCTTCGTCCAGCGTACGGTTTATTGATCAGCGCGATGAAGCAGACCGAGCGCAAGCACCGCTGGGGCGCGGGCGTGGACGTGATGTACAGCGAGGCGAACCGCATCCGTTTGAAGCGCCACGGCGAAAACGTGAGCGAGGCGGAGAACGTGCAGCTGGGCATGAAAGTCTGTTACGAGCTGGTCGTGGGCCGTTTGTCGCTGCCGGTGGAAGCGGGCGGGTACGTGCTCTCGCGGTACGGTGGCAACGGCAGCATTTACAACCGCTGGGGCCTGCGTTATCTTCACAGCGATCGTTTGATGATGCAGCTCTCGCTCAAATCGCATTTGGTCGTTGCCGATTACTGGGAGCTCGGCGCGGGTTATCGTTTTTGAACCATGAAAAACAGGGCGTCATTTTTTGCTTTCCTGCTGCTGCTGATCGTTTCGGCCGGGCCTTCCTGCAAGAAGGAAAACCTGGGCGACTGTTTCAAGCGGACGGGCAAAGTGATGACGGAGGCGCGCGACCTGCCGGCTTTCGATAAAATTTACGCGCGCGACAACGTGGACGTGATCCTCACCGAGGACACGGGGCAGGAAGTGCTGGTGGAAGCGGGAAAAAACCTGCTCGGCCTGATCCGCACCGAAGTGCGCGAGGGCACGCTGTATATCCGCAACGACAACCGCTGCAACTTCACGCGCCGTTACGATTCGCCGATCCGCGTGCTGCTGCGCGTACCGCGGACTTTCGCCTCGATCATCACCGAAGGCTGCGGCCAGATCAGCAATACGAACACCTTCACCGGCGACACGATCCACCTCGAGGTCCGCGGCGGCTCGGCCGACATCGATTTCACGGTGAGCTCGCAGAAAGTGGTGACGGCGCAGCACGGCGCGGGCGACATCACGGTGCGCGGCACGGCGGATCATTTGTACGCGTACAACATCGGCACCGGGTACACGCTGGCGGAAGACCTGAGCGCGGGCTATTGCTACGCGTTCCTGAAAACCGTCGGCATCACGCGCCTGAACGTGCGCGACCTTTTGCAGATCACCGTCACCAGCCGCGGGAACGTGTACTACCGCGGGAACCCGGAGATCGAGAGCCACATCGAAGGGACGGGGCAACTGCTGCCCATGCAATGAACTTTAAGGCATAATCTTTGTGCATAATCCGGCTTCATGATTTTCTTTCGCCCCTTTCTCCTGCTCTTCTGCTTCGCCCCGGCCGCGCTGACCGCGCAAAGCGATACCACGGATTATTATTCGGACAATACGCTTCGCTTCGAGGATAAAACGTACCAGAAAAATATCCGCACCGTGCAGCTGCTGCCTGCCGGCCTGACGATGGGCGATCCGCTGATCAAGCTGGGCGGGCCGGAGCAATTGATGCTGAGCTTCGACGATCTCGACGGCGGCTACAAAGCGTACTTCTACACCTTCGTGCACTGCTCGGCCAACTGGGAAGCGTCGAACATCATGACCTCCGAGTACATGGACGGCTTCATCGACAATCCCGTGACGGAGTACCAATACTCGCGCGCCACCGGCCAGAAGTACACGCATTATTCGTTCGCTTTCCCCCACGACAACCTGAAGATCCGCCGCTCGGGCAACTACCTGCTGAAAGTGTACCTCGACAGCGACCAGGAGAAGCTCGTGCTCACGCGCCGCTTCATGGTGTACGAGGAACGCGTGAGCATCACCGCCCGCGCGCACCAGGCCACGATCATCGAAGACCGCAACTTCAAGCAGGAAGTGGATTTCACGATCAACACCTCGGGCTATCCTGTTTTAAACCCGTTCGGCGAATTGACGACGGTGATCACGCAGAACAACCGTTGGGACAACGCCGTGAGCAACCTGAAGCCGCAGTTCGTGAAAGACCAGGAGCTGGTGTACGATTACGACGACGTGAACGTGTTCAAAGGCGGCAGCGAGTTCCGCTGGCTCGACACGCGCAGCCTGCGTTACCAGAACGAGCGCATCGCGCGCTTCGCGTATGAGAACAAGGAGAACCACGTTTACCTCATCAACGACGAGAAGCGCACGTTCAAGCGCTACGTTTCGCAGGTCGATCTCAACGGGCGTTTTCTCATCCACGTGGAAGATTACGACGCGGCCTTCGAAGCGGATTATGCCTGGGTGCATTTCTTCCTGCCTTTCGATCCGCCCACGAACGAAGGCAACCTCTACATCTTCGGCGCGCTCAGCGACTGGCAGTGCAAGCCCGAGTTCAAGCTGAAATACAATTACGAGCGCAAGGGCTACGAAGCGGCCGTGTACCTGAAGCAGGGCTACTACAATTACGCGTACGTGCTGCTGCGCGACAATGAAAAAGCGGCGGATGATTTTTTCATCGAAGGCATGCACTGGGAAACCCTGAACGAGTACGCGGTGTACGTGTACCGCCGCGCGCCGGGTTCTTTGTTCGATGAGCTGATCGGCGTGAAAAAAATTGTTTCGAATAAATGATCCTGCTTCATGAAGCGAAATACGAATCATTACGACTATACGAATCGCGCTTGCCGGCGTTCGGGATTTAAGGATTCGTATTTCGCTTCGAACAGATCAAATTCCACAGTTCATAAACCTGTTAACAACCTTTTTTCACCTCGCGTTGTTTTCAGTTACCTGAATACTAATATTGCGTAACCAACCTGTCGCAACATGGTATCGAAAACCACGCTCGGTATCCGGATCAGCGTTCAGAGCCAGTACCAGGACATGTATTCCCGTCCTGAGCAAAGGCACTTCTTCTTCTCTTACCGGATCACGATCGAGAACACGACCGATCACAGCGTGCAGCTCCTGCGCCGCCACTGGCACATCTTCGACTCCTGCTTCGCGCATCACGAGGTGGAAGGGGAAGGCGTCGTGGGGCAGCAGCCGGTGATCGCGCCGGGTGAAACGTACTCGTACGAATCGGCCTGCAACCTGACCACGGACATCGGCAGCATGCAGGGCAGCTACCTCATGCAGCGCGAGATCGACGGCACCACTTTCGAAGTGCGCATTCCTGAATTCGTGCTCATGGCCGAGACCCGGCAGAACTGATCGCGCGGATTTTCTCTCTCAATTTTTCCGGCTTACCGCAATTGCCAGGCAGGCACCGTTTTCCCGTGCGTGTTGGCGATGACCCAGCGTTCGAGCGCGGGCAAGGCGTGGAGGCTGTGCAGGCTGAGGCCGGCGAGAAAAGGATTCCTGAAACAAGCCTGCAGCATTTTGCCGAGCAGCAGGCGGCGGCGGAAATGTTTTTCCCAAATGTGCGCGTAGCGTTTTTCCAGGATGTCTCTTTCACGCAGCGTGATCGCGCTCTTCTCCAGGATGCCGGAGGATAAAATTTCTTCGCAGAGCAAACGGGCCGCGTGAACGGCCATGCTCATCCCGTTCCCGCACAGCGGCGCGATCAGGCCCGCGCTGTCGCCGCACATCAGCGTATGCGCCTCGACGGCGGTCTTCGAAGCGAAGGAGACTTCGTTGATCGCTTCGGGTTTCGGCAGCAGCATCCGCGCGTTGGAGAAAATGGCTTTCAGCACGGGATTTTTGAACAGCGTGTTTTCTTCCAGCTCGGCGATCGAAGAAAAACGTTCGCGCTTTTTTCTCCGGTACAGGTAGCACAGGTTGAAGCGGTTCTTTTCCACTTTCACGATGCCGCAATAGCCGCCCTCGAAATTATCCAGGCCGATCTCGTCCGCGGGATAATCCGTTTCCAAATGGTATTTCACGGCGAGATACCCCGTGTGGTCCCGGATAAAACCGCGGTGCAAAAGTTTGTCTAATACATCGCGCTTGCCGTAGCTGCCGATGAGCAGTTTTGAGGAGAACACTTCGCCGGTATTCGCCGTCACGAAAAAACGCTCGCCGTTGAAAACGATCTCCGCTGCGCGCGTGCCGGCCAAGACTGTTGCGCCTTTGCGCTCCGCCAATTGCGCCAGGGCCTGGTCCATCGTGTAGCGGCTCAGGCCGAAGCCGCCTGTTCCGAGCGCGGGATAAATATTTTTCCCGCGGGGCGTGGAGATGCGCAGCTTCGTGATGCGGGAGGCGCCGTACGCGAAAGGATCGAAGCCCAGCGATTGCAGGAAAGGCAGCACTTCGTTGCTGACGTACTCGCCGCAGACTTTGTGGAAAGGATATTTTTTCTTCTCGAGCAGCAGCACTTTTTTTCCCGCGTCCGCCAGCAGGATCGCCGCCGTGAGGCCTGCCAGGCCGCCGCCGATGATGAGCGCGTCGGCATCCGTTGCCGTATGTCGTGCGGGATCGCTCATGTTTTTTGCATGATCAGCTGCCAGCGCCAGGCCCACATCCAGCGCAGGCTGTAGTGCTCGAAGCCGGCGGCGGACAACACGTCTTCCCATTCTTTTCTCGTCAGCGAGCGCGCGACGGATAAAGGCGCGTCGTACTTCACGAGGTACGTGCGCGAAAATAAAACCGTGATCGCTTTGATCGCGTAATACGCGAACCAGTGCCGGTGAATGTCGTTGATGATCACCGCCTGCGACGAGAGCTCACGCATGCGCTGCAGCAGCCCGATCAATTGCTCGTTGTCGAAATGGTGGCAGAAGAGCGAGCTCATCGTGATGTCCGCCTCGTGCTTCAGCAGGCGATCGTCGAACACGCTCATCGTTTCGAAATGGATGTTCGGGAACACGCTCGATTCCTGCCGCGCGTATTCGGTCATGACGGGATTCCAGTCGACGCCGATGAGGTCCACTTTTCTTTTTTTGCGGATCGCCCAGTTCGCGATCGCGCGCAGCAGGTCGCCGCCGCCCGAGCCGAGATCGATGATGCGCTTCGCTCGGTTGCCGCTCCAGTCGAGGCGCTCCAGCGCGTTGAAGATGACGTGGTAGCCGCCCAGCCAGCGGTTGATGGTTTCCAGCTCGCGCAAGGCCTGCCGCGTCTCCTGCGCAGGCACGCCGGGCTGATCCATTTTTTCGGGAAGCAAAGTGCGTATGGCGAAATCGGGCATAACGTTTTTAAATTCCAAATTCGAAACTCTAAATCCCAAAACGGTTCTTCTTTATTCCCTTTCCCGTAAAAAAGTTCGGGACCGGGAATTTCATTTTTAGAACTTTATTAGCTGACTTCCGCGATCATCGATTCCATCGTCAGTCCCGGGCCGAACGCGCAGGCCAGCATTTTTTTCCCTTTGTCCTGCTGCGAAAGTTTGTCCAGGTGCGCGCGCAAAACGAACAGCACGGTGACCGCCGACATGTTGCCGTATTCCTTGAGCACGTCGTACGAGATGCGGTTCTGCTCTTTCGAAATGCCCAGGGCCAGCTCGCAGGCTTCGAGGATCTTCATGCCGCCGGGATGGATCGCGTAGAGATCGATGTCATCCTGCTTCAATCCCGCGCGCTGAAAAAAACGTTCTGCCAGCGCGCGAATATTTTCCTGGATCAGCGAGGGGACGTAAGAGCTCAGGCGCAGATCGAAACCCTGGTCGCCGATGCGCCAGGCCATCTCCTCTTTTCCCGCCGGCTCGAACTCCGCGTAGAAATCGAGCACGCGCAGCGCGGGCGTGTCCGGGTCATCGCGCAGGTCGGGCGCGGAAAGAATGCAGGCGGCCGCGCCGTCGCCGAAGATCGCGTTGGCCACGACGTGATCCTGCCGCGTGCTTTTGCGAAAATGGATCGAGCACAGCTCCACGCCGGCCACCAGCACCACGGCCCCGGGCTGCGAGCGGCAGATGTGCCGGGCCGTTTTCAGCGCGTTGATCGCGGCGTAGCAGCCCATGAAGTTGATGCAGGTGCGCTCCACGCTTCGCGCAAGGCCCAGCATTTCCACCAGCTGCATGTCGATGCCCGGCGCGTACATGCCGGTGCAGCTGAAGGTGACGAGGTGCGTGATGCGCGAAATTTCCAGCGAAGGCAATTGCCGCAGGCAGTCGACGGCGGCGGCCGCGCAAAGTCCCGGCGCATAATTCTCGTACAGGTCCATGCGCCTGGAGACCGGCGTTTCGGGCACGTGGCCCGCGGGATGAAAAATAAAATTGCCCGGCTGATCGTCCTGCGCGAACTCCGCCAGCACGCTGTGCCGCTTGCTGATGCCGCTGCGGCTGTAGATGCGCTGCAGCAATAATTTTTCTTCGCGGCTCATCCCGTTCGCGTTCTTCAGGATCTCGCAATGCGCGGCCTGCGGGATCTGGTGCGGCGGGACGGCGGTGCCGATGGCGTGTATGTAAGGATTTACAGGCAAGATTCTTGGTTTCTTCTCCCAGGGAAACGAATACTGTGCCACGGAAACTTGCGGAAATCCACGACCGCAGGCGACGCAACATCAAGCGCACGCGTAACGATTCATCCCGGTAATGAGGCAAAATTTCCACATGCGCGAACCAACCGCCACCTCCGAAAAGCTGAAGCGGAAAGCCTTCTTCGATCGCGACACGCTGCTGCACCTGCGCCTGCCTTTCTCTTTTTTCCTGCTGCCGGTGTTCTGTTTCGGATTGAGCGAAGCCTTGCCCGTCGATTGGAAAAACACTGCGCTCGTCTTTATCGTGCTGCATTTTTTTATTTATCCCGGCAGCAACATTTACAACAGCTACATGGACAAGGACAAGGGCAGCATCGGCGGCTTGCGCAACCCGCCGCCGGTGACGCGCAAGCTGTATTACGTCAGCATTATTTTCGACGGCGTCGGTCTTTTGCTCAGCTGGCTTATCAGCTGGAAAATGCTGCTGCTGATGCTCGTTTACGTCGGCGTTTCGAAGGCTTACAGCTGGCGCGGCGTCCGGTTGAAAAAATACGGCTGGATCGGCTGGCTGGTCGTGATGGCCTTTCAAGGCGGCTACACGTTCCTGCTCGTCAACATCGCGGCGGAAAATGAATTGAACGAAGCCTGGCTCGACGGGAAAAAAGCGTGGGCCATGCTGATCGCTTCGCTGCTGATCGGGGGATTTTACCCGCTCACGCAGATCTACCAGCACGAGGAAGACAGCGAGCGCGGCGATCTCACGGTCAGCTACAAGCTGGGCGTAACGGGCACGTTCATTTTTTCAGCGCTGCTTTTCCTGGGCGCGTGCGCGGCGGCCTGGTTTTACTTTTCGGGTTTTTATTCGGCGCATCACTTTCTCATCTTTATCGTGTGCCTGGTGCCGGTGATCATTTATTTTCTCTATTGGTTCGTCAAAAGCATGCAGGACAAAGCGGCCGCGGATTTTTCGCACGCGATGCGGATGACGTTCATCTCTTCGGTGTGCATGATCGTTTGCTTCACCGCGCTGTTCGTGCTGAATCATTGAAGTGCGCTCCTGCTGCCGGTCAGGCCCCTGCCCCAGGTGCCCGTGCGCGGAAATGCGGGCGCAACCTTTTTTGCTAATTTTGCTCTCCTCTCAAAAGACAAACGCAAAAAACTTTTCATACCATGCCGAAAGGAGTCTTCAACGTCCCCACCGCTCACAATGAACCGGTGAAGAGCTATGCCCCGGGCTCGCCCGAACGCGTAGCGCTGAAAAACACGCTGGCGGAAATGCGCGCGCAGGAGCTGGACATCCCGATGTACATCGGCGGGCAGGAAGTGCGCAGCGAGAAAAAAGTGCGCATCGCGCCCCCGCACGATCACCAGCACACGCTCGGCTATTTTCACAAGAGCGAGAAGAAGCACATCGAGCAGGCCATCGAAGCGGCGCTGGCTGCGCGGGAGAAATGGGTGAACCTTTCCTGGGAGCACCGCGCATCGATCTTCCTGAAGGCCGCCGAGCTCATCGCGGGACCGTACCGGATGAGATTGAACGCGGCTACCATGCTCGGCCAGAGCAAAAACGCGTTCCAGGCCGAGATCGATTCCGCCTGCGAGATCATCGACTTCCTGCGCTTCAACGTGCAGTTCATGCAGCAGATCTACCGCGAGCAGCCGGTCTCCGGCCCCGGCATGTGGAATCGCCTCGAATGGCGCCCGCTGGAAGGATTCATCTACGCGCTCACGCCGTTCAACTTCACCGCCATCGCCGGCAACCTGCCCAGCTCCTGCGCGATGATGGGCAACGTGGTGGTGTGGAAGCCCAGCAACACGCAGGTCTACGCCGCCAACGTATTGATGGAAGTGTTCATGGAAGCAGGCGTGCCCGCGGGCGTGATCAACCTCATCTATCCTTCCGGTCCCGACGCGGCCGAAGTGATCTTCAACCACCGCGATTTCGCCGGCATCCATTTCACGGGCTCGACGGAAGTGTTCCAGGACATCTGGAAAAATATCGGCAACAACATTCACCGCTACAAAAGCTACCCGCGCATCGTGGGCGAAACGGGCGGAAAAGATTTCATCCTCGCGCATCCTTCCGCAGACGCGGAAGTGGTGGCCACGGCCATTTCGCGCGGGGCCTTCGAATACCAGGGACAAAAATGCTCGGCGGCTTCGCGCGCGTACATTCCTTCCAACCTGTGGGAGCACGTGCGCGACCTCGTCACCGCCGACCTGCGCTCGTTCAAGATGGGCGGCGTGGAGGATTTCAGCAATTTCATCAACGCGGTGATCGACGAGAAATCGTTCGACAAGCTGGCGAAGTTCATTGACAAAGCGAAGAAAGATAAGGATGCGGAGATCGTGGCCGGCGGCAACTACAATAAGGAGAAAGGCTACTTCATCGAGCCCACGATCATCCGCGTCGACGATCCGAAATACGTGACGATGTGCGAGGAGCTGTTCGGCCCGGTGCTGACGGTGTACGTGTACGATGAAAACAAATTCGACGAAGTGCTGGACATCGTCGACAGCACCTCCATCTACGCGCTGACCGGCGCCGTCATTTCGCAGGACCGTTACGCCATCGAGCAGGCCACGAAACGCCTGGTGCATGCCGCGGGCAACTTCTACATCAACGACAAGCCCACGGGCGCGGTGGTCGGGCAGCAGCCTTTCGGCGGTGCGCGCGGCTCGGGCACGAACGATAAAGCGGGCGCGATGATCAACCTGCTGCGCTGGGTCTCGCCGCGCACGATCAAAGAAACATTCGTTCCGCCGACGGATTACAGGTACCCGTTCCTGTCGAACGATTAAAAAGATCTCAATAAAAAAATCCCAAATCCCATGGCAGCGCCGGGGTTTGGGATTTTTATTCGGATTGCCCGCTGTTATTCCCTGATCAATTTGAATTGCATGCGTTTTCCACCGCTTTCTATTTCGAGCAGGTAAACGCCTTTCGCCCAGCTCGCGGCATCGATGTCGATTTGTCCCGCTGCATTTCTATTCCACGCCACCGGCACTTCCTGCCCGAGCAGGTTGCGCGCGCGCAGGCGCGGCGGCTCGCGGAAGGCTTCTGCGGGAAGCTGCAGGGAAAAGCGCGACGATGAAGGATTCGGGAAGACGCTCGCTTTTTCCGCGGCGAATTCGTTCATGCCCGTGATCACGCCGCAGCCCATGTCGAGATAGGCGTAGCCGTAATGTCCAGCATAAATGCAGCCGGCCACTGTCGCGCGCATGCGGATGACCTGCCCGAGGTAGCTCGCAAGATTCACCGACAGCGTGTCCCAGGGTTTAAATTCCGCCGGGGGCGTGCAGGCGGTAAAACCCGAATCGGTCGTGGTGACGAAGAGCTGTCCGCCGGGTACCAGGTTGTTCGACTGGTCGAACATTTCGATGCGGAAGTACGGCTCTTCGGAAGCGGAGTGCCCGCCATCCTGTAAAACGAGCGCGTAAAAAATATCCGCGACCGGGTTGGAAGGATCGGGCATGAACAGCAGCTCGAGGAATTCGCCCTGGTAGTTCCCGCACTGTCCGCCGAGCCGCGCCGAATACTGGCCGCTGTGCACGACAGGGAAACCGCCGCAGGGATCGTTGCCGCTGACAGCCGAGACGATCGTATGCCGCGCATTGCAATCCATGATCGGGGCATCCGTGCCCTGGCTGTAGATGCCGTACTGCTGGTTCTGCAGGGGCACGTTCGAGTTCGTGATATTGTCGCCGATGCCGCCGGCCCAGCCGTTGAAGTTGCCGGGCTCGAAACCGGGGATGCAGGGGCTTTGCGCGAAAGCAGCAGCTTGGGCGACGCAAAACGTGATCGCTAAAACCGCCGCTTTCCTACAGCTCTTTTTCATGGTAATGGATTATGGGGTTAACGATCAAAATTACGAAAAGGCTCGAATTGCATCCGGGGAGAGAGAGCGGCAGTGAAATATCCACAAGCCTCTTCATGTACTGTTTTTTGTGAGCTCCCGGCCTATTTTAGTTTTCAATTCTTCATTGTCCTTATAGTCATCAAGCTGCTCAAATGTCAAAATAGCCTTGTCGGGCTGCCCGGCTTTTGCCAATAAAAAAGCTAACACAAATTGGGGATCCGGTGAATGCATGTTATAGCTTTTCCCTTCCTGTATTTGCCGGGTTGCAATCTCGATCAAACGTTCAATGCTGTTAGCTCTTTCAAACCAATCAAATATTTTCTTCTCGTATTGGTCGAAAAGTCTTGTAATGGATCTTTTTGCCTCATTTTCTCCCCAGTGCGTCGTCGGGCCATTTTCAAGCTTTCCCCCTGAAAATGAATTCATGTATTCGTCCGTCCACTCGAAGAGATGAAGCGTCACGCTTTTACCGGTGCGGTGATAGTTTAATTTGTTGCTTGAAATTGTCGGCACGAAATCAAGGCAAACGCCCCAGGAAAACGTTCCTTACACCCCTTTTAGCTTTACATATTTAAAGACTTGCCTGATCGCATTCTGATCAGTGAACCATAATGAACCTTTGTCCCATACAAAACCTTTTTTCTCAAGCCGGGGCGTGATCGTTTCCTGAAGAATTCTATCCAGCGTTTTTTATCGACGGGTGATCTTTTTTTGAACATATCCGGCATCGTTATCATTTTTAAGCAGCACCTCGCCAATTTATTGACGCTGCTTTATTCGCTTAATATACAATATAGCCGGGCGGTTGGCGGGGACAAGAAAACGCAGCCGCTGAAAGAAAAGGAGTAATTTTTCAGCTCTGCCGTTGAGGCCGCCCGGCATGCGCATATTGGACCGTTCAGGATCAGCGGCCTGAGCTCCTGCTTTTCATTCGCGGCCGTTCAGCGGATCAGCGGCAAATGCTCTGCGCTTCGGGCTGGTTTTTCTGCGAAAAGAGGAGCTTTCAGCGGATACGGCTCAAACCTTCGCAAGAAATGACAAGACTTCGAAAATTGCGGAAATCCATGTTTTCATGGACATCCCGCATTTGGCGCTTGCAAAGTTTTTTACTTGGTTTGTCTTTCGAAAGCCGGACTAGATGCTTTTTAAATCCGGGGACGGTTAAAAGCAACAGCAATTATTCCGATTTTTACGGAATTTAAACGTTCTTTTCCATAAATAAAAATAAGTTCCGATCCGGCGCAAAAACGCAGCGTTTCAGTAAACAGAATTTTACGAAATGCGGCACGCTTGTTCCGTCGATAATGCTGAGTTTTAGGGCATGTCTTTTCACATCGGGAAACTGATCTTGAAGCACCTCGAAGGCATGGGCATGAACAAGAGCGAGTTTGCCCGCCGGATCGGTGTCACGCCGCAGAACGTTTACAGCATCTTCCGCCGTAAATCCATCAGCACGGATCTGCTTTTCCGCATCTCCCGCGTGCTCGATTACGATTTCTTCCAGTATTACACGTCCAGCCGCTCATCGTACATGCTGGCGGCCGAGGACGGGAAGATGATCGTAAGCGCGCACGACCTGGAGTCGACCATCGACGGGCTGAGAAAGGAATGCGAGCTGCTGAGGCAGGAGAACCACTACCTCAAGCAGCTGAACGACCTGATGCGCGACCGGATGAACGGCAAGCCCGAAACCGCCGATGAGGAAGAGCCGCGCCTGCGCCACGCGCCGAAGCGGAAAAAGAAAAAGTAACCCGCAAACCGAGGTCGAACCAACCCCTGTTTGTTGCCAATACCCAAATACCCAAATACCCAATCCCGTAATACCCCGTAGTTACGAACAGTTAATTCAAAACCTATGAGCAAAAAGAAAGAGAGTAAGGAAGCTGCGAAACCCAAAGAGAAGGCGCAGCGCCCATTGACCATTCACATCGGCAAGATCATCCGCCAGCACCTCGAGGAGGCCGGCATGACGAAGAGCGAGTTCGCCCGCCGCATCAACACTTCCCCGCAGAACATTTACGGAATCTTCAAGCGCCAGTCGATCGACACCGAGCTGCTGCGTGACATTTCCCGCGTGCTGGGCTACGATTTCTTCCAGTATTACGCTTCCACGGCCCTGGTCGTGAGCGAGGAAAAAGCGGCGTACGGCAAGCTGCAGGTGCGCACGGCGATGGAGCTGCAGTCGGAGCTGGATGCGTTGAAGAAAGAAGTAGACGTGCTTCGCAACGAGAATACGTATTTGAAAGAGATCCATCGTTTGCTGAAAGAGAAAGGGAAGATCTAAGTCTTAGAACTTGGCGCTTCGCTTTTAGCAGTAATCGTTTTTAGCCTTTGACGTTAGCCCGACTAATGACAAAGGCTTTTTTGTTGGATTTTCTGAAAAACGTTCTTGAAGAATTGATCCTGGAAAATGCGTTGGCTGAAATCATGCGTGTGATAAATACGGCGCTCGGGCTGCGCTTTCAATTTGATCTTTTGAATTTGCTCCTGAAGTAAAGTCAGCTCGACGGTGCCGAGAGGTAACGAGCACCTCACACCACCCTGATCCCGATCAGCAGCACGTCATCCACCTGCTGGTACTCGCCTTTCCAGGCGAGGAAATGATCGGCGAGGTTTTTTTTCTGCTCGCTCATCGGCAAGGAGGAAAGCTCGACGAGGCGGTCTTTTAAGCTGCGGCTCATCATTTTTTTGCCTTTGCTGCCGCCGAACTGGTCGGCGTATCCGTCGGAGAAAAGGTAGAGGCAGTCGCCGGGCTGCAGCGTGCCGGTGGTTGCGGTGAAGCGGTGCGCGGCGGAGGTGATGCCGCCGATGGCGGTGCGGTCGGGCGCGAGCTCGATCAGCTGGTTGTTGCGCACGATCAGCAGCGGGCGGTTGGCGCCGGCGAAGCGCACTTCCCTCCTGCCCTCGTCGAATACGCAGAGCGCGATGTCCATCCCGTCCTTCACGTCCGTTTCAGACTGCAAGGCCTCGCGCCTGGTTTGCGCCTCTTCCGTTTCGTGCTGCAGCAGCAATTCGTGCAGGCTTTTGTTCACGTACGAAAGGATTTCCGCGGGATCGCTGAGCTGCTGCTGGTGCACGGCCTGGTGCAGCAGGTTGTTCCCGATCATGCTCATCAGCGCGCCGGGCACGCCGTGTCCCGTGCAGTCGGCGACGGCGGCGATGCTTCTTCCGCCCTGCGAAGCGCACCAGAAGAAATCGCCGCTGACGATGTCTTTGGGCATGAAGAGCACGAAGGAATGCGGGAAAAGCGCGGCGAGCTTTTCAGTGTCGGGCAGCACGGCTTCCTGCAGGCGCTGCGCGTAGCTGATGCTGTCGGTGATCTCCTTGTTCTTCTGCTCGATCTCGAACTTCTGCGCCTCGATGGTGATGTTGCGGTTCTCGAGCAGGCGGTTCGCTCTTTTCTTTTCGAGGAAACGCCAGAAGAGCAGGAAGGCCGCTGCGAGCAGGCCCAGCGCGCCGACGACGAGCATGGCGATGTAGAAATTCTTGCGGTCGTTCTTCAGGATCAGCATTTCGTTTTCCTTCAGGCGATCCTGCTCCCGCTGCTGCGCGTCGAACTTGTCCTGCGCGGCGGAGAGCTGCTGCTTGATGTCGCCTTTCAGCTGGCTTTCGTTCAGGTCGGAATATTTTTTCTGGTACGTGAAGGCTTTTTCGAAATCGCCTTTCTGCTCGTAAAGCTGCGCGAGGTAGCTGAAGCTTTCCTTCTGCAGGTTGATCATCTTCTGCCGCTGCGCGCCTCGCTCGCCAAGCAGCAGGTACGCTTCCGCCTTGTCGAGCATGCCGCGCTGCAAATAAAGATCGCCGAGGTTGTGGTAGTTCATCGCGATGCTCTGGCTGTCGGCGATCTGCAGGTTGATCTCCAGCGCTTTCTCGAGGTAAATGCGGCCGGTCAGCGTATCGCCCAGCATCACGCTCACGTTGCCGATGTTGTTGTACGAATCGGCGATCTCCTCGGGCAGGATGTCGGGGATGCGCGTTTTTATTTCGTGCGCGCGCTTGATCCATTCGAGCGCGGTGCGGTAATCTTTTTTGCTGAAGTACGTCGCGCCGATGTTGTTGTACACGCTGGCCACGGTGATCGAATCTTTGAGGTACGGCAAGGCCGCCTGGTAATAGCCGAGCGCTCCTTCGTAATCGCCCTGCGTGCTCATCGCGTTGGCCACGTTGACGTACGTGCGCGCCAGCCGCGCCTTCTCGTCGATCTGCTTGTACACTTCGATGGCGCGCAGGTAATATTTCATCGCCTCGGCGAGATCCGATTTGTAAGCGAAAATGTTGCGCCCGATGTTCGTGCAGGCCACGCCGATCCGCTTTTTGTCGTTCGTGCGCTCGGCCACGCGCAGCGCTTCCTTGTACGCGGCGATCGTTTCAGGATACATGTGCTTGCGCTCGTAAGTGCCGCCCAGCGCGCTGTTCGCGCGGATGATGAGCGCATCGTCGCCGGAAGCGACGGCAATGTCAACCGCTTCCTGCGCGTATTTCAGCGCCTGGTCGAATTCCTGCAGCGGCAGTGTTTCGCTGAGATCGCAAAGCGTCTGGATGCGGTCTTCTCCCTTCTGCGTCTGCAGCACGGCCTTCAGGCTGTCGGTGACGCCGGCGCGGAGAAGAAACGGAAACAGGAGGAGAAAAAGCAGGATGCTGCGCATGAGCAGATAAAAATAACAGAAAAAGCACGTGATGCGGCGGAAAAAAACAAAGCTCCCGGCTTTCGCCGGGAGCTTTGCACGTTGTCCCTAAAAACTCAGAACTGAAAATTAACGGAGGTGGATCGTGTACGTGTTGTTGTTGATCGTGACCGTGGCGAGATCGTCGCAGGCGCCGCTGCCGAAGTCGACCGTGCGGGTGGGCTTGTTCTGGGGCGTGAGCTCGAAGGTGCCCTGCACGAAGTGGCGGCGGCAGCCGAGAGCCATGTTGCGGATGAGCGGGCTGGTGATCTGCACGGTGAAGGTGTTGCCGTTCGCGTTGGTGCCGTTGGCGCTGCCGGTGATGGAGTACATGTCGTCGTTCCACTGCGGTGTGCTTTCGCCGGCCGTCCATTCGCGCTGGCGGGTCGAGGTCCAGCTGATCGTGCCGCCGTTGTTGGCCAGGATGATGCTGCCGTTGACGTTGATCGCATACACCAGGTGGCCGGCGGTGTTGGGGCCGTTGTTGGTGACGGTTTTCGTGCCGGTGACCTGGTTGTCGTTCACGAAGTAGTTGTCGAAGCCGATCGTCCAGCTGGAGCCGGGAGAGCGGTAGGTCCCGGTGTACGTGATGATGATCTTGCCGCGGCGGTTGCGTCCGTCGGCGCACATGCAGTTCGTCGCGCCGAAGTCGACGGTGATCGTGTCGGGATCGCTGTGGTTGGCGGAGTCGCGGGTGACGGTGGCGCAGGTGCTGAGCAGGCTGCCCTCATCTTCGCCGAGGCGGTAATTGTTCAGGCTGCCGGAGCCGGCTTCATCGGCGATGTTGGTGGCGTCCTGGAAGGTGGATTCGGCGAGGGCGTTGTCGGAAGCAGCGGACGTGTCGCTGTCTTCTTCTTCTTTTTTGCAGCTCGTCAGCGTCAAGGAAGCGGCGGTGAGGAGCATCAGGGCATTGAGGAAAAGCTTGCTGGTTTTCATGGTATCCGGTGTTGTAGTTGATGTTCTTGTTGGTTTTCGCTTGGTATGATGTGTGGAAGGGGCGCGAGGTTTAAAGTGAGCGAAAAATATTTACATAATTAACTGTTTTCCAGTTAAATAAAAGCAAATATTTTTTCGCGAGAGCTTTGTGCCGGAGATTTTTTTGGTGAATGTGTTTGTTAGTATGGGCATGTGATGAATGCGTTTTGAAGAGATGATCTTAAAAATGCGCATGCTAAAAAGTTGCTCCTGGAAAATGCATTCGCTGAAATCAGCTGTGATAAATCACTTCACCTGGACCAGTGACGACTCGAACCCCTCCTTTCGGGACAGGCTTCGTAGAGCGGTAACGGGTGCGCTACCTCCTTCTGAACTCCGAGCAAAATATCGCCGTCGCCACGGCCGCATTGAGCGATTCCGCTTCACCCGCTTTTCCTTCGACAGTTGAAAAAGAAGGGATGCGCAGGCGCTGCGTCAATTCTTTTTCCGCTTCGGGAGAGATGCCGTGCGCTTCGTTGCCGATGACTAAGATCCCGTTCGGCTGCAGTTTTTCCGTATAGACGTTTTCGCCTTCGAGCAATGCGCCGCAGATCGGAAGCGCGGGGTGTTCCGTACGCAGTTCGCGGAGAAATTCCGGCAGCGGCTTATAATGAATGCGCACGCGGGCGATGGAACCCATGCTGGACTGCACGGTTTTCGGATTCCAGGCTTCGGCGGTTGAAGCGGAGCAGATGATGTCGGGGATGCCGAACCAGTCGGCGATGCGGATGATCGTGCCCAGGTTGCCGGGGTCGCGGATGTCGTCGAGCGCGAGGGTCAATTGCGCGGGGAGCTTTTCGCTGTCGAGCGTGTACGCGGGAATTTCGCAGACGGCGAGCACTTCGTTGGGCGTGACCAGCCCGGAGATGCGCTCGAGCTCGGCGGGGCTGACGGAAAAATTGTCGACGTTTTTCAAAAGCCCGCGGTTCGTTTCGAGCCAGGACTGCAGCGCGAAAATTTGCCTCACGCGCAGCGAAGAGCCGAGCAGCTCCTGCACGATCTTCACGCCTTCCGCGGTGAAGAGGCCGGTTTCGCGGCGGACCTTTTTCTGCTGCAAAGCGCGCAGATCGCTTACCTGTTGCTTCGTGATCACGGTCTGATTTTTGCCGGGGATAACATTCTATCTTTGCAAAAATAGCCGAATAAGCCTGTGCATTTCCGCAAGGACATCTTTCTGACTGCCGCCTTGTTCCTCTTGCTGGCTTCCGGCTGCAACGTGCTGCGCCGCGTTCCCCCGAATAAAAATCTGCTCGTCAAGAACAAGATCGTCGTCGACGAGAAGGACATCGACGTGGACGAGATGTACACCTACGTCAAGCAGAAGCCCAACCGCCGCGTGCTCGATTTCCTGGGCTCGCGCGGCTACCCGCTTTACCTGCACATCTACAACCAGGTCGATTCCGCGAAGCAGGCCAAGCGCAGGGAAAAAAGCCAGGAACGTTTTGACAGGCGCAAAGAGAAGATCACCGCGAAAAATCTGCAGATCGCCGAAGAAAATAAAACGCGCCCGAAGAACCGCCAGAAAAAAGTAAAAGAGTTACCCGCCAAGCCCCGCCGCCGCCTGCCCGAAGCCCTCTCCGACTGGCTGCTCGACATCGGCGAGCCTCCCGTGATCCACGACACCGACCTGATGAAGCGCACCGTGCGCCAGCTCAGCATGTACCTCAACAATAAAGGCTACTTCAACAATAAGGTCTGGGACTCGACGGTATTCGTGCAGAAGCCGCTCAACCGCCTGCGCACGAAGCTTTCTTCGAAGGCGGAGAAAAAATTCAAGCGCAAGGCCATCGTTTTCTACAAGGTGAAAGCGGGCACGCCTTACAAGATCCGCAACATCAAATACAACATCGAAGACGAGCTCGTCGGGTATTTCGTTTTCAACGACACGACGGACGCGCTGATCCGGAGCGGCGAGAACTACGACGTGGACCATCTGCAGCAGGAGCGCGAGCGCATCACGTACAACCTGAAGAACAACGGCTACTTTTTTTTCACCCGCGATTTCATCCGCTACAGCGCCGACTCGGCATTGAACTCGCACCAGATGGACATTACGATCGACATCCGCAAGCAATATTTCCTGCAGCCGGATTCCAGCATCGTGAAAGCGGATCACGTGCGCTATTATATCCGCAACGTGATCGTCATCACCGATTACATGCCGGGAGAAAAATCCGACCAGGTGAAGCGGAACATCGTGCGGCCTTCGGCGAGCGACAGCGTTTTCCTGCTGAGCCGCGGCCGCCTGGCCTTCCGTCCTTCGGTGCTGACCGAGCGCATCGCATTCCGGCAGGGCGAGCTGTACCAGGAAACCGAATATGAAAAAACGTACCGCGACCTGGTCAACCTGCGCAATTTCAAACAGGTGGGTATCGAGATGAAACAATCCATAGGAGGCCGGCCCGACCAGCTCGACTGCATCATCCGCCTGCTGCCTACCAAGCGGCAAGCTTACACCACGCAAGTGGAAGGCACGAACACGGGCGGCAACCTGGGCATCAGCGGCAGCTTCACGTACCAGAACAACAACATGTTCCGCGGCGCCGAAGTGCTGGAGTTCAAGATCCGCGCCGGCACCGAGGCGCAGCGATTGGTAACGAACATCACCGGCGAGCAGGGCGACGAGCAGCTTACGTTCAACACCATCGAGTTCGGGCCTGAAATGCGCGTCACTTTTCCCCGCGCGTTCTTCCCGTTCAATATCCTGCCCGAGCAGATCCCGTTCAGGTACGTGCGCAAGCCCGAGCGCATCGACAACCGCCGCACCGTGCTGCAGGCTTCGTTCAACTACCAGCGCCGCGTGGACTATACGCGCACGATCGGCAACCTGGGATACGGTTATAATGTACGCCTGGACAAGATCCACCGCTTCGCTTTGTACCCGTTCGAGATCAACCTGGTGGATGCGGTGCTGTCGCAGACCTTGTTCCAGCAATTGGTGGAGAACCGCGACCTGCTTATGCTCTACCGTTTTACGGATCACTTAACGAACGCCGGCCGCTTCAGCTACGAACTGAACACCGATCCGAACGCGCGGCTGAACGATCTCGGCTCGCAATACAAGAGCGGTAAAGACAAAGACCGGAACGTTTTTTACCTGAAGGTCGATCTCGAAAATTCGGGCGGCCTGCTGTATGCCATTTACAAACGCAGCGACGCGCAGCCCGACGCGAACGGCTCGTACCGGATCGCGGGCATCCCGTTCTCGCATTATGCGCGTTTTGCAGTTGATGCGCGCTTCTATCGCAACTTCGGTTTGAAGCCGGGCAAGCAGGTCGTGTTCCGCCTCGCCGGCGGCGCGGGTTTTCCGAAAACAAATTTCCGCACGCTGCCGCTTGAGAAAAGTTTCTTCGGCGGCGGCGCGAACGGCATGCGGGCCTGGGAATCGCGCAGCCTGGGGCCGGGCTCGTACAACGTGCCGGTGGAATTGAAGTACGTGCAGTTCGGCGATATCCATATCGAGCACAACAGCGAGCTGCGCTTCCGCATCACGAAAACGCTGAACGGCGCGTTGTTCTACGACGTGGGCAACGTCTGGCTGATCGACGAGGACACCACGCGCCCGGGCGGACAGTTCGTCTCGAAGGATTTCCAGTTCGTAAAAGATCTCGCCGTCGGCGCCGGCGTCGGATTGCGCTTCGACCTGAGCTTCTTCATCCTGCGCCTCGACGCCGCGGTGCCCCTGCGCGACCCCGCTTTCACCGAAGGCAACCGCTGGCTGCTGAGCAACGACGGAGCGCTGCGCCGGACGAATTTCAATTTCGGGATCGGGTACCCGTTCTGATTTTGGATTTTTGATCTCGGAACCGATGGCCATCGGTTTCGGATTTTTTTCCGGGCTCGATTCACCGGTTTTTTTTCTCTCTTTAAAAAACTGTACACTTTTTTTTGCGCGAAGTATTTTTTATCCCGTTAACGTTTTTGTTATTCTTCTCGCGATCAATCACATAACTTTTCTTCTGCGTGTTCAAAACTTAATTTTCGTCGAAACGAAGGCGTTTTTGCGCTCGATCCGGCCTGTCTTTTTTTGAATTAGATAGCTCAGCAGCAATGAATTGCTCTTTTCACGATGCCGCTTTTGCCTGTAACTTTTTACGAAAAATGTCCTTGATTTTCCCGGCGCGCTTGCACGAACTTTAAGGAGAGAAAAAATGCGTTAATCCCAAATCTCCGATCCATGTCATTTCAATTCGGCTCCCGCAGGCGCGGTCATCACGACGATGACGGCTATGATGCTTTCGTCGACCAGTTTTTCGGCAAGAAAAAAACGCCGGCCGCTCCGCAGCATGAAACGCCGAAGATCAGCGATCCCGGCGATGCGCAGGAGCAGCAGGCGGAGCAGATCGCGGGGCAGGTGGCGCAGGGCGGAGACGTTTCGCTGAGCGGCGTAAGCGCATCGCCGGCGCAAGTCCAGACGAAGAGCGAAGGCGGATCAGGCGCGGAGGCCACGCCGGAATTCTCCGCGAAGCTGAACGCATCGAAAGGCGGCGGGCAAACGCTCCCCGGTGATACACGCGCGGAGCTGGAGCAGCGGATGAGTGCGGATTTTTCAGACGTGAAAGTGCATACGGGCGATGAAGCGAATACGATGTCGAAGGACATTCACGCGAAAGCGTTCACGCACGGGCAGGATATTTATTTCGGGGAAAACCAATACGATCCGCGATCGCAGGGCGGGAAGCAGCTGCTGGCGCACGAGCTGGTGCATACGAAGCAGCAGCAAGGCGCTATTTACCGCCAGCGTCTGCTGGATTTTGTCGCTATTGAA
>Ga0196978_1000223_pt1 | contig 30403 bp, 37 predicted proteins | sample S3v_2013CmetaG_FD_155491 | JGI IMG/M metagenome (GOLD analysis project Ga0196978, IMG submission 155491) | Soil microbial communities from Anza Borrego desert, Southern California, United States - S3+v_20-13C | ecosystem: Environmental > Terrestrial > Soil > Desert | place: USA: California... | reverse complement strand
TCGATTACCTGTTCGGCTTCACGCTCTCGCCGGTGCTGTGGCGCAAGCTGCCCGGCGCCAAAAGCGCAGGCCGAGTGCAATCGGTGGCGCTGCGCCTGATCGTCGACCGCGAGCGCGAGATCGAGCTGTTCCGGGCCCAGGAATATTGGAGCGTCGCCGCCTTGCTCGAGGCGGACGGGACCGAGTTCCTCGCCCGCCTGGTGCGCTTCGACGGCGAGAAGATCGACCGCCTGACGATCGGCGACCAGGGCACCGCCGAGGCCGCGAAGCGCGCCGTGGAGGAGGGCGGCTTCACCGTCGCCTCGGTCGAGACCAGGCCGCTCGGCCGCAGCCCGCCGCCGCCCTTCACCACCTCGACCCTGCAGCAGGAGGCGGCGCGCAAGCTCGGCTTCGCCGCGAGCCGGACGATGCGGCTGGCCCAGGACCTCTACGAGGACGGCGCGATCACCTACATGCGCACCGACGGAGTCCAGATGGCGCCAGAGGCGATCTCGGCCGCTCGCCGGGCGGTCACGGAGCGCTACGACGCCGGCTACGTGCCCGACAAGCCGCGCCACTACGAGACCAAGGCGAAGAACGCTCAGGAGGCCCACGAGGCGATCCGGCCCACCGATTTCTCGCGCGACCGTGCCGGGTCGGGCGAGCATGCCCGGCTCTACGAGCTGATCTGGAAGCGCGCTCTGGCCAGCCAGATGGCCTCGGCCCGGCTCGAGCGGACCACCGCGGAGCTCGTCGAGGGCACCGGCCGGACCGCGCTTCGGGCAACCGGGCAGGTCGTCCTCTTCCCCGGCTTTCTCGCCCTCTACGAGGAAGGCCGCGACGACGCCGAGGACGAGGAATCGCGGCGCCTGCCGCGGCTTCGCGAGGGCGATACGCCGGCGAGGAAGAAGGTCCTGGCCGAGCAGCATTTCACCCAGCCGCCGCCCCGTTACTCCGAGGCGAGCCTGGTCAAGAAGATGGAGGAGGTCGGCATCGGCCGGCCGTCGACCTACGCCTCGACCCTGCAGACGCTCAAGGACCGCGAATATGTGAGGGCCGAGAAGAACCGGCTCGTCCCCGAGGAGAGCGGGCGGCTTCTGACCGCCTTCCTCGAGCGCTTCTTCGAACGCTACGTCTCCTACGATTTCACCGCCCACCTCGAGGACGAGCTCGACGACATTTCCGGCGGCCGCATGGCCTGGCGCGACGTGCTCGAGGAGTTCTGGCGCGATTTCAAGCCGAAGACCCTCGAGGTGATGGAGCAGAAGCCGTCCGAGATCACCGCGGCCATCGACGATTTCCTCGCCCCTTGGCTGTTCCCCGACAAGGGCGACGGCAGCGACCCCCGCCTTTGCCCGGCCTGCGGCGAAGGGCGGCTGGCGCTTCGCGGCGGGCGGTTCGGCGCGTTCGTCGCCTGCTCCAACTATCCCGAATGCAAGTTTACGCGCCGCTTCGGCGCCGAGGGCGGCGAGGAGGATGGCGGCCCCCAGGCGCTCGGTCCGGATCCGGCCTCGGGCGAGGAGGTCAGCCTGCGCACCGGCCGATTCGGCGCCTACGTCCAGCTCGGCGAGGGCAAGCACGCCAGGCGCGCCTCACTGCCCAAGGACGTCCCGCAGGAGGCTCTCGACCTCGATTTCGCGCTCAGGCTGCTGTCGCTTCCGCGAACCGTCGGCGCCCATCCGGAATCGGGCAAGCCGATCATTGCGAGCATCGGCCGCTACGGCCCCTATCTCGCCCATGACGGCAAATATGCCAGGCTGGCCTCCACCGCCGAGGTGTTCGAGGTCGGCATGAACGCGGCGGTGGCGAAGCTCGCCGACGCGGCGGCCGGCGGCGGCCGCGGCCGCGGATCGCGCGAGCCGCTCCGGACGCTCGGCAAGCACCCGCGCACGGAGGCTGAGATCCGGCTGATGGAGGGCCGCTTCGGGGCCTATGTCACCGACGGCGCGACCAATGCCACCTTGCCCAAGACGCTGGCGCCCGACTCGCTGACTCTCGAGGAGGCCGCCCAGTTGATCGACGACCGCGCCGCCAAGGGTCCGTCGAAGAAGCCGGGCCGGCGGGCGCCGGCCAGGAAGGCGGCTCCGCGAAAGAAGGGGTCCTGAGCGCAAGTCTTTGGTTTACGCGGAATTTACGATGCCCGCTTCGACAAGATTTACCTTGTCCGGCCTAGATGGTCCGATGCGTACCGGCAGGCTCAGCATCAGCCGAGGACATCAGTCGCAGGGCGGCCTGCCCGCCGCTCCGCGCCTCGCCCTGGTGCCGGGCTCGCCGGCCAGGGCCGCCAGGGCGGCGTCGCCGGCGCCCGCCGCACCGGCCGGGCCGCCGCCGCCGGCGCCAGCCCTGCCCGAATATCTATGCGTCCACGACCGCCTCACCGCGCTCGAGCGGCTCGCCCGGCTCCGCGACCAGGGCACGCTGTCGGCGGGCGAGTTCGCGGCGGAAAAGGCGTTCATCCTCAACCTGCCGACCGACGAGCTCGTCCTTCGCGAGCCCGTCCCCGCCGCCGCCGCCATCGCCGAGCCTGCCGCCCCGACTCGGCCCCGGCCGGGGCCGTCGCTGCTCGGCCGGCTGTTCGGCTGGAAGCTGGTTCCGGTCTCGCTCGTCGCCGGGCTGGCTCTGTCCTTCGCCACCCAGCCCCAGGACACGCTGCGCTTCTTCGACGAGGCGCTGCGCCTGTTCGGCGCCTGAGCCTCAGCCGCCGCAGGCCGGGCAGGCCGGATCCTTGGCGATCCGCAGGCTCCGCATCGCCGGCTTGAGCCCGTCGAGAATGTGCAGCTTGCCGGCCTGGTCGGGGCCGAAGCCGGCCAGCTGCCGGATCGCCTCGAGCGCCGCGAAGCTGCCGGCGATTCCGGTCATCGCGCCGAGCACTCCGAGCTCCGAGCAGCTGTCGCAATCCTCGGCGTCGAAGGCGTTGCCGACCAGGCAGCGGTAGCAGGGCCGGTCCGCTTCCCAGCCGCGGAAGGTTCCGATCTGCAGCTGGAACTGGCCGACCGCCGCCGACACCAGGGGGATCCGGGCGGCGGTGCAATGGTCGGAGACGATCAGCCGGGTCGCGAAATTGTCGCTGCCGTCGAGGACGAGGTCGGCCCCGGCGAGGAGGCCGGCGGCATTGCCCTTGCCCAGCCGGGCCTTGCTGCCGGTGAAGCCGACGTCCGGATTGAGGCCGGCCACCGCCTCGCCGGCCACGTCGGCCTTGTCGCGCCCGACGTCGGCGGTGGCGAACAGGACCTGGCGCTGGAGGTTGTCGAGGCTCACCGAGTCGTCGTCGACGACGTGGAGCGCGCCGATGCCGGCGGCGGCCAGATAGAGGATGGCCGGGGCGCCGACTCCGCCGGCGCCGACCACGGTCACCCGCGAGCGAAGGAGCTTGCGCTGGCCCTCGCCGCCAATCTCCCTGAGCACGATGTGGCGCGCGTAGCGGTCGAGCTGCGGGTCGCTGAGCGTCACCGCCCGGTCGAGCCGAAGCCGCCGCTGCCTCGCCCGGTCTCGTCGAGCTCGTCGACCTCGGCAAAGCGCGCCCGCTGCACCGGCGCCGGCACCAGCTGGGCGATGCGCTCGCCGCGGACGATCTCGAACGGCTCGCCGCCGAGGTTGGCGAGGATCACCTTGACCTCGCCGCGATAGTCGCTGTCGACGGTGCCCGGGGTGTTGAGGACGAAGACTCCGTGGCGCAGCGCCAGGCCCGAGCGCGGCCGGACCTGCACCTCGTAGCCGTGGGGAAGGGCGATCGCGAACCCCGTCGCCACCGCGCGCCGGCCGCCCGGCGCCAGGGTCGCGTCCTCGGCGGCGACGACGTCGAGCCCGGCGGCATGATCGGAGGCGTAGGCGGGGAGCGGCAGGCCCTCGCCGTTCGGCAGCCGCTTAAGCTTGACCTCGATCATCGGGACTCCTGCGCGCCAGCACGGAATCGAGCGAGTAGCGCCCCGCGCCGACCGTCGCAAACAGGATTCCCAGGAAGACGAGGATGAGCGCTGGCCACCAGCCCGGAAAGTCCTGCGGCCAGTGGACCATCCACACCGCCACGATGAACACGAAAGTGGTGATCAGCCCCGCCCATCGGGTCAGCAGGCCGAGCACCAGCGCGATCCCGCAGAGGAACTGCGCCCAGACGCACAGCGGCGCCATCAGCTCTGGCGCGACGAAGCCGAACTGGGCGAGGAAGCGCTCGAACTCCTCCATCCGGGCGCCGCTCAGGATGTTGTCGTGGCTCTGATAGACGAGGAAGGCGCCGGTCACCCAGCGCAGCAGCAGCAGGCCGACGCCGCCGAACCTGGCGAGCGGCGTGAGGAAGATCCAGTCGTTGCGCATTCAGCCCTCCAAGGCGGCGGCGATCCTCTCCGCGAGGCGGCGGGCGACCTCCTGCTTGGGCATGCGCTCCCAGCTCTCCACCCCGTCCCAGCGGACCAAGTGGACCCGGTTCGAATCGCCGCCCATGACGTCGCCCGACACGTCGTTGGCGACGATCCAGTCGCAGCCCTTGCGGCCGATCTTGGCGGTGGCATGCTCGACCACCTTTTCCGTCTCGGCCGCGAAGCCGATCAGCAGCTTCGGACGGCTCAACGACGAGCCCAATTCGGCGAGTATGTCCGGATTTTCGACGAGCGTCAGCGCCGGCGGCGCTCCCGCCCCTTTCTTGATCTTCGATGCCGAGGCTTGCGCCCGCCAGTCCGACACGGCGGCGACCAGGACGGCCGCGTCGGCGGGGAGCGCGCCCTGCACCGCCTCCTGCATCTCCCGGGCCGTCTCGACGTCGGTCCGCTCGACCCCGGCCGGGGTCGGCAAGGCGACGGGCCCGGCGATCAGCGAGACTCGAGCGCCGAGGGCGGCGAGGGCCTCGGCGACGGCGAAGCCCTGCTTGCCGGAGGAGCGGTTGGCGAGGACCCGCACCGGATCGATCGGCTCGTGGGTCGGTCCGGCGGTGACGATGACGTGCCGGCCCGACAGGCTGGCGCCGGCGCTCAGCTGCCGGACGATGGCCGCGAGGATCGCCTCGGGCTCCGGCAGCCGGCCCGGGCCATATTCGCCGCAGGCCATGTCGCCCTCGTCGGGCTCGAGGACGGCGACGCCGTCGGCCCTGAGCCGGGCCACGTTGCGAACCGTCGCCGGATGCTTCCACATGCGCACGTTCATTGCCGGGCAGGCGAGGACCTTCTTGTCGGTGGCGAGCAGCAAGGTGGTGGCGAGATCGTCGGCGATCCCCGCCGCCATCCTGGCGAGCAGGTCCGCCGTGGCCGGGGCGACGACGATCAGGTCCGCCTCCCGCGACAGCTGGATATGGCCCATCTCCGCTTCGTCCTTGAGGTCCCAAAGGCTGGTGTGGACCGGCTGCTCGGACAATGCCGCCAGGGTCATCGGAGTGATGAACTGGGCGCCGCCGGCGGTGAGCACGCAGCGCACGCTCGCTCCGGCCTTGCGGATCAGCCGGATCAGCTCGCAGGCCTTGTAGGCGGCGATGCCGCCGCCGACGATGAGCAGGATTCGCTTGTCCCGCATCGCCCTAAGCTAGGAACCAAACCGCCGCCGCGCCAGCCGCGGCGGAGAGCAAGGCAGTGACGGCGATCGGGCCGTAGCGATGGGGCCGGACGATCGCGATCTCGCGCAGCGGCGGCGCCGGCGGCGCGGCGCCGGGCGGCGGATAATAATGATCGATCCGCCGGATCAGCTCGGGCAGCTTGCGCAAGGTGCGGAAGTTGCGGACGATCTCGTCGGCGAGGCGAGCCTCCGGCCCGAGCTCGCCGCGCACCCATTCCCGGAGGAACGGCTCGGCCGTCTCCCACATGTTGATGTCGGGATCGAGCGTCGTCGCGACACCCTCCTCCATCACCATCGTCTTCTGGAGCAGGAGCAGATGGGGTTGGGTGGGCATGTCGAAGTCGCGCGTGATCTTGAACAGGCCGTCGAGCATCGCGCTGATCGAGATATCCTTGACCGGCAGGCCGCGTATCGGTTCGCCGACCGCGCGCAGGGCGGTGGCGAACTCGTCTATGTCGTGATGGGCCGGCACATATTGCGCCTCGAAATGGATTTCGGCGACGCGCCGGTAATTGCCCGTGATGAGGCCGTAGAGGATCTCGGCGAGCCACAGCCGAGCCTGGCGGTCGATCCGCCCCATGATCCCGAAATCGATCGCCGCCAGCCTGCCGTCGGGCAGGGCGAACAGATTGCCCTGATGAAGGTCGGCGTGGAAGAAGCCGTCGACGACCGACTGGCGAAGAAAGGCCCTGACCAGGATGGCAGCGAGCGCCTTGAGGTCGTGGCCGGCGGCGACCACGGCCTCGCGGTCGGTCAGCTTGATTCCGTCGATCCATTCGAGGGTCAGGACCCGCCGCGACGTGCGGGTCCAGTCGATCTGCGGGACGAAGAAGCCGCTCTCGGCCTGGAGGTTCTCGCGAAGCTCGGAGGCCGAGGCGGCTTCGTGGCGAAGGTCGAGCTCGCGGTTGGTCCATTGCCTGAAGGTGGCGACGACCAGCCGCGGCCGAAGCCGGGCCGCTTCACCGCCCATCTCCTCGACCTGGGCCGCCGCCCATTCGTACGTGTCGAGCGCTCGGGCGAAGTCCTCCTCGATGTTGGGGCGAAGCACCTTGACCGCGACCTGGCGCCCGTCCGTGGTGACGGCGCGGTGGACCTGGGCGATCGACGCGGCGCCCACCGGCTCGGGATCGATCGACGAGAAGATCTGATCGAGCGGCCGTTCCAGCCCCTGCTCGATGGCTGCCCGGACCGCCTCGAACGGCGCCGGCGGCAGGCTGTCCTGGAGCATCCTGAGGTCGCGCGCCGCTTCCTCGCCGACCAGGTCGGGACGGGTCGCCAGCGCCTGGCCGAACTTGATCGCCGCCGGCCCGATCTCCTGAAAGGCTTCGGAATAGGTCGGCACGCGCGGGATTCGGGCCCCGAAACGGGCAAGCCGGGCAAGCCGGCGCACGGGCGGCGGCGTGTTGGAGTCGCGCTCGATGCCGCGAAGCGCGCCGTGGCGCGCCAGCACCCGCCCCCACTTCAGGAGCCGCCAGACATGGACGGCCGGGTGGGTCAAACCTTCCAGCCGCTGTGGATGGCGACGAGGCCGCCGAGGATCGGCTCGGCCCTCACCTGCCTGAAGCCCGCTTTCCCGACCAGCGCGGCAAAGGCGCCCATGTCGGGGAAGCGCTCGATCGACTCGACGAGATAGCGATAGCTGTCGGGGTCGCGCGCGACGATCCGGCCGAGGCGCGGGACGAGGAAGCGGCTGTAGCTTCGATAGGCTTCGCGAAAGCCCGGCCAGCGCGTCTGCGAGAATTCGAGGCAGTAGAATCGGCCTCCAGTCTTGAGCACCCGATGCGCCTCCGCAAGCGCCTTGCCGATGTCGGTGACGTTGCGGATTCCGAACGCGATCGTATAGGCGTCGAAGGCTCGGTCGGCGAAGGAGAGCGCCTCGGCATTTTCCTCCGCCCAGACGAGGCCGGCGAGGCCGCGCCGCCGGGCGCGCTCGATCCCGACGGCGAGCATTTCCGGGTTGACGTCGGCCACCGTCACCTCCGCCCCGCGGCGCGCGAGGCGGAAGGCGACGTCGCCGGTGCCGCCGGCCATGTCGAGGATCTTCTCGCCGCGCCGCGGGCGGACCCGGCGGACCAGGGCGTCCTTCCACAAGCGGTGCTGGCCGGCCGACATCAGGTCGTTCATCAGGTCGTAGCGCTCGGCGACGCTGGAGAAGACTCCGCGCACCCGCCGAGCCTTCTCGGCCGGCTCGACGTCCTCATGGCCGAATGAGACCTTGTCCATCGCGCCCGCCTCTAGCAGGGGAGGAGGCAGATGTGCACTTCCCTTCTGCCGCCCCGCAATGCCCGAGCTGCCTGAGGTCGAGACCACGGTCCGCGGCCTCGCGCCCGTGCTGCAGGGCCAGCGAATCGCCTCGGTGGAGCTTCGCCGGGGCGATCTTCGGCGGCCCTTTCCGCCCGACCTTGGCCAGCGGCTGACCGGGGCGCTCGTCACCGGCCTGTCGCGGCGCGCGAAATACGGGCTGGTGGGGACCGATCGCGGCGACACCCTGGTCTTCCATCTCGGAATGTCCGGGTCGTGGCGAGTCGACCCGGCGACGATCGGGCCGCACGACCACCTCATCATCGAGACCGGGGCGGGCAATCGGCTCAGCCTCAACGACCCGCGGCGATTCGGCTCGGTCGACCTGGTCGAGACCGACCGGCTCGAGCAGGTCGACCCGTTCGCGACCATGGGTCCCGAGCCGCTCGACGAAAGCTTCGACGGCGCCGCTCTCGAGCGGGCGCTGGCCGGCCGGTCGGCGCCGGTCAAGGCTCTGCTGCTCGACCAGCGGATCGTCGCCGGCCTCGGCAACATCTACGTCTGCGAGGCGCTCCATCTCGCCGGGATAGCGCCGGGACGAGCCGGCGGACGAATCGCCCGGCCGCGCCTCGACCGGCTGGCGGGGGCGGTGAAGACGGTCCTTCTGGCGGCGATCGAGGCCGGCGGATCCTCGCTTCGAAATTACGCCCGGCCGGATGGCGAGCTCGGCTATTTCTCGAAGGAATGGCAAGTCTATGGCCGTGAAGGCAAGGTCTGCGCGGGTTGCGCGGGCCCGATTCGCCGCCGAGTCGACAGCGGCCGATCGACCTTCTTCTGCCCGAAATGCCAGCGCTAGGGAGTTGACCGGCGCGGGCGCAGCCCCTAATTGGCGGGCCTGGGCGGGTGCGGGTCAGGCCGCACCCCTTTTCATTTCCGGGACGAGGCCTTCGAGATGGCGAATACGCCGCAAGCAAAGAAACGCATCCGCCGCAACGCCAAGCGGGCGGACATCAACGGCGCGCGGGTCAGCCGTATCCGCACTTTCGTCAAGCAGGCCGAGGCGGCTCTCGCCGCCGGCGACAAGGATCAGGCCCGAGAAGCTCTGAAGCGGGTCCAGCCCGAGCTCGCTCGGGGAGTTGCCAAGGGGGTGCTGCACAAGAACATGGCGGCGCGCAAATTGTCCCGGCTGACGCGCCGTCTCACCGCTCTTGCGTAACGCGCTCTAAAGGCACAGGACTGGCCTCGGTGCCGCCCGAGGCCGGCAATTCAGGGCCGCCGGGGCCGGCTTTGAAAAACCCGAGGATTTCCGGCGATTCGCGCTTCGCCGCCTCGCCCGCGCTCTAATAACGGGCTGGAATCGCTGCGAAAAATTCGAACTCCTCGGAGTTGCGCCGTTTTTTGGTGTCAACCGTCTTTATTTGGTGTGACACTTTTTTTACCCCTTGATCGGACTCCGCCGGGCTTTCTAAAACAGCCTTTCCGGCCGGGCGAATCTCGCGCCGGAAACACAGCAAAATGACGTTGGAGAGCGGCGCGCCGGGGTGATTCGCCGCCCGGGGAAGTTTTGCGCTGGAGAGAGCCGCCGGAACAAGGCGGCGAAGAGGCTGAGGGGGTTGCGCGCGTGCAGACGCCGGTGAGGAATATCGCCCTGGATTCGGACCCTGGCAACAACGAGTCGATCGGACTGGCGTGGGATGCGATTCGCGCCAGCCTGCGGCGCGACTGCGGATCGCGCACCTTCGACGGCTGGCTGCGTCCGATCGCGCTCGGTGGGTTCGATTCGGATTCGGGGACGCTTCGGCTCGAGCTCCCCTCGCAATTCATGGCCGACTGGGTCCAGACCCATTTCTCCGAGCGACTCGCGCTGGCCTGGCGCGCCCGCCTGCCCGAGGTCCGCCAGATCAGGATCGGGGTCGGTCCGGCGGCGCCGCGCACGGCGGCGGTGGTCGAGATTCCCGGACCGGAGGACAAGCCCGAACCGGCCGCGGCCAAGGAGGCGGCGAGCCTGTACTCGGTCGCCCTCGAGCCGCGCTACCGATTCGAGAGCTTCGTCGTCGGCAAGGCCAACGAGGTCGCCTTCAACGCCGCCCGGACCCTCGCCTCCGCCGAGAAGGTCGCCTTCAACCCGCTCTTCCTCCACGGCGGCACCGGTCGCGGCAAGACCCATCTCCTCCACGCCATCGGCCATGAATTCCATCGCCTCCGGCCGCGGGCGAAGATCATCTACATGTCGGCCGAGAAGTTCATGGTCGAGTTCGTCGCCGCCTTGCGCGCCAACGAGACGATCCGCTTCAAGCAGCAGCTTCGCTCCGCCGATCTGCTGATGATCGACGACGTCCAGTTCATCGCCGGCAAGGAATCGACCCAGGAGGAATTCTTCCACACGATGAACGAGATCATCTCCGCGGGCCGGCGGCTGGTGATCAGCTCCGACCGGGCGCCGCAGGACCTGGACGGGATCGAGCCGAGGATCCTGTCGCGGCTGAGCTGGGGCCTGGTCGCCGACATCAACGCGGCCGACCTCGAACTTCGTCTCAACATCATCACCAAGAAGCTGGAGCAGCTCCCCGACGTCAGCGTGCCCGAGGAAGTGGTGATGTTCCTCGCCAAGCGGATCAGCTCGAACGTCCGCGAGCTGGAGGGCGCGCTCAACCGGATCGCCGCTTATGCGATGATGCAGAATCGGGTGATCGACCTCGAGTTCGTCGGCGAGGTCCTCGCCAACATCCTGCGCGCGAACCAGCGCCGCATCTCGATCGACGAGATCCAGACCCGGGTCTCGGAGCATTACCGGATCCGCAAGGCGGAGATGACCAGCGCCCGGCGCGCCCGCGAGGTCGCCCGGCCGCGCCAGGTCGCGATGTACCTGTCGAAGCAGCTGACTCCGCGCTCGCTGCCCGAGATCGGCCGGCGCTTCGGCGGCCGCGACCACACGACGGTGATCCACGCGGTCAAGCAGATCGAGAAGCTGCGCGCCCAGGATCCCGAGCTCGATTCCGACATCCGGCTGCTGACCCGCCAGCTCGAGAGCTGACGGGAAGGGGACAGTTACTTTCCCTGCTTTCGCGCCCGGTTGGGCGAAGTCAGCTCCGAAAAGTAACTGTCCCCGTCCTGCGGGCTCTACCGGTCCCGTTCCGGAGTGACGGTGATCCGCACCGTCTCGCCCGAATTGCCGGGGAAGCCGGTGAACATCGCCTCGATCAGATTGGGGACCAGGACCGGCAATTCGTTCGACCGCGAACGCGCCTGGGCGAGGCCCTCGAACAGCGACTGGCCGTCGCCGGTGCGGCGGATGTCCATGTCGAGATAGCTCGTATAGACGGTATAGCTGTCGATGTCGTAGCCGCCATAGCCGCCGAACGGGCCGTAGAGGAACGGATCGTGGAAGCCCCAGTAGAAGGGGTGGCGGCGCCGGCCGTAATAGCCGAAGCGGCTGTAGAAGGGACGATAGCCGAAGCCGCGATAGCCGAAGCCGAACGGTCCGCCGAAGGGATCGGGACGGGCGACGACCCGCTCGCGGCCGTCGTCGACCCCGTAATCGAGGGTGACGACGAAGCTCGCCTCCTGCGGCGAGCGCGCCTCGCTATAGCCCAGGCCGAGCAGATGCCGGCGAACATGGTCGGCATATTGCGAGAATTCGAGGCCGCCATTCTTGTCCGGGTCGGCGGCCTGGACGACGAAGCTCTCGCCCTGCGGAGCGGGCATCGCCTGGAAGCGCTGCACCTGGGCGGGAAAGCCGGTGGCGCAAGCGCTCAGCGCGAGCAGGGCGGCGGGCGCGGCGAGCGCCAGAATCTTCTTTCCAAGCGACATGGTTACAGGCCTTTCGACGCGGGAGCCCGATTCTGGTCGGACCGAGCTTTATCCCGAATATAGAACAACTTGCCCTTTTCGCAAAGAGCCTCTGAACGGTGGGTGAAGGAGCGGCGGAAGCGCAATGGGCCGACGAAGCTGAGGCTTGCCGGGAGCCCTCCCGCCACCCCGCGCGGGCGCCTTCCGAGACGGCGGCGCGAAGTGGACGAAATGCACGCCTGGAAAAGCCCCTGGGGCGAGCGAAGTGGACGAAGTGGACGCCTGGACAGGCTCTGGCGAGAGCGAAGTGGACGAAGTGGACGCCTGGACAGGCTTTGGCGCGAGCGAAGTGGACGAAGTGGACGCCTGGACAGGCTTTGGCGCGAGCGAAGTGGACGAAGTGGACGCCTGGACAGGCTTTGGCGAGAGCGAAGTGGACGAAGTGGACGCCTGGACGGGATCAGACGGCACCGGCCGAAAGTCGCGAAGGTGACGCAGAGTGCCCGCGAAAACCAGACCGGAAGGCAGCGGATCAGAGCCAAGGGCGCGCACCTGCCGAGACGAGCGACCAGCCTCCGTGGCGGACGGCCCGCAGCAGCGTCGCCGAGCAGGCGCCCGTGTCCGCAGCGGCGGCAGACCAGCCGCGCCGGCGTGGGCGGTGCCGCCGCTCGTCCGAGTCGCGTCCGGAGTCATGGCGAACATATAGCGAACTTCTACCCGATTTGGAAGGCCTTTCCAAGCTGGAGCTACAGTCGCTGCGATCCGAGGAGGGAAGGGATTCCAACTTTCGCACGGAAAATGGCGGCGATGGAAAAGAGGGGCCGTCCCCTATGTTTCAGTCCATTGCCGACTTCAGGCCGAGATGCTTGACGAACGGATCGAAGTCCCGGTCGCTGTACAGCAGCGCCAAGCCATGCCGGATGCAATGGGTGGCGATCAGCGTATCGATCGTCTTGCGCACGGTGACCCCCTCGGCCCGCAGCCGGCGGAAATTGCGTGCGGCTTCGATTGCGGTGTCGCGTCCACCGACCTCGACGAGGTCGAGCGTGTCGAACAGGCGGAGCGCGGTGCGGAAGTCCCGCTCCGTGTCGAGCCCCTGCAGCACCTCCGCCAGCACCACATCGCCGACCACCAGCTCCGCCTCGCCCAGCAGGGCGTCCAGCCGGTCGGCCTCGGGCGTGGCGGCACCCCGGAAAAAATCGATCCAAACGCTCGAATCGACGAAGATCACGAGCGGTCGGTGCGCATCGCCTCGAGATCGCCGCGCCAGGCGAGCTTGCCGCGATAGGCGCGCAGGCCGTGTTGCCGGCGCAGCCGCACCAAGGCCTTGAGCCCCAGCTCCACCGCCTCACGCTTGGTGGCGGCCCCGGTCGCCTTCATCGCCTCGGCCATCAGCGAGTCATCGATCACGATATTGGTGCGCATGTGTATCTCCGGCGGTAATGATACACACAAAAGGCTTGGGACTCAATTTGAAGCGGTCCGCATCCTGTCAAGAGCGCTCGGCGGCTAGAGCAAGTTCGGCCTCGATAGAATCGTCCCCCGGCAAAGGCCGGGGCCCAGTTCCGACGCTGCCGCTGGACCCCGGCATTCGCCGGATTTTAACGCGGCAGGCCCAGCGCCCGATAGGCACTTTCGAGCGTCGGCGCGGCCAGCGCCGCGGCCTTCTCCGAGCCCTTGACCAGGATCGCCTCGAGCGCCGCCGGATCGGCCTCGAATTCCTGGAGGCGGGCGCGGATGGGGGCGAGGGTTTCGATGAGGAGGTCGGCCAGCGCCGGCTTGAAGGCGCCGAAGCCCTGGCCGGCGAAATGCTCGACCACCGATTGCGGGGTCCGGTCGGTGAGGGCGGCGTAGATGGTGACGAGATTGAGGGCTTCGGGGCGGTTCGACAACTCCTCGAGAGAGTCGGGCAGCGGCTCGGGGTCGGTCTTGGCCTTGCGGATCTTGAGGGCGATGGCGTCGTCGTCGTCGGTGAGGTTGATCCGGCTGAGGTCGGACGGGTCGGACTTGGACATCTTGGCGTTGCCGTCCCGGAGCGACATGATCCGCGCCGCGGTCTCGCCGATATGCGGTTCGGGAAGGGTGAACAGGTCCACCCCGTAATCGGTGTTGAACTTGGTGGCGATGTCGCGGATCAGCTCGATATGCTGCTTCTGGTCCTCGCCGACGGGGACGTGGGTCGCCTGGTAGAGCAGGACGTCGGCGGCCTGAAGCACCGGATAGGCGTACAGGCCGACGCTCGCGCCCTCGCGGTTCTTGCCCGATTTCTCCTTGAACTGGGTCATCCGGTTGAGCCAGCCGATCCGCGCCGTGCAGCTCAGGATCCAGGCCATTTCCGGGTGGGCCGGGACCCGCGCGTGGTTGAACAGGACCGCCTTTTGCGGATCGATCCCGCAGGCGATCAGGGCCGCAGCCATGCCGTTGACGTTGGCCCTCAACTCGGCCGGGTCGTTGTAGACGGTGATGGCGTGGAGGTCGGCGAGGAAGATCAGGCATTCGGCCTCGTGCTGGAGCTTCGCCCAGCGGCTGATCGCGCCGAGATAATTGCCGAGGTGAAGGCTGCCGGTCGGCTGGATTCCCGAGACCACCCTCATCCGCTCATCGCCTCGCGGCTCCGCCACGCCTTCATTCTTTCCTTGTCGACCGCGCCGATCGCGAGCGCCGTGCCGAAGTAGATGACGCTTCCGCCGATGACCAGCGCTCCGATCGCGGCGACTCGGGCGGCGATCGAGCCCGCGAAATAGTCCTGGAGCTCGGACCTCAGCAGCAGCAGGCCGGCGACCATCGCGGCAGCGGCGACGAGCTGGCGAAGCAGCCGGCCGCCCAGCTTCGGGTCGATCCGGTAGTGGTCGCGCCTGACCAGGATGGCGTAGAGCAGCAATGTGTTGAGCCAGCCGCCCAGGGCCGTCGCGCTCGCCAGCCCGACGATCCCGAAGCGGTCGACGAACAGGATGTTGAAGACCACGAACAGGATCAGCGCCGCCGCCGCGGCATAGACGGGGGTCTTGGTGTCCTTGCGCGAGAAATAAGCGGGGGTGAGCACCTTGATGAGGACGTAGGCGGGCAGCCCGGCGACGAGCGCCAGCATGACGTTCGCGGTGATGGCGGCGTCGGCGGCGTTGAACCGGCCCCCCTGGAAGAAGGCGGTGACGAACGGCCCCGCGCACACGGCCAGGGCCGCCGCGGCCGGCAGGGTGAGAAGCATGGCGAACTCGATGGCGTCCGACTGGAGCCGGTCGGCGCCTTCCTTGTTGTTCGACCCGATGAAGCGCGACAAGGTCGGCAGGATGGCCGTGCCCAAGGCGATGCCGATGATCCCGAGCGGAAGCTGGTTCAGCCGGTCGGCGAAGTTCAGATAGCTGAGCGACCCGTTCGGCAGCCGGGTCACGAAGAAGAGCTGGACGAGCTGGTTGATCTGGTAGACCCCGGCGCCGAACACCGCCGGCAGGATGATGATGCCGAGCTCCTTGACCTCCGGAGTGAGCTTCGGCCGGTGGATCGCGAGGCGGATGCGCGCCTTCCTGATCCAGAAGACCATCCACAGCAGCTGGATGAGCCCGCCCGCCGCGACTCCCCAGGCGAGGGTGAAGGCGACGACCTCATCGTCCCCGGTGCCGCCGCGCAAGCGGTCGCCGACGAAAAGCGCGACGATCAGGACGAGGTTGAGGAAGATCGGGAAGGACGCGCCGGGCGCGAAGCGCGAAAGCGAGTTCATGATCCCCGCGAGCAGCGACACCAGGCTGATCAGGATGATGTAGGGGAAGGTGATCCTCGACAGCGCCACCGAAAGCTCGAACTTGCCGGGAATGTCCTGATACTCGCTCGCCATCAGCCAGATGACGCCCGGCATGAGGAGCTCGAACAAGGCCGTGAAGCCGATCAGCAGCGGGATGAAGACCGACAGGACGTGGCTGCTGAACTCCTCGGCCGATTCCCGGCCCCCTTCGCCGTGGAGGCGCCGGCTGAACATGGGGACGAAGGCCGCCGAGAAGGCGCCTTCCGCGAACAGCCGCCGGAAGATGTTGGGCAGCGTGAAGGCCAGCAGGAAGGAATCGGAGGCGACCCCGGGGCCGAGGATGCGGGCCAGGATCATGTCGCGCGCGAAGCCGGCGATCCGGCTCACCATGGTGAAGCCGCCGATCGTTCCCGTCGCCCTGATGAGGCTCATCGCAGCGCCTCCGCCGCCGCCTCGACTATCAGGCCTGGCCAGTCACGTCTCCGGCCTGCCCGCCCGTCGCTTCGGCCTGCTGCTGGGCGGCCCGCTGCATGTAGAGGCTGGCGAAGTCGATGGGATCGAGCAGCAGCGGGGGAAAGCCCGCGTCGACGGTGGCGTCGGCGATGATGCGCCGCGCGAAGGGGAACAGGATCCGCGGCGCCTCGGCGAGGAGGAAGGGCTGCAGCTGCTCGACCGGCAGGTTGCGGACCGCGAACAGGCCGCCATAGAGCAGCTCGAGCTGGAAGGCGGTGCCCTCATCGGCCTTGGCCGCGATGTCGATCTTGAGCGCGACCTCGTGCAGGTCCTGGCCGACGCTGCTCGAGCCGATGTTGAACTGAACGTCCATCTGCGGCTGGCCCTGCCATTGATAGACGGCCGGAGCGTTCGGATTCTCGAACGACAGGTCCTTCACATATTGGGCGATCACCCCGATCTGCGGCATGGCATCGCCAGCGGCCGCCGTTTCTCCCCCGCCGTTGGCGCCCTGTTGTTCGGCCATCTCTTCAAATCCTCGAAACTGCTGTGGAAAATGTCGCGCGTGGCGGCCGGTCCAAACGGGTGCGGCGGCTCGTGCGGGCGGGTAGCAGCCAGCCGCGGGAGGCGCAACATCCGCCACCGTCATTCGTTGCGGGAAAGCCCATTTGAATCGAACCCTGTTCGCGCCTATGTAGGAGGCGCCAAGGAGAATGGACTTGACCGTCGGAATCGTGCTGCTGGCCATGATCGCGTTGTTCGTCGGGCTTCGGCTCTATGCCGTGCTCGGCCAGCGGACCGGCCACGAGCAGCGCCCGGTGACCCGGCCCGAGGCCACTCCCGGACCGGAGCCGACAACGGCCACGCCGGAGACCAAGGCGGGCGCCGCCGAGCCGAGCGGCCTGGCCTTCGACGAAGGCGCCGCCGCGGGGATCAGGGCGATCATCGCGGCCGATGCGGGCTTCGACGTCGCCCGCTTCCTCGAGGGCGCTCAGGAAGCCTATCGAATGGTGCTCGAAGCCTTCTGGCGCGGCGACCGGGCGCAGCTTGCCTTCTTGACCAACGACGACGTCCGCGGCGCCTTCGAGGCCGCCATCGACGAGCGCGAGGCGGTCGGCCACAAGCTTGACAACCGGCTGGTCGCGATCGAGCGGGCGGCGATCGAGAATGCCCGGCTCGACGGCCGCACGGCCGAGGTCGACGTCCGCTTCGACGCGTTCGTCGTCGCCGTCACCCGCAACGCCGAAGGCGAGGTCGTCGCCGGGTCGATGAGCGACGCCATCCCGACCCACGACGTGTGGACCTTCCGCCGAACGCTCGGCAGCCAGGATCCCAACTGGCTGCTCGTCGACACCGACGAAGTGGCCTAGCGCCCACCTTCCGGCGGCGTTCGAAGCGCGCCGCGGGACGGCGGTCTCAAAGCAGCCTGTAGAGGTGGACGGACGGAACCCCCGGCCCGAAGCCGGCTTTGGCGTAGGCGCGCCGCGCCGGCGCATGGCTCGGGTCGCCGCCGGTGCCGACGGTGGCGAGCGCCGCGCCGAGCGTCTTCATCTCCGCCAACGCCTCTTCGTACAGGCGAGTGCCGATGCCGCGGCCGGCGAAATCGGGATGGACGGCGTTCAGCCCGATCTCGCCGGTGCGCGAGGCCGGGTCCACGGTGAAGGCGACGAAGCCGACGGGCATTCCGTCGACGGCGGCGATCCGCAATCGATGGCCGGAATCGCGGGCGGCGATGCCCTCGAGCAGCCGCGCCTGCTCGGCGTCGGCGTCGGCGAAGGCGATCGCCGCAATCTCGCCGCCGACGAGGGCGCGGAACGAGGCGAAGACCGGAGCGAAAGCGGCGGCGCGAATGCGCTGAAGGGAGGGGAGGTCGTCCGGCTGGAAGGGCCGGACCGCGAGGCCGCGAGCCATTGCGCGGCCGGGCCTATTTGACGCGTTCGACCTGCTCGAATTCGAGCTCGACGGGCGTGGCCCGGCCGAAGATCGAGACTCCGACCTTGACCCGGCCACGGTCGAAATCGAGCTCCTCGACCATTCCGTTGAAGCTGGCGAAGGGGCCGTCGAGCACCTTGACGTTGTCGCCTATCTCGTAGTCGACGCTGATCTTCTGCTTGGGCGCGGCCGCCGCGGCCTCGTCCTTGGTGTTGAGGATCCGAGCCGCCTCGGCGTCGGAGATGGGCTGGGGCTTGCCCGAGCTGCCGAGGAAGCCGGTCACCTTGGGCGTGTTCTTGACGAGGTGATAGACGTCGTCGTTCATCTGGAGCTTGGCGAGGACGTAGCCGGGAAAGAACTTGCGGTCGCTCGTCACCTTCTTGCCGCGGCGGACCTCGGTCACCTTCTCGGTCGGCACCTCGACCGCCTCGACGAGGGGAAGCAGGCCGAGCCGGGTGGCCTCCGCCATGATCGCGTCGCGGACCTTGTTCTCGAAGCCCGAATAAGCGTGGATGATGTACCAGCGGGACATGGTTTGCGTCTGCCTTTGAAGCTCTGTCGTGTCGCCCATATCAGCTTCAGCCGAGCAGGCCGAGCAGGGCCTGGACGATCGAGCTGAACGCCGAATCGATGCCGAAGAAGAACAGGGCCAGGATGGCCGTCATGATCACCACCATCAGGGCGGTCATCATCGTCTCGCGCTTGGTCGGCCAGACGATCTTCGCGGTCTCGGCGCGGACCTGCCGGAGGAATTCGCCGGGATTGACTCTCGCCACCTTGTTCACCCATTCGCGCCAGTGAGATCGAGCGGCAAGCAACGTCCGCGGGCCGGGCCCGTGGGACCGGCGCTGCCCTCCACGCTCTCGGATTGACGGCTATCTAGCGACGCGGCGGCGCCGAAGCAAGCCGGGCCGTGCCGGCGGCGGGCGAAGCCTCGTCCGGCGAGCGGATAGCCTGAGGCTCGGGCGAAGTTGGCAGGAGTGGAGGGATTCGAACCCCCGGCCCTCGGTTTTGGAGACCGATGCTCTACCAGCTGAGCTACACTCCTAGGACCCAGAGCGGCCCGGTCCTAGCTCTGCCCCACCGGCGGCGCAAGGCGATTCAGGCCGACGGGCAGGACTGCCTCGGGCGTCGAACCCTTGGGAAGCTTTCGGCTTTTCCGGGTCAGGCGGCGATGTCGTAGGTCTGGATCTCGCCGGAAAGATAGAGGTTGCGCGCCTTGGCCCGCGACAGCTTGCCGGAACTGGTGCGCGGCAGCGACCGCGGCGGCACCAGCTCGACGACGCAGTTGATCCCGGTGATCGCGCGGACCCGCTCGCGGATCGTGTCGCGCAGCCGGCCTCGTTCGTCGGCGTCCGAGGTGCGGCACTGGACCAGCACCGCCGGGGTCTCCTCGCCGCCCGGAGTCGTGATCGAGAAAGCGGCGATGTCGCCGGCCTTGAAGCCGGGCAGCTGCTCCACGGCCCACTCGATGTCCTGCGGCCAGTGGTTCTTGCCGTTGATGATGATCATGTCCTTGGCCCGGCCGACGATGTAGAGATAGCCGTCGGACAGATAGCCCATGTCGCCGGTGTCGAGCCAGCCGTCGGCATCGAGGCAGGCGGCGGTCGCCTGCTCGTCGCGGAAATAGCCGATCATCACCGAGGGGCCGCGGCAATGGACCCGGCCGATCTCGCGCTCGCCGAGGCGGCTGCCGTCGTCGCCGCGTATCGCGACCTCCATCTGCCGGACGGGCTTGCCGCAATTGACCACCGCTCGATAGCGCTGGGGGCGGTCGCGATCGCCGGGGCCGCCCCCGGCGAGAAGGGTCTCCTCGACCATCTCGACGACGATCCCCTCGCCCGGCGGCATCAGCGAGACCGCCAGGGTCGCCTCGGCGAGGCCGTAGCTGGGAAGGAAGCTGCGCGCGCTGAAGCCGGCTTGGTGGAAGGCGTCGACGAAGGCCTGCATGACGTCGGGCCGGATCATGTCCGCGCCGTTGCCGGCCAGTCGCCAGCGCGACAGGTCGAAGCGCTCGGCGACATGCATCTGGCTGGAGACGCGGCGGGCGCAGATGTCGTAGCCGAAAGTGGGCGAGTAGCTCACCGTGGTGCCGCGGTTGCGGCTGATCAGGTCGAGCCAGGCGAGCGGTCGGCGGGCGAAGTCCTCGGTCTTGAGGTAATCGGTCGAGACCTGGTTGGCGATCGGGGAGAGCAGGCACCCGACCAGGCCCATGTCGTGATACCAGGGCAGCCAGGATACGCAGCGGTCGGTCTCGCACACCTTCATGCCGTGGCCGTGCGCGGCGAGGTTGGTGAGCAGGCCGCGATGGGTGACGGCGACGCCGTGCGGGAAACGGGTCGAGCCGCTCGAATATTGGAGATAGCCGACCTCGTCGGGCGACGGCCGGGGCAGGCGCACGGCCGGTGCCGGCCGGTTCATGAATTCTTCCCAGACGACGGCCTCGACCCGGGCCGCCTCGGCCGCGGCGCCCGCCATCGCCGCGAGCTCGCGCGGGAAGAGGAGGAACTTGGGATCGGCGCTGCGCAGCTGGACCGCGAGCTGCTGGACATAGCTGTCGCGCCCGCCGAACGAGGTGGGCAAAGGCAGCGGCACCGGCCAGGCGCCCGCATAGACGGCGCCGAAGAAGAGCGCCGCGAATTCCGGACCCGTCTCGGCGACGAGGGCGATCCGGTCGCGCGGCCCGACCCCCTCGGCGATCAGGCGGTAGGCGCAAGCGAGGGCGTCCTCGCGAAGCTCGCGAAAGGCGTAGGCCCGGGTCAGCCGTCCCCTGGCGTCGTGGAAGTTGAGGCCGCGCACGCCGCCGGCGGCATAATCGAGCGCCTCGCCGAGGGTGTCGAAATCGGCGAACCGGCGGGGCAGGGCGTCCGCCGTCGGAGTCGGCACCGCCGGGTCTGGGCTTGTCGAGGCAATTCTGTCGTCGGCTTCCCGGATTTCGGCCACGTGGGTGTCGATCCTCATTCCTCGCCGGTGCACCGCTCGCACGCTTGAACTCGAAGCCGCGCCTGGGAGGCGCCGCGCGTTCATATTCCGGCTCGACTGTGGCACAAACATGGCGGTGGAACGCCGCCGTAACAGCAGGGATCGTCCGCCGCTCGACGCGGCCGCCCTCGAGGCGCTCGCCCTCTTCTATGTCGCGAGGTACGCGACGACTCGTTCGAAGCTCGCCCGCTATCTCGAGCGAAAGCTGCGCGAGCGGGGGTGGAGCGGCTCGGAGGCGCCGCCGATCGAGCGGATCGTCGGGCGCGCCGGCTCGCTCGGCTATGTCGACGACCGCGCTTTCGCCGCGGCGCGCGCGGCGGCGCTCGCCGGCCGCGGCTATGGCGAGCGCCGGATCCGCGAAGCGCTTCGCGCCGCCGGGATCGAGGAGGAGGATTCCCTGCCGGCGCGGCGGAGCGTGCGCGGCGAGGCCTGGCAATCGGCGCTTCGTCTCGCCGAACGGCGCAGGATCGGACCGTTCGCAAGCGGCATCCCGGATCGCGCGGCCGCGCAGAAGGCGCTCGCCATCCTGCTTCGCGCCGGTCACCCGCCGGACCTGGCGCGGCGCGTGGCTTATGCCCCGCCGGGCGAAATCCCGGAGCCGGACGAGGCGTGAACGGGGATGGTTCACAATCGGCGAATCCATGATACTCCTACCGGCGCCCATGGTGGATCGGCTGTTGATTATGTCGCGTGAGGAGATGGATGCCGGATCTACGCCCGTTCCTGCGGCGGGCGACGACGAGTCGCGCGAGGAGACCCTGGTCAGGCTCACCGGAACCGTCAAATGGTTCGATGCCACGCGCGGCTTCGGCTTCATCGTCAGCGACGGGGCGAAGGGCGACATCCTCATCCACTTCAGCGTCCTCAAGGAGCATGACCGGCGCAGCCTTCCCGAAGGCGCCATCGTCGAATGCCTCGTCGTCGAGCAGGAGCGGGGGCTGCAGGCGCGCAAGGTGCTGAGCATCGACCTCAGCAGCGCGATCGTTCCCGATCTCGGCCGCGGCTCGGCCGGACACGCCGACCGCATCGATCCCGCCGCCCTGCTCGACGAGGCGGGCGGCTTCGAGCCGGTCCGGGTCAAATGGTTCAACCGGCTTCGCGGCTACGGCTTCCTCGTTCGCGAGGACGACGACACCAAGGACATCTTCGTCCACATGGAGACCGTCCGTCGCGGCGGGCTGTCCGATCTGGTGCCCGACCAGCCGCTCCGGGCGCGAATCGCGGTCGGCCGGAAAGGGCCGCTGGCGGTGGAGGTGGAGGGGCTTTGATCTCGAGGAGGGCCATCGCCGTCCTGTGCGGCGCGGCGGCGCTGCTCGCCTGCCGCGGCGAGCCGGCGTCGAACCTGTCGCAGCCGGTCCCCGCTCGTGCCGCCGCCTCCGGCCTCGACGTCGTCCCGCTGACCATCCGCAGCGGGGGCCGGACGCACCGCTTCTCGGTCGAGGTCGCCCGAACCCCCGACCAGCAGGCGCAGGGGCTCATGTTCCGCGAGCGGCTGGGCGCGGACGAGGGGATGATCTTTCCCCTGGCGCCGCCGCGTCCGGCCAGCTTCTGGATGCGCAACACGCTGATCCCGCTCGACATGATCTTCGTTCGCGACGACGGCACGATCGCCCGCATCGCGGCGAACACGGTGCCGCTCTCCGAGGAGTCGGTCTCGTCCGGCGAGCCGGTGGGGGCGGTGCTCGAGCTGCGCGGCGGGCGTGCCGCCGAGCTCGGCATCAGCGAGGGCGACCTGGTCAGCTGGCCCGGCTAGCGTGGCGATTCGGAAATTCGCCTTTCTTTGGACGCGCGCCGAAGCGAATTTCCGAATCTTCAGCCACACCAGCAACCCTATAGAATCTGGTGTGCCTACTTGGATTTGAAGTTCGCTCCGAGCGTGCCCCGATAAGCAGGCGAACTTCAAATCCAGCACACTAGCGAGGCTTGCACGGTCCCTCGCATCGGCGCTAGGCGGGAGCCGCCATGGGCCTGCTCAAGAATCTCTTCACCTGGTGGGAAGGCGCGACCCTCGGCACCGCCCTGTTCAGCTGGCGCAACGGCCGCAAGGTCGGCGAGGACGGCCTCGGCAACGTCTACATGACGGCCAAGAAGGGCGATCGCCGCTGGGTGATGTACAACGGGGCGAACGACGTCAGCCGGGTGCCTCCGGAATGGTATGCCTGGCTGACCCGGCAGATCGACGACGTGCCCGACAAGGCGCTTCCGCCGGCGCCCAAATTCCTCAGGGAAGCGACTGCGAACCTGACCGGCACCCGCCATGCCTACCGCCCGTCGGGCGCCCTCGAGCGGGGCGGGCAGCGGCAGGCGGCGAGCGGCGACTATCAGGCCTGGACCCCCGACTGAGGCATGGCCCGCTTTCGTGCAGCCTGCCTCGTCGCCGCCCTTCTCGGCTCGGGCGCCTGCGGCCCGACCGGAGCGCCGCTCCGCAACGCCGAGGAGGCCAACGAAACGATCGAGACGGTCGACGTGCCCCAGACCGTGACCCGGATGCCGCCCGGGACGACGCCCATGGCGCAGCGGGTCGCCGTGCTCGGGCTGCTCAACAAGCGCAACGGCATCTCCCGCGAGCTGACGCTTCGGCCGGGCCAGGCGGGACGGGTCGGCGACGTCATCGTCAGGCTGCGCGCCTGCGAGACGACGGCGCCCTGGGAGGTGCAGCAGCTGACCGGCGCCTTCGTCCAGCTCGACGTGCGCAATCCCCAGGGCCAGTATCGGCGGGTCTTCTCCGGCTGGCTCTACAAGGAGACTCCGTCGCTCAACGTCGTCGAGCACCCGATCTACGACGTCTGGCCCAAGAGCTGCGCGATGACCCATCCCGGCGGCGAGGAGCCGGCCGGCCGCCCGGCGAGCAGCCGGTCGAGCGCTCCGAACTCGACCGCGCCGGCTGCTCCGGCGCCGGCGCCCGCCGAGGCGCCCGCGCCGGCGCCGAGCGCCGAATCCAACAGCGCCAGATAGGCCTTCTGCTCGATCTCGACGGCGCCGAGCCGGCGCAGATGCTCGGTCATGAACTGGCAGTCGAGCAGCCGGAAGCCGCCGACGATCATCCGAACGACGAGCCAGGCGAGCGCCACCTTGGAGGCGTCGGTCCGGGCCGAGAACATGCTCTCGCCGAAGAAGGCGGCGCCGAGCCGGACTCCGTAGAGGCCGCCGGCCAGCGCCCCGTCCTCCCAGACCTCGACCGAATGGGCATGGCCGGCGCTGTGCAGCAGATTGTAGCTGCGCTCGATCTCGGCGTTGATCCAGGTGTCCTCGCGCTCGGCGCAGCGCCTCACGACCTCGGCGAAGGCGCGGTCGCGGCTGACCTCGAACCGCTCCGACTTGAGGGTCTTGCGCAGGGATCTGGACAGGTGAAAGCGGTCCAGGGGAAGGATCGCCCGGCGCCGCGGCTCGACCCAGTAGACGTTGGGCGCGTCGCGGCTGTCGGACATCGGAAAGACTCCGATGGTATAGGCGCGCAGCACCAGGTCCGGATCGAGGCCCTTCATGATCGGGCATCCTACGCCAGGGGGGTGAACCTTCCCATTACGTTCAGAGGATCTCGCGGACCTTGTCCTGGGGGCGGCAGAGACGGACTCCCTTCTCGGTCTCGACCAGCGGCCGCTCGATCAGGATCGGGTTCTCGACCATGGCGTCGAGGATCGCATTGTCGCTGACCGGGCCGTCGACCAGGTCGAGATCGTCCGCCAGCGGCTCCTTGGCGCGAAGCCCCTCGCGCGGGCTGATCCCGGCGCGTTCGTAGAGCCGCTTCAGCTCGTCCTTGGCGGGCGGCTGCTTGAGATATTCGACGACGGTCACCTCGGCCCCCTCGTCGCGGAGGATCTGGAGCGTCTTGCGTGAGGTGCCGCACATCGGATTGTGCCAGATCGTCGCCTTCATCCTTCACCCCTTCATCGTCCGCTCACGGCGAAGATGGCGTGCGCGGCCGGCGCGACGGGCCCGGCCTCAGAGGCGCGCTTCGAGCCACCGCACGAACAATTCCGTCATGACGTCGATCGCTCCGACGAGCAAGCTGTCGAAGGGAGGCGCGGTCGAGGGTCGTTGCGGATTGGGACCGGGCGACAACAGCCGTCGAATGGCGAACAGGCGGGCGAATTCCTCGACCGACGGCCGCAGGCGAGCGACGAAGAGCGCACGGTTGGCCAGGCGGCGGCCCCGGATAACGCCGCCATAGGCCTGGACGAAATTCTCGATGCGACGCGCCCGCGCCGTCCCGAGCGCGCTGCTCGTTATCCGGAAATACTGGAGCAGCGTCTCGGACAATGGACCGCCGAGGTTGATCCTCGCCATGAGCTGCGCTTGCGGGGGCGCGCCGCTTCCTCCGGCGCGAAGGGCGAAGCTGTCGATGTCGCCGATGAGGTCCGCGTCCGAGGCCCAGTTCTGGAAATAGACGGCGGGGCTGAGGTTTGACCCGCCCATATAGGTGTCGAAGGCCCATCTCGTCGCGGCCGAGCCGACGTCTCCGGCCCAGGTCGCCCATTCCTCGTTGGCGAGATTGGTCCGCAAGCCGAATGGGCCGGCTCTGAGCAGGACCTGTTCCGGGCGCATCATGGCGTCCATCCCGGTGAGGATATGGCCGATATCGGTGCCCTCCACGTCCTGGCTCGCCTGCAGCGCCGCCATCAGCGGCGCCTGCAGCGCCGGCGTGGGATCGCGCCCCGGCGACCAGGGGCGGTCCGGAATGACGAAGTTCCAGGTCGCGTCGGGCTGCGGGGTCCATGAGGCGGAGCCGTAATAGATCTGCCGAAGCACCGAGAGCGTCGTCGGAGCGTCGGCCGCCGCGGTCAGGCCAAGGCGCGTCTCGAGGCAACGCACCAGGAAAAGATACTGATCGAAGGTCTGCGCCGGCCTTGCCATGTCGCAGGCGGTCTGGCCGCGGGGCGGTACCGAGCTGAAGGTGATCCGAACGGCGCGGTTTCCGGCCCGGCCGGCCTCGGTCAGATTGACGTCCAGGAAGGTCGTCGTCGACATGCTGAAGTTGAACAGCACCTTGGCCTGCACGGCGGGCGGCATCAGCGCGATGACCGCCCGAGCGCGGTCCCGGCGGATCGCGACATTCTCGCCGTGGCTGCCGGCGCAGTCGGTGAACCCCTCCACCGCGACGAACATGGAGGGGTCGCCGGCGATCATCGACATCGCCCGCTGCCACTCCGGAGTCGCGGCGACTCCGGGAGGCACGGTGGCGCCTTCGACCGGAAAGTCGACGATGTCGAGCTGGCGCACGATCGGCCTCAGGATGACGTTGGTCGTAAGGATCCCGCCTGGGGTGCGCGACCGAGCGACCTCGCCCGCAATGCGGGGCGGGCAGGCGGCCTGACGCTGGATCCGCGGCCCCGAGCCGCGCTGCTGGACGACGTGGGCGAGCTCGTGGGCGATCAGCCTGCGGCCCTGACCCGGTCCCGGCGAATAGCGATCCGATCGGAAGACCACGTCGTTGCCGTAGGTGAAGGCCAGCGCTTCGACGCTCCTCGCGGCCTTGTCGGCAGCGATTCCGGTATGGATTCGCACGCGGCTGAAGTCCGCCCCGAATCGCGGCTCGAAATAGCGGCGCAGCGCCGAGTCCAGCGGTCGTCCCGAGCCGAGGCCGGAAATGAGGGAATCGCCCGCCTCGGCCGCTGCGCCGGCATTTTCGGCGCGCCGCCGGATCGGCGGAGCCGCTTCGAGGGGAGGGCGCGGCCCGCCCGGGGCCGGACCGGCGCTGTCCGGCTGCGACTTCGGCTCGGCCATGCCCATCACCCGATCGGCGATCCGGTCCGCCTCCTGTTCGAAAGCGTCGTCGGATCGGGCGACGGCGAGCTTGGGCTGCACCGCCGCCGCAAGGCGGTGCGGCGGCGCCTTGCCTGGGCACGCCTGCGGAGCGGCCTTCCCGGCCCTCGCCTGCATCATTGTCCGACTCACGCCGTCACCCCACGGTCCGGGCCGATCCGCCTTGCGGACGGCGCTAGACCGCCTCGCGAGCCAGCCATTCCTCGAGCCATTTGATGGTATAGTCGCCGGCCTGGAATTCCGGATCCTCGAGCAGGGCCTGGTGGAGCGGGATCGTGGTCTTGATGCCGTCGACGACGAATTCCTCGAGCGCCCGCCTGAGGCGTCGCATCGCTCCGGCCCGCGACGTCCCGTAGACGATCAGCTTGGCGATCATGCTGTCGTAATAAGGCGGCACCCGATAGCCCGAATAGAGGCCGCTATCGACCCGGACGTTCATCCCGCCCGGGGCGTGGAAATGCCTCACCAGTCCGGGCGAGGGGGCGAAGGTCCTCGGGTCCTCCGCGTTGATCCGGCACTCGATGGCGTGGCCGCGGAACTGGACGTCCTGCTGGCGGAGCGTGAGCGGGTGGCCCTCGGCGACCCGGATCTGCTCGCGAACCAGATCGAGGCCGGTGATCGCCTCGGTCACCGGATGCTCGACCTGGAGGCGGGTGTTCATCTCGATGAAGTAGAATTCGCCTTTCTCGTAGAGGAACTCGATCGTGCCCGCGCCGCGATAGGCCATGTCGGCCATCGCCTTGGCGACGAGGCCGCCCATCTGGTCGCGCCGCTCGGCGGAGACCACCGGCGAGGGGGCCTCCTCGAGCACCTTCTGGTGGCGCCGCTGAAGCGAGCAGTCGCGCTCGCCGAGATGGATCGCCTGGCCGTTGCCGTCGCCGAAGATCTGGAACTCGATGTGTCTCGGGTCGCCGAGATACTTCTCGATATAGACGGTGTCGTCGCCGAACGCCGCCTTGGCTTCCTGGCGGGCCTGCAGCAGCTGGCTGTCGAGCTCCTCCTCGCCGCGGACGATCTTCATGCCTCGCCCGCCGCCGCCCGAAGCCGCCTTGACGAGGAGCGGATAGCCGGTGGCGGCGGCCACCAGGCGCGCCTCGGCCGGGCCCTCGACCGGTCCGTCCGACCCCGGGACGAGCGGCAGTCCGAGCCTCGCGGCGGTGCGCTTGGCTTCGACCTTGTCGCCCATCACCCGGATATGCTCGGGCTTCGGCCCGATCCAGACGATTCCGTGGCTCTCGACGATCTCGGCGAAGCGGGCATTCTCGGAGAGGAAGCCGTAGCCCGGGTGGATAGCGTCGGCGTGGCTGATCTCGGCGGCCGAGATGATCGCCGGGATGTTGAGATAGGATTCGCTCGCCTGCGGCGGGCCGATGCAGATCGCCTCGTCGGCCAGGCGGACGTGCATCGCTTCGGTGTCGGCGGTCGAGTGGACGGCGACGGTCCTGATCCCCATTTCGTGGCAGGCGCGGTGGATTCGAAGCGCGATCTCGCCGCGATTGGCGATCAGGACCTTCTGGATCGCCATTATTCGACGATCACCAGCGGCTGATCGAACTCGACCGGCTGCGAATCCTGGACCAGGACCTGCTTGACCGTGCCGCCCCTCGGCGCGACGATCGGGTTCATCACCTTCATCGCTTCGATGATCAGCAACGTGTCGCCTTCCTCCACCCGGGCGCCCGGCGCGACGAAGGCGCTGGCGCCGGGCTCGGGCGACAGATAGACGGTTCCGACCATCGGCGACCTGACCGTGCCCGGGTGGCTCGCCGCATTCTCCTCGGCGCTCGGTGCGGCCGGCGCCGCCGGCTGGGCCGGGGCGGCGCTCGCTGCCTGCGCCGCCGGGCCGGGGACGTAGGTGGGCGCGGCGGCGGCGAGCTTGCGCTTGACCACGATCCGCCGAGCTCCGTCCTCGACCTCGATCTCGCTCAGCCCGTTTTCGGAAAGCAGCTCGGCGAGCCGGCGGATCAGGTCGGTGTCGACCCGCATCGCCTCTTCGGGACCGGTTTCTTCGCTCATCGCAATCCCTTCACCTGATGCCGTGCCCCTGTCAGAGACGCGCCGCCGCGTCCAGCGCAAGCTCGTAGCCGAGGGCGCCGAAGCCGGTGATCGTCCCTGCCGCCGCCGCTGCGATCAGCGAGCGCCTTCGGAAGCCTTCGCGCGCCTGCGGATTGGACAGGTGCACCTCGATCACCGGCAGCGCGATCGCCTTGACCGCGTCGTGCAGGGCGACGGAATTGTGGGAGAAACCGCCGGCATTGAGGATGACCGCCTTGGCTCCGGCCAGCCGCGCCTCCTGAAGCCAGTCGATCAGATGGCCTTCGTGATTGGACTGCCGGATGTCGAGCGTCACGCCGAGCGACCGCGCCCTGTCCTCGAGCCGGGCCGCTATGTCGTCCAGCGTGTCGGAGCCGTAGATTTCCGGCTCGCGAAGCCCGAGCAGGTTGAGATTTGGGCCGTTGAGCACGTAGATGACTGGCGCCGCCATGGCTCCGCCCTATATGACGCCGGTCCGCGAAGAGAAAGGCAAGGCAGAGGCGATGGTCGACGACGGCACGCTCTCGATCAGGGTGAATGGCGAGCACCGCCGGGTTCGCGGCGGCCTGACCCTGGCCGGCCTCGCCCTCGAGCTCGGCCTCGAGCCGACCCGCGTCGCGGTCGAGCGCAACCTCGAGATCGTGCCGCGCTCGACGCTCGGCCAGGTCCGGGTCGAGGACGGCGACGAGCTCGAGATCGTCACCTTCGTCGGCGGAGGGTGAAGAAGCTCGATCGCCCCCGCTTCGCGGGTGAGTTTGGCTCGACTCGGCCGTTGCGCCGCTCCTCAGTCGGAGAGCCCAAGACACCCTTCTGGAGCGAGCCTGTTTGAGAAGCAGGGAAGGCCCAGGAGGGTAGAAAAACCAAAGGCGGCCCGTTTGGACCGCCTTGGCTCTTAGTTCCCTTTCGGGAAACGGACACTCCCGGGGGAGGCCGCCTGTGCTCCCCATATAGACACCTGATTATGGAGATTCAACTAATAGTTGACTCCCCGGAAGGTTCCTGGGGCGCGGGGGCAGGGACGGCAGCGGGAGGCGCTGAGGGCACCGGGAGCCAAGAGAGGACCAGGCGCAGCAGATCGTCAAACTCGGCCTCGGGAATTCGAGCGATGCCGCCCTTGTCAGGGACGAGCCTGCTGACGGCGACGGTCGTCAACTTGTCGCAGATGGCCCACGCAGCGCGGCCGTCAACGGTGGTTTGCAGAGGGAAAGCCCACTTGTTGCCGGGTTGGGCCTGCGTCGAGCAGGGGACGACCGTAACCGCGCCGTGAAGCGTATTTTTGAATGATAGGATCACGACAGGCCGCCGCTTCCAGAACTCGGGAAGCTGCGCGTCTTGCGGGAAATCGCACCAATAGAGCTGGCGGATTCTAGGCGCAGCGACCAATCGCGGCGCCACCTTGGGAGGCGGGGCTTGCAGATGGGCGGTCATGGGAACCCCTATCAGTCCTCGCTTTTCACCAGGCGAAGCTTAGGCGCGCCCCGCCGGTTCTGCCTGCGCTTCGCCAGCTCGGCTCTGTCCTTCATCTCAGCAAGCTTTTCCTCGGCGAAGGGCTTGGCGGCCTTAATCAGCCCGTCGAGGTGATAAATATTCGTTTTGCTTCCGACCTCGGTGCGCCGTTCCTCGCGGCGGATATAGCCCGCGGCCTCAAGCCCGGCGACGTGCTTCTGAATCGTGCGCGGGTGTACGTCCATAGCCTTGGCCATCGTGCTTTTGGACGGATAAGGCTTGCCTTCGGCCGTCCACCACTTGCTCGCCAGATAGAGCACGATGTTGAGATCGAGCGGCGAGAGCCCGAGCTGGCGCTGGTTTTCGATGATGACGCTCGGCAGCGCGGTCCACCCCGCATCCATCAGCGTCTTCGACCATTTCTTTTCATTCGTGCGGAGGTCGGCGCTCCCGCGCAGTTGCTTCTTGATAGCCATCGAGATAATCCTTTCTTGACGCCCGATATGTCTTGGT
>Ga0196978_1000221_pt1 | contig 30553 bp, 23 predicted proteins | sample S3v_2013CmetaG_FD_155491 | JGI IMG/M metagenome (GOLD analysis project Ga0196978, IMG submission 155491) | Soil microbial communities from Anza Borrego desert, Southern California, United States - S3+v_20-13C | ecosystem: Environmental > Terrestrial > Soil > Desert | place: USA: California... | reverse complement strand
TCGGCATCACCATCTCGTAGTTCGGGAACTGGCCGGTCAGCGTGCGCGAGATGAGCAGGCGCGGGCCGACCTCGAAGTAGATGTGGTTCTCGTCGGCCCCGAGGCCGATCTCGCCCTCGAAGTCGGCCGCCAGCTTCTTCAGTTCGCCGAGCGTCTTGCGCGGAATGAGGGCGTCGATCTCCTGCGTCGGCGCGGCCGCCCCCAAGTCCTTCCGCTCGATGTAGGCGAGGCGGTGGCCGTCGGTCGTCACCATCTTCGCCCCGCCTTTGCCGAGGACGAACTTCGCGCCCGAGAGCGTGTAGCGCGACTCTTCGAGCGTGATGGCGAAGATGGTGCGGTCGATGAGGGTCTTGAAGATGTTGGCCGGGAGGCGGACGGGGGCCGACTTGAAGCTCGGCACTTCGGGGAAGCTCTCGCGGTCCACGCCGGCGATGCGGAAGTTCGAGCGCTCGCAGGTGACCGTCGCCCAGTCGTTCTCCTCGCGGCGGAAGTTGACGGGCGCGTCCGGGAGCACGCGCGTGATCTCGAAGAGCTTGCGCGCGCCGACGCACATCGAGCCGCCGGTCTTAATCTCGGCCTCGGTCTCGCAGCGCAGCGTCACGTCGAGGTCGGTGCCGAGGATGCGGATCGTGCCCTCGCCGACCGACTCGATGAGGATGTTAGAGAGGGCCGGGATGGTGTTCTTCTTCTCGACCGTGCCCTGCACGAACCCGAGTTCCTTCTGGAGGGCGGTCTTGCTGATCGTAAACTCCATGCTTTTAAACTCCTCTGACTGATGATGGCTGGTTGGAAGATAAGAGCATCAGGCGGATGGAAAATCAACTCGCGCTTTTACTATCTATACTAATTATAAACCTTCTATTTATATCTAGTAGTAGTAGTAGGGCCTGTGGAAATGTGGAAAAGTCGGTTTACTGTTGAGAGCAAAGGAGTTGTTTTCCACAGCCCTTGTGGAAATCCTTGTGGAAATCTTCGGCCGTTTGTGGAAAAGTGACGCCGGACAAAAGTTTTCCACATTTCCACAGGCCCCTTTTATGAACACCCTGTGGAAATGTGGAAAACTTTGAGTTAACTATATGCTTTTAAAGAACTAAGCGGCATCAGGGGTTGTGGAAAACTTTTCGCCCAAAATCTGAGCTAACTACTTGCAAAGATTATCCATAAGGTCGCTCACGACCCTGTGGAAATTCTGATCCTTCGAAACCAGCGCCTCGATCTTCTCCACCGAGTGAATCACGGTCGTGTGATGCTTGCCGCCGAACTCCCGGCCGATCTCGGGGAAACTGTGTTTGGTCAGACGCTTGCACAGATACATCGCCACCTGACGGGGCACGGCAATCTGGCGCGAGTTGTTCTTCGACTTCAGGTCGTCAACTCTCAGACGGTAGTGCGCGGCCACCGCCCGCTGAATCTGCTCGACCGAGATGCCCGCGGGGCGGTCGTCCTCGGCGATGTTGCGGATGGCGTCCTGCGCCAGCATCTTCGAGATGGGGACGCCGCGCAGCGAAGAGATGGCGATGAGGCGGACGAGCGAGCCTTCCAGCTCTCGGATGTTGCTCTTGACCTTGCTGGCGATGAAGAAGGCCACGTCGTCCGGCAGCGCGACGCCGTCGAGGTCGGCCTTGCGCTTGAGGATGGCGACTTTGGTTTCGAGGTCGGGCGGCTCGATGTCGGCGATCAGGCCCCACTCGAAGCGCGAGTGGAGCCGCTCTTCGAGTGTCGGGATTTCGCGCGGCGGGCAGTCGGAGGTAATCACGATCTGCTTCTGGCCGTCGTAGAGCGCGTTGAAGGTGTGGAAAAACTCCTCCTGCGTGCGCTCCTTGCCGGCCATGAACTGGATGTCGTCCATCAAAAGCACGTCAATCGAGCGGTACTTCTCGCGGAAGGTCTGCGTCTTGTCGTAGCGGATGGCGTTAATCAGTTCGTTCATGAACTTTTCGGCCGAGATGTAGGACAGGCGCAGGTAGCGATTGCGCTCCTTGATGGCGTGGCCGACTGCGTGGACGAGGTGCGTCTTGCCGAGTCCCACGCCGCCGTAAATGTAAAGCGGGTTGTAAGTCTTGCCGGGTGCCTCGGCCACGGCGAGCGCCGCGGCGTGCGCGAACTGGTTGCAGGAGCCGACGACGAAGGTTTGAAAAGAGCACTTCGGGTTAAGCGAGTTTTCCAGCGGTTCGATGTCTACGAAAGTGGTCGCGCCCGGCGTCAGCCCGTCGGACTCGGCGGCCTCCAAAAGCGAAAAGAGGTTGGAAGAGTTGCCTTTCCCGTTAGCCGCCGGCGGATTCTCCGCCAGTTTGAGGTCGTTTAAGCCGTCCTCCTCTTTGCCTTTCGCGGACTCCGCCTGCTGCCCGTCCTCGTCGATGGTCCAGTCCAGTTGATATTCCGACAGATTGAGTTCCGCCAACGAATCGTCCAGCACGTCGGAGTAGTTGGTACTCACCCAGTCCCTGACCACGCGGTCGTGCACGCGCAGGTGTAGAACGTGGCTCGACTCGTCGCAGCCGTCGAACTGAATCGGACGTATCCAAGTCTCGAAACTTTGCCGATTCAGACGCTTCTCGACGGCGTGGAGGATGTCGTTCCAGATTCGATTCTCGATGGCTGTGCTCATGGCGATCCGCTTTCGCTCGGGACTCAGAGGCTGTACTTTTTTAAGTCAGCCGCAATTTTTAGGTTGCTCAAGCTCTCCTTTGAACAAACTCTCAGAAGGTATTGCAAAAACACTCTTTTCGGCAACCCGCCAAAGAGTTTTCCACAGAGTTTTCCACAGTCTTGTGGAAAACTCTCGTGAGTTAAAGTGGAGCTTTAAGTGTTCTACTTTCAAATATTTACAGGCGGTAACCGTCTGTGAAACGGGCGGGAGCCTAGCATAATGTGGGGAGGGATGCAAGAGAAATCCACAGGCGAAATCAAAATATTTCGGTGGCCTCGGAAGCCCTTAATTTGTGGAGTCTTTAAACCCGGAAGCTACTTGTCATCGGCCGAAGTGAATAGTTTCGAGACATAACTCTCCGCCGGCTCCCGAGCTGGGCGAAAGCCATTTAACGGGCTTTGAAACTGCTGAAGTCGGGCGCGCTTACCTTGACAGAAGAGGCTCCAGAGGCTAGTCTTTAGCTTTTCACTTGAGGAGAGATTTTCGACTATGCCGAAGCGAACCTTTCAACCGAACAACCGCCGCCGCGCCAAGACCCACGGCTTTCGGGCGCGGATGTCAACCAAGAACGGACGCTTGGTGCTCAAGAGGCGCCGGGCGAAGGGCCGTAAACGTCTGACGCCGTCCCACTACTAACCGAAGATTTTCCTTGTCCGAGAAGGCCCGTTTACGTAATTCCACGGAATTTCGCTCGGTTTACGAGAATGGAAGGCGCTTTGACGGCCGTCTGGTGACGGTCTTCGTTTTGGCGAACGGGTTCGGGCGACACCGTCTCGGCATCACCGCCTCGCGTAAAATGGCGCGCCGCGCCGTCGCACGCAACAGGGCCAAACGTTTGATACGTGAGGCTTTCCGCCTGAGCGCGGATGAACTCGACGCTTTGGGCAGGTCTTACGACTGGGTTTTCAACGCGCGCCGGGCCTTGCTCGAAGTGAAGGCCGGGGCCGTCGTCGAGGAACTTCGAGTTTTAATTGATCGTTTGCGGCGCGGCGAGGCGAACGCTCCGGAAAAGGCCGTTCATTGAAGTTAGTCTTCATAACCCTTTTGCGTTTCTACAAGGCGGGCGTCTCGCCGCTGTTGCCGCCGGCGTGTCGTTTCGTCCCGACCTGTTCGGAGTATGCGTTGGAGGCGGTCGAGCGCTACGGCGCGCTCCGCGGCGGGTGGATGGGCCTGCGACGGCTTTTACGCTGCCACCCCTTCCACCCCGGAGGGTTCGACCCGGTTAAGTAGATTTCGGCTTTAAATTTTTCGTCCGCCGGTGCTTAAGTAGTCGTTAATAATTAAATGGAACAGAGGCGTCTTTTATTAGCTTTTTTACTCTCTGCGATCATTCTCTTCGGGTGGAGTTATCTCTTCCCCCCCGCCGACCCCGCGCCGAACCCGCAGCCTTCGCCCTCTGACTCCCCGACTCCCGTTCAGGCCGCGCAGCAGCCCGCCCCGACGACCCCGAATCAACCCATCGAAACCGCGCCCGACGGCGTCAACGCGCTTGACAGCGTCCCGCGCCGGACGGTGACGGTCTCGACTCCCCTTTACGAAGTCGAACTGGACACACAGGGGGCCGTCGCCAAAAGCTGGGTCATCAAGCGCAATAAGGACGAAGAGGGCGAGGGAAAGCCGCTTTTTTCAATCGCCAGCACGAAGGATAAGCCGCAGCCGCTCCAACTCGTCTCCCCCGAAGGGGTCGCGCGCGGGCAAGCCCCTCTGCGCTTAACTACCGGCAGGGCTGAGCTTGACTCCGTTATCTCCTCCAAAAATTATCAGGTCGGAGGCGTCGAAGGTAATGTCCCGACGCTGCGCCTCGACGTGAGGGCCGGCGAGCGCAAATCAGTTGACTTTACCGTCACCGACCCCTCGACCGGGCTGGAAGTGTTGAAGCGATTGAGTTTCGACGGCGACGGCTACGTCGTTAAGCTCGAAACCAAAGTCACGCAAAACGGTCAGCCTGTGCCGGGCGCGAAGATGGTCGTCGGCCCGAACATCGGCGATCAGGGGGTGGCTGCATATACCTTCTACACGGTGGCGCCCGAGGGCGTCGCCGCCGTGGGTGACGGGGTGGTGCGCGTTTACTCCTCCGAAGTCGATTCGAGCAAAGAGAATCCGGGTGTCCGAGTCCTTAACGGGCCGACGCAATGGGCGGGCGTGGCCGACACTTATTTCGCGATGGCGTTGGTTTTACCGCAGCCGTTGCAAGGTTTAGAGTACCGGACGGAAAAGTATCAGCATCAGGCGGGCGATGCGAAGGAAGACAGGTTTTTAATCTCCGGCTACGTCCCCGTCCCCACGGACGGTTCCGCGGCCTACCTGTTTACGGGGCCGAAGGATCACGACCAGCTAGAACTGACCAGCGCGAATATCAGCCAAAACTTAGGCGGACAGCCGGTTGACCTCGGCTCTTTAATCGATTACGGCTGGACGGGGCCCGTGATCAAACCCCTCGCGGCCCCGATTCTCTGGTCGATTAAGCACCTCAACCGGCTCACGGGCAGCTACGGCGTCGCCATAATCCTCTTTACCATCATCATTTACATGCTCTTCTTCCCTCTTAAATGGCGCTCTTCGAAGGCCATGAAGAAGGCGCAGAAACTCGCGCCGAGGATGAAGGAGTTGCAGGAGAAGATTAAGGGGCTGAAGCAGAACGACCCGCGGCTTAAAGAGTTGCAGATGGAACAGTTGCGGCTGATGAAGGAGGGCAATCCGCTCGGCGGCTGCCTCCCCTTGCTCATCCAGATGCCGTTCCTCATCGCGCTCTACATCGCCATCACCATCTCGATTGATTTCCGGCAGTCTTCTTTCCTCTGGATTCAAGACCTTTCGGCCGCAGACCCCTACCATCTGCTGCCGATTCTGATGGGCGCGTCGATGTTGGTCTTGCAACTCATCACGCCCGCGCCCTCGGCCGACCCCTTGCAGCGCAAGATGATGGCGATCATCATGCCCGTGATGATGCTCTACATCCTCTGGAGCGCGCCGGCCGGACTCCTCGTCTACTGGCTGGTCGGAAACCTCGTCGGCTTCGGGCAGCAGGTGGTGATTAACCGTCTCCTGAAGTCCGAGGATGACGAGGAGCCGCAGCCGCCAGAGAAGGGTAAGGCCAACACGGGAAAGAAGAAGTTGGGCGAGCCGCGCGTGTCGCAGGCTTAAGTTTGCCGGCCGAAAGTTGAGAGGTAGTTTTCGTCTGATGAGGGAAATTTACCAGCAAGCTCAGCAGTTTCTCGACGACATCTTCGACCACGCCGGCTTCGAGCTGCGCGCGACGGCGGGCGAGGTGGAAGGCGGGTGCGTTCTCGACATCGACGGCCCCGACTCGGCCCTCCTCCGCAACGAAGGCGGCGAACTCCTCGACGCGCTCGAACACTTTGTTAATCAGTCGTTTACGCGCGGACTCTCGCAGGGCGAAAGGTTCGTCTGTGACGTGGACAGCTTCCGCGCGCTCCGCGAAACCGAACTGCGCGCGATGGCGCGCCACGCGGCCGAAAAGGTTCTGGGCAGCGGCGTTCCCTTCACCTTCGGCCCCATGAGTCCCAACGAGCGGCGGATCATTCACCTGACTTTGGCCGATAACGAGAGTCTTTCGACGGAGTCTGTCGGCGAGGGCAACCTCCGTCGTCTGAAGGTGAGCCTGAAAAAACTCGCGAAAAACTAACCTGTCAGACATCGGGTCGCGCGGAGCCTTTACACCCGCGCGCCCTTTTCTTTTTTGAAGTGCAGGCCACAGACACCATCGTCGCCCTTTCGACCCCGCCGGGGCGCAGCGGCATCGGCGTGATACGAATCAGCGGCCCCGACGCCCTCCCGCTCACACGCTCCCTACTCAGAGACGAAACTTACGCCCCCGAACCGCACCGCACGATTCTTAAAGCCGTCCATGACCCAGAGAACGGCGAAGTTATTGACCGCGCTCTGGTTACGTACTTCAAAGGCCCGCACTCTTACACGGGCGAAGATGTCGTCGAGCTGAGTTGTCACGGGTCGCCGCCGCTGCTTTTGCGCGTCATTGATGCCCTCCTGTTTTCGGGCGCTCGCGCCGCCGACCCGGGCGAATTCACCATGCGCGCTCTCTCCAACGGCCGCCTTAACCTGACTCAGGCGGAAGCCGTGCGGGATTTGATAGACGCTCGGACGCACGCCGCCGTCCGTCAGGCCGCGCGCCAACTCGGCGGAGAGCTTTCCGCGCGCCTCCAACCCATTAAAGACTCTCTCGTCTCCATCATCGTCCCGCTCGAATCCTCGCTTGAGTTTATCGAGGACGATCTGCCCGAAGATTTAACCTCCGACATCGCGCAACGTCTCTGCTCACTCCGCCGCCAGTTGGGCGATTTTGCCGACACTTTTCGCCACGGCCGGCTGCTCAAGGAAGGAATCAGGGTGACTTTAGTGGGTCGCCCAAACGTCGGTAAATCCACTATTTTCAATCAATTACTTAAATCAGATAGGGCTATTGTAACCGACATCCCGGGAACCACCCGCGACACTTTGAGTGAGGTAATTAACATCAGCGATGTGCCCGTGCTAATCTCAGACACGGCCGGCATCAGGGTTTCACATGATAAAGTCGAGCAGTTGGGGGTCGAACGCACGCGGCGGGCGATTGTCGATGCCGACCTCATCGTTGTAGTCATTGACGGCTCACAGCCGCTCGCGCCGGAAGACAAGGACGTTATTGCGGAGGCGACCGAAAGTCGGCATCTGATAGTGCTGAATAAAAGTGACCTCGGGCAGTTCGATGTCGAAGACGTTAAGGCTCTCGGCAACGGCGCACCCGTCATCTCTATTTCAGCCAAGACCGGGTCGGGCTTTGATTCTCTGCGGCGGGCCGTTGTTGAGCCCTTTTCGATTCACGACGCGCACGAGACGAGCTTCGTCATCACCAACGCGCGTCATTACGACCTGCTGCGTCGCGCCGAAGCCTCTCTGCGAGCGTCGGAGAACCTGCTGGAGCAGCGCGCCAGTGAGGAACTCATTCTCGTCGGCCTCTACGACGCACTTCGATTTCTTGGCGAAATCACCGGAGAGACGACCACCGAAGACGTTCTCTCGGAGATATTTTCCACCTTCTGCATCGGAAAATAGGTTATGAGTTTTGACGAATCCTTTGACGTAATCGTTATCGGCGCCGGCCACGCCGGTTGTGAGGCCGCCTCGGCGGCCGCGCGCATGGGCTGCCAGACGGCTCTGGTCACGCTTAGTCTCGACATGATCGGGCAAATGTCCTGTAACCCCGCCATCGGCGGCATCGCCAAAGGACACCTTGTCCGCGAAGTTGATGCGCTCGGCGGCATCATGGGCCGTATCATCGACCGCACCGGAATCCAGTTCCGTCTCCTGAACCGCTCCCGCGGCCCGGCCGTCCAAGCCCCCCGCGCCCAAGCGGATCGCACCCTCTATCGTCTGGAAATGCGGCGCGCCCTCGAAGCCACGCCAAATCTTCATCTGCGCCAAGGTCTCGTCGTTGATTTCATCCTCAAGAACGACCACGTTTACGGCATCGAGCTTCAGGACACCCGACGCCTTCACGCCAAAGCCGTAGTCATCGCTACGGGCACTTTTTTGAACGGTCTAATTCACACGGGTAAGAGGACTTACACGGCCGGACGGGCCGGCGAGCCGGCTTCCGTTGATCTGGCGGAGAGTTTAAGAAAGATGGGTTTTCAGATGGGGCGTCTGAAGACCGGCACGCCGCCGCGTCTCGATGGCCGCACCATCGACTGGGATGCTTTCGAGCCGCAAACACCCGACGAACAGCCAACGCCATTCTCTTTTTCGACCGAAAGTATTGAACAGCCTCAAGTTACTTGCCACATAGGCTATACTAATCAGGCCGTCCATAACACCATCCGCGATAACATTAACGAATCGCCGCTCTATTCCGGCCAGATTAAAGGGGTTGGGCCGCGCTATTGCCCTTCCATCGAAGATAAGGTAGTCAAATTCCCGGATAAAGACCGTCACCAGCTTTTTCTCGAACCTGAAGGGTATGATACCTATGAGGTCTACCTGAATGGTTTTTCGACTTCCCTGCCTTTTGATCTGCAACAGGAATTGGTTCACCAAATTTCCGGACTCGATCAAGCCAAGATCATCCGTCCCGGCTATGCCATCGAGTATGATTTTGTAGACCCTCGCGAGCTCACACCCTTCCTCCAGTGCGCGCGGGTGACGGGCCTCTTTCTTGCCGGTCAGATTAACGGAACCACAGGCTATGAGGAAGCCTCCTGTCAGGGTTTAATGGCTGGCATTAACGCGGCGCTTTTCGCTCAGGGACGGGAAGGATTCAGGCTCCGACGAGAAGAATCCTATATCGGCGTCCTGATTGACGACCTGATTACTCACGGCGTTGATGAGCCGTATCGCATGTTCACTTCCCGGGCGGAAAATCGTCTGTCCTTACGCTTTGACACCGCCGATGATCGTCTAATGTCTTACGGAAGAAACCTCGGCCTCGTCGGCGACCCGGACTGGGAAAAGTACCATGAACGCCAAGAGCGACTCTCCCTTTTGCGCTCAACCCTTGAAACTACTAAGTTTAGGCGTCATGAGCCTGAGTACCACTCTTTTGCCAAACTGCTTCAAAGGGACTTGGGTGATTCTGTTTCTCTTTTTCAGCTTTCGCATTATCCGCAGGTCGAAACGGCTCTAATTCAAAAACACCTCCCATCCCAGCTTCGCTCCAACGTCACCGACGCTGAGCTAAGAACATCTCTTGCTGACCTTTTATATAGGGGTTACATCAATTCCCAACAACGCACTTCGCAACGCCTGAATCAGCACGACCAAATTCCTATACCCTTTAATTATAATTATAGATTGCTTAGCGGCCTCTCCCACGAGATGGTCGAACGGCTGGAACGCGCTAAGCCGAACACTTTCGGTCAGGCTCGAAGAATTGCGGGAATGACCCCTGCCGCCCTTTCCCTTCTTCTCTTTCGCCTTCAGTTAAACAATTCCTAAGTTTGTATGTTTCACGTGGCACGTCAAAAAAATGTGGCACGTGAAACATACGACGGTATTCAATAATTCAATATAGAAGAAACTCGCTCGAATGGAGAGGGAGATTTTATTACTCTCTTTCAGACAGAATGGCGTGCCGCTAACTGATAAATCAGTAGCGTGTGGGTATGGTTTATGCTAATTTACGCGCGATTATTTAGTAACCGCGGAAAAGGATAGGTGGATGTCAAAGATTATCGCGGTGACGAATCAAAAGGGCGGTGTTGGTAAAACGACTACATCCGTGAATTTAGCGGCCGCGCTGGCCGTCTCTGAAAGGCGGGTCTTACTTGTTGATATAGACCCACAGGCAAATGCTACTTCGGGAGTGGGAATCAATCGCACGACCCTCCGACGCAGTCTCTATCACGTCTTAGTATTAAACGAACCTATTCATAACGTAATTCAATCGACTGAGCTTCCGTTATTGAAAATTCTCCCTTCGGATAAAAATTTAATCGGCGCGGAGGTCGAACTGGTTGATGCCGAAAGACGGGAGTACAAGTTAAAAGAAGCTTTAAGCCCTCTCAATAATGAATATGATTTTATAATCATTGACTGCCCTCCCTCCTTAGGCATTCTCACGCTCAATGCCCTGACTGCGGCCAACTCTTTACTCGTTCCGATTCAATGCGAATATTACGCATTGGAGGGCGTCACGGAGTTATTTGACACTCTGGCTCGCATTAGGCGATCTCATAACCCCGGGTTAACTATTGAGGGTCTTTTGCTGACGATGTATGACGAGCGGACTAATCTTTCGGCAGCGGTGGCGGCTGATTTAAGAGATTTTTACGGTAAGCAAGTTTTCGACGTTGTCATTCCACGCAATGTTCGTTTAGCCGAAGCGCCGAGTTATGGGAAGCCGGTCATCCTTTACGACATACGTTCGAGGGGTGCCGAAAGCTATCTTCAGTTAGCAAAGGAGTTAACGGCTGATGACGAGAAGAGCGTTGGGCCGGGGCTTGAGCGCGCTGCTGTCGGACAGGTCGGCGACGGTCAGTGAAGAACTGGTCGAAATAGATTTGGATTTGATCGAGCCGAACAGCCTACAACCGCGAACAAATTTTGACGAATCCCGTCTGGAAGAACTGGCCCAGTCCATCAGGTCTAACGGTATTATCCAGCCGCTTCTCGTCCGGAGGATAGAGAACGGAAAGTATCAGTTGATAGCCGGGGAGCGGCGCTGGCGTGCCGCTCAACGCGCCGGCCTGCCTAACGTGCCCTGTGTGGTTAAGGAAATTCCTGACGACAAAGTTCTTGAGTTGGCTTTAATTGAAAATATTCAGAGGCAGGAGCTGAATGCGATTGAAGAAGCACACGCTTATAAGCGTCTGATCGAAACGCTGGGCCTCACGCAGGAGATGGTTGCGCAACGGGTTGGGAGAGATAGAACCTTTATTACCAATTATTTAAGGCTCTTACGCCTGCCGGAAGACATTCAAAGTCTGGTTGAGTTTGAAAAAATATCGATGGGGCACGCGCGCGCTTTACTCGGGGTTGATGACCCGATAATTCAAAAAAAATTAGCCCAAAAAATCATGGAGCAGGGGCTGTCCGTTCGTGAAACAGAGCGTGCGATTAAAAAAATCATAAGCGGGGAGGAGGTCGCAAAATCAACTTCGGCTAGGAACATCGAAGACGCGAACATCAAAGCCGCGGAGATGAAACTGCGTCGGAAATTAAGCTCAAAAGTGCAAATTGTGATGAACCAAAATCAGAGCGGCAAGATTGAAATAGAGTTTTATGACCCGAATGACTTGCACCGGATTTATGAAATTATTATGGATAATAAAGCCTCGCCAAGCGAATCCGGCGATAGTTAACCTCACCCAAAACGAGTGTTGGTCGTTTGCTCGTCGCTGATAGCCGAGCAGTTATTGGGCGGCAACCTAAATAAATTACCCTACCTCATCGGGCGTATGACATTGGCCCCGTCAACAACCCCGAGCCTTCGGAACCTTGACGCCACCCATGTTCATGGGTAAACTTTCACTTTATTCAGCACTCGACACAATTCACGCTCGTAAGTTCGGAGTCCTCCCAGAGATAGAATCGGTATGACTGCACTGGCCTTCGCCGAATCCATCCAACTCGTGCCTGACGGTACGATCTTTCTTCACATCGCGATTATTCTGGTCATGGTCTTTTTATTGAACAGGGTGCTTTTTAGACCTGTCAATCGAGTCCTCGAAGAGCGCGAGAAGCACACGCGCGGGCGCAGCGGCGAGGCGCGCGACACGGTCAAGCGCGTCGAGGAAAGTCTGTCGAGGTACGAGCAGTCGTTGAGGGCGGCGCGGGCGGAGAGTTATCAGTTGCTCGAACGTCAGCAGGCCGAAGCGGCCGAGGCGCGCCGCCGGAGGATCGGTCAGGTGCGCGCCGAGGTGGACGAAGCGGTCGGCGAGCAGAAGAGCTTGATAGTCGAACAGACGAAAGAGGCCCGCTCCAGTCTGGAGACTGAGGCGAGGCGGGTCGCCGCCCGCATCAGCGCGCAGATTCTGGGGCGGCCGGTTTAGCGTCGGACGCGGCTCACATCATCGAACCTATTCAAATGAATCTGCCGGGCATAAGCATTTCGACGCTGGCGCTGCTCGTCGGGGGCGCGGCGGGCGAGTACCTTCCGGTGATCGCGAAGGTCGTCAACCTCCTCCTGTTCGCGGGCGTGATGTTTTACTTCCTGCGCCGCCCCATCGCGCAGGCTTTCCGCGACCGGCGCGAAGGCATCCGGCGCGACCTGATGCAGGCGCAGGAGGAGCGCAACGCGGCGCTCGCCAAACTCGCCGAGGTCGAGACGCGTTTGGCCCGGCTCGACGACGAGGTCGGGGCCATTCGGGCGCAGGCGCAGAGGGACGCCGAGGAGGAGCGCGCGCGCATCGAGCGTGCGACCGAAGAGGAAATCCGCAAGGTGCGCGAGCAGGCGCAGCGCGAGATCGAGAGCGCGGCGAAGGCGGCGCGCGCCGAGTTGCGCGCCTACGCGTCCGAGCAGAGCGTGCGGCTCGCCGAGGAGATGATCCGCCGCGACATCCGGCCGGAGGACGACGCGCGCTTGGTGGGCGAGTACGTCGAAGAGTTGGGAGGGGTGAGGCGTTGAGCTTGCAGACGGTGGCGCGTCGTTACGCGGCGGCGCTGGCGGACGTGGTGACGGCGCGCGGCGAGGCGAGGGAGGTGCGCGAGGAGTTGTCCGCGTGGGAGGAGATGATGCGGGCGAACGCGCAACTCGTCGAGGTGTTCCGCCACCCGACCGTCCCTTACGAGCAGAAGCGCGGGGTGCTCGACGCGCTCGTCGCGCGCGCGCGCGTGCGGCCCACGACGGCCAACTTCCTACAGGTTCTGCTCCAGAACCACCGCCTCGCCGACCTCACCGAAATCAACCGGCAGTTCGCGCACGAGCTTGACCGCCGCACCGGGGTCGTGACGGCCGAGGTGACGACGGCGCGGCCCGTGCCCGACGCGGAGCGCGAGGCTTTGCGCGCGCGTCTGGGACAGTTGACGGGGCGCAGCGTGCGCCTCCAGTTCGCGGTCGATGAGGACTTGATCGGCGGCGTCGTGACGCGCATCGGCTCGACCGTCTACGACGGCTCGGTGCGCGGGCAGTTGGAGCAGATCAGGCAGCGCATGATCGGCAGCCGGTAGTTAAGAGGACGCAAGCGAAAGGGCGGGCAGAGGACTTTTATGGAACCTATTAGAGCCAACGAGATCAGCGACATCATCCGCCAGCAGATCGAGAACTTCGAGGCGGGCGTGACCGTGACCGAGGTCGGCACGGTCATCAAGATCGGCGACGGCATCGCCGAGGTTCACGGCCTTGAGAAGGTCATGGCCGGCGAGCTTTTGGAGTTCCCGCACGAGGTGCGCGGCCTCGCCCTCAACCTCGAAGAGGACAAGGTCGGCGTCGTGCTCTTCGGCGAGTACCAGATGGTCAAGGAGGGGGACACGGTCAAGCGCACGGGGCGCATCATGAGCATCCCCGTGGGCGACGCCGTCATCGGCCGCGTCGTCACGGCGCTCGGCATCCCGATCGACGAGCGCGGGCCGGTCGCGGCCGACGACTACAACCCGCTGGAGCGCATCGCGCCCGGCGTCGTCGACCGCCAGCCCGTGAAGGAGCCGATGCAGACGGGCCTCAAGGCGATCGACTCGATGGTGCCCATCGGGCGCGGCCAGCGCGAGCTGATCATCGGCGACCGGCAGACGGGCAAGACCGCCGTCGCGCTCGACTGCATCATCAACCAGCGCGGCAAGGACGTGATCTGCATCTACGTCGCCATCGGCCAGAAGAACTCGACCGTGGCGCAGGTCATCAAGACCTTGCAGGAGTTCGGCGCGATGGACTACTCCATCGTCGTCTCGGCGACGGCCTCCGACCCGGCGGCGATGCAGTACCTCGCCCCCTACGCCGGCGCGGCCATCGGCGAATACTTCCGCGACCGCGGCCGCCACGTGCTCACGGTCTACGACGATCTGTCGAAGCACGCCGCCGCCTACCGCGAAATCTCCCTGCTGCTGCGCCGCCCGCCGGGCCGCGAGGCTTACCCCGGCGACGTTTTCTACCTCCACTCGCGCCTGCTGGAGCGCGCCGCGAAGCTCTCCGAGTCGAGGGGCGGCGGCTCGCTCACTTCGCTCCCCATCATCGAGACGCAGGCCGGCGACATCTCGGCCTACATCCCGACCAACGTCATCTCGATCACCGACGGGCAAATCTTCCTCGAAGCCGACCTCTTCAACTCGGGCATCCGCCCGGCCATCAACGTCGGCAACTCGGTGTCGCGCGTCGGCGGCTCGGCCCAGATCAAGGCGATGAAGCAGGTGGCCGGCACGCTCCGGCTCGACCTCGCGCAGTACCGCGAGCTGGCGGCCTTCGCGCAGTTCGGCTCCGACCTCGACCGCTCGACGCAGGCGCAGCTCGCGCGTGGCCAGCGCCTCGTCGAAATCCTGAAGCAGCCGCAGTACCAGCCGATGGAGGTCGAGAAGCAGGTGCTCATCCTGTGGGCGGCGACGAGCGGCCAGCTCGACGACATCCCCGTCGAGCAGGTGCGCCGCTTCGAGGCCGACTTCGTGCGCTTCGTCGAGACCTCGCACCCCGGCGTCCTCAACGGCATCCGCGAGAAGAAGTCTCTGACCGACGAGATCAAGGGCGCCATGACGCAGGCCATCGGCGACTTCAAGGCGGCGTGGCGGGAGCGCGCGCTCAACCCGCAGCCCGAGCCGCCCGGCCTGACGCAGGGCAGCGCCCCCGCGCCCGCCGGCACGACCGCCGCGGCGAATGCATGATGAAGAGTAGTCAGTAGACAGTAGCGCTCCGCGCTGAGCCGGCTGACGCTGACGCCCGAACGGTTCGAGAACGATGCTTTTCTACTGACTACTGACTACTGACTACTGTCTACTGCTCTTATGGCTAACCTCCTCGACATCCGCCGGCGCATCAAGTCGGTGAAGAACACGCAGCAGATCACGAAGGCCATGAAGATGGTCTCGGCGGCGAAGCTCAAGCGCGCGCAGGAGCGCGCCGTCGCCGCCCGCCCCTTCGCCACGAAGATGACGGAGGTGCTGACGGGGCTGGCCTCGCACGCGGGCGAGGACTTCAGCCACCCGCTGCTCGACGCGCGCGGCGACCAGCGCTATCTGCTCGTGCTCGTCACCGCCGACAAGGGGCTGGCCGGGGCCTTCAACGCGAACCTGATTAAGGCCGCGCAGTCCTTCATCCGCGAGCACGAGGGCAAGACGGTCGAGGTCTTGGCCGTCGGCCGCAAGGGGCGCGACTTCTTCCGCCGCCGCCCCGTCGAGATCGTCGGCGAGTACGTCGGCCTCACCGGCAAGGGGCGCATCGAGCACGGGGAGGCTTTGGAGATCGCGCGCGAGGTGATGCGCCGCTTCACCGAGGACGAGGGGCTCGACAAAGTCTTCATCCTCTTCAACGAGTTCCGCTCCGTCATCTCGCAGCGCGTCGTCGTCGAGCAAATCCTGCCCGTCTCGCGCGCCGAGGAGGAGGCGGAAGGCGAGGCGGGGCCGGGCGCGCGCGACTTCGTCGACTACATCTACGAGCAGCCGCCCGCGGAGCTGTTCTCGCGCCTCCTGCCGAGCCTCATCGAGACGCAGGTCTACCGCGCGCTGCTGGAGTCGGTCGCCAGCGAGCAGGGCGCGCGCATGACGGCGATGGACTCGGCCTCGAAGAACGCGGGCGAGCTGATCCAGTCTTTGACGCTCAACATGAACCGCATCCGGCAGGCCAGCATCACGCGCGAGATCATCGAGATCGTCTCCGGCGCGGCGGCGCTGTAACGGGACGTGCGGCCGGTAACCGAGGGGGAGGGAAGCGCGCGCGGCGGCTTCCCTCTTTTTCGTGCGCTCGGGGAGAGTCGCCTGTGGCGCTACGGCCCCGTCGCGCTGTGGGTCGGCCTCATCTTCTTCGCCTCGACCTCGGGCTTCTCGGCCTCGAACACCTCGCGCGTCATCCGCCCGCTCCTCCTCTGGCTCTTCCCGGACATCACCGAGCCGGCGCTCGCCTCCGCGCACTTCTTCGTCCGCAAGGCGGCCCACTTCGTCGAGTACGGCGTGCTCGCGCTGCTCGCCGCGCGCGCCTTCCTCACCTCGGGGCGTCCGGGCCTGCGGGGCCGTTGGGCCGCCGCCGCCTTCGCCCTCGTCGCCGCCTGCGCGCTGCTCGACGAGTTCAACCAGAGCCACAACGCCGCGCGGACGGGGACGATCTACGACAGCCTGCTCGACATGAGCGGCGGGGCGACGGCGCTGGCCGCCCTCGGCCTGTTCCGGCGCGCGTCCCGCGGGAGAACCCGTAAGCTGTTGAAGACTAACGAATAGTGCGACCGCGTGCCGCGGAACCGTTCCGCGAAGCCGCGGGATGGTTCCGCGGACGTGGTATGCTGGGCGTCGTCGTCGGTTCTCCCTTCTAACACACTGGACGGTTGAAGTTATGCTCGGACGTTTCAGGCAGCCGCGCCGCGTGGTCATCACGGGCATGGGTTGCGTGACGCCGCTCGGCGTCGGGCGCGAGGCTTTCTGGCGCGCGCTGCTGGAGGGCGAGAGCGGCGTGCGCCGCATCGAGGGGTTCGACGTTTCCCGCTCGCCCGTCAAGATCGCGGCCGCCGTCCGCGGCTTCGACTGGGAGAGGGAACTCAAGCCGAAGGATCGCCGCCACGTCCCGCGCCACGTCCCGCTGGCGCTCGCCTCCGCCCGCGAGGCGCTCGACGACGCCGGCCTGCAACCCGCCGACCTCTCCGCCGAAGAGCGGCGCGCCTGCGGCGTCGTGATGGGCACGGGCGGCGGCGGCCTCGCCTTCACCGAGGAGCAGTACAAGTACCTCTACACCGACGCCGAGGGCACGCCGAGCGTCTACACCATCCCGTCCTCGACGCACGGCGGCCTCTCCTCGGAACTCTCGATGGCCTTCGGCCTGCGCGGCCTCTCGCACGTCGTCTCGACCGGCTGCACCAGCTCGACCGACGCCATCGCCTACGCCGCCGAGCACGTCGCCCTCGGCCGTCAGGACTTGATGCTCGCCGGCGGCTCCGACGCGCCGCTCGCGCGCGGCATCCTCGCCGGCTTCTGCCTGATGAAGGTTCTGACCGAGGACTGGAACGACGAGCCGGAGCGCGCCTCGCGCCCCTTCTCGCGCGACCGCACGGGGATGGTCTTGGGCGAGGGCGCGTGGGTCTACGTGCTCGAAGAGTACGAGCGCGCGCGGCGGCGCGGCGCGCGCGTCTACGCCGAGCTGACCGGCTACGGCGCGACCTGCGACGCCTACCACCGCGTGCGGCTCGAAGACACGGGCGAGGAGCCGGCGCGCGCCATGCGGCTCGCGCTCGAAGCGGCGGGGCGCAGGCCCGACGAGATTGACTACGTCAACCTCCACGGAACCTCGACCGTGCTCAACGACCGCATCGAGACGCAGGCCCTCAAGCTCGCGCTCGGCGAGGACGCGCGGCGCGTCCCGATGTCTTCGACCAAGTCGCAGCTCGGCCACCCGCAGGGCGCGTCGGGCGCGGCCGGCTTGGGCGCGGCGCTCTGCGCGCTCCGCACCGGCATCGTCCCGCCGACCATCAACCTCGACGAACCCGACCCCGCCTGCGACCTCGACTACACCCCCAACCGCGCACGCGAGCGCGAAGTCCGCGTCGCCCTCTGCAACTGCATCGGCTTCGGCTCGAAGAACAGCGCCCTCGTCGTCGAAAAGATTTAGTTTCGAGTTTCGAGTTCGCGTTTTTAAAGTGGAGCTGTTAACGCGGCGGTGCTTTTAACTCGAAACTCGAAACTCGAAACATTTTTATGTTCGCCCGTTTCCGCCAGCGTAGCGCCGAGTTGGAGAACCTCGACAAGGGCAGCTATACGGCCGCGGAGTACGAGGGCTGTCTGGTCGAGCTGCGGCGCGTCAACCGCTGGCTCGGCGACTCGGGCGCCCTGCGGCGTTCGGTGCTGAGGGAGGTGGGGCGCGGGCGGCCCGAAGGTTTTTCGCTGCTCGACGTGGGCGCGGGTTCGGGCGAACTGCTGCGCGAGGCGGCGCGCTGGGCGCGTGGCCGGGGCCGGCGGGCGCGACTCGTCGGGCTGGAGCTGAACGAGCGCGCGGCCCGCAGCATCCTCGAAGAGTCGCGCGGGTTCGCGGAGGTCTCGGCCGTGCGCGGCGACGCGCGCCGCCTGCCCTTCGCCGACGGCGCCTTCGACTACTGCCTGTGCTCGCTCTTCGCGCACCACTTCCGCGACGACGAGCTGGTCGGCGTCCTGCGCGAGATGTCGCGCGTCGCCCGCCGCCGCGTCTACGTCATAGACCTGCACCGCCACCCCGCGGCCTACTATTTCTACACGACCGTCGGGCGGCTCTTCCTCCGCAACCGCCTCGTCCGCGAGGACGGCGCGCTCTCGATCCTGCGCGGCTTCGCCCCCGCGGAGCTGCGCCGCCTCGCCGCGCGCGCCGGCCTCAAGCGGGTGAAAGTCGAGCGCCGCTTCCCCTACCGTCTCGTCTTGAGCGGGGCGAAGGGGTAGCTTCGCGATTCAGTCGTCAGTCATCAGTCGTCAGTTTTTGTCTTTGCTGACAACTGACGACTGACAACTGATGATTCCCCATCGCGAATCAAAATTCTATGTCTGATTTCGATGTCATCGTCGTCGGCGGGGGGCCGGCGGGCGCGAGCGCGGCGATTGAGCTGGCGCGGTCAGGCGCGCGCGTGCTGCTCGCCGAGCGCGAGCAGTTCCCGCGCCCGAAGCTGTGCGGCGAGTTCATCTCGCCGGAATGCCTCGGCCACTTCGAGCGCCTCGGCGTGCTCGAAGCGATGGAGGGCGCGGGCGGGGCCGCCGTCTCCGAGACCGTCTTTTACGCGCCGAGCGGGCGCGGCCTGTCGGTGCCGAGCGAGTGGTTCGGCGACGGCGGGCGGGCGCTCGGCCTGAGCCGCGCCGAAATGGACGCGCTGCTGCTCGCGCGCGCCCGCGCGGCTGGCGTCGAGGTGCTGGAAGAGGCTTCGCCCGCGGAGGTGTTCGTCGAGGGCGGCGTCGTGCGCGGTCTGCGCCTGCGCGTCGGGGCGGGCGGCGAAAGGGTCTGCCGCGCGCGCGTCACCATCGACGCGACGGGACGCGGGCGTGCCGTCGCGCGCCGCGCCGCGCGCGAACTCGGGCGCGAGACGCACGCCCGCGTCCGCGCGCCGCTCGTCGCCTTCAAGGCTCACCTCGGGGGCGCGCGCGGGGCCGAAGGGGCCTGCGAAATCTACTTCTACCCCGGCGGCTACGGCGGACTCAGCCCCGTCGAAAACGGGCTGAGCAACCTCTGCTTCATCGCCCGCGCCGCGGACGCGCGCGCGCAGAGCGGCGACGCCGAACGCTTGCTGCGCGAACTCCTCTCGCGCAACCGCCGCGCGGCCCGCACGCTCGAAGGCGCGCTCGCTCTCTCCGCGTGGCTCGCCGTCTCGCTCGAAAGTTTCGGGCGGCACGACCCCGCGCCCTGCCCCGGCCTCGTCGCCGTCGGCGACGCCGCCGCCTTCATAGACCCTTTCACCGGCAGCGGCATGCTCATGGCGCTCGAAAGCGGCGAGCTGGCGGCGCGCGCCGTCGCCCGTCACCTCCCCGCGCTCGAAAGTAGCCGCGGCGGCTTCGGCGCGCTCGCGCGCGACTACGAAGCCGCCTACGCCGCGCGCTTCGACGCGCGCCTTCGTCTGTGCGGCCTGCTGCGTCGCGCGGCCTTCGCGCCCGCGCCGCTGGCCGAGCTGGCCGTCCGCGCCCTCAACCTCAGCGCGCGCGCCCGCCGCCGCCTCGCGCGGGCCACGCGCCGCGCCCCGGCCGCCGACGTTTTCAGCCGGGGGTGAGGCGCGGGGCTCAAAAGTCGGGCGCGGGTTGTCGGCCCGCGTGCCGGCGGCAAATACGTTTGGAACTAACGGCGCGCCGCGGCGTGTGAGTCAGCACTTCGCATCGGTTAGGTCGAAGCAATCCGGGGTTGAGTCCAGAGGGGGGCGGACTCGACGGCGGAGGGCGAGGGGAGACGCAAGGGGCACGGAGAAAGCAATCTGTTTTCTCCGTGCCCCTTGCGCAAACTCCGTCTCCTCTGCGTTGAAACGAGCGCGCGCCGGGCTCGGCCGCCGGTCTTAGTCAGGCGCTCGATAAGGAGGCGACCGATGACCAAGCGAGTCTCCACGTTGCGAGTCTTCACGTTGCTCTCAATTCTCCTGCTCGGCTGCGCGGCCGCGCGCGCGCAGGGGCTCCCCCCGTGCCAGCCCAACCAGCCCACGCCCACCGACGCCGCCTTCTGGGCAGACGTGCCGCCGATGCCGGAAGGCACCGGCAGCCTCTCTTACTCGATGGATTTGAGTCAGGAGAAGGACGCCGCGTCGCCCGTCTTCATCAGGAGCATGATGGGCGTGAGCAGCCAGCAACACCGCGGCGGCAAAATCCGCTGCGTCGAGCTGGAGAACCGCTCGGCGCGGACGGTCAGGGCCGTGCAACTGGCTTGGGCGGTGACGGCGCGCGATGTCGCCGAGAAGAAAATCCTCGCGCGGGGCCGGCTCCCGACCGTCGAGGTGCAGGTCGCGCCCGGGGCGAGGCAGACGGCTGAACTGCGCGAGGCGAGCTTCGCGGGCTTCCTGCTGCCGCTCGTCCAGAAAGGCATCCACGCCGGCGACCACCACGTGAGCCTGAGCGTGGCCCGCGTCGAATTCACCGACGGCTCCGTCGTGGACGCCGACGAACCGCGCTGACCCCGCCGCCAAACTCCTTCCCGCCAGCCCCGCCCGCCGGGGCCGCGCCCCGCCCGCGCCGCCACACATCATTCTTGCCAACCGGCCGGCATTTAGGGTACAAAGTCGTGGCTAAGTAAAGCGTGCGGGCCGGGGGCGCTCAGCCCGGCCGCGAAGCCGCAGACCTCCTTCAGTTGCGCGTGACAGCAAAAGAAACTCCCGGCGCGCGCCGCCGTTTGAACGTGAGCGACCTCTGACCGAAACGTCTGGCGGCCCGCTCGTGCGCGCGTGTCTCTCCGCCGCGCCGCCCGCCGCCTCGCCCGTATGTGACCGAAGTCATTCTTTCGTTTTAAGGAGATAGCGATGATGCGTGCGTTCCCCTTGCGGTGGCTCCCGACCGCCTCCCGTTTCGTGCTCGCCTGCGCCGCCGCGCTCGCGCTCTCGGCAGGCGCGGCGTTCGCGCAGGCCGACTCGACCTCCGCCACCCTCAACGGGTTCGTGCGCGACCCGCAGGGCGCGGCCGTGCCGGGGGCCAGCGTCACGGCGCGCAACCCGGCGACCGGCGAGACCCGCACCACGACGACGAACGACGAGGGCTACTACCAGCTCGTCCAGCTCACGCCCGGCGCGCTCGAACTCGTCGTCGAGGCCGCCAACTTCAAGCGCGCCGTCGTCCCGAACGTCGTCGTCACCGTCGGCCAGCGCGCCGACCTCGACATCCCGCTCGAACTCGGCGGCGTCGGCGAGACCATCACCGTCACGGGCGCGACCACCGAGCTGATCGAGACGACCCGCACCAACGTCTCGAACACCATCGATCAGGTGAGGATCGACAACCTCCCGATCAACCAGCGCGACTACATCAACTTCACGCTCACGACCTCGACCGTCACGCGCGACAACGGCCGGCCCATCGGCCCGGCCCCCACGTCGGGGCTGAATTTCGGCGGCCAGCGCGGCCGCTCGAACCTCGTGCAGGTGGACGGGGCCGACAACACCGACAACTCGGTGAACGCCGCGCGCTCGACCGTCTCGCAGGAGGCCGTGCAGGAGTTTCAGGTCGTCACCAACTCGTTCGCGCCCGAGTTCGGCCGCACCGCCGGCGGCGTCGTCAACGTCGTCACCAAGTCGGGGACGAACGAGGTGCGCGGCAACGTCTTCGGCTTCATCCGCCACAAGTCGATTCAGGCCCGCAACGCCTTCGCGCCCGTCATCAACAACGACCCGGACGAGAAGCCGCCCTTCACGCGCGCGCAGTACGGCGCCACCCTCGGCTTTCCGCTCGACCGCGACCGCACCTTCGGCTTCATCGCCTTCGAGCAGCGCCGCCGTCAGGAGTCGGGCTTCTTCACCTCGGACGTGACCGCGGGCCTCGGCGGCAGCGTCACCATCGGCGCGCCGTTCCTCCCCTTCACGCAGACCTTCAACCGCCTGACGCCGCAGCAGGCCGGCTACGTGACCTCGCTCCTCGGCCGCGCGGCGCAGCTCGCCGGCGCGGGTCAGGCCGCCGCGGCGCAGGCCGTCGCGGGCGCGGCCATCGGCTACGCGACGCTGGCTTCGAGCGGCGGGCAGATCGGCCTCGGCGGCCGCAGCACGCTCATCAGCCCCGGCGGCACGCTCGGCGTCCCCGCCGGGCAGGTCATCGGCCAGCGCTTCGTCCTGACGGGCGCGCCCGTCCCCGTCAACCCGAACGCCTTCCGCCCCCTCAACGACCTCGCCCGCGTCTTTCCGATCTCGGAGGCGACCTCCTTCTACTCGGCGCGGCTCGACCACCAGATCACCTCGAACAACCAGCTGGCGCTCCGCTTCGGCTACAACCCTTCGGACATCACGGGCATTCAGGTCGAGTCGCAGAATCAGGCGCTCGGCCAGAACGACTTCTCGCGCACCGGCATCCAGACCCTGCGCGACGCGACCTTCGTCGCCACGCTCCACTCGACCCTCTCGGACACGGTCGTCAACGAGGCGCGCTTCAACTTCGGCCAGCGCCGCGCCACCTTCACCTCGCAGAACGGGCAGGGCACGGCCTACAACATCTCGGGCACGGCCTTCATCGGCCGCGAGCTGTTCTCGCCCGTCATCCGCACCGAGAACCGCTTCCAGTACGCCGACAACGTGACGTGGGTGGCCGGCAACCACAACTTCAAGTTCGGCGGCGACGCCAACTTCATCGCCGTCGACGCCATCTTCGAGCTGAACTTCGCCGGCCTCTTCAACTTCGGCGGCCTCACGGCCCAGACGCTCAACCCGAACTTCCCGAACCCCTCGAACCCGGCCGCGCCGGGCCGCCCCTGTCAGGGCGCGACCGACACCGACTGCGTCCCGTCGCTGACGCCCGTCCAGCAGTACGGCCTCGGCTTCCCCGGCAACTTCATTCAGGGCTTCGGCAACCCGGTCAGCGCCCTGAAGAACCGGCCGCTCGCCGTCTTCGCGCAGGACTCGTGGAAGATTCACCCGCGGCTCACCTTCAACTACGGCGTGCGCTACGACTACGAGATCACCGACGAGCTTGAGGTGCAGGACTTCCGCGACCCGCTCTCCGGCATCGTCGTCCCGGCCGCCACCACGCAGTCCTTCTACAACGCCTTCGGCATCCAGCAGGGCTTCCCGCGCGACAAGAACAACGTCGCGCCGCGCTTCGGCTTCGCGTGGGACATCTTCGGCAACGCCAACACCGTGCTGCGCGGCGCCTTCGGCCTCTTCTACGACCACCCGCTGCTCGCCATCGGCTTCAACTCCGACATCGCCGACAACGTGCAGCAGCAGCAGTTCATCGCGCTGCCCGGCAGCCCCGCGCCGACCGCGCTCCTCAACGCCGTGCAGATCTTTCAGGGCACGGTCTGCACCGGGCAGCCCGGCAACCCGCTCTGCCCGCCGGCCTTCCGCACGCCGGGCGTCGCCGCCGGCACCAACTACCAGTTCGGCCGCCAGCGCTTCGACGACCAGACCTTCCCCGGCTTCGGCCCGTTCCTGCCCTTCTCGCTGCCCGTCTCGACGGACTTCGAGTACGCCTACGCCAATCAGGCCAACGTGACGGTCGAGCAGAAGCTCGGCGAGAACATGTCCTTCTCGGCGAGCTGGCTGTTCACGGGCGCGCACCACCTGCCGCACCCGACCAACCTGAACGCGCCGAACAACACCGCGCTCATCGAGAACTTCCGCCGCTGCACGGGCGCGCTCCCGACCACGACGACCTCCGTCATCACGCTCAACCCGGCGACCTGCGCCAACGTCGTCGCCGCCCCGATTCCGGGGCTCGTCGTCGTCACCACGCGCGGCACGGTCGTCCAGCCCTTCGTCGCCAACCTCTTCCGCCCGTCGGGGCCGAACTACCTCTTCACGCGCTCGGTGACGGGCGGCGCGGTCAGCCCGGCCGTCTTGAACGCCGTGCTGTCGGCGACCAACGCGCTCACGCGCCCCAACCTCGTCACCACCTTCGGCGACATCAACGCGCAGGTCTCGGACGGCAACTCCGTCTACCACGCCGGCAACTTCGAGCTGCGCCGCCGCTTCGCCAACAACTTCCAGTTCCTCGCCTCCTACACGTGGTCGCACTCGATTGACGATTCGAGCGACCTGCAGACCCTGCTGCTGCCGCAGGACGTGACGCGCCTCGACCTCGAGCGCGCCGACTCGCTCTTCGACCAGCGCCACCGCTTCGTCTTCAGCGGCGTGCTGGCCTCGCCCGGCGGCTGGCGCGGGGCCGGCGGCTGGCGCTCGCTCTTCGCCGACTTCATCGTCGCGCCGATCTTCGAGATGTCCTCGGGCCGCCCCTTCAACATCCTGACGAATCAGGACACGAACAACGACCTGACGGGCAACACCGACCGCCCGTCGGTCGCGCCCGACGGCACGCTCATCGTCCCGCCGCAGTTCCAGTCGGGCAACCTCGGCCGCAACGCCGGCCTGACGCGCTCCTACCAGTCGCTCGACCTACGCGTCGCGCGCACGATCCCCTTCGGCGAGCGCCTCCGCCTCGAAGTCATCGCCGAGGGCTTCAACCTCTTCAACCGCTTCAACGAGGCGGCGGCCTCGCCCCGCTTCGAGGACGTTAACCTCATCAACGAGCGCGCCCCGAACGGCCGCTACCGCAGCCGCTCCACGGCCGCCTTCGACCCGCGCCAGTTCCAGTTCGGCCTCAAGCTGAACTTCTAAACCGGGCTTGAGACTTGAAGCGGCGGGTTGCTGAACCGGCAACCCGCCGCTTCTTCATTTTGCGCGCGGCGGGGGCGGGGCGCCCCGGATGCGCCCGCCGCGCCCGGCGCGTGTTTCGGGCGAACCCGCGCGGGGCGGGGAGCATCGCATGTGCGCGCCTCTCCCCTGAACGCCGGGTTGAAATCGCCCGCCTTGCTGTGAAAGACTGAGTCCCCATGAAGAGCATGAAATCAAAACTGACTTTGGCCTCCGCCGCGCTGCTCCTCGCCGCGCCGCTGGCGCTCGCGCAGTCGGGCGCGACCCGGCCGCGCCGCGTCACGCCGTCGAACACCATCCCGGCCCCGGCGGCGGGGGCCGCGGCCGCCGACGCGGGCCGCGCGCCCGGCGCGGCCAACGCGGGCGGGACGGCCTCGACCGCGCGCGCCTTCTCGCTCTTCCAGCAGAAGCAGTACGAGGCGGCGCTGCGCGAGGCGAAGCAGGTGGCGGCGGCCGACCCGAAGAACTCCGAGGCGTGGAAGCTCGCCGGCTTCGCCGAACTCGAGATGCAGCAGTATGCGGCGGCGGCCGAAGACCTGCGGCGGGCGCAGGAGTTGCGCCGCGCCGAAGGCTCGGAGGACGTGAACATCGAGGGCGCGCTCATCCGCGCCTACGTCAGCCTCGAACAGTACGAGCAGGCGCTGCCGCTCCTCGTCGCGGCGACGACGCGCGCGGGCGCGACGCCCGAACCGCGGATGCTCTACCTGCGCGGCCTCGCCGAGCTGCGGACGAACAAGGCGGCCGACGCCGAGCGCTCCTTCAACGCCGCCGTCAAGGCCGACCCGAAGAACGCGCCCGCGCTCCTCTACCTCGGCCAGCTCGCCTTCCGCCGCAACGACTTCACGGCGGCCATCAACATGCTCAACCGCGCGACCGCGGTCGACGCGAAACTGGCGCCGGCTTGGGAAATCCTGACCCACTCCTACCTGCGCCGCGCCGCCGCGGCCGAAGGGCCGAAGGCCGAGGCCGACAACCTCGCCGCCGTGCGCGCCGCCGAGTCGCTCGCTCGCGCGCGCGACGACGAGGACTCGGCCGCGCTCCTCGGCCAGTCGCTCATCTTCGCCAAGCAGTACGCGCGGGCCGCGACGGCGCTTGAGCGCGCGGCCGCCAAGCCCGACGCGAAGGGGCAGACGCTCTACCTGCTCGGCTTCGCCCACTCGCGCGCCAAGAACTTCCCCAAGGCCATCGCCGCCCTCGAGCGCGCCGCCGCCTCGACGCCCGACAACGCCGAGGTCTACCGCGAGCTGGGCTTCGCCGCCGAGTCCTCAAAGCAGTACGCCAAAGCCCTCGACGCCTACGAGAAGGGACTCGCCTTGGCGCCCGCCGACGAATACTTCAAAGAGTCGGCCGAGCGCGTCCGCCCGTTCGCGAAGTAAAACAAAGGGCGTGCGCAGAGAAGTTATCGGCCGGCGCTCGTCGGCCATCAGTAAAGACAAAACTGGTGGCCGACGAGCGCCGGCCGATAACTTCTTTTCCGATTCGCGATTTACGATTCGCGGCCTTATTTTCTTCTTGAACTTTGCCGGCCCCGGCGTTAGCATCCGCCCATGAGTAACACGCTTTTCAAACGCACGCAGGCGCGGGGCGCGATCACGTTGTTGGTGGTGGCGGCGGCGCTGCTCGTGGGGGCGCGGGCGGCGCGGGCGGCCAGCTGGAAGGGGCTGGAGCCTTTCGTCTCGAAGCGGGCGGACGTGGAGCGCCAGTTGGGCGCGCCCGCGTCCGACCGCATGTCGGAGACGGGGACGTTGCAGTTCAACGTCTCGGGCGGGACGGTGACGGTCTTCTTCGTGACGCCGAAGTTCATCGCCGCGAAGAAGCTCTCGCCAGCGCTCGAAGGCACGGTCTTGCAGATCGTCCTCCAGCACCCGAGCGCCACCGACACGCCCGAGTCGCTCAACGTCGTCACCAACTCCGACTTCGAGCGGCAGGCGAAGGGCAACACCGAGGTCTTCACCAACGCCAAGGAGGGGCTGATCTACACCTTCATCGACAGCCGCCTCCGCACGACGCGCTACTCCTACTCGGCCCAACAGCTCGCGCGCATCCAGAGAGGAAAATAGAATAAGGTATCGGGCGTCGGGCGCCGGGTTAAAGACAGGTCGCTTTTACCCGGCGCCCGAGACCGGACGCCCGGCACCCGCCTTATGCTCTACCGCAGCCGCCTCATCGACGCGCTGGAGAAGCGGCGCGCGGACTTCGTCTCTTTCGACCGCGCGCTGCGCGACGAGGTGGGCGAGGCGGCGGCCGCCCTGCGCGCGCTGGCCGTCGAGCCGGCCGAGCGCGTGAGGGCGCGGGCGTCGGCCGCGGCCGCGCGCGTCAGTTACCCGTCGGGAGAACTCGACCGCGCCGGCTCCGTCGCCGTGGCCTTCGGCGAGCGCTGGCGCTCGCACGAGGAGGCGCGCCGCTGGGCCGTCGCGCGGCTCGCCGGCCGCGTCACCTTCGCCGCCGACGGCAGCCAGATTTTCCCCGGCCGCGAAACCTCCGTCCCCGTCGCCGCCGTTCAGGTCGCCTCCTTCGAGAACCCGCACACCCCCGAGGGCCGCTACACGAAGGACGTGCACTTCGAGGTCATCACGCCCGACGAGCTGACGGGCGGCGAGCGCGCCTACGAAAGCCCCGACCAGATCGTCGGCCTGCGCCGCTTCGAGCTGGAGGCGCGCGCCATCGGCGAGTTCGTCAGGAAGCACGAGGGCTGGCGCGGGCGGGGCGAGCGCGCTCCGGTCGCCTTCCTCGACGGCACGCTCCTCATCTCCTCGCGCCGCAAAGAGACTGAAGTTCTCTTCTTCAAGCACTACGCCGCCGCGCTCGCCCGGCTAGTCCGCCTGTCGCGCGAGGCGGAGGTGCCGGTCGTCGGCTACGTCGATCACTCCTACGCGCCCGACCTGCGCGACCTGCTCGAAGCGCTCGGCCGGAGCCGGCCCGAGTCGAAACTCTACGACGCGCAAATCCTCCGCGCCGACGACGGCCGCGCGCCGCTCCTGCATCAATGGGGCGACCGCACCGTCTTCTTCCACTGCCAGCGCGCCAACCTCGCCGAGAGCTTCTTCGACGAGAGCGGCGCGCCGCTCGTCGGCTTCGTCTACCTGCAAACGACCTCGGACGGCAACCCCGCGCGCCTCGAAATCCCGGCGTGGGTTTACGAGGCGGGGCTGCTCGAAGAGGTGGCGGACGCCGTGCGCGCCGAGTGCGTCGTCGGCAACGGCTACCCTTACGCCATCGAGACGGCCGACGAGGCCGCCGTGATGACGGCCCGCGACCGCGCGCAGTTCCTCCGCACCATGCAGGACTTCGCCGAGCAGCACCGCTTCGACTTCCGCATCTCGCGCAAGGCGGCCAGCAAGGGCCGCCGCCGTTGAGCGGCCGGCGAAAATCTGTCATCATCGTCTCACTCCCCACAGGGCCGGGCCGCGCCGGAGAGATTCATGAGCGTCAGCACCAGCGGAGGCAGCACGCGAGGCGGCGGGAACCTGCCGGACTCGCCGGCGTGCGCGGCGTGCGGCGCGGCGGCGCGGCGCGAGGGCGCGCGCTTCTGCGAGACGTGCGGCCGCCGGCTCGACGAAGATTACTTCCCGACCGAGTCGCTGCGGGCCTCCTACAGCTTCGAGCGCGGCGCGGCCGCCCCGGCATCAAACCGCCGGGGGGAGGGGGCGGGCGCCCGGCCGGCTACGCGCTCCCGGCCCCGCGCGGAGTTTATGCCTGTCAAAAGAGAGAACGGCGCGGCGGCGACGGGGCTGGCCTTCGTCACCTACGCGCTCGTCCCGTACCTCGGCATCCTCTTCTGCCCCGGCGCGCTCGTGATGGGCGGCCTCGGCCTCTGGCGCGCGAGCCGCGCCCCGCACTTGGGCGGCCGCCGCGCCGCCGCCCTCAGCATCGGCCTCGGCCTCGCCGTCCTCTGCGTCCAACTCGTCCTCTGGTGGGTGCTCTACAAGGTTCCCGACTGGGCGCGGGGGGCCAACTTTTGATTTCGGATTTTTGATTCGCGGTCTCTGTTTTAGTCGTCACCCGTCAGCCTTTTGTCTCTCACTGGCGACTGATGACTTGTCTTTTAATCGCCAATCGAAAATCTAAAATCGCGAACCCTATGTCCCGCATCGCCAAGATCGTCAAGTCGAACTCGCACGTGGACTACGTGGCGCGGGTGATCGACCGGCTCGACGCCGAGCGGCCGCCGGCGGCCGACGACTACGGCTTCGCGCAGTTCGTCTCGGCCCCCGTGGGCGCGGACGAGGAGGTCGTCGGCGTCGTCTACACGACGATGCTCGCCAACCCCGAGTACGGCAGCTACGGGCCGCGCCTCTCTTCGCACGCCGAGCTGGCCGTCCTCAGCCCCGACTACCTCAACGAGCAGGGCGTGCTCCTCGGCATCCTCCTGCTCGGCTGGCGCGAGCGCGCCGGGGGCGCGTGGGCCGCGCGCCACGGCGTGCCGCGCCGCGTCGTCCCCGTCGGGCAGGACATCTACCGCATGGCCGACGAAGACGTTTACGGCTTCCACGCGGGCGAGGGCGGCGCGCTCCAGCTCCATTACTTCTCGCAGGTCTTGGCCCACGCCGGCCCCTTCGCCGCGCCGCTCGTCGAAGCCGTCCTCGGCCAGCTGGAGCCGGCCTGCACGCCGCAGGAGCGGCAGCGCCTCTGCGTGCTCAGAAAGTCGCTCGTCTGGCAACGCACGGTCGGCGGGGCGCGTCTGTAAAACGAAGTAGACAGTAATCGGCAGCCGGCAGGCTCCGCGCCGCGCGCGCCGGGGCTGGTAAGTTCGGGAACCGCCCGCGACGGCATTTCCGCTGTTTGCTGTCCGCTCGCAACGTCCCGCAGCAGTATCAACGGAGGCAGCTATGAAAATCGTCTACGCGCGCGCGGCGGCCCTCGCTTTCGCGCTCTCGCTCTTCACCACGGCCGCCCACGCGCAGCGCCCGCCGACCCCGGCCGACCCGAGCGCCGCGCCCCCCGCCGACCGGCAGGCGGCCGCGCGGCCCGCGACCGGGCCCGTCAAGGTCAAGTACGAGGGCGGCTTCCTCGGCGCCCGCAAGCAGGATGGCTGGCTGAGCTTCGACGACCTCAACCGCCGCGTCATCTTCAAGAGCAAGGAGCAGCGCGAGCTGTTCTCGCTCTCCTACGACGCGCTCAGCGCCGCGTGGCCCGACACCAAGTCGCGCCGCTCGACCGCTGGTCAGGTCATCGCCTCCACCGTCCCTTACGGGCTGGGCCTGCCCGGCCTTTTGATGAAGAGCAAGTCGCGCTACCTCGTCGTGCAGTACCGCGACCCCGACACGGGCCACGAGGGCGTCACCAGCTTCAAGATGCAGGACAAGGAGTTGGTCGCCTCCGTCCTCACGACCCTCGCCGAGAAGGCCCAGCTCACCCAGCGCGGCGACGCCTACGTCCGCCGGCAGGGCGCGACCACGACGAAGACGACCGCGCCCGAGTAACGCGCCCCGGGCAAGTTGCGGAGTAAGAGGCCCGGCCGCGGGCGAAGGCGTTGGGGCTCACGCGAGCCCCAACGCCTTCGCCCGCGGCCGGGCCTCTTGCTCCGCGAACCTCAGTGCTCGCGCGACGCGCCGGC
>Ga0196978_1000220_pt1 | contig 30580 bp, 30 predicted proteins | sample S3v_2013CmetaG_FD_155491 | JGI IMG/M metagenome (GOLD analysis project Ga0196978, IMG submission 155491) | Soil microbial communities from Anza Borrego desert, Southern California, United States - S3+v_20-13C | ecosystem: Environmental > Terrestrial > Soil > Desert | place: USA: California... | reverse complement strand
AGCCGCAGGTGGCAATCGCCACCAGCGGGAACGTGCGAAGACCGGCGCTGCGCGCATGCGCTTCGCGGTCCCATGCGATCGGCAACGCGAGCCCGTACGCGACGCCAAGATGTACGAAGCTCGATAAGACCGTGTGCCAGTCGAAATCCACGGTTGCATCCGCCTGTCACCTGACCGGTGGCGAAGTGCCCGCTGGTTGCAACTGTCGTTCCGCGCGGGCTCGCGCGCCCCGTCAAAGGCGGGCCTGACACCGGCCTCCCCGGCACGCTGCTCAGGCTTCGCGGTGTCGCCACGGTGCACGATGCAGAGCTTTGAAAGCAGGCGCTGAGGCGCGCGAGACCATGCTCCACCGTCCGCCCGGATGACCGAGCAACGTATGCTGCGGTCATCCGGCGCCGTGTTCGACTCGACAGTCATATTCACTGCGATCGATGCAACGATCGAAGGGCTGCTCGCGCGTCGCTGCGCGGCGCGAACCTGAGAGGCGCCAACCTGAGTGACGCGGCGCTGACGGCGCGAAGCTGAACGGTGCGCGGCTCACGCGGGCGGACCTGACGCGCGCGACACTCGACGGGTGGACTCCGCGGGCGTGGAGACGAGCGGCTGCATCGGCTGCCCGTTGCGTTCACCGCGCGCGGGACAAGGCGGCGCGCCCCCGATGTCCCAAGGCTGACGTCGTCTGCATCGGCGGCGTCGATCGGCCGGTCCTTTACCGGGAGCCCGGCGGCTCGGCGCGCGGATCAAGCTGCAGCACCGCCTGGGAGCTGCCCGCCATCGGCACGAAAGCGCTGCGCTCCTCGAGCGCGCGCGGTGCGCTGCGCAGGCGGTGCGCCGCGAACAGCGCGGTCGTGCACAGCAGCAGCGCGCTATAGACGAGGAAGCTGCCCGGGCCCAGCGCACCCATGACAATGCCCGCGATCGTCGGTCCGAGCGCCGCACCCAAGCCATACATGAGGAGCAGCCCGCCGGTGGTCTCGAGCAGTCGCGAAGGGTCGATGAGATCGTTCACGTGCGCCACCGCGAGCCCGTAGATCGTGAACACGAACCCGCCGTAGAAGAAGCCGATCGCGATGAGCGCGATCTCTGAGCGGTGCGCGACCAGCATGGCCCCGGCGGCGAGGGCGGCGGCGGCAGTGCACACCCAGAACATCACGAGCCGCCGGTCGCGCCGGTCCGACAGATGCCCGATCGGCCATTGGAGCGCCGCGCCGCCGATGATGGTCGCGCCCATGAACGCCGCAATCCCCGCGTCCGACAGGCCGACGCGCTGCGCGAACACCGCGCCCATGCCGAAGAATGCGCCGTTGAGCAGCCCCGACGCGGTCGCGCCGACGACGCCGAGCGGCGACGTCTCGTACAGATTTTTCAGTCCAACGTGCGGTGCCTGCACCGCCGCGGGCTCGCGCACGCGCGTGAGCGTCACCGGCACGACCGCGAAAGACAGCAGCACCGAAGCGAGCGCGAACGGGACGAAGCCTACCCTGTCACCGACAAGAATCAGGAACTGGCCCAGCGCCATCGCTACGAGGGTCACCGCCATGTAGGTCGCGAAGATCCGGCCGCGCTGCGCGTTGGGCGCGAGCGCGTTCAGCCAGCTTTCAACGACGAGATACACACCCACGATGCAGAAGCCGGTCACCAGCCGGAACAGCCCCCATGCCCACGGATTCACCGCGAGCGCGTGCAGTATGGGCATGGTGGAGGCGACCGAGGCCATCGTCGCGAACGCCCGGATGTAGCCCACGCGGCGGACCAGCGCGGGACAAACGTACGTGCCGAGCACGAATCCCGCGAAATAGGCGGACATGACGATGCCGGTAACCCACACCGGGAACTGCGCCATCGCCGCGCGCAGGCCCAGCACCGGGAAGAGCAGGCCGATACCGACGAGCAGCAGGCCGATACCGGCGAGGAGCGAGACGAGGCGCAGCACCATCGCCTTCAGCCTCCGCGCTCGACCGCCGATATGGCCTCGACGAAACGCCGCACCCGCTCGTCGCGCGGCGCCCCGAACATCGCTGCGGGCGGCGCGTCCTCGACGATCATCCCGCGATCGAAGAACAGCACGCGGTCGGAGCTCGCTTCGGCGAACTTCATATGGTGGGTGACGATGAGCATGGTCATCGTGCGCTGCTGCGCGAGCTCGCGCAGCAGCGCGAGGAGCCCGCCGACGAGCTCCGGATCGAGCGCGGAGGTAATCTCGTCGAAGAGCATCACCTTCGGCTGCATCGCGAGCGCCCGCGCGATTGCCACGCGCTGGCGCTGCCCGCCCGAGAGCTGCGCGGGATAGCTCCCGGCCTTGTCCTCGAGACCGACGCGCGCGAGATGCTCGCGCGCCCGCGCCTGCGCCGCGCCGCGCTCGAGCCCCAGCACGCGCACCGGCGCTTCGGTCACGTTGCCGAGCGCCGTCATGTGCGGGAACAGGTTGAAGTGCTGGAATACCATGCCGACCCGCTCGCGCGCGCGGCGCAGCCTCGCGCTCGCCGCACGTCCTTTCGCGCCGGCCGCCCAGGGCATCTCGCCGTCGATCGTGATCGTGCCGGCGTCCGGCTCGTCGAGCGCCATCACGATGCGCAGAAGCGTCGACTTGCCGGAGCCGCTGGGGCCGATGATGCTCACGGTCTCGCCGGGCGCGACGTCCAGATCGACTCCGCGCAGCACTTCGGTCTCCCCGTAGCGCTTGCGCACGCCGCGCAGGCTCACGATCGGGCTCATGCGTGCAGCGCCCTCGCGAGCCGCGCTTCCAGCACCCGTATCCCCTTGGCCGTGACGAGGCTCAGCACGAGAAAGATCGCGCCGACCAGCGTCATCGGCTCGACGTAGCGGAACGTCTCGGAACCCGCGATCTTCGCCGCCTGCAGAAGCTCCACCACCGCGATGGCGGACAGAAGCGGCGTCTCCTTGAACATCGCCACCACGTAATTGCCGAGCGCCGGAACCATGCGGGCGATCGCCTGCGGCAGCACGATGCGCAGCCACGTGTGTGCGCGCGGCAGGTTGAGCGCCGCAGCCGCTTCCCACTGGCCGCGCGGCACGCTTTCGATTCCCGCCCGATAGACCTCCGCGCAGTACGCGGCATAGTGCAGCCCCAGCCCGAGCGCGCCGGTCGCAAACGGCGACAGCGAAACGCCCGCCGCGGGCAGCGCGAAAAACAGGAAGTAAAGCTGCACCAGCAGGGGTGTCCTGCGCACGAGCTCGACGAACGCAGCCGCCGGCCGCGAGACCAAGGCGTTCTGCGCACGCCGCGCGAGCGCGAGTAACAGCCCGAGGGTGAGCGCAATCGCGGTGCCGGCAAGCGTTGCCTGCACGGTCACCCACAGCGCGGGAGCCAGCACGGGCGCGAGGCTCGCCGCGTAGCTCCAGTCGAAGCTCATGCCGTCACCGCCGCGTGCCGCTCGAGACGCCGGAACGCACGCGCGATCACGCTCGCCGCCGCGAAGTACAGCGCGAGCACGACCGCAAAGATGATGCCGGTCTGCAAGGTGGACGCGCGCAGGAGCTGCGCGGTGAACGTGAGCTCGTGGACCGCGATCATCGATACCAGCGCCGTATTCTTCAGGAGCTCGATCGCGAGATTGCCCGCAGGCGCAATCATCCCCGGCAGCGCCTGGGGAAGCACGACGCGCACGAGCGTCTGGGCGGACGACAGGTTGAGCGCCGCCGCCGCATCGCGCTGTCCGGCCGGCACCGCGTTGATCGCGCCGCGCACGACCTCGGCGCCGTACGCGCCGGCGTTCAGGCCCAGCACCACGACGCCCGCGGTGAACGCGCCGAGCTCGATGCCGGCGAACGGCAGCACGAAATACACCCAGAAAAGCTGTACCAGCGCCGAGGTGCCGCGAAAGACCTCGACGTAGGCCGCCGCGGCCCAGCGCACCGCATGCGGCTTCGCGCTGCGCGCAAGCCCCGCCGCGAGCGCGGCTGCCAGTGCGACCGCGGCCGCACAGGCGGTCAGGGCGAGCGTGAGACCGAGACCGCGTGCGAGCTCGATCGCGAGGCCGCTCATTGCGGGCGCGATTCGCCGCCTCCGCCGCGGCACAGCTCTTGAGCGGTTGCGTTCCCCGGTAGCTCGCGCTCGGTGAAACCGAACGGGCGCACCAGCTCGGCATGACGCGGCGTGCCGATCAGCTTCGAAAGACCGGCGTTGAAAGCCTCGACGAGGCTCTTGTCGCCTTTCCTGAACCCGAAGGCGCCGTAGCCGCGCGCGACGGCGCTGTTCGCGACCGGCTCGTGAAACGGCTCGGCGCGCTCGACCGCCTGAGTATCCGCCCGCCGCAGCAGATCGTTTACCGTGAGCGCCGTCGCCGCATAGGCGTCCACGCGGCCGGCTATCACCGCTTCGAGCGCGCTCGGCGGATCGGGGAAGACGAGCACGCGCTCCCGCGGGATGCCCTTGTCGAGCGCGTACTGGAGCTGCACCGCGCCCGCGACGACGCCGATCGTGGCGGACGCGCTGCGCGCCGCGTCGGCGTAGCTGTTGAGGCCGCGCGGATTGCCGGCGCGCACGATGAAGCTTTCGCCCACCGAATACGTGGGATTGGAGAAGGCGATCTCGCGGCAGCGCGCCGGCAGCACGTACATGCCGGCGGCAATCACGTCGAAGCGCCCCGCTTTGAGCCCCGGGATGAGCGAGCCGAACTCGGTGAGCACCCCCTCGATCTCGCGGATCCCCAGGTCCTCGAGCACGGCGCGCGCGATCGCCGGCGCCTCACCGGTGAGCTCGCCCGTGACCGGATCGAGCCACGCGAACGGCGCTTCGTTGGCGTAGCCCACCCGGATCTTGCCCGCCGCGCGTGCACGCTCGAGCGTCTGCCCGTCGGTCGTGCGCGCGCTTTCCGAACAGGCGCCGGCCAGCGCCGCGAGCACCAGCGCGAGCGCCGCCAGTGCCAGGCGCCGCAACACTACCGCCAGGACGCGTATTCGGTCTGGACCGGCTCGAGCGCCGCAGTGTGCTCGCGCGCCGAGACGAACTCGGGCCGCGGCTTCAGGCCGTGCCGCGGCGGGCCGAGCCGGTTCTCGACGCTGTTGTAGACCATGAACAGGTTCGCGCGCGGATAGGGCGAGATGTTGCTGTTCGAGCCGTGCATCGTGTTGCAGTCGAAGAGGATCACCGAGCCTGCCGCGCCTTTCATCGAGCGGATGCCGCCGCGCTCGATGAGCAGATTGAGGCTCATCGGATCGGGCACGCCGTACTCCTGCTTCCTGAGCGAGGCCTTGTAGTGATCGTCCGGCGTCTCGCCCACGCACGAGATGTAGTGCAGGTGCGATCCCGGCACGAGCAGCAGCGGGCCGTTGAGCTCGTTGTTCTCCGTGAGGAGAACGGTGCACGAGAGCGCGCGCATGCGCGGCATGCCGTCCTCCACGTGCCAGGTCTCGAAATCGGAATGCCAGTAGAAGTCCTTGCCGACGAAGCCGGGCTTCAGATTGAGCCGCGACTGGTGCACGTAGACCTCGCTCCCGAGGATCTGCTGCGCGATCGCGACGAGGCGTGCGTCGCGCGCGACCCGCCCGAACAGCGGGTCGAGCCGATGCGCCGCGAAGATCGAGCGCACTTCGTCGCTGCCCGGCTCGGTGATCGCTTCTTCCCGCCCGGCGATCGCCGGGTCCGCGGCGAGCCGCCGAGCTTCGCGCAGGAACCCGGCGACCTCGCCGGGCGCGAAAAACTCGTTCAGGAAAATGAAGCCGTTCTTCTGATAGCTTCTGAGCTGATGCTCGGTCAGCGCGCCGTCAGCAGGTTCGCCGTATACGACCGGATCCTGCCGGCGCACGATCGCCGACTCGTTGTCGCTGCGCGACCGGTACGCGTCTGAAATCGGTAACACCATGTTTGGAATCTCCTTTCCTGCCACGCTCGGGCCGTCAGCCTGTGGCGGCGTCTTCTTCGACCAGCGGATAGACGCCCTCTGCGTCGTGCACCTCGCGGCCGGTCAGCGGCGGGTTGAAAACACAGACAAGGCGCATGCGCGTCGTCGCCCGCAGGTGGTGGCGCTCGTGCCCGTCCAGCGCGTAGAGCGTGCCGGGAACGATGCGATACACGCGTGCGTCGGCGAGGGTCTCGACCTCGCCCTCGCCCTCGATGCACAGCACGGCCTCGAGATGATTCTTGTACCAGATGTGCGTCTGCGTCCCGGGATGGATGATGGTCTCGTGCATGGAGAAGCCCATGCCGTCGCGCTTGAGCAGGAGCCTGCGGCTCGTCCAGTTCGGGGTGCGTACTTCGTGCTCGCTGCCGGTAATCTCGTCGAGCGTACGCACGATCATCGCGCACCTCCGAAGTTCACGAAGGCGATGTTGTTCGACTCCGCGCGCGGCGCATCGAGGGCCGCGGCGATGCTGTCCTCCAGGATGTCGAGCCCCGCGCGCAGCCGGGCTTCGTCGATCGTGAGCGGCGGCAGCAGCTTCAGCACCTGGTCTTCGCTGCCCGACGTCTCGATGACGAGCCCCCGCTCGAACGCTTTCGTCGCGATAGACGCGGCGAGCTCGGGTGTGCCGTCCGCCGCGAGGCCCTGCATCATGCCGCGGCCGCGCACGGCGAACGTGCCGTTGCCGTAGGACTCGGCGATGTGAGCGAGCCGCGCGCTCATGATGCCGGCCTTGCACTGTATCGCCACCTGAAACCTGCTCGTGCTCCAGTAGTGATCGAGCGCGGCCGCAGCCGTGACGAACGCGAGATTGTTGCCGCGGAACGTGCCGTTGTGGGCGCCCGGGCTCCATACGTCGAGGTCGGGCCTCATCAGCGTGAGCGACATGGGCAGGCCGTAACCGCTGATCGACTTCGAGACCGTCACGATGTCGGGACTGACGCCGAGCGGCTCGAAGCTGAAGAAGGTGCCGGTGCGGCCGCATCCGGCCTGGATGTCGTCCACGATGAGCAGCATGTCGTGCCGGCGGCACAGGGCCTGGAGACGCTGCAGCCACGCCGCGCTCGCGACGTTCACGCCGCCTTCGCCCTGCACCGTCTCGACGATTGCCGCCGCCGGGCTATCCAGGCCGCTGCTCGCGTCGCCGAGCATGCGCTCGAGGTAATCGAGCGTGTCGATGCCGGGCCCGAAGTAACCGTCGTAGGGCATGAACGTCGTGTTGCCCAGCGCGAAGCCGGCGGCGCCGCGGAATTTGGAGTTGCCGGTCGCGGCGAGCGAGCCGCCGGTCACGCCATGAAACCCGTTGGTGAACGAGACCACGTTCGAGCGGCCCTTCACCTGCCGCGCCAGCTTGAGCGCCGCCTCCACGGCGTTGGTGCCGGTCGGCCCCGGAAACTGCACCTTGTACGCGAGGCCGCGCGGCTTCAGGATCACGCGCTCGAATGTTTCGAGAAAGTCCTTCTTCGCGACGGTCGCCATGTCGAGGCCGTGCACCAGCCCGTCATCCTCGACGTAGTCGAGCAGACGCTGCTTGAGGACCGGGTTGTTGTGCCCGTAGTTGAGCGTTCCAGCGCCCGCGAAAAAGTCGATGTACTGCCGGCCGGCCTGATCGATCAGGACCGACCCGCGCGCTCTCGCGAACAGCGTGGGAAATGCACGGATATAGCCGCGAACCTCGGATTCCAGCCGGTTGAAGATTTTCAGGCTCATGTTGCGCGTTCTCCTTGTGGTTGTTCGCCCTGGAACGGGCCGATGCGAATCAACATCTCGCACTCGTGATGCTCCCCGCCGAAATCCTCCTCGCCGAAGAGCAGACCCTCCGTGTGCTGCGCGCGCTGCGCGCGCGCGAGCGCCTGGAAAAGCCGGCGAGACGCGGTGTTCGACGGCGACACGGTCGTCTCCAGATATCTGCAGCGCGCGAGCGCCGGCCGCGCCAGCAGCTCTCGCAGCATCGCGCTCGCGAGCCCCGTGCCCCGCATCGATTCGGCCACCGCGACCTGCCACACGAAGGCCGTGTGCGCGCGCGCCGGCGGCACGTAAGCCGAAACGAACCCGACGACGCGCGACCCGGCACGCGCGACCACGCACGTCTCGCCGAAATGCTCGGCGAGGAGGAGGTATGCGTACAGCGAGTTCAGGTCGAGCGGCTTGCACGCGGCGATGAGCCCGTGGATCGCCGCGCCGTCCGAGCGCTGCGGTCTGCCGAGCGCGACCTGCGTCGGACGCGCTTTTTCGAGAAATGCAGTTGCCCCTGTCACTTTTCTGACATTCAAAAAAATCTCCCGGCCGTGCCGAGGTTCGGATTGATTCGCCCCGCGCGTGGGACGGCGTTTACATCTCGCGGGCGCCGAGGCTATCGACCCGCGGTAGCTGCAAGAGGGACGAGCCCTCGCCTGCGCGCTTAAGACGGTGAGCGCCAGGAACGCGCGCCGGCTTCTTCGTGTGTCGCGACTACAGGCTGCTCTGGCTGTACACGAGACCGCGCGGTGCGGACATTGGTCCGCGCTTTGCGGCGTGCATGGTCACGGTGTGGCCGCATTGGCCATGCGAAGTTCCTGAAAAAGCTGCGGACATGAAGGTATCTTTCTTCGAATCAGTGAAACCCGTACGCGATACGGCGCCGCGCACGCCGTGCTCGCGCTCCCATGTTGTAGAGACAGGACTCGCGCGCGTTTTCTGACACGGCATCTCGTGCGCTGCCCACGCGCTAATCCTTCGCGATCCTGAACGCCTCCGAAAATGCGCGGATACGCTCCTGCGGCTGCGCATAGATCGCGCGCAGCAGGGTAACTGGCCGCTCGTCGTACATCCGCACCAGCTCGCGCATGCATTCGCGCGTGTCACGCCGCGTCGGGTCGTAACGAAAACGATCGTTACTCTCGGCAACTACGCCGCATGCCACACACTGGGCCAGATGTTTACGCAGGGCGCTCTCCGGGAGACCGATATTGCGGATCCGCGTCGCAAGCTCGGCCGGCGCGTACGCCTCGTGCGGATGCTGCACGAGCACGAGCAGGAGCTCCAAAGCATAGACGTCAGGGATGCACGCGCCGATCAGCTTGCGCAGCTTGTCCGGCACTCCGGAGTCGTCTTTCGTGTGCGGCACGATACTCTGCGTCATGGAAGAGCCAGCGGGTGGCAAGAGTCATGCGCGCACACTCCGCGGCAAGCGGTTCATCTCACCGCCCGCAGGGCGCCGCTCGTACTGGTCGAGCACGTCCTTGATGACGTCAACCGCGCGCCAGCCCATGATGTCGTAGCCCTGACCGCCTTCCCTGAGGTGCACTTCGGCCTGGTAGTACTTGAGCGCCCGTGCGCGGCTGGCGCTCGTGTCGCGAAGCACGAACGACGGCGGATCGTACGGGCGGGGATGAACGGAATAGAAAAAGTCGGGCTCGGCGCCGTGGCGCACTTCGATCCAGGCCCGCCCATGCTCGTCCCGCGCGATGCCGGCATCGCGCCCCTGCGCCTGCAACTCGCGTGCGACCTCGCCGAGCGCGGGCAGAACGACCTGCCGCACGAAATCCTGCACTTCCGCGCGGCTCGGCTGGCGCATCATCGCGCGCAGCCGGGCCTGCCATTGCCCTGCCGACTGCGGTGCGAGCGGCGCCACGCGCGCAACGCGCAGGCTCTGCCGCTTCACCGCTTCGATCCGAAGCGCGCGTATCAGGCCCCAGCACATGAGCACCATCACGACGGCGAACGGGAGCGCGCTCGCGATCGTCGCGGTCTGCAGCGCCTCGAGACCGCCGGCCAGCAGCAGCGCCGCCGCGACGACGCCTTCGACGACGGCCCAGAACACGCGCTGCCATACCGGGGAGTCGTCGCGCCCGCCCGAGGTGAGCATGTCCACCACGAGAGAGCCGGAGTCCGAAGAGGTCACGAAGAACGTCACTACGAGCACCGTCGCGAGCACGGAGGTGATGGCGCTGAGCGGCAGCTCCTCCAGGAAACGGAAGAGCGCCACGGCGGTGTCGGCGGCGACCGCGTCGGCGAGCCCCTCGAGGCCCTGCATCAGGATCATGTGCAGCGCCGTGTCGCCGAAGAAGGTCATCCAGACGAGCGTAAAGCCCGTGGGCACGAAGAGCACGCCGACCACGAACTCGCGGATCGTGCGGCCGCGCGAGATGCGCGCGATGAACATGCCGACGAACGGCGACCATGCGATCCACCATCCCCAGTAGAAGAGCGTCCAGCCGCCGATCCAGGTCGTGGGCTCGTAGGCTAGAGGTTGAACGTCATGCTGAAGAGGCTCGACAGGTAATTGCCGGTGTTCTGCACCAGCGTCTGGAGAAGGAATACCGTCGGGCCGACCGCCAGCACGAACGCGAGCAGCACGACCGCGAGCGCGACATTGAATTCGGAGAGCCGTCGTATGCCCGCGTCGAGCCCGAGCGCGACCGACAGCGTCGCGATCGCGGTGATCACCGCGATCAGTGCGACCTGCACCGCCACGCTCGCCGGTATGTCGAGGAGATGGCCCAGTCCCGCGTTGACCTGGATCACGCCCAGACCCAGCGAAGTCGCGACCCCGAAGATCGTGCCGAGTACCGCGAAGATGTCCACGGCGTGTCCGATCGGCCCATGGATGCGCTCGCCGATGAGCGGATAGAGCGCAGAGCGGATCGTGAGCGGGAGCTCGTGCCGGAACGAGAAGTACGCGAGCGCGAGCGCGACCACGGCATAGATCGCCCAAGCGTGCACGCCCCAGTGGAAGAACGTGATGCGCATCGCATCTCGCGCCGCGGCCACGGTTCCCCCCTCACCCACCGGTGGCGTCGCGTAGTGCATGACCGGCTCCGCGACGCCGAAGAACATGAGCCCGATCCCCATTCCGGCGGAGAAGAGCATGGCGAACCAGGAACGGTAGCTGTAATCGGGCTCGCTGTGATCAGGCCCCAGCTTGATACGGCCGTAGTCGGATACGGCGAGCACGATCACGAAGGTGAGAAAGCCCGCGACCGCCAGCACGTAGAACCAGCCGGCCGAGCGCGTAATCCACCCGCTGGTCGCCTCGAACAGCGTCGCGGCCGTATCCGGCGCGGCGACGGCGAACGCAACCGTCGCCAGCGTGAGCACGCCCGACAGAATGAACACGGGCGGGTTGATCTCGATTCGAGGCCGCGATTTCGTTTCTTCGCTCATGGACGACCTGCGTTAGCAGGCTCACGAGACGTCGTCACTGCTTCCTCTGAGTCTCCGCCGCGGCTCGCTCGTCGCCCCGCACCTGCACTTCGGCGTGGATCGGCTCCTTGATCGCCGACGAGTCGCCTTTGCCGGCGCGCAGCGGCGGCGGCGCCGGCACCGCAGCGCCGGGCTCGGGCGCCGATTCGAGCTCGGCGCGCAGGCGCGGCAAAGCGTCCGGATATTCGCGCTGAAGCAGATCGATGAGCGCCTCGCGCACGCGGCAGCGCAGGTCCCACGCCTTGCTCGCGTCCGCAGCGCTGACGAGCGCGCGCAGCTGAATGGCCTTCTCGTTGGCCTCCACAACCTGGAGCAGCGCGACGCGGCCATCCCATTCCGGTGCGTTCCGGCACACGTTGTCCAGCGCCTCGCGCACCGCTGCAAGCGGCACGCGATAGTCCGCCCACAGCGTGACGGTGCCGAGCAGCTGCGATCCGCGGCGGGTCCAGTTCTGGAAGGGGTTCTGAATGATCCATTGCAGGGGCACCACCAGACGCCGCTCGTCCCAGATCTTGACGACGACATACGTCGAAGTGATCTCCTCGATGCGTCCCCATTCGTTTTCGATGATCACCACGTCGTCGATCCGGATCGGCTGGGTGAGCGCGATCTGCAGGCCCGCGATGAGACTGCCAAATACGGGCCGGGCTGCGATCCCCGCCACGAGACCCGCGACCCCGGCCGAGGCGAGCAGGCTCGCCCCGATCTGCCGCATCCCGGGAAAGGTCATGAAGGCGCCGGCGGCACCGACGAGCAGCACGAAAAACATCGCAGTGCGCGTGAGCACCCGTGTCTGCGTCTGGATGCGCCGCGCGTGCAGGTTGTCGGTCACGTCCGCGGGATTGAGCCTGATGATGGCATCGCCGACGCCGGCGATGGCGCGCACAGCGAGCCACGTCCATGCGGCCATCAGGGCGATCGTGAGCAGATGCGCAACACGCGCGCGGTACAGGAGATCGGGCGGCGCCGCTTCCAGCACGATCTGCAAGGCGATGAGCGGCATCACGAGGCGCGAAGGCGCGGCGATGAACTGCACCACCGTATGCATCACCGTGCTGAATCTCGTCACCCGCCGCAGCACGACGAACAGAATCGAATTGAGCGCGAGCGCCGCGATGATCGCGAGCGTGCCGCCGAGGAGCGTCACCAGCCACGGGTAGGCGAAGATATCGAAGAGCTTCAGATCCATGTCCATCACACGTTCGGCGAAATCACGCGCTTAGCAAGAACCGTGCGCTGACACGGCCGACTGTCGCACCCTCGTAAGAATTCCGGCGATAGCCCGGTCTGTAAGCCATAGCTTTCAGTCGGGACCATGCATGCGCCTTTCGCTCCGATTCCTGCTTCCGCTCGCGATCGCGCTCGGTGCGATCGCCTACAGCGTCGTGCCGCTCGTCGATCAGCTCACGCTCAAGTGGTTCGTGCGCGATCTGGAGATGCGCACGACGCTGGTCGCATCCGCCGCGCAGGAGCCGCTCGTCGAGCTGCTGACGGACAACACGCGCGACAAGGTGCGGCTGCAGCGGGTGCAGACGTTTTTCAACCGCATGCTCCAGGACGAGCGCCTGTACGCAATCGGGTTCTGCAACGCGGCCGGCGCGCTCGTTTATCACACGGCGGCCTACGCGCCGGAGATCGGCTGCGGCGCGAGCCGCGCCGAGAGTGAGGATGCCGGACACGTGGTCGAGCATCCGACGGGGCCGCTGTACGTTGCCACGAGCCCCGTAACCGTCGACGGCACGCGCCTCGGCGAGATGGTGATCGTGCACGACATGAGCTTCATCGAGCGGCGCAGCGAGGACACGAAGCAATACATCGTGTGGCTGTTCGCCGCGATCGGCGCGGTCATCGCGCTCATCACCGTGATCATCGCCGAGCTCTCGTGGCGCGGCTGGGTCGCCGGGATCAAGGCGCTCATCCGGGGGCAAGCGCGCGCGCTCTCGCTCAAGCCGCGCTCGCCGGAGTTGACGCCGATCGCGCGCGATCTCGAAGCGATGGTGCAGGAGCTCGAGCGCGAGCGGCGCATGCGCGACGAGGCGCAGATCTCCTGGGCGCCCAAGTCGCTGCGAAACATCCTGCATCAGGACCTGAAGGGCAACGAGATCCTGATCGTCTCCAACCGCGAGCCGTACATGCACGTGCGGCGCGGCGGCCGCATCGACGTGCTGCGGCCGGCGAGCGGTCTCGTCACCGCGCTCGAGCCGGTCATGCGCGCCTGCTCCGGCACGTGGATCGCGCACGGCTCCGGCAACGCCGACCGCGAAACCGTGGACGAGAACGACCACGTGATGGTGCCGCCGGAGAAGCCCGCGTACCGCATCCGCCGCGTATGGCTCACGCGCGAGGAAGAAGCCGGCTATTACTACGGCTTCTCCAACGAGGGGCTGTGGCCGCTGTGTCACGTCGCCCACGCGCGACCTGTGTTCCGCACGTCGGACTGGGAGCACTACCGCACGGTGAACCGCCGCTTCGCCGAGGCGATCGAGCGCGAATCGCGCACCGAGGACCCGATCATCCTCGTACAGGACTACCACTTCGCGCTGCTGCCGCGCCTGATCCGCGAGCGCCTGCCGCGCGCAACGATCATCACCTTCTGGCACATCCCGTGGCCGAATCCCGAGGCTTTCGGCATCTGCCCCTGGCGCGACGAGATCCTCGACGGCCTGCTGGGCTCGTCGATCCTCGGCTTCCACACGCAATACCACTGCAACAATTTCATGGATACCGTGGATCGCTTTATCGAGGCGCGGGTGAACCGCGAGACCTTCACGATCTCGTACGGCGGCGAGCCCACCGAAGTGCACCGGTATCCAATCTCGATCGAATGGCCGCCTTCCGCGCTCGCGTTCCAGAAATCGGTCGAGGAATGCCGCGAGCGCATTCGCAGCGAGCACGCGCTTTCCGCCGACGTGCGCATCGGCATCGGCGTCGATCGCCTGGATTACACGAAAGGGATCCTGGAGCGGCTCGCGGCGGTCGAGCGGCTGCTCGAGCTGCATCCGAACTGGATCGGACGCTTCGCCTTCATCCAGATCGCGGCGCCGTCACGCTCGTCGATCGAGGAGTACCAGGCGCTGGACGCGCGCGTGCGCGCCGCGGCGCTGCGCATCAACAACCGCTTCGCCACGCCGCACTGCAAGCCGGTGATACTCAAGATCGAGCATCACGATCCGGTGGAGGTGTATGCGCACTATCGCGCGGCGGACGTGTGTTTCGTCTCGAGCCTTCACGACGGGATGAACCTCGTCGCGAAGGAGTACGTCGCCTCGCGCGACGACGAACGCGGCGTGCTCATCCTGTCGGAGTTCACCGGCGCGGCCGGCGAGCTGCCGGAGGCGATCATCGTGAATCCGTACGACACCGAGCAATGCGCGACCGCGCTGCGCATGGCGCTGGAGATGCCGCCCGACGAGCAGCGCGAGCGCATCCGCAGCATGCGAACGCTGATCCAGGAGTTCAACGTCTATCGCTGGGCCGGCCGCATGCTGCTCGACGCGGCGCGCATGCGGCACCGGCGCCGCATCTCGAAGCGCGGCCGCGCACCGGCGAAGATCGTCGATCTGCGGCGCGCCTGACCGATCATCGCGCACGCCCCTGAGCTGCCGCTCGCGAGAAGTCGCGCGCTGGCGGCACGGGTATTGCGGGATCAGCCGATCTGTTCCTGTCGTTCCAAGGAGGTCCCCATGGCGGTTTCTCCGCTCCCCTACGACGATCGTGATTACGGGCTCGCCGCTCTGCAAGACCAGTGGGCATGGCTGCTGGCAATCGGCGTCGCATTCCTGCTGCTCGGGACGATCGGGATCCTGAGCGCGGTCCTCTTCACGATAGCGAGTGTGGTGCTGTTCGGCGCGCTGCTGCTCGCCGGCGCCGCGCTTCAGTTCGTGGAGACGTACCGCGCCGGACGCTGGCGCGGCCGCTGGCCCCACCTGCTGGTCGCACTCGTGTATGGCGTCGCGGGCGCGATCATGCTCCTCGATCCGGTGGACGCCTCCGTCGGTCTGACGCTCGTGCTCGCTATCCTGCTGCTCGTCGTGGGCGTGATGCGGATCGTGCTGTCGCTTCAGATCCGCCCGACTTACGGCTGGGGCTGGATGCTCGCCGCCGGAATCGTCATGGCGCTCCTCGGCACGCTCGTCCTCGCCGCCTGGCCGGAGGCAGCGCTGTGGGTGATCGGTCTTTTCGTGGCGATCGAGCTGGTGGTGAACGGCTGGCTGCTGGTGTTGCTCGGGCTTGCCGCCCGTCGCGCGACCCTCACAGGGGCACAGGCCGGCGGCCGCTCCGCGCAAGGTTAATACCGCTCGAGATCACGCCGACGTGGCTGAACGCCTGCGGGTAGTTGCCGCGGAACGCGCCGGTCGAGGCATCGATCTGCTCGGGCAGCAGCCCCAGCGGTCCGGCCCGCGCGCACAGCTTGTCGTATAGATCGAACGCCTCCTGCAGCCGGCCCTGCATCGCCAGATTGTCGACCAGCCAGAAGCTGCAGAGCAGAAACGCGCCCTCGTCGCCGGCCATGCCGTCGGGTGATTCATCGGGCAGGTAACGGTACAGCAATCCCGCGCCTGCACCGAGCCGGCGCTGCACCGCGGCCGTCGTCGCGACCATCTTCGGATGATCGGCTGCGATCACGCGACGCAGCGGCAGCGACAGCAGGCTCGCGTCGATACCACCGGGGCCGAGATGCTCGACCAGCGACTCCTGACGCGCGTCCCACGCGCGCTCGAGGATCGCTTCGCGAATGCGCTCGGACTCGGCGCGCCAGCGCTGCGCGTCGCCCGGAAGCGCAAACCGCTCGGCGAGCCGCGCGCCGCGATCGATCGCGACGTGGCACAGCGCGGCCGAATACGTGAAGGGCCGGTTGGGTGTGCGCACCTCCCAAATGCCGCGGTCCGGCCGGTTCCAGTCCTGAAGCGCGAGCTCGACGAAATCCCGCAAGCGCTCCCAGAGCTGTGGCGCGGGCGCCGGGCCGCGGCTTTGCGACTGGTAGGCGCAGTCGAGAATCTCGCCGTAGGCATCGTGCTGGCGCTGGTCCGCGGCCGCGTTGCCCCATCGCACCGGCACCGAGCCGCGGTACCCCGCGAGCTCGGAATCCACGCGCTCCGCCGGCGGCTGCCGCCCGTCGAGATCGTAGAGCACGCTCGGATAACCGCCGAGCTCGACGATGCCGAGCACCCATGCGAGAAACGACGCGCGCTCGGAGGCGAGCCCGATGCGCCGCAGCGCGTAGATCGAAAACGCCGCGTCGCGCACCCAGGTGTAGCGATAGTCCCAGTTGCGCTCGCCGCCGATCTTCTCCGGTAGCGAGGAAGTCGGCGCGGCGATGATCGCGCCGTTCGGGCTGTAATCGAGAAGCTTGAGCGTCAGCGCCGAGCGGTGCACCAGCGCTCTCTGCGGCCCGTCGTAATCGAGCTTGCTCGCCCAGCGCCGCCACGCTTGCACAGTGTTGTCCAGCGCTTCCTGCGGGTCGCCCGCGCGCGCGCGGCGCGCGCTTTCGCCCCATCGCAGACAGAACCACACCCGATCTCCGGCTGCGAGCTCCAGACGATCCTGTAAGCCGCTGATCGGCGCGGAACAGGTGAGCTGCAGATCGCATTCGGGAAAGCGCTCGCAGTGGATCTGAAGTCCGCCGCTCACGGCTTTCGCCTGGGCACCGCCGCGCGGCGTGATCTCGACTTCCAAGTGCACGCGACCATCGAGCACTTCCACCCGTCGCAGCAATTCCCCGCGCGCGTGCGAAACGTCCTCGGAGAGATCCGCACCCGCGCGCAGCGTGCAGGCGTCGGTGATGCAAACGAGGCCGGAGCGGCTGCGTATCTGCGTCTGTAACACGGCGGTGTCCGGGAGATAACGCTGGCGCGCTTCCAGCGCATCGGCCGGGGTCAGCCTGAATACGCCCCCCGTCACCGCGTCGAGCAGTCCGCAGAACAGCGCCGGAGAATCGAATCTCGGCACGCACAGCCAATTGACTGCGCCGTCGCGCGAAACGAGCGCCGCCGTCGTGCAATCCCCGATGAGACCGTGATCCTCGATCGGCAGGAAGCCGTCGACAGGGTGCAGCGGCTGAAAACCGCCTGCAGAGTCGTTGCGCATCGCGGGGAGGCAGCAAACCGTGTTCCGTTTCGTGGGCCTGCGCGGAAATGACTACGGGCCGCGTGATGGGGTCGCGGCGGCACCGGTGTTGCTGCGAGCGCTCATGGCCAGCAATACGCAGCCCGAAGCCGTGACGATGGTCCGCAAACCGATCGTGCTGATCACCGGCGCCGCGGGCGATATTGGATCGGCGCTGTCGCGTGCGCTCGAACGCGACTACACGGTCGTCGGGCTCGATCGTCGAGGGAAGAAAGCGGCGATCCCGCTGATCGGCGTAGACCTCACCTCGGCGGAGTCGATTGACAAAGCGCTGGGCGAGTTCGAGACGCAGTACGGACGGCACATCGCGAGCGTCATCCACCTCGCCGCGTACTTCGACTTCACCGGTGAGGACAATCCGCTGTACGACGAGGTCAACGTCGGCGGCACCCGCAACCTGCTCGGGGCGCTGCAGCGTTTCGAGGTCGAGCAGCTCGTGTTTTCGGGAACGATGCTGGTGCACGAGCCGTGCGCGCCCGGAGAGCGCATCGACGAGAGCCGGCGCATCGCGCCGAAGTGGCCGTATCCGCGCTCGAAAGCGGCGGCGGAAGAGGCGATCCGGCTGCACCACGGCCACATGCCGTACGTGCTGCTGCATCTCGCGGGCGTGTACGACGAGCGGCGCTGCGTGCCGACGCTCGCGCAGCAGATCGCGCGCATCTACGAGCGCGACGTGAAGAGCTATCTCTACTCCGGCAATCCCGACGCCGGTCAGTCGTTCCTTCACAAGGAGGACATGATCGACGCGTTCCGGCGCGCGGTGGACCGCCGCGCGGAGCTGCCACCGGACGCCGTAATCCTCCTCGGCGAGCCCGAGACGATCGGCTACGACGCACTGCAGGACGAGCTGGGGCTGCTCATTCACGGCGAGGCCGAGTGGACGACGCTGCGCGTGCCGAAGACCGCGGCGCGCGTGGGCGCGGCCGTGGAAGCGAAGCTCGAGCCGGTCATCCCCGACGCGCTCGACCGCGGGGAGAAGCCGTTCATCCGGCCGTTCATGATCGCGATGGCCGACGATCACTACGCGCTCGACATCACGAACGCGCGCCGGCTGCTCGGATGGGAACCGCGATACCGCATCGCCGACGTGCTGCCGAAGCTCGTGCAAACGCTCAAAGCCGATCCGCACGCGTGGTTCCGCGCGAACGGCATCACGCCGCCGGCCTGGATCGCGGTCGCGGAGAAGCGCGGCGAAGACGTCGAGGACATCCGCACGCGGCACGAAGCCGTGTTCCGCGCCGCTCACAGCGCTCACCTCTGGGCGCCCTTTTTCAACATCGCGCTCGGCATCTGGCTGCTGGTGAGCCCGCCCCTCATCGGGCTGACCTCGCGCGCGCTGGTCGTAAGCGACATCGTGTCCGGCGCGGCGCTCATCGTATTCGCCGCCCTTTCGCTGTCGTGGCGCCTCGCGTGGGCGCGCTGGGTCTGCGCCGCCATCGGCGCGTGGGTTATGTCCGCGCCGATACTCTTCTGGGCACCCACCGCCGCGGGTTATCTCAACGATACGCTGGTCGGCGTGCTGGTGATCGGCTTCGCGGTGCTCGTTCCGCCCGAACCGGGTGTCTCCCCGCTCGCGGCGACTACGGGACCGACGACGCCGCCCGGCTGGAGCTTCAATCCGTCGGCGTGGACGCAGCGGCTGCCGATCATCGCGCTCGCGCTCGTTGGCCTTCACGTCTCGCGCTATCTGGCGGCATATCAGCTCGGGCACGTCGACGGCGTATGGGAGCCGTTTTTCCAGGGCGGGCCCGATCCGAAGAACGGCACGGAGGAGATCATCACCTCCAGCGTGTCGCAGGCGTGGCCGGTGCCGGACGCAGGCCTGGGCGCGCTCACCTATCTCATGGAGATCGCGACCGGCGTCATCGGATCGCGCAGGCGCTGGCGCACGATGCCGTGGCTCGTGCTCCTCTTCGGTCTGATGATCGCCCCGCTCGGCATCGTCTCGATTTTCTTCATCGTGATCCAGCCGATCTGGATCGGCACGTGGTGCACGCTGTGCCTCATTGCAGCGGCGGCGATGCTCGTGCAGATCCCGTATTCACTCGACGAGCTCGTCGCCGGTTGCCAGTTCCTGCTGCGCCGCAAGCGCGCAGGCCGTCCGCTGCTGCGCGTGTTCCTGTTCGGCGATACCGACGATGGAAAAGCGGAGCCCGATACGCCGGAGTTCGAGCGCTCGCCGCGCGAGATCGTGCGCGACGTCGTGAGCGGCGGCGTCAACCTGCCGTGGACGCTCGCGATCTCGATGCTGCTCGGCGCGTGGCTCATGTTCACGCGCCTTACCCTCGACGCGAGCGGCGCGATGGCGAATGCCGACCATCTGATCGGATCGCTGGTGCTGACCGCCTCGGTGGTCGCGTGCGCGGAAGTCGCGCGCAGCGTGCGCTTCGTGAATATCCTCTTCGGGCTCGCGCTGCTCGTGACGCCGTTCGCATACGACGCCGGCGCCATGCACATGGCTGCTTCGGTCGTGTGCGGGCTTGCGCTGATCGCGCTCGCCCTGCCGCGCGGCGTGGTGAAGGGCCGATACGCCGGCTGGGACCGCTACATCGTCTGACGAAAAACGGGGACAGACCCGTTTCCCGCCGAAAAATGGCGTCAGTTCCCAAGCGCCAGCAGAGCGCCGGCAGCAACGAGCGCGCAGCCGGCCGCCGCAACCCAGATCCAGCGCCGCGTCGTGAGCCAGAACTGTGCGCTGTAGGTAAGCGCGCGGTCATCGAAACGCCCGTGCGCGCCACGGTCGCCGGGCACCGGGCGGTACAGGTTGTCCTGCCGGTCCGGCGGCAGCGGCTCCGCGTCCTGCTGCCCCTCGTACGCGTCGAACGCGAGCTTGCGATCGAGCCATCCGGCGAGAAAGCGCGTGCCCACGATCGCGAGCACCGCGGGAAACCCGACCCACAGCTCGCGGCGATCGTGGCGTGATGCCCAGTAGATCGCTTCGGCCGCGATCTCCGGCTGAAAGATCTTGCCGAGCGGGCGCGGCTTGCCGCGCATGCAGGTGCGGCCCCATTCGAACTGCGGCGTGTTGAACGCGGCGAGATGCACCATCGTCAGCCGCACGCGGCTGCCGTCGTGGATCAGCTCCGAGCGCAGTGAATCGGTGAAGCCGCGCAGCGCCGCTTTCGCGCCGCAGTATGGCGCCTGCAGCGGAATCGAGCGATAGGCGAGCGCGGAGCCGACCTGCACGATCGCGCCTGCGTCGCGCGGCTTCATGCGCTTCAGCGCGGCGCGCGTGCCCCACACCGCGCCGAGGTACGTCACCTGCGTCGATCGCTCGAAATCCTCCGGCTCGACGCGCAGGAAATCGCAGAAGATCGTGGCCATCGCGTTGTTCACCCACACGTCGATCGGACCGAGCGTGCGCTCGACCAGGTCGCCCGCCGCTTCGACCTCACTCGCGTGCGCCACGTCGGTCTCGATCGCGAGCGCACGGCCGCCGGCGCGCTCCACGTCGCGCCGCGCGCCTTCGAGCCCTTCGCTGCCGCGCGCGAGCAGCGCCACCTGCCACCCTCGCCGAGCGAACGCGATGGCAGTCGCACGACCGATGCCGGCGGAGGCGCCGGTCACCACGACGACGGGAGCGGACACGATGCGAATCCGAAAAAGCCGCTACCCGCAAGGCGCGTACCATCCGCGCGGTTCATCGCAGCGAATACAGCAGCACCAGCCCGCCGGAAAAAGCGAGGATCACGCCGATCGAGTCGTAGCCCATCCGCAGCACACGGGCGTTGCGCCGCTCGAGCAGCCCGACGAGCATGATGCCGGTGAGCACCACCCCCAGCAGCGCCGACGCGGTCTCGAAACGCCCTATCTCATCGACGACCGGACCGCCGGTGAACACCGCGTCGGCCAGCAGGATCAACGAGAGGTTGACGAAGTTGGTGCCCAACACTTCGCCGATTGCCATCTCGTACTTGGCCAGCCGCAGTGCGGCCGCGAGCGTGCTCAACTCCGGCAGCGAGGTGGAGACGCCGATCAGCACGAATCCGACGATGCCTGCGCCGAGCCCGGTCTGCACCGCCAGCGCATCGCCGGTTTGCGAGATGCAGTAGCCTGCTACGAGGATCACGGCCGCGAGCGCGCAGGTGCTCGCGACCAGGTGCGAGAGCGGTCGCAGGCTTTCGCCGCCTGACGGGTTCGGAGTCTGCCCGCCCCCATTCGGCTGCTCGGTTTCGCGCAACGTCCACGGCGCGTGCGCCTCGTACGTCGCTGACAGCCAGAACGCGCCGATGCTCGCCGCGAACACGGCGATGCTCCATACCCCAAGGCCCAGGATGGGCAGGTCGCCGGTCGTGATCGCGATCGCGACCAGCGCCAGCACGAGCATCGAAAGCGTCGCCTGCAGGAGGGTCGTCGGTTGCGCCACGACCGCGGTGAGCGCGGCCCGCCCGAAGAACGCGTCCAGTATGGCGAGCAGCAGAACGTTGATCGATGCGCTGCCCAGGAGATTGTTTATGGCAAGTGCGGGATTGCCGATCCATGATGAGGTGGCGACATTGGCAATCTCCGGAAGCGAGGTAATGCCACCCAGCAGCAGCATGCCGGCGAAAGCCTCGCCGACGCCGGTCTGCACGGCGATCGCGTTCACGTAGCGCACGAGGCGAGTCGCGGCGAGCCAGATGACGATCGCCGCCGCAATGAAAATGAGCCCGTTCAACCAGAGCGGGTAATCCTGAGCGGCGGCGAGCGGCACGGCGTTCGTGGACAGGAAAGACCCGGCGCCTGGACCCTTGCACACGCCTCACCCGCTGAAGCGCTCAGCGGTTGGGCATGTCACGTCAGCGCGGCTCCTGCGGGCCGGTTCGCGAGAACACCATCTTCACGTTGTGAGCCGGATCCGCGCGAGACGCCAGCATGGCGCGCGCATCGAGACCGTCCCCTATGACGTCGTCTCCTTGTGATGTCAGTTCCTACCACCAGATAACTCCACTCGGGTTCCTGTGTCCGCCCGGACAATGGACTGTGCTCCACTGCAAGGCGCCTCGCACCGTTTCGAGCAGGCAAAGACGCAATCACTTCGCGCCGGCGCCGATCAGCTTCCGACGCGCACCGTGAGCGTCACGCGCGCTCTCACCTGAATGACGCCGGGTTCGACCGGGGTCGGGACCATGCTCTGCGCACGGGCGACGGCCGCTTCGCGCACCAGCGGCCGCACGCCGCCCACGTCGTGTGCGACCGCCGTGTAGAAACCGGTGACCTGGAGTCCGAGGGCTGCGGCCGTGGTCTCAGCCTTCTCGCGCGCGGCGGCGACCGCTTGCCGTAATGCAGCGTTCTGCGCCCTGGCGGGCTGCTCGAGCGCGAACGTGAGACGCTGCACCTGGTTTGCACCGGCGCGTATGCCGGCGTCGACGATAGCGCCTACGCGCTCGAGGGCCGCAGTCTTCACGCGCACGATGTTGCGCGCGGTGTAACCGGTCACCTGGACCGCGCCGCCGTCCCTCGGATGCGTATAGTCGGGACTCAGCGAATACGTCCCGGTCTCGACGCGCGCAGCCTCGCCCGCGATGTTGCGCAATGCGGCAAGCACGGCGTTCATCTGCTCGGCATTGCGTTGCGCGGCTGCGGCGGCGCTCTGGGCCTGCGCAAGCACGCCGAGCTCGACGATCGCGACATCGGCCGGGACCTCGACCTCCGCGTCGGCCGTGACCTCGATCGTAGACGGCGGTCGCCTTTCTGCCGCAAGCGCTTGCGCGTGAGAGGCGGCGCCCGGCGCAGCGGAAAACAGCCAGATCAGAATCGCGATGTGTCGAGGCTTCATCTCACGAAGCCGCAGCAACGAATGTTCCACCGGCGGCCGCAACCCGTGAAGCTGGCGCAGCTCTTGCAGTAGGCCGCCACGGGTACTGCCGTGGGGTGCCGACGCAGGCGTATGCGGATGAACGAGCTCTCGAGCGCATCGAACGAACCGTTTCTCGTCGGCCTCGCGCGCGCGTTCGGCGGCGCGATCGTGTTCTCGCTGCCGCTCTTCATGACGATGGAGATGTGGTGGCTCGGCTTCCACATCGACCCACTGCGTCTGCTCCTCCTGCTGCTCCTGGCGATTCCGCTGCTCGTAGGCCTGTCGCATTTCATCGGATTCGAGCCCACCTTCGAGTGGAAGGACGACGTGCTCGACGCGTTCGTGGCCTACGGTGTCGGCTTCATGGCCGCGGCGGTCGTGCTGCTGCTGTTCAGTGTCATTACGTGGGACATGTCGGCGCGCGAGATCGTGGGCAAGATCGCACTGCAGGCGGTGCCCGGAAGCATCGGCGCACTGCTTGCGCAGAGCCAGTTCGGCGGCCAGGCGCGCGGGCGCGATCAGAAGCGACGCGACAGCTACGCCGGCGAAACGTTTTTCATGGCCGCGGGCGCGCTCTTCCTGTCGCTCAACGTCGCGCCGACCGAAGAGATGGTGCTGATCTCCTACATGATGACGCCGTCGCATGCGCTCGCCGCATGCGTGCTGTCGCTCGCGCTGATGCATGTGTTCGTCTATTCGGTCGGATTCCATGGCCAGTCCGCGCGACGCGAGGGATCGCACCCGGTGGGCCTTTTTCTGCGCTACAGCGTCGTCGGCTACGCGATCTGTCTCGTCATCAGCTTTTACATGCTGTGGACGTTCGGCCGCACCGGCGGCATGGCGATCGACGCCGTGGCCATGGCGACGGTCGTGCTGTCGTTCCCCGCCGCGCTCGGGGCCGCCGCTGCACGGCTGATTCTGTAAGCGCGGATGGCCAAAGACCGCAATAAGCGCGAGTCGGCGATTCCGCTGTGGGAATGGATCTTCGCGTGGATCGGCTTCGCGCTCGTCGCAACCACGATCGGCTTTCTCGCGTACAAAGCGGCGACCGGCGACGGCACTCCGCCCGACATTGAACTGCGTGCCGAATCGGTCGTGCCGCTCGAGCGCGGCTATCTCGTGACCGTGTCGGCGAGTAACCGCGGCGACAGGACTGCAGCGGACGTGAAGGTCGAGGGCGAGCTCAGGAAGGGGGCCGTCACGGTCGAAAAGAGCGAGATGAGCTTTCAGTACGTGCCGGGACGCTCGCAGCGAACAGGCGGCCTTTATTTCACGCACGATCCTCGCCCGTTGCAGCTCGTGATCAGGGCCCACGGCTACGAGAAGCCGTAACTGCGGAGCAGGAGCGACGAACCGCGCTGCGGGCGCGGAGCTCGCCCCATCCACCCGCACATGCCGCACACCCCCAGCCGTGATGCGTGTGTCAGTTTTTCGGCAGCTTGCCGGTCACCGTATAGATAGTCCGCGCACCCACAGGAGCCGCAATGTCGAACCCACCCGCATACATTGGATTCAGGAGCATGGCGCTCGCCGCGGCGCTCGCCTTCGCGGCGTGCAGCGAGTCGCCGCCGCCGTCGGCCGCGAATCTGCCGTCGATCGATCCGGCGAGACCGCGGGACGCAACGGCCAACCTGCCGAGCGACAGCGGTTCACACAGCGCGCTCGCCACCGGCGCCGTAACAGGGGCGGGGCTCGCGCAGGGCACGACGGTACAGCCGGACATCGGCGCTCCGGGCGGACTCGAGCCGCGCGCCCGTGCGAAGCAACGCGCCGCAGAGGCCGGACACGGCGGTGCTGCCGGGGCAGGCACGGGGGGAGGAGCCGATTCGCGCGCAGCCGGACAGCCCTAGCGGATGCGCGGCTCGGGCGAACCGCAGCGTCGAGCGCGGCCTCAGCGCTGAGGCCGTGACCTGTCGCCTGCCAGTGCGGCGAGCCACGCGAGGCCCACACCGGCGGAAATTGCCGACGCGAGCAGGATTCCGAGCTTCGCATCCTCCACGAAGCGAGGATCGCGGAATGCGAGCTGCGTGATGAACAGCGACATCGTGAACCCGATGCCGGCGAGCCAACCGGCGCCGGCGATGTGCTTCCACGCGACGCCATTCGGCAATCGTGCGATGCCGAACCGTACTGCGAGCCAGCAGAACAGAGTCACTCCGACGAACTTGCCGACCACGAGACCGCTCGCGACACCCAGCGTGACGCGGCTCGAAAGCGCGCCGCTCCAGTCGATCGCCGTCAGATCGATGCCCGCGTTCGCGAGCGCGAATATCGGGATGATCGCGAATGTCACCCACGGCGTGAGGCCATGCTCGATGCGATGCAGCGGGCTCTGGACCGCGACGGCCGAGCGCTCCATCGCCTCCGCGATGGACGCCATGCGCGAGTTGCTGAGCGGATCGTCAGGCGTGTCGACATCGCGGCGGTCCGCGCGAAAAGCCGCATGGAGCTCGGTGATGCGGCGCTCGAACTCAGCGGGTGTGTGCGCCGGCCGCGCAGGAATCATCGCTGCGAGCAGGATCCCGGCAAGGGTCGCATGCACGCCCGATGCGTGCAGCGCGAGCCAGAGCAGAATGCCGGCGACGCCGTACGGCAGCGCGCGCCGGATGCCCGCGCGGTTAAAAAGCCAGAGCACCACGAGTACCGCGCCTGCGCCACCCAGCGCGCGCAGATCGAGATCGGCCGTGTAGAAGACCGCGATCACCAGAACGGCGCCGAGGTCGTCCGCAATCGCCAGCGCGGTGAGGAATACGATCAGGTTCTTCGGCACGCGCCAGGCGAGCAGGACCAGGATGCCGATCGCGAACGCGATGTCCGTGGCCATTGGGATACCCCACCCCGAGGCGGTCGGCTCGCCCGCGTTGAAAGCTGCATAGATCACGGCGGGCACCACCATTCCGCCGAGGGCGGCGATCACAGGCAGCGCGGCATCGCGCAGCGAGGAGAGCTCGCCCACCAGCATCTCGCGTTTGAGCTCCAGGCCGACCAGCAGGAAAAAGAGCGCCATGAGACCATCGTTCACGAGCTGGTGCCAGGTGAGCCCGATACTGACGCGAGGACCGAGCGTGACCGCGAATGGCCGTCCCCAGAAATCGTGCAGGGCGTGCGCGCCGATCAGCCCCGCGAGCGTGAGCGCGATGAGCGTCGTGCCGACGAGCACGATGCCGCCGGCGGTCGTGCGTCGCAGGAAGCGCTCGAACGGCGAGCGCACACGCTCGAACAGCGGCTCCAGCGGGTACGCGAAGGTTCGCGTTTTCGCGTTTTCACCCATCGCCTTGGTTCCTCGCGCCGTGCGTAGCGCGATGCCGCCGGGTTGACGCGCCCGCGCGCGCGGCCCCGGCCGCGCGCGAGGCGATGCGTCAGCGCCGCGCTTTCATCACGAGGAAGGCGACGAGCCCGAGGATCGCGAGCACGATGATGATCCCGAACCACATGCCGGCTTCGAAGATCGTGCCGACCACTTCGCAGCCGGCAAGGCCGGCGAGCGCCACGACGGCGAGGACGATCTGCAGGAGGCGCATGGCGGCGTCCTAGCGCTTGGGCGAGACGTGCAGATCGTTGCGCACGGCGCGCACGCCCCCGGTCTTGCGCGCGATCTCGCCCGCGCGGGCGATCATGTCCTGGCTCTCCAGAAACCCGCTCAGCACGACCTCGCCGCGGTACGAGTTCACGTTGATCGCGTTGGCGTTGATGCCCTTCGCATTCGCCAGCGCGGTCTTCACTCGTGCGGTGAGCGCCGCGTCGTCGACGAATTCACCCGGCGCGCGGCGTTCGTCGGTCGGCGCGCACGCCGTGATCGTGCCCGCGCACATCGCGATCGCGAGCCACACTAACCACTGCTTTGCCTTGTTCATGATGCCCTCCAATGCATACGGATGCGAGGATCCGTGTTGCAACTGGAGTGCCGGAAACGACACAGCGCACACGAAGTTTGTTGACGCGCGCGCACGTGCACCGCTAGCATGCGGCCGCAAGAATGCAGAAGATCGCGCTTGCAAGCGTCATTTGTATCGCCGCCGGTTGCGCGCCGCTGACACCGGTGCCGCGCCAGGCGTCCTTACCGCCGCAGCCCATCGAAACGCGCGTGCTCGCAGCACCCGCCGGCCTCGCGCCCGAAGCCTCCACGCCCGCAGAGCCTGACGCTGCGCTCGCGCCACAGACGTTGCTGCGCGCCACGCGCGAGCTCGGCGCGCCGGCACCGCCCATCGAAGCGGCCCCGCCGCCGGCCACGCTGTGGAAACGCATCTCCACGGGATTCGTGATGTCGGCCGTCGACAACGACGAGGTGCGCGAGTGGGAAAACTGGTATGCGCAGCGGCCGGACTACGTCGCCCGCATGATCGAGCGCAGCAGCCGTTTTCTGTTCCACGTCGTCGAGGAGGTGGAAAAGCGGCACATGCCCACGGAGATTGCGCTGCTGCCGATGGTGGAGAGCGCGTACAACCCGACGGCGTACTCACGGGCACACGCCTCCGGCATGTGGCAGTTCATCCCGTCTACCGGCAAGGTGTACGGCTTGCGCCAGAACTGGTGGTACGACGGGCGCCGCGACGTGATCGACGCGACGGAGGCGGCGCTCGACTATCTGCAGAAGCTGCACGGCCTGTTCGGCGACTGGCAGCTCGCGCTCGCGGCCTACAACTGCGGCGAAGGCGCCGTCAGCCGCGCGATCGAGCGCAACCGCGCACGCGGCCTGCCGACCGATTACGAGAGCCTCGGCTTGCCGGCGGAGACCCGCGAATACGTCCCGAAGTTGATCGCCGTGAAGAACATCATTTCCGATCCGGCGCGGTTCGGCCTGAACATCGAGGACATTCCGAACGAGCCGTATTTCGACACGGTCGAGGTCGAGCATCACATCGACGTGCAGCTCGCGGCGCGGCTCGCGGAGGTCGAGGTCGAGGAATTCAGGTTCTTGAACCCCGGCCACAAGAAGCCCGTGATCAAGGCCGGCGAAGCCGACAGCATCGTGCTGCCGAAGGACAAGGTTCCGGTGTTCCGCGCGAACGTCAGGAAGCACGTGAAGCCGTTCGTCTCGTGGAAATTCGTCACGCTGCGGCGCGGACAGAAGCCGCAGCGGCTCGCCGCGACCCATGGCATGACCCTCGCCGAGTTGAGGCGCGTGAACGACGTGCGCGGCCGCAAGCGCATACGACCCGGTCAGCGCCTGCTCGTGCGCGTGGAAGCCGGCGTGACCGATCCCCACCTGCCCGAGCTCGAGATCCGTCCGGTGTCGCTTCCGCGCGCCGTCAAAGCGGCGAAGGCCAAAGCCGGCGCGCGTAAAGCCGTGAAGGTGCGCCGTGCAGTCGCGCGCGGCGGCAGGAGCGTACGCGTGCGCAGCGCGAAATCCACGGGTGTGAAGAAGCCCGTACGCAGCGTGAAAAAGTCCGCACGAAAATCCCGTCAGCGCGCCTCGCGCCGCTAACCGGCGTCAGTGCTTTTCGGGGTATCGCGGCGTCGCGCCGCATGTCGCCTGTCAGATTTCACCTCGAACCCCGGTCCTAGATAGTTATAGGGACCGTTGACAGAGGGGAATTGCCTTGGAGGACAGGAAGATGCTGACGATCGGCCGGCTGGCGAAAAAAGTGGGGGTGAGCACCGATTGCGTGCGGTTTTACGAGCGTGTGGGGCTGCTCGAAGCGTCGGGCAAGACGAGCTCCGGCTACCGCCTGTACAGCGACGAATGCGTGCGGCGTCTGTCTTTCATCAAACACGCCCAGCGCTGCGGTTTCTCGCTGCCGCAAGTGCGCGAGCTGCTGCACGCGGACGGCGCGAGCGATCCCACCGCGGGGCTGCGCCTGGCGCACGCGAAGCAGCAGGAGATCGATGAAACGATAGCGGCGCTGCACGCGATGAAGGAAGCGCTCTCGTCGTACATCGAATCGTGCGAGCGGCCGGGCGGCGCACCGTCCGACCGGTCCCACGCGCGGGAAGGCACGCTCGTGTCGACGCTTACGGCCGAAGTCGCCGCGCGTCAGGACCCCCGGGCCTGCGAGGAGTTGCGTCGCCGCGCATACGGCTAACGCGCCGTCAGCGCACGCTCGCCGGCTCGTTCTGCGGGCCGGTACCGAGGATCGGCGAGATCGCCGCCGTCTGTTGCTCGACACTCGCGGGCCAGCGCAGGATCGCGCTACGCAGGCCGGTGCGCGCGACGGTGAACTGCTCCGTCACGGTGTGTCCGGAATAAGTCGCGACCGCGGTATAGCTGCCGGCCGGGAGACGCGCGTACAGCCATGGGCCGTTCGCAACACCGTCGATGACGGTCCTGCCGGAGGCGTCCTTCACCTTCACCTGCACGTCGGCGACATAGTTGCCGGTGTTCAGCGCGAACACCATCTTCACGTTGTGGTCGGGGCGAGCTTCGCTCGAGAGCCGTGCGCGCGCATTGATGCCGACGCCGCCCGCGACGGCGTCGACGTCGCTGTCGACCAGCGTGGCATCGCCAGCCGGCGAGAGCGTCCCGCCGGCGCGCGTGGAGACGGAGCCACGCGCGTCGGGCGTGAGACTCACGGAACTGCGGCTCGACGCGCTGGCCTGTGTGCCGTGCACGCCGGTGATACCCGGCTCATTCGCCTGCGCCTGCGTCACCGCCAGCGTGCTTGCCGCAAGCAACGTCAGACCCGCAGCGGTGAATCGATGCTTCATCATGTCGTCCTCCTGTTCACGTTGACCGTGGTACGACCGGGCGCGCGCGATTCGGGTTCAAAACGCCAGAGGTTGGACGCGGCTCAGAGCCGGGATGCCGTGAGAGCACGATCTCCGGCCGGCACGCCGCGGATCGGCGCAATCCTTGCACCGTTCTCGCCGCGATGACGCAATCCGCAACGAACATGTCACGACGCCTCGTGCTCGCCGCCGCGCTCGCTTTCGGCGCCTGCACGGCGGGACGTGCCGCCGAGATCCGCGGCTGCGACGTGAGGCCCGCGACGCTGTGTATCGAGCTGGACCTGCGCTCGGTGCAGCTCGAAGGCGCAGATCTCGCACGCGCCGATTTTTCGATGTCCGACTTAAGCCGCGCCGATCTCAGCGGGGCGCGCCTGCACGCGGCCGACCTCGACCGCACGAAGCTCAATCACGCGAACCTCGCAGGCGCCGATCTTTCACGGGCCGATTTGACGCGAGCGGAGCTCGTGGGCGCGAACCTTCGGGGTGCGCAGCTCGCCGGGGCCAATCTCCACAGCGCCGATCTTGACCGCGCGAATCTCGATGGCGCCAAGCTTCAGGCCGCGAACTTGCGGGGTGCGGACCTGCCCGGCGCGTCACTGCGCGACGCGAGCCTGCAGCGCGCCGACTTGAGCGGAGCGGTGCTGCGCGGCGCGGATCTCTCGGGCGCGGACCTGTCGGGCGCGATCGTGCGAAACGCGGTGCTGATCGACGCGGACCTCACCGGCGCGCGCGTGACCGGGGCCGTATTCGACAACGTCGATATGCGCGGCTGCCGTGGCTGTCCGGACACGCGCACGGATGGCGGCGCATGAATCGCCACGGGTAAGCTCCAGGCGCACCAACCGGTCTTTCATGCATGGATTGTTCAGAGACGCGGCGGCAACTGCTTTGCGCACCCGAGCAAGCGTGGCGCGACCTCGAGGATCATCTTCTGAAATGCCGGCAGTGCGCCGCGTTCGCCTCG
>Ga0196978_1000219_pt1 | contig 30585 bp, 17 predicted proteins | sample S3v_2013CmetaG_FD_155491 | JGI IMG/M metagenome (GOLD analysis project Ga0196978, IMG submission 155491) | Soil microbial communities from Anza Borrego desert, Southern California, United States - S3+v_20-13C | ecosystem: Environmental > Terrestrial > Soil > Desert | place: USA: California... | reverse complement strand
CCCGGCAGCTTGTGCTGAAACGTGCGCCACGCTTCGAGGCCCGTGGCGTATTGCTCGACCGGATAGCCGTCGCGGCGCAGCGCGAAGGCCACGGTCTCGCGGATGTTGTCTTCGTCATCGACCACCGCGACGACGCTGTTCGCTGGACGCATGCCGTGATTGTAAGCGCGCGGTAAGCACGCGAACCGATCATCCAGCCGCCATGAAACGCGCGCTGAAAATTCTCACCGTCACCGCCTGTGCCATTGCCACGATCGTTCTCGTGGTGACGGCCGTCGTGCTCCTGCGCTGGGATCGGACGTTCGACGCGCCGTATCCCGACATTCACGCAAGTAAAGACCCGAAGGTCATCGAGCGCGGACGCTACATCGCCTTCGGTCCCGGCCACTGCGCCGGCTGTCACACCGACCAGTCGCTCGAGCCTGCGCTGAACGCGGGCCAGATGCCGCCGATGTCGGGCGGCCGCCGCTTCCGCCTGCCGTTCGGCACGTTGTACACGCCCAACCTCACGCCCGATCGCGAGACTGGCATCGGCCGCCGCAAAGACGGCGAGATCGCGCGCATCCTCCGTTACGGCGTGCGCGCCGATGGCCGCGCCGCGATGCCGTTCATGGAGTTCCACCACATGAGCGATGACGATCTGCAGGCCGTGATCTCGTATCTCCGTTCGCAGCCGGCCGTGCGCAAGGAAGTCGCGCCTCACCAGCTCACGTTCCTCGGCAAAACGATCGCGGCGTTCATCCTCAAACCGGTCGGCCCGAAGTCGACGCCGTCGAAAACAGCGCCCGCGGAAGAAGCCACCGTGGAACGCGGCGAGTACATCGCCAACAGCCTGGCCGGATGCGCGGGATGTCACACGAAGCGCAACCCGCTCGACGGCTCGTATCAGGCGGCTCGCTTCTCCGGCGGCATGGAGATGCCGATCGACGCGAAGCGGATGCTGGTCACGCCGAATCTCACTCCCGATCCGAAGACCGGACGGATCGCGTCGTGGCCCGAGGAGCAATTCGTGGGCAGGTTCGGCGCGGGTGTGGGCGTGGAAGGCACGCACATGCCGTGGAAGATGTACCAGCGCATGAGCAAGACCGATCTGCAGGCGATCTATCGCTACCTGCGCTCGCTCGAGCCGGTGCAGAACGCGACCGGTCCGTCGATCCAGGAACGGAGCAAAGGCTAACGCCGTTGAGTAGCGTAGCGCGAATGAGGGGTCCTCTTCGGCATTTGCCAATCCCTCATCCGGCCTTCGGCCACCTTCTCCCCGCAAGCGGGGCGAAGGCTGCTCCAATCGCGGTTCACCGTCTGCTACACACGCCGTTCGCGCAGATGTACGTCACGGTGCGCTCCGGGTCGGCCGCGAGCGCACCGACGAACGGCAGCGTCTTCACCATGCGATCGCGCACGGCGCCTTTGCGCGGCACGAAGACGACGCTGCGCATCGGCTCCCATCGATCATAAATCGCGCGCAGCGCGTCGCGCGTTTCGGGTGCGCGAGCATCGCCGATGACCACGATGATCGACGGCACGGTGTCGATCCCGGAACGCGAGCGCCACGTTTCGTTTCCGGTGAGCGCGCCGAGTCGCAGGAGGTTCATCGCCGCGATAGCGTTCGTCTCGTGGAAGAGCTCATCCTGTCGTTGCTGCAACGTAATCGCGAGCTCGAGCCACTTCACATCATGGCCGCTGTCGAACAAATCCAGCAGCCCCTGCACGAGCATCGCGTAATCCTCGCCTAACGCCGCGGTCTTCGTTTCGGTGCGGTACAGCGTCTTCTTTTTCGCGTCCCACAAACGCGTGGCGATGAGCGTGGCCGCCGACGTTGCGGCGTCGAGATACTTCCGCTCATCGAGCACCGCCGCGCCCCGCGCGAGCGCCGAGATCATCAGCCCGTTCCATCCGGTTACGCCGACTTCGCGAAACGGCGCTGGGCGTTTCTGCCGCACCTCGAGCAACTTCTGCAGCGGCGCAGCGAGCTCGTCGTAGGTCTCATGCAGGAACCGCGGATCCTCGAGCACGAGTCGCTCGCCGTCTTTCAGCGCGTAAAGCTTGAAGACTTTCGCGGCGTCTTCATGTCCGAGGAGGCGCGTGATCTCGTCGCGGGTCCATACGTAGAACGCACCTTCGGCAAACTCCGGCCCCTGCCCCGGCACGAGGCTGTGCGCATCCTGTGCGGACTGGATCAGGCGCTGTTCCCCCCTCACCCTGCCCTCTCCGCCTGAGGGGGGAGAGGGTTGGGCAAGGGGGGGAACGAGATCGCGCAGAGCTGCATCGAGCGTCGTGCGCGCGACGTGCGCGAAGTCGGGATCACGCGTGACCTGCCAAGCATCGAGATACGCACGTGCATACAGCGCCTGATCGGACAGGATCTTTTCGAAACACGTGTCGCAGCGATGGAACCCGCCGCCGAGTTGATCACGCCGCGGACCGGCGGCCAGCGCGCGCAAGGCATCCGGCGGAAGATTACGAATCGAAGTCGGTTCGCCAGCCGGCTTCGCTTTCGCGATGTTCGCTTTCGCTTCGGCGATCACCGCCGCGCGCTCGTGCGCCCAGCGGTTCGCGTTGATGACCAGCATGCGATTCAGCTCAGCCGTGGTCATGAATCGCGCGCCGGCGAACGGTTCGAGGTCGGGCGTGAGGATGAGATTCACCGGCCAGCCCTGGCCACTCTGCAGCGCCTCGTACGCCTCGGCCGCATCCGGATATTCGATCCGATCCAGCAGCACCGGCACAAAGTACGCGTTGAGCGCCTCGGCATTCTCGCCGTGCAGAAACGCCTCGCGGTGCATGCGGTGGCAATCCCACGATGCCGCGAAGCCGATGGAGACGAAGAGCGGACGCTTCTCTTTCTTCGCGCGCTCGAAGGCTGGCTTGCCCCACTCGAGCCAGCGAACGGGACCCGCGGCGCGATCGGTGACGTAGCGCGTCGTCGCGGTCAATGAGAACGCGAACGACAACAGGAGCACCAGGGAAAGGCTGCGGACCATGCGCAACGGGGAACACGAATGGTCCAACGCGTCATCCCGGAACGCCGGCGTCCGGCGCCACCCCCCGCGGCGGGACGCCGCCAGGCCAGCCGGCGGGACGCCGGCGTTCCGCTTAGCGCGTGGTCTCGGATCCCGTGGGCGCGAGCACTTCGCCGGTGTAGTACTTGCCGTCCGTCGATGCCAGGAACACGTACGACGGCGCGATCTCGGCCGGTTGCGCGGGACGTCCCCAGTACGTGTCCTTGCCGAACTTCTTCACGTGCTGCTTGTCCATCGTGGCCGGGATGAGCGGCGTCCAGACCGGACCGGGAGCGACGCAGTTCACGCGAATCCCCTGCTCCGCGAGGCTCTGCGCGAGCGCGCGCGTGAACGTGTGGATCGCGCCTTTCGTCGCCGAGTAATCGATCAGCCCCGCGTTCCCTTTCATCGCTGTCACCGAGCCCGTGTTGAGAATCACGCCTCCGCTCTTCATGTGCGGCAGCGCGGCCTGCACCATGAAGATGTAGCCGTAGATGTTCGTGCGGAACGTGCCGTCGAGTTGCTCTTCCGTAATGTCGAGAATCGAGTCCTGCTCCTGCTGGTACGCGGCGTTGTTGACCACGATGTCGAGCCGGCCGAACGTCTTCGCGGCGCGGTCGACGAACTTCTTGCACGCTGCGCGTTTCTTTACGTCGAAGCGCTCGACCACACAACGCCGCCCCGCGTCTTCCACCCAGCGCGCGGTCTCTCGCGCGTCTTCATCTTCTTTCTCCGACAGGTACGCGATCGCGACGTCCGCACCTTCGCGCGCGAACGCGATCGCCACCGCCCGCCCGATGCCGCTGTCGCCGCCGGTGATGACGGCCGCGAGACCTTCGAGCTTGCCGCTGCCTTTGTAATCTTTCTCGCCGTGATCCGCTTTCGGCGCCAGCTTGCGCTCGACGCCCGGCGCGCTCTGCTGCGCAGTTCTCTTCGCCGGCTTCTTCCCTTTCTTCGGGTTGCGCGACGTCATGCGTGCTCTCCCGGCGTCGGCATCTGCGTGAGCCCGTCGCCGCCGTCGCGCCGCTCGACCCGTTCGCCGAGGATGCGGTTGATCTCGCCGCGGTAGGCGGAGAAGAGGTGCGGATGCGGACCGGTGCCGGGATCGAGCTCAGCCGCGGCTTTCGCGAGCGGCAGCGCGGCCGTGTAGCTGTTCTCGATCCAGCGCTCCGTCGGCGCGTCGTTCGGATATTGCTTGCGAAATGCGCGGGCGTCGTCAGCAGCGCGCGCGACGAGCGCATCGATGAGTTTCTGGATGTTGTGTGCGGGATGCATGTCGCCCGAAAGTGCATTTCGCGCGCCGGGCGTTCGTCTTGCACTTTTCGCGCGGCATGTACAAACGCCACACAGCTCTCGCCGCCGTCGTGCTCGCCTCTCTCCTTGCCGCGGGTTGCGGTTCCTCCGGAGGAGGCGGCGATTTCAACCTCATCTCCATCGAAGAAGAGTGGCAGCTCGGCGCACAGCTCTCGCAGGACATCGCGAAGCAGGTGCGGCTGAACAACGATCCCGCCATGAATGCGTACGTGAACGACATGGGACGGAAGATCGTCGCGCAGGCGGCGCCGCCTTTCAATCAATTGCCGTGGCAATTCCACGTCGTGCAGGATGATGCGATCAACGCGTTCGCGATTCCGGGCGGCCACGTCTACGTCCACACCGGCCTGATCAAGAATGCGGACAACGCGTCGGAGCTCGCGGGCGTCATGGCACACGAGATCAGTCACGTGCTCGCGCGGCATTCGACCGAACAGCTCTCGCGCCAATACGGACTCAGCGTCATCGCCGGCGCCGTCCTCGGCCAGAACCCCGGCCAGCTTTCCCAGATCGCAGCGCAGATCATCGCGGGCGGTGCGTTGGCGCGTTTCAGTCGCGAAGCCGAGCGCGAGGCGGACAACATCGGCATCCGCGCGATGGCAGCGGCCGGCTACAACCCGAACGGCATGGCGTCGATGTTCGAGGAACTGCTCGAGCACCGGCAGGGAAACCCGAGCCGCGTGGAACAGTTCTTCTCGACGCACCCGCTGACCGAGGATCGCATCCGCGACGCGCGCAACCGCGCGGCGGAGCTGGGCAATCGCGGGATCACGGACGAGCCGAGGTTCCAGGAAATACGACAGCGCGCCTGACAACCGGTTCCTCGGAGTTCCTCGGGTTCCTCGCAGTTCCTCGGAGGGGCGAAGCCGCGGCTCCCCCGAGGAACTCCGAGGTACCCGAGGTACCCGACGAACTCAGTCCCGATCCATCGGCGCGTCGACCACGTATTCGGCTGCGCCGCCTTCGAGTTTTCCTGGTGTCCCAGGCACGAGGAGGCGGCGCAGCAGCGGCGGCGCGATGAAGGTGGTCAGCATCACCATCAGCGCCACGGCGCTGTACATGCCGCCGGTGATCAGCTTCGTCGATAATCCGATCTGCGCGAAGATCAGGCCGACCTCGCCCCGCGGGATCATGCCGACGCCGATGACGATCCGGCGCAGTCCCTTCTTCCATACGACGTAACCCGCGGCGACTTTTCCGATCACGCCGACCGCAGTGAGCGCCAGTCCGATCCAGAGAAAGCGGCGCGCATCGGGATCGAACGGGTTGATGCTGCGTAGATCGACGGCTGCGCCGACGACCACAAAGAAAATCGGGATGAAGAACTGCGCGACGTCGTGGACTTCGCGCTCGATCTCCTTGCCCCGATTCGTGCGCGCGAGTACGAGCCCTGCCGCGAACGCGCCGATGATGATCGCTGACCCGACTCGATGTGCGATGTACGCGAGAAGAAACGCGAACACGATCGCGGCGAAGAAGAGGCCGCGCTTCATGTCGATGCGATCGATGGCGCGGATGAGCAACGGCGCGAGCCGCGAGCCGATGACGATGGCCAGGATCACGAAGCCGAACGCGACGAGCAAGATCTTGCCGAGGGCGAGGAGCGTGAGCTCGCCGCCGCCGGCGAGCGTGCCGACGACGGTCAGCAGGACGAGACCGATGATGTCGTCAACGACCGCGGCGCCGAGGATGACCTGCGATTCGTCGTCCTGAAGATGGCCGAGATCGGAGAGCACGCGCGCGGTGATGCCGACCGACGTGGCGGTGAGCGCGGCGCCGAGGAAGATCGCCACCATGATGGGATAGCCGAGGAAGTAGCCGAGGGCGGCGCCGCCGAGGAACGGGAGTGCGACTCCGACGATGGCCACGGCGGTCGCGGAGCCGCCAACCTGCATCAGCTTGCGGAGATCGGTCTCGAGGCCGATGACGAACAGCAACAGGATGACGCCCAGCTCGGAGAGAAGATGGATGGTGACGTCATGCGGATCGACGAGGTGCAGACCGGAGACGCCGATCAGCACACCGCCGAGCAGCTCTCCGAGGACGGCGGGCTGGCCGAGACGCTCGGCGAGCTCGCCAAAAAGCTTCGCGGCGATGAAGATCGCCAGGAGCGCGAGAAGGAGGTCGGCGATGGACACGCGCCGCATGAGAATAGCAGTGGAGCGCCGGCGTCCCGCCGGCTGAGCAGGGAGCGTCTCGCTCCCGTCCTCGGCGACAGCGGCGGGACGCCGCCTGCTCAGCCGCCGAGACGGCGGCGTTCCTACAGCGCTGCTTTGACCGCGCTCAACTTTTCAACAAATCTCGCAGGATCGTAATCGTCGCGATTCTTCACTTCGTCGAACAGCGCGTCGATCGAGCGCACCATGTTGCTGCGCAGCAGGCGCGGGTTCTTACGCGTGAGCGCGCTGGAGAGGCTCTGCAGCGCCAGCGCGGTCTGTTCGGCGGTGTGAACGTCCGACGGCGCTTCGCTGGCGATGGCGGTCATGAGCGCGCGCACGTCGCCGTCGCTCCAGCGCATGGCGTCGACTTTCGGCACGAGTGCGTTGACGACGTTGCGCGCGCGATCGGCGGTGGCGGCGACGCCTTGCGGGTCGTTCATGCGCGAAACGCTGCGCGCGATCTGACGCACGAGCGGATCGAGCTCGTCGCGCGACTCCGTGGAGACGCGGCCGATCAGCAGGCGCAGCATGGCCCAGTGCTGCGGCGACCAGGACGGCAGTCCCGCGCGATCGGGCCAGCCGCGCACCTGACGCCACTCGCTGCCCTTCAGGTCGTGATGGCAGTTGAAGCAGCTCATGTCGGAGAACTCGGGCCATTCCTCGCCGCGCGCATGTCGCGCGAGATTGCCGAGCGAGTCGCGGAACTTCATCACCTGCCCGACCGCCCACGCACGCATGCCGTGCGTATCGCGGCCGAGCGTCCAGTGCGGCGGCATCGAGGCGGTGTAGTTGTCGAGCTCGAACGCCAGGACCGGATGTCCCGCTGCGATCAGCTCGTGGTCCACTTCCTTTTGAGCGTTGCCGAGGTGACAGCGGTGGCAGGTGTGCGCGCGGACGGCGATGTCGCCCAGGTCGATCATGCCGCGTGCGACGCTCTGCTCGTGCGTCCATCCTTCTTCCGTGTGCTCGGCGCGCCATCCGCCCGCGGGACCGTGGCACACCTCGCACTGGATGCCGTCTTCCGGATCGATGGCGACGGCGACCTGCGCCGCGGGAACGTTCGTGGTGTGGCAGTCGAGGCAGACGTTCTCTTCCCACGCTTTTTTGCGGAGGCGCATGTTGCGCGCGATGCGCGCGGAGCGGTCGGTGAGCAGCACGTTGTACGCGCCGGCATGGCGATCGTTGTTCAGCCAGGTGTAGAACTCGTTCTGCAAAACCCGCGTGGTTTTGAGGGGCTCGGTGCTGCCGTGGCAACCGGAGTTGACGCAGGAGCCGACGCCGACGTATTTGCCCGGTTGCGCGGAGCTGTTGTCGGTTGTCGGCTGCCGGTTGTCGGTCGTTGGCGGCTGTTGCGCGGCGAGGGCGGCAACGGCCGCCAGCAGCGCTGTCAGGGCGAGGCGTTTCATTTCTTCACCTCTTGTACGGTGTAGAGCGCGCCGTTGCGGATGTAGAGACGCTGCATTTCGGCGAACGTCATCGGACGCGCGCCGATGCGGTTGAAGATCGAGAGCTGATTGCCGCTCTCATCGGCGGCGCGGTCGCGGTCGAGGCCTTTCGAGATCGCCAGCGCCGGGCCGTGGGTGTGGCGTTTGGCGATGAGACGCGGTGCGGGACGCGGACTGAAGCCGGCGTAGGCCGGCGTCCATTCGGGCGACGTGAGTTGCAGGATCTTCAGGCCATGCTCGCCGTCCGCAACGTACGCGAAGATGCTGGCGTTCGTCGCGGCCACTTTGACGTCGTACACGTCGTGCAGGTCGTCGTGGAACACCTGATCGATGAACGGCTTCTCCGGTTTCTCGACGTCGACGATAACCACGCCTTCCTTGCCGGCGGCCACGTACGCGTACGTGCGCGCGACGTAGACATTGCGCGCGTCTTTGATCGGGACCGTGGCCGCGAGACGCGGCTTGGCCGGATCGGTGATGTCGATGGTGTGCAAGCCCTTCGCATCGGTGACGAAGGCGTAGCGGAATTGCACGGTCACGGCAGTCGGATGATCGATGCCGCTGAGCGTCGACACGTGTTTTGGTTGCAGCGGCTGGTCAATGTCAAGAATCACCAGGCCCTTGTCCGCGCCGATGAGCAGCCACCGTCCGGCGACCGCGATCGCGTTCGCGCCGTCGAGTAATCCACGCGGCGATTCGACGGGCTGAGAGCCCGTCGCTCCAGGAGTTTCCGGATTGAATGTCAGCGCTCGCGCGAAGAAGTTGTTGCTCGGGTTGCCGTCGGTCAGAGTGGTGACGTCGACGATGACCAGCCCCTCTTCACGGTCGGCAACGTACGCGTAGCGATAGAGCGGATGAATCGGCTGTTCTTCGTTCTCCGGAATGAACTGCGTCTTGCGCGTGGGATCCATCGGCATCGTGGTCGGAAGGGCCACCGCCGCGGCGAATTTCGTCTTCACGTAGGTGCGCTGGCCGAGCGGCGAGACCGGCGCACTGATGAGGCGCTCGGAGAAGTCTTTGTTGTCGACGTTGGCGACGTCGAAGACTTCGAGGCCCCCTTCGCCGCTGGCGACGAATGCGTACTCGCCGCGCATCTGGATGCTCCGCGCATCGTGCGCATGATGGTGATGCGCGACTTCGAGCTCTTTCTCCGCCTTGGCGTGCTTCGCGTAGTAGTCGGGATACACGATCTTGTGCAGCGACGAGCCGATCACGGTCTGCGGCTCGTCCCACTCCGTCACCGCCACCGCTTCGAAGCCGTCGTGGCCGGTGGCCACGTACGCGAAGCGGCCGATGAAGTTGACGAAGTTCGTGCCCTGCAACAGCAGTTGGGCCATCCAGGCGTTGTTGTCGTTCTCCGCGGTGATGTGGCAACTGCCGCAGCCTTGGGTCTCGCGGCTGCGCACCGTGTGCGGCACGTGCGGATTGAACGCCTGGCTGCTATAGCCGGGCGATGAGATCGGCGGCTGTTGGATGTAGATGCGCTGGCGTTGCGCGTTCGTCGAACTGATCACGAGCGCGCTGGACGAGCGCACCGGCGCAATCTTGCGGCCTTTGGTCGTGCCGTTCACGCCGAGCATGAACGCATCGGTGCGGATGACCTGTGGGTTGTATGACGCGTAGTTGCGCGTGACGGTGCCTTCGTAATGTTGCATCGGGCTGGCCACGTTCTGCTCCTGGGGCAGATGGCAGCCGGAGCATGACGTCATCCACGATGTATGACAGGCGTAGCAGGTCATCTTCGCGTCAGTGTGCGCCATGCCGCCGCCACTGTTTTTGATGGTCTTGGCGGTATGCGCTTTCTCGTTGAAACGCGCGTGGCCGGGCGTGATCGTGTCCTTGACCTGCAGGACTTCCCACTCCATGCCCGGATTGACCATCGAGCGCTGGAACAGCTTGCCGTTGAACCAGAGGAAGCGGCGCTGGCCGAATGGCGTCGTGCCGAGGCGCAGATCAGTACCGCCTTCAGGCGCGGCGGGTCCCGAGGTGCGCAGGTTCGTGTAGGAGGTGGCGCTGCCGTGGCAGTCCTGACACTCGATCTCGATGTTGTTGCCGTATTCGCCGTAGATCTGCCCGTTGCCGTGTTCGTCCTGTGAGAAGTGGCAGTCGGCGCAGTGCATGCCTCGCTCGAGGTGGATGTCGCGCAGGTGGACGGTCTTCGCGAATTTCTGCGGATCATCGAACGCGACGACCTTGTCGTCTTTGTCGAGCAGGTTGCCTTTGCGATCGCGCTTGAAGACGGCCATGAAGTTCCAGCCGTGGCCGTGATAGTCGGCGAACTGCGTGTGCTTCGCGCGATCGTTGAGCGACGAGACTTTCTCGAGGAACTCGACATTCGTCCACAAGCCGCGCGTTGCGGCGCCTTCCGGATTGTGCTCGAGGCTGGCGCGCTTCTCGACTTCGCTCGGACGGCGTTGCTCTTTCGGCCAGAGCAACTCCGCATCAGATTCGTAGTCCCACATTGTGTAGCCGAGGTAGGTGTTCACGAAGGAGTTGGGCTGGTGCATGTGGCAGCTCATGCACTGGCTGGTGGGCACGGCGCGGGTCAACTGATGACGAATGGGATGGCCCTTCTCGTTCTTCGGGATGGACTTGTCGTTGCTCTGCGAGAGGCCGGTGTGACCGGCTCTCGCCCACGGCCCGGAATGCAGCGGATCGCGATCGTTGGCGTAGACGACGTGACACGCGGTACATCCGCTGGATCGGTAGTCGCCGGGATGATCGTTCGTGCCGAGGAACGACAGATGCGGATCGTTGAGCCGCGTCTTGTGCAGGTTGATGAGGCCCGGCGAGATGCGCGAGCCGGTGCCGCGTCCGCGATTACTGAGACGAATATCGGGACGGCCGGCGTCTTCGAGCAGGAACGGATTGCCCGTTTCGGGCGGCGTGGTGTTATTCGAGATGCCGCCGCGCTCGAAGGCGCGGAAGTATTCGCCGGGCTGGAAGAGCTCCCAACGCGGCAACGGCGCGAGCTGCGGCAGCGCGCCGTTCGCGACCTGCTCCGGCGTCGGCGGCCACGCGGGCAGCAGCAGTTGCGGCTTGCCGCCGCGGTTGTATGACTCGCCGAGGAAGGCGCGCTTCTGGCTCACGAGGCCGTTGGCGTAACTGACGGCCGCCCAGAACACGGCGCTGGTGGTCATCGTGCTGCGCGGCACAGCCGCGGTTTGCGCGAAGTGACACGTGCCGCATGTTTCGCGCGCCACGCGCAGATCGCCGGGATTGATGAAGCGGACGAACTCCGCGGATTCGTCGAGCAGCGCCGTGTAGGTGCGCGGTGGATTGGCGGAGGACTTCCAGAGCGCGGTGTTGCGCGGTTGCACGTGCGCCTGTTCTTTGGTGATGGCGTTGCCGTTGCCACCGTGGCAGTCGGTGCATGCGAGGCGGACTGCTGCTGATGCGTGCATCGGTTCGATGCCGGCGTGGCAGGAGAGGCAGCCGCGGGATTTTGCGTCAGCCTGGGCCTGGGTCTGCTTCTGGAGCGACGGGCTCTCAGCCCGTCGAATCGAGCCGACGGGCTGAGAGCCCGTCGCTCCAGAGATGAAGAATGACAGCGCAATCGCGAGTTTTCTCATCAGAATTGCAGGATCACGTTCATGAATGCGTGGTAGAGCGGGTCGTTGCTTTCGTAGATGTCTTCGAATCCCTGTCCCGGAAGCAGCACGGCCGCGCCGCCGACGAGGATCACGTTGTTGCTGAGGAACGGGCGGTAGCGCACGCCCACGCTGAGATCCGTGCCGATCTCGTGCGAGATGTTTTCCTGAAACAGCACCTGCTCGATCGGCTCCACCGCATCGAGGCGGATGTAGTTGCCAGTCAGGACCGCTTTCAGGCGCGGCGTCAGTTCAGCGTCGAGGCCGACGGTCGCGAGTTGCACGCCCGGATTGACGAAGTTCGGCTGCCCTTCGTCTTTGCTGCTGCGCATCGACGGCAAAAGGCTGCCGCGCTCGACGAGGGCGACGCCGCTGCCGGCCAGGCGGATGCCCAGGCGATTGAAGAACGAGAAGCCGCCGCCCGCGAATGCGGGTCCGTCGAAGATCGCATCGAAGCCGCGTGCCGTGCGGTCGCGCGGATTGCGATCGCCGGTCGCGTAGAAGAATCCGATGCGCGGGCGCAGCCAGTCCTTGTCGTACGACAGCTCCAGCGCGGCCATGCCAGCGCCGATGTTCACCGCATCGCCGCGGCGCAGTTGGGGATCCGGTCCCGCGATCGGATTGAGCGAGTCGCGGCCGAAGACGAAGTAGAGCGCGTGATCGACGTTGATTCGTCCGAAGTGTCCCAGCCCGGCCATGCCGACGTACGTGGCCTGCACGGAATGCGGCCTGGCCTCCCCCACCGGCGCCGGCCGCACGAGGATGCCGTTGCGGTCGTACTTCAGCGACTCCTCGTCGCGCATGTGATGGATCGAGAACTGCTGCGTGTAGCCGGCGCGCAGGAAGTCCTGCCAGTAGAAGTTCGCGACGGCAACGCGCTGCTCGCGCAGCTCGTGAAAGATGTTCAGGCCGCTGTTCGTGTCCTTCTCGAGCCGATCGAAGAAGGCGAGGTTGTACTGATAGCGATTGGAGGCCCAGTTGCCGAAGAAGCGGAAGCCGAGGTTCGTGTCGGAGAAGATGAAGCCGCGGAAGTCGCTGGCGAACGGCTGAATGCCCGCGCGGAACGATGCGAAGTCGTAGTTGGGCCCGAGGTCGCGGAGCTTGCGCTCGTAGAAGAGCTCCTGCAGTGAGACGCGGCCATCCGTGCGCTCGGTGCCGCGGCGCACGTCGGGTTTGAGGATCGCGTTCTCTTCGACGCGCACGTGATTGAGGTTCGCGACGAGCGTGATCTTGATGCGCTGCCGCACCGGTTGAAACGTGGTGTCGCCTTCGAAGACGTCGGCGGAGAGGATGACGTTCTGCGCGAACACACCCTGCGCGTCGCTGCCGAAAAACTGGAAGCTGCCGGGATTGGCCGCGCTCACGCCGGACGGCGTCGGCAGCGTCCGCGATTCGACGAGCGAGTCGCTGATGCCGGTGAGGACGAGGAACGCGTCGTCGCCCATGAACGGCAGTTTGTCGCGCAGAGATTCAGGCGTGTAGTCGCGCAGGCGGATGGGGCGATCGCCTTTGAGGATGTTCTGGTTGTATGGATCGAAGCGGCCCTGCGAGCGCTCGTCGAGCTCGTAGGGCGGCGGCGCGATGCGCCAGCGGTCGGTCATCTCCTGCAGTTGTGGCTCCGGCGGCAGTGGATCGGGAAAACGCGGAGTCGTTTCAATGCCGCTCTGTCGTGGCAGCAATCCGCGGAGCTGCACGCGCAGCAGTTGGGTCTCGCTCGTGTCTCCGACCTCGACGCGCATGTCGTACGCGCCGCTCTTGAGAGGCGCGGTCCAGAACACCGACCACGTGCCGTTGCGCTTGACCTGCGTCTCGGCCTTGGCGGTCTCGACGAAGATGCGCACCGGAGTTCCGGGCGCGGCCTGGGTATGGCCGGTCATCGTGAACGGGATGTGGTCGGTGAACACGACCGTTTCCGCATTTGCGACGAACGCTATATGGAGTGCGGCAGCGACAGCTGCCGCTTTCCACGCGGCAGCGTAACTGCCGCTGCGGCGGCTGTGCCGCCGCTTCTGATAGCGGCAGCTTCGCTGCCGCACTCCATAGCTTACGGACACGGGCCACCCCCGCACTCCGTCACGCCTTCCGGATGCCGCGGGAACTTGAACATCGGCAGACGCGCGCCGTCGACGATGACGCGATCGGCCCAGAGGCTCTCCGCCGGCAGGAATGGGCCGGCCGCAAAGTAGGTGACGTAGTCGTCCTGTTCGATGCCGTCGCCGCTGATGCCGAGGCCGCCGATGAGGGTGCCGTTGCGATAGAGCGGCGTCGATCCGGCGAAGAAGACGATCCCGTTCTGATTCGGATTCGAGAGCTCGTCGCCCTGCGTGCATGCGTTGAGCAGATCGTGTACGAACAGCGACTGGTACCACGGCCCTTCTTCCGGATCGAACACTTCGGAATCGATACCCGGCGGATAAAACGGTTGCGCGCCGAAGCCGATGGTGCGATTGCTCACCGCGGTACCCGCGGGTACGAGGCCGCCGATGCCGCGCTTGCTGAAGTAGATGACGTTGCGCGCTTTCGCTACTGCGACGTCGACGGAGAACACGGTCGAATCGGGCATGCGATGCAGCGCGATGATGTCGCCGTTCGTGTCGGCCACCGCGATGGCCATGCGCGCGTAGCGATTGAGCGGCAGGCGGATTGCCGCGCGTGTTTTCTTCGACGTCGCGATCGCGCGAGCGACCACACCCTGCACCTCCGTCTGCGACAAGCCACCGCTGCCGGCGCGCGCAGCGACGAGATCTTCATTCGCCGCGCAACCTCCGTTGAACGGACCGAGCGCGAACGGCGGCGCGGGAGCAGCGGGCGGATTGGCGGAGGTGACACCGCGCAGCGTCACGCCGTTCGGCACGCCCTGATCGTTGAAGCGGAGACGAATATCGGGGCCGAGGAACGGGAGCCGAATGCCGTCGATGAAGACGTTGCCGGGAAACGGCAGCGGGAAGAACGGGACGGGCACGATGCCGTTGCCGATTGCCGCAAATGCGCCGCTCGCGGCCGCGAACTCCGCGCGCTGCGGATCGTCGCCAGTGCCGATCACACCGATGGCGCCGAGGAGCTGGCCGTTGGCGACGACGTTGCCGTCGACCTGGACGCGATAGAGCGGCACGCCGCCGGCGTTCACACTCGTCGGGTCGCTGTCGTTCGGGAACTGTTTGCCCGTGACGATGCCGGTACCGCAGCCTGAGGTCGTACCAGCCGCGCAGACGGCGGCAGGCGCGACGGATCGCGCGCGCGGAATGCATTTGCCGGGCTCGAACGCGACGTTGAAGTCGCAGCCGCGATTCGTATTCTCGATTCCGTACAGCGCCGCGCTGGCGGTATTCGTAATGCCGGGCGGGAAATGGATGCCGCTGATGAAACGCACGGTGCGCGAGGAGAGCGGCGCCTGGTTATGGCTGAAGAACGCGGCCGTGCGCGCGACGCCGATCGCGAGATCGTCGTTCGCGTTGGACATGCCGCTTCTGCGCAGAATCGCGAGCGGACGTCCGGCGCGATCGACGACCGCGACCGTCGACGCAGTGTCGATCGAGTTGAGCGCGCCGATCGCGATCGTCGCCACTTCACCCGCAGCGAGCGACGTCGCGGGCGTGCCGCCGTCATCGCATGTGACCTGCGCAAGCGGCGTCGCGGTGCAACCAGGCGGCTCGGCGTTGACGATGATCGGCGCCGGAGTAGCGGACCTGCCCTTGCCAACGGCGCGGACGCGCTGGGCGTGCGCAGAGCCCGCGACGATCAGAGTGAGCAACGCGATCGCAACGACCGAGGGGCCTCCGGCGGCCGGGCCCAACGGGCCCGGACCCGATTGGGTTGGCCTAGCCTCCGCGACAGACTGTCTATCCTCGCGACGCTGTGTCGCGGAGGCTAGGCCAACCAACGGGGTCCGGGGCCGGTGGCCCCGGCCGCCGGAAGCCCCTCGGTCCGTCACGATGGTGTCGCTCATATCTGGTAGACGAACGTGGCTGCGTTGTCGCCGAGAACGAGGGTGTCGCCGCGTTTGAGCTGCACTTCGGTGATGCGTTGGTCCTTGAGGAACGTCCCGTTGGTCGAGCCTTGATCGATGGCCCACACGCGGCCGTCGCGCGGCACGATGCGCACGTGGCGCTTCGAGACGCGGCTGTCGGGGACGACCACTTTCGAGAGCGCGGGGTCGCGGCCGATGTAGAAGCCTTCGTCCTCGATGATGAAGCGTTGCCCTTCGAGCGGGCCGCTGGTGCAGTGCAGCATGCCGTTCCACTGCACCATCTCCGTACCGGCGCCGCCGGACGGTGGGTTGTCGAGCTTCGTCGGACCGACGCCGGGGATCTGCACCTCCGGCTCGATCGTGCGTGGCGGCGGCGGTGCGGCCTTCGGCGGTTCGATGTGCAGCGGTTCGATGCGCGCCGTGGACGCAGTCGGTGCGGCGTCGGACGCGGCGATGTTCGGCGGCGGCTGCCGGGGAACGCGATCGGTTGTGATCTCCGGCGATGGTTTGCGCGGCGGCGGTGGGGCTTTCGGCGCGGCAGGCGGCGGCGCCTTGCGCTCGGGGCGTAGCCGCTGGAAGAGCGCGATGCCCACCGGCACGAGCACGACCAGCAGCAGAATCACGATGACCGCGAGCAGGATCCCCTGAAGCATTCTCCCTCCGCCTCCGAGCCCGCCCATTCCTGCCTGGACGAGCGACGCCGACACGATCGTGCGTTGTGGTCGAAGATGATACTCGTGACAGCGGCCGCACGAGCTACCTGCCTGCGCCTTTTCGACCAGCGGCGAGTGGCATGCGGTGCAATCGGCGCGGCGCGGCATCAGCACGTCGGGCGTGGCTACGCTCGCGCGCACGCCCTTGTGGCAGCTCTCGCAATCGATGGCGCGATGGCCGCCATGCGTGAAGCCCGCGCTCGCGAGCCACGTCGCCGGAATCAGCGGCGGCGTCACCGCGAGTTGATCGCCGCGCGGCCGGACCTCGTGGCATTTGCTGCATTTATCGCGGAAGACGAGCGCCGCCTTCCGGCTCAGCGCCTGCTGCTCTCCCTGTGCCGGCCTCCGCGCGCTCAGAATCCGCCGCACTTCCGCGGCTGACTTGCCGACGATCGCACGAGCGTCCGTCGATAGTGCGAAGACGGCGCCGTAGACCAGCGTCGGATCGCCGCCATGCGGAACCTGTTCGTTCGGATAGCGATCGTCGAAGGTCAGGCGATGGCAGCGCTGGCAGTGCTGCTCGAAATCGATCGCCACCGGATCGACTTTGTCGCGCACCGTCGCCAGCGCATGGCAGCCCGTGCACTGCAGGACCTCGCGCCGGCCGGTCGCGTTGAAGATCCCCTTCTCGGCGAGATGCAGTTTGTGATTGAAGCGCAGCGTGTTCGCGTCATTCGGATAGACGAGCTCCGGATGCGATTCGCCGAAGTCGCGGATGCGCGCGATGTTCTCGAATGAATAACGGCCGTTGCCGAAACGCAGTGACGCGAGCTGCGCGCGCGGCGGGCGCATGTGCGACTCGAGACTGGCGTGACACGCCTCACAGGTGTCGTCGCGGATCTGCGTGAGTTGCCGCTCGCCGCGATGTTCAGCGTGACAACTGAAGCACTCCGGCGGATTGGCCTCATGCATCGCGTGCGGCGCCTGCGTGTGGCACTGGATGCATTTCGCGCTCGAGACGCTCTGCCACGGCGAATGGCACGCACCGCAATTGTCGGCCACTGATTGGCCCTGCGGGCGCGCCGTGGCGTGCGCCGATGACAAACCGCCCGGCATGAAGGCTCTCTGAAAACGTGGCTCGATGACCATGCCGATGACGGTCAGGGCTACGATCAGCAGCAGCGCGGTCGCGCTGAGCCTGGTCATCCACGGGCGCGTAAGGCGGTACGCGCTCGCGTAGTCGATTTTCTTCGCCTTGACCACGCGCACGCCGGGCTGGGCGACGACCGCTGCTTCCTGCTGTTCGTCTTCTTCATCCACAAAGACCGACGCGACGCGTGCCGTGATGACGCGCAGGAAGAGCGGCTTGCTTGGATCGGCTATCTGCACCTCGATGCGCAGGTCGCCGATCTCGATGACGTCGCCTTTGGCAATACGGGATGACTCGACCGGTTTGCGATTGACGTACGTGCCGGTGATCGAGCCCTTGTCTGTAATGAGATAGCCGGCCGCATCGCTCTCGATGACCGCATGATCCAGTGCAACGGCCGGATTATCGGAGCGCAGCTCCTGATTGGTCCCGCGTCCGATGCGCAGCACGTCACCGTGAGTCTGGGTCAGGGTGAGATTGCGGCCGTTGGAGCGCTGGATCAGGAAGCTCATGGCATCACCACGGCATCCTTCCGTAATAGAAAACGGCTGCGATGTGCAAGGCCGCGAACGCAAGCAGTGCGATGGTGAACGGGATGTGGATGTAAAGCCACGACTCGAGCACGTTCTTATAGCGTTGCTGATAAATCAGTCGCAGCAACAACTCCTTACGCTGCCGCGAAACGACCAGCATCTGCCGGAGCTCTTCCTGCTCTTCGCGCGGCACCAGTCCAATGAGTCTCGCCCAGTCTCCTGCATCCTTTTGCGGCTTGCGTCCGAGTCGCGACAAAATCAGCCGCCACCCCGCCAGTCCGCCCGGCGCCGTCTGTCGCAGTAATTCATCGTAAATGCGTTGAAACGGGGCGCTTCGTCCGGATGCGATCCGCGCCATGGATCGGGCGAGCTGATTGAGCTGATCCGCAATCTCATCCACCGTCAGATCGCTCTCCACCTCGGTCAACATCCGCGGCACGGTCACATACAGAATCGCCCCAAGCATCCCACTGGCCACGACGATTGCTACCAGGACCAGCGTGGCCACGGCGATCTTGTCGTTGAAGCGCCCGCCCGTGTGAAACAGCAGCACGACCATGACCAGGACGCCGAGGTAAATGTGGGATTGCATCCATTGTTCGAGCGTGCCGAACATGGAGCGATACCAGCGTTTGCGAATCCCGAAAAACGCCAGCAGCAGAATCAGCAGCGTGCCGGCAATTCCATACGCGAGACCGAAATTCGAGCCGCCGTGTGGAAACTCGCGGCGCGCGTAATAGAAGTAGCTGGCGCTGGTGCCGACGAGGAGCACCAGGAAGATCTTACGCCAGAGCGGGCCGCTGTTGGGTATGGCCATTGGAATGAATTGAAAATTGAAAATTGAAAATTGAAAAATATGAACGAGTCCAGGCCTTGCGTCTCTCGTTTTTTCAATTTTCAATTTTCAATTTTCAATTCCCTCCAACCAGAGTCACCGCTCTCCGCGTGAAATCACCAGCTCCTCCAAAGTCTCCCGATATTGCTCCGGTGTCAGGCGGATCGCCGCGCCTGTCGGACATCCTCTTACACAAGCCGGGCCGCCGCTGATGTCGCGGCACAGATCGCATTTGACCGCGACCGTCTGTTCTACGTCGGAATGATGCGATTTGCCGAACAGCGACGCCACCCACGAAAAGAGCGTCTTCTTCGGTTCCTTATGGACCATGAAGATGTTGTCATAAGGACAATTGCGCTCGCAATTGCCGCAGCCGATACAGTTGCTCTTGATGTACACCTCGCCGCGTGGATCGCGCGCAATGGCGTCCGGCGGGCAGTCGAGCATGCACAATGGGTTTTCACACTGCCAGCAGGAATTCGCCGCGAGCAGGTTGTAGAGCTTGATCCCGGTCAGCGAGATGCGCGCCTGTCCGTCGCTGTGCACGCCCTGACACGCGGATACGCAGTTACCGCAGCGGATGCATTTGTGCTCATCGATGAGCAGCGTCTGCGTACCCATGACCACTTCTTCGCGAATCAGATCCCCGAGGATGTTCCCCGAGCCCGGAGTGGCCTCGGCGATGAGGCCAGCGATGCGGCGCTCCTCGAGCTTCCGTAACGGTGCCTCGCGCAATTCGGGATGCGCCGCGAGGAAATTCGCGAAATCGCGCTTGGAGAGCTTGATCAGATCGGACGGAAAGATCGTCGTGACTGTCGCGGTGCGCGCGGCATCGGAAAAGAGCGCCGCCTCGCCGAAGAAGTTGCCGGCCACGAGATAAGAGAGCACGACCTCTTTCTCGCCCGACTTCTTCGAGATCTTCACCATGCCGTTGCGAATCAGATAGAACGTATCCGCGTCGTCGCCCTGCTTGAACACCACTGCGTCTTTGCCGAATGACTGCACCACCGCGCGGTCGACGAGCTCGCCCAGCAACGCCTCTGGTGTTCCGGGAAAGAGGTACCCGCCAAACGCGCGCAGCATGAATGCCTGATCGACGAGCGCTTTTGCTTTCGGCGCGGCCGCGAGCAGTTTCAGGATCGCTTTGCGCGGGATCTCGATCATGCGCGTCGGACCGACCGCTGTCGCTGTGGCAGTGCGACGGCGTCCGGAGATCAAACTCATCTCGCCGAAGAAATTGCCCGCCGTAAGCTCGGCGATCTTTGTGTCCATCGACGATTGCTCCGGCCGCCGCGTCAACGCGACGCGGCCCGTAGCGATCACGAGGAAATCGTTCGTGTAGTCGTTCTGGCGAATGATCGTTTCGCCATTGGGATACTCGCGCACGCGCGTCGCGAGGAACGTCTCGCGCAGTTGCTGTTCGTCCGCCGCGGCAAGCAGCGGCACGCGACTGCGGATCGACGCGATGCGCTCGCGCACCGAGCCTTCCCAGAACGGCAGCCGTTCCTTCAACACCGCTTCGTCGGCCGGCTCGACCTCGCGGCCCATCAGATGCTCGACCACTTCCCAGCCCTGGTTCATGCCGAGCTTGATGAGATCGCGGCCGCTCGCGGCGCCGATCAGAAACAAGCCCGGCACGCTCGATTGATGGACGGGCGTGAGGATCGGACGCGCGTCGGGACCATCGCCGCTGTAGCGGATGCCGACGCTCTCGAAGAACTTGCGCGGCGGATCGGCGCCGAGCTTGAGGAAGAGCAGTTCCGCCGGCACGCGTGTAACGTCGCCGCGCACGTTCAGATCCGCATAACCCTCGAACACTTCACGCATGGTCGAGTTGAAGTAGACGGTCATCCGTCCCGAGGCTTGTCGCGAGAGGATTTCGCGTGTGAGGATCTCGTTCGCGCGCGTGATCTCCGGTCCGCGCACTACCAGTCCGACGCGGTTCTCCTCGGATAGCGCGATCGCGATCTCGAGCGCAGAGTCACCAGCGCCGACGACCAGGATGTCCTGTTCGGAATGTTCGGCGGGATCGACGAGGCGATAACGAACGTGCGGCAGGTTCTCGCCCGGGCATCCGAGCTTGCGCGGATTGCCTTGCGTCCCCATCGCCAGCACGACTTTTCCCGCGTCGTACTCCCCGCCCGCGGCGGTCTTCAGCAGGAAGCGACTCCCTTCCCGCTTCATCGACTTCACCTCGGCATTGAGGACCACGTTCAGACTCTTGTCGTTGACGTAGCTTTCCCACGCCGCGAGGATCGATTCGCGCGAGCCCGCGTCGAACGGCAGGTCGCCGCGCGCGGGAATCATCACCGGCTCAGACATGACGAACTTGCGCGCCTGATAGCTGTAGATCGTGTCGGAGAGATGATCGGTGCGCTCGAGCAGCACGTACGACAAACCGTTCGCGTGCGCGTGCGAGGCGGTCGCTAATCCTGCCGGCCCGCTGCCCACAATCGCCAGGTCGTATTTCATGCCGCCACACCTGCCGGTTCCTCGGAGTTCCTCGGAGTTCCTCGGGGTTCCTCGGAGGAATGCACGCTATCCAAGCCGCACCTCGGGAAGCGTTTGTTCGCCCGCTTTGCCTTCGCGGGCGATGTTGAACGTCATGATGATTTTGCCGAGGCGGATGAGGTCACCGTCAGAGAGGAGACGCTTGTCGGTGACCTGCTCGCCATTGACGAACGTGCCGTTGCGGCTCTGCAGGTCCTCGAGCACGAACCCTTCGGGAGTGCGCACGATGCGCGCGTGTTGCGAGGAGACGCTGCCGTCCGGAAGGGAGATGGTGTTGCTCGGCGCGCGTCCGAGTGTGTACGCGCTGTCGAGCAGCGGATAAACGTTGTCGGGTGTGCCGTCCGGCGTGAGCGAGCCGACGAGCGTGCGCCGGCGGCCCGCGGTCGTTTTCTTCTTCAGCGCGGGATCTGTTTTCTCCTCGATGGTCGGCGGCGGCTCGGGTCCCGCGACGGCGATCAATCCGACGTCGACGAGCTGGCGCAGGCGCTCGGCCACTTCCTGCTTCGGCGCGCCGAGATCGCCGACGATGTCCTTGAACGTGCGGCCGCCGGAGAGACGGAACAGGAGGCGGAACTGATCGCCGGTGAGGCTGACCTGCTGCTGCAGCGCAGGATCGTCGACGACGCGGAAGATCGTTGCGTCCGAGAAGACGCCCGCGGACTCGGCGCGGCGCTTTGCTTCTTCGAGCAGCGCGGGAACCTGCAGCGCCAGCGGCGTGACGTTGTCCGGCATCACGACGGAATCCGTGAGCCGGAAGGTGCCGGCAGACCAGTCGAATAGCTCGAGGACGGCGCCGGTCGGGTCTTTGGCGCGATCGGACTGCGCCCAGACGATCAGGTCACCGACGAAGAGGACGCGCGCGCGGTGGTCGCCGGCTTCCAGTTCGAGCGTTCCGCTCTCACCGCGCCCGCACAGAAACGAGAGAAGCTCCGCGACACCGAAGTGCCGCAGGCTGCCTTGCAGCACCACCTGCATGATTGCGGTAAGTGTAGCTTAGGGCGATCTGGAGTGACGGGCTCTCAGCCCGTCGTTTCGTCGCGTCCGACGGGCTGAAAGCCCGTCGCTCCAGATGTCATTGCGGCGGCTTGCCGGTCTGCGGGTCGATGACGTTTACCGTGCTCGTCGGCTCGAGAGTCCGCACGGTGCTCGTCGGTTCGATCGTCCCGGCTCCCGTGGGCACGGGGACGGAGCGCGCGGTGCTCGCCGGCTGCACGTTTCTCGCGGAGCTGGCCGGTTCGACAACGCGAACGGTGCTCGTCGGATAAGACGAGTTCGTCGCAGGTGTCGGCGCCGCGGCGGCCGCCGGCTTCTCGGCCTGGCGCTGCTGCTGCGATTGCTGCGCCGGCACGGTGGTCGTCGCGGGGGCCGCCGACGTTGTCGCAGGAGCCGAGGCCCGCGCCGGTTCCGAGGACATCGAGATCCGTCCGCGGCTCTTCGCCACCATCTCGTTGGTGATCACGGGCGTCTTCGACGCCTTGCGATTGGTTCGCTTGGCGAGCGCGACGAGCGGCGAGTCTTCCGCGATCAGAGAGATCGCGGCGAGCAACACGATGGCAATAGTGATGCGGCGCATGGGCAACATAATAGCGCCGACCGAACCTTTATTCTCACCAGAGCTCCTCGATCGGCTCGTACTTACCGAGCTTCGCGTCGGGCACATACTCGAATCCGCGGCCGAGCGGATCGTCCGTACGGACGGTCGTGTAGTCGATGCCGAGGGCCGAGTAGATCGTGCATGCGATGTCTTCCGTGCGCACGTCGCGCGCGGCACTCCAGCCGTATTCGACAACCGCGGCGCCGGTCGCATCCGTCTTGCCGATGATGCGTCCACCCGCAGTGCCGCCGCCGGCAAAGACGACCGAGTTGCGGAGGAAGTGATCGCGGCCACCCTGATTGCTGAGCGGACCGACGGTGCGGCCGAACTCGCTCACGATCACGACCAGCGTGTCGTCGAGGATGTTCATCGAGGCGAGATCGGTGAACAACGCGCCGAGCGCGGCGTCGAGCTCCGCGCATTGCACGTACAGCGATTGCGCCGCGTCGCGATCGTAGATGTCGGCGTGATGATCCCAGCCGCCCATCGTGGTCTGCACGAAGCGCGTGCCTTTGCCCGATGCCACGAGATTCCGCGCGACGATGAGCGAATCGCCGAACGTCGTCGATCCATACCGCGTGTGCTCCGCCTCGGCGAACGAGAACACCTCGTTGATGCCCGGCGCGTCCATCAGGATCTTCGACTGATCGTAGAAGTCGTTCATGTCGCTCGACGCTTTGCCGAGCGAGCCGCTCGAACGCGCCGTATCGAGTTGATGGAGCAGATCCCAGCGCCGTGAGAAACGCGCCGCGCCTTCCGGATGCGAGAGCGTCGACAAGCCATCCGCGTCAGTGGCGACGCCGAACGGTGCGTACTTCGCGGGCAGATAGCCGCAGGTTGGAATGCCGCCGGAATTGAGCGCGATGAAACCGGGGAGCACGTCGGCAGTGGTGCGCTTCGCCTGCGATTCGAGCGCGACCACCGCGCCGATATGCGGCGCGATGGCGCCCGTCGCGCCACCGGGATTGCGCGCGATCTGTGCCCACGTCTGTCCAAGCTGATGTACCGCTGCCCACGACAATCCGCTGCGCACGATGCTCACCTTGCCGAGGTGCTCGGCGGTCTTGGGGAGCAGGCCCTGCGGCCAGCGCACATCGCCGTAAGAGGTCGGCGCGAGATCGAGCGGCGTCCATGCGCCTTCCTTCAGATCCCACATGTCTGTCTGGCTCGGTGCGCCGGCGAGAAAGATGAAGATGCAGTTCTTCGCGGTGTTGCGCAGCGTCGGCGCGGCGCTGGTGGTGGCGCCGAGGAGCAGGCGCGGCTCGAAGACGTCGGCGAAATACGACGCGACGATGCCAGTGCCGGCGATGCGGAAGAAGTGGCGGCGGGAGAAGCTCATACGAACAAGAACTCCAGGCTGTTGATCAACACGAACTGCAGATCCTCGACACGCTCGCCGAGAACACCGCCGCGGAGATAGTCGATGGCGACCTGCCGCTCGGATGTCGTCGGCCGGCGTGAAAGCGTGGCGAGATAGAGCTGATCGGCGATCGCTCCCGGATCGGAAGTCGACGCGAGCACCTTCGATACCGTCGAGTTGTTCACGCGGCGCACGCGCGTCGTGACGATCGGATCGTTCATCATCGCCAGCGCCTGCGAGATCGCGGCGTCGTTCGACCGCGCGACCTCATCTCGATTGCCGCGGCCGAAGTTGTCGAGGAACCGGCTCGAAGGCGCGCGTCGCGCATCCAGCGGATCCGCGAGCTGCATGGCCTTATTGACCGTACCCAATCCATTCACCGGCAGCGGCGCAGGCACGCCGGTCGCCGTGATGAGCGCATCGAACAACGCTTCGGCCGATAAGCGGCGCGGCGAACGGCGCGCAAAGTACGACGCGTCCGGATGCGTCCCCGCGTAGATCGCGGAGAGCTGGTACGTGTTCGACATTGCGATCGTGCGCAGCGAAGCGCGCAGGCTGTAGCCGTTGGCGATGAAATCGTCCGTGAGCGCTTCGAGGAGCTCCGGATGCGATGCCTGCGCGGAGAGTCGCGCGAGGTCAAACGCGTTCACCGGCTCGACGATGCCGCGGCCGAACATCTCCTTCCAGAGATAGTTGACCGTGGCGCGCGCGAATTGGCGATCGGCGGTGAGCATGCGGCCATACGCGACGCGATACGGCTCTCCCGCTCTTGGTTGTTCACCCGTCAGCAGGAACGCGGGCGTGACCGTGTTCGGCTGCCCCGCCGCCGGAGCGCGCGGCGTCTTGTTGCCATCGGTCGTGTTCAGACGATACGTGCCGTTCGGCAGCGTCGACACATCGAAGCGGATGACGTTCACGTTCGGCGCGGCGGGATCGGTGTAGCGCGAGCCGCGGATGCCGGTGCGCGAGAAGAACGCCGCCATCTTCCAGAAGTCTTCGCGCGTCTTGCCGCGCAGATAGATGTTCACCAGCTCCAGATGGCCCGGGCCGCTGTGGCAGGAGATGCAGAGCATCGGGATGCCGAGGAACTTCTCGGCCGAGTGCGCCGCGAGGTTGTCGTAGGTGTCCTGCGGCGGACCGTTGTTCTGCAACTGGCGAACGATGTAGTTCACGACGCCGGTCGTGAAGTTGCTTCCCTCGCCCGCCAGGTCTTCGCGCACCATCGCGTCGTACGGCTTGCCGCTGCGGATCGACTCCTTGATCCAGAGGTAATGTGCGTTGCGGCCGAGGTAGTACTGGCGGACGGCGTCGGAGACCTGCACGTTCTGGATGAGATCGCCGTACCACATCGTCCAGCGATCGACGAACGCGTCGGACGCGAGCAGCTCGTCGATCTTCCGCGCGCGCTTGTCGCCGCGCGTATCGGCGAAAAACGACTCGGCTTCTACGGTTGATGGAATCGCGCCGGTGAGATCGATCGAGACGCGGCGGAGGAACTCCTCGTCTTTCGCGACCGCGGCGGGGGTGACGCCGCCCGTTTTCAGCTTCGTCCCGACGTGTGTGTCGATGAAGTTCGCGACCGGCAAAGTCCCGCCTGATGAAGGCTTTCCGACGGCGCGGCGCCGCGCCTGACCGGCGGCGTCGAACACTCCGACCACCAGGAGCACTACGGCCACGATGCGTTTCATGGCGGAATGACGATGGTGACGGGCGGATCGTTTACATGATTTTTCCACCGATAAGGCGACACGGAAACGGGTCTTGCGCGTATCATTGCCGGCGCAGGTCCGAAAAACAATCCGTTCCCGAGTTTTCGTCCGTAGGTCTAACTGTCTTTGAGAGAGGGGACTTCGATGTATTACTCCGCCAAGCCTCGCTTCTGGGCGCTCGCGTTTGCGATGGTCATTTTCGCCCTTCCCACCTTCGCGGATGACGTCACGATCAGCGGCACGACGACGTTCGCCGCGATCGATGGATCGTCACTCGATCACGATGGAGCCGCCAACGGCGTCTTCACGGTCGATGACGGCGATCTGACCGTCCTCGGCACCATCAACTGCAACGACACCGGCGCGGGCAACAACAGCGCCTGCGCGATGAGCTTCGCCGTGTCGGGCGACTTCCTCCTCGCGAGCGGCGCGGCGATCTACGCGGAGAACCGCAGCGGTGGAGGCTCCGGCGGCGACATCACGTTCAACGTCGGCGGCAACTTCACGATGAACGGAGCGCTGGGCCCACAGGCCGGCGGCGTCATCTCGAGCAGCCGCACCGCGAACGGCAGTCCGAACGGCAGCCGCGCGGGCTACATCACCATCAATGCGGGCGGTGCGTTCTCGCAGGCCGCGGGCGCCGTGATCACGGCCGCGTCGCAGAGCTCGATCGCGACGAAGATCGACATCAACGCCGACGGCGGCGCGTCCATAGCGGGCGCCGTGCTCGCGGGACCGAACAGCTCCGTCAACGCGGGCACGATGTCGTCCGGCGACGTCTTCACCGGCGGCAGCAACAACTCGTCCGGCGGTGACATCACGATCACGTCGGCAGGCGGCGGAAACCCGTCCATCGTGGTCAGCGGCAGCGGCATCGTCGGGACACAGGGCGATTCGGCAGCGGGGCACGTCGTCCTCGAAGCATGTGCCGTCGCCGTCAACGGCCTCGTAGCGTCGGTCGCGAAGGACGCGTCGGGCGCATCAGTCACCATCCGTTCCGCAACGACGGTCCTCGTCGGCGGCCGCGTTCGCGCGGACTCGACGCACGAGAGCGCCGCGACGTACAGCGTGAACATCTACGCTGTCGGAGCGATCCAGGTCGCCGGTCCGACTGCCGGCACGCTCTACGCCGTGACCTCGAACGGCGGCACGACGAGCAACGACTCGGGCGGCAACATCAATGTGATCTCCACCGAGTCGACCGTGACGGCCACCGGCCGCGCGTTCGCCGCAGCGAACAACGACTCCGGCGATCAGGGCGGCGCCATCTCGATCGCCGCGAAGGGAAACGTCAGTCTCGATACAGCGACGCTGAATGCGTCCGGCGATTCGGCGACGAACAACAACAATCGCGAGGGCGGCTCGATCAGCGTCCGCTCGCACTCCGGCTCGGTGAGCTGGAACAACGGAGTCGGCGACGTGCGGCCGACGGGCGCGAACGTGCCGACTGCGAAGCGCGGAACGATCACGATCACGCATTGCACCGGCGCCAGCACGGCCGGCTCGAGCTTCCCGACCAACGGCGCGCCGGTCGGTCCGTTCCCGACGATCGTGAATTCCTGCTCACCTGCCGCGCCGTCACTGCCTCCGGGTCAGGTGACGCCGGATTGCAACGATGCACCGGTCGCGAATGATGACGCATACACCGTCGCCGAAGGCGGCACGATCAACGAACCGGCTCCGGGCGTCCTCGGCAACGACACCGATGCCGATGGCGATCCGATCACCGCGACGCTGGTGAGCGGACCGTCGAACGCGGCGTCGTTCACGTTCAACTCGGACGGCTCGTTCAGCTACACGCACAACGGCGGCGAGACGACGTCCGACTCGTTCACGTACACGGCCAGCGATGGCATGGCCACCTCGAACGTGGCCACGGTCACGATCACGATCACGCCCGTCAACGACGCGCCGGTTGCGAACGATGACGCGTACACGGTGAACGAGGGCGGCACGATCAACATGGCGGCGCCGGGTGTGTTGGTCAACGACACCGATCCTGACGGCCCGGCCATGAACGCGGTGCTCGTCAGCGGTCCCGCGAACGCGTCGGTGTTCGTGCTGAACGCGGACGGCTCGTTCACCTACACGCACAACGGCAGCGAGACGCTGTCCGACAGTTTCACCTACAAAGCGAACGACGGCTCGCTCGACTCGAACGTGGCGACGGTGACGATCACGATCACGCCGGTCAACGACGCGCCGATTGCGGTCAACGACGTATACGGCGTCAATGAAGGCGGCACGCTCAACGTGAGCGCACCAGGTGTGCTCGGCAACGACACCGACGCCGAGAACAACGCGCTCACCGCGGTCCTGGTCAGCGGTCCCGCGAATGCGACTTCGTTCGCGCTCAATGCCGACGGCTCGTTCACGTACGTCCACAACGGCAGCGAGACCACCACCGACAGCTTCACGTACAAGGCAAACGACGGCTCGCTCGATTCGAACGTGGCCACGGTCACGATCACGATCGCTGCGGTCAACGACGCGCCGGTCGCGGTCGATGATGCGTACTCGACCACCGAAGGCGGCACGCTCAACGAGCCTGCGCCGGGCGTGCTCGGCAACGACACGGACGCCGAGAACAACTCGCTGAACGCGGTCCTCGTCAGCGGTCCGGCGAACGCGGCTTCGTTCACGCTGAACGCGAACGGCTCGTTCTCGTACGTGCACGATGGCAGCGAAACGACGTCCGACAGCTTCACCTACATGGCCAACGACGGCTCGGCGAACTCGAACGTCGCCACGGTCACGATCACGATCGCGCCGGTCAACGACGCGCCGGCCGCCGTCAACGACGCGTACAGCGTCGATGAAGGCGACACGCTCACGGTCAATGCGCCCGGTGTGCTCGGCAACGACACCGACGCGGAGAACGACTCGCTCACCGCGATCCTGGTCAGCGGTCCGGCCAACGCGTCCTCGTTCACGTTCAACGCGGACGGCTCGTTCACTTACGTCCACAACGGCGGTGAAACGACCACCGACAGCTTCACGTACAAGGCGAACGACGGCTCGCTCGATTCGAACGTGGCCACGGTCAACATCACCATCAACGGCGTCAACGACGCGCCGGTTGCGGTCAACGACGCGCACAGCGTCGCGGAAGGCGGCACGCTCACCGTGACCGCGCCGGGCGTGCTCGGCAACGATACGGATGTCGAGAACGATTCGCTCACGGCCATTCTCGTCAGCGGTCCGTCGAACGCAGCATCGTTCACGCTCAACGCCGACGGTTCGTTCACGTACGTGCACAACGGCAGCGAGACGACCACCGACAGCTTCACGTACAAGGCGAACGACGGCACGGACGACTCGAACGTCGCCACGGTGACCATCACCATCACGGCGGTCAACGACGCGCCGGTCGCGGTCGATGACGCGCACAGTGTCGCGGAAGGCGGCACGCTGACCGTCACCGCACCGGGCGTGCTCGGCAACGACACCGACGCCGAGAACAACCCGCTCACCGCCATCCTGGTCAGCGGACCGTCGAACGCAGCCTCATTCACGCTCAACGCTGACGGCTCGTTCACCTACGTGCACAACGGCGGCGAGACCCTCACCGACAGCTTCACCTACCGCGCGAACGACGGCACCGCGAACTCCAACATCGCCACCGTGACCATCACCATCACGGCGGTCAACGATGCGCCGGTCGCAAACCCGGATACGTACACCGTCACGTTCCACGGCACGCTCACGGTCACGCCTCCGGGCGTGCTCGGCAACGACACCGACGTAGACGGACCGTCGATGAACGCGGTCCTCGTCAGCACGACGTCGTTCGGCAATCTCGTGCTCAACGCCGATGGCTCGTTCACGTACACGCACACCGGCTCGACGTTCGGGACGGACTCGTTCACGTACAAGGTGAATGACGGTCTTGCGGACTCGAACACGACTACGGTGACGATCAACATCACGAACGTGGCTCCGGTCGCGAACAACGATTCATACCTCGCCATCGGCAACACGCAGTTGCGCGTCGGAACCGGCGGCGCGTTGCATCCGGCCGCTGTGGTCAGCGGCAGCGTGCTCGCGAACGACACCGACGGCGACAGCGGCCCGTCTCCGCTCACCGTCAGCATGTTCGATTCGACGAGCGCGAACGGCGGCTCGGTCTTCGTGAATCCGAACGGCTCCTTCAACTATCTCCCGCCGACCGGCTTCACCGGCATCGACACGTTCAACTACACGGTCACCGACGGCGCCTCGAGCGACGTCGGCACGGTCACCATCACGGTCACCGAGCGCGTGTGGTATGTGAATCCGGTCATCTCCGGTCCGCAGACCGGCCGCTCGACTGATCCGTTCGCGACCATCGGTCAGGCCGAGGCGATTTCATCGATCAATGACTACATCCATGTTGCGCAGGGCGTGCAGGCCACCGGCATCACGCTGAAGAACGGCCAGCGCCTGATCGGCTCCGGCGTCCCGCTCGTCGTCGGTCCGTACACGCTCGCCGGCGCAACGGTCCGCCCGACCCTCAACGGCACGATCTTCCTCGCGTCGAACAACCTCGTGACCGGCCTGAACGTCGCGGGCACGGGCGACGGCATCAGCGCCAATGCCGACAACAACGGCACGATCGCGGAAGTCGGCGTCAGCAACACCGGCGACGGCATCGAGCTCACCAACGCCACCGGCACCTTCGCGCTGACGAACGTGACGCTCAATCCGGGCGCGCGCGGTCTGGCGATCAGTGGCGGTACGGCCACGGTCTCGGCGGCGAACCTCGACGTGACGACGACCAACGCGGT
>Ga0196978_1000216_pt1 | contig 30712 bp, 34 predicted proteins | sample S3v_2013CmetaG_FD_155491 | JGI IMG/M metagenome (GOLD analysis project Ga0196978, IMG submission 155491) | Soil microbial communities from Anza Borrego desert, Southern California, United States - S3+v_20-13C | ecosystem: Environmental > Terrestrial > Soil > Desert | place: USA: California... | reverse complement strand
AACGACTTCATCATCCGCGCGATCGCACTGGCGCTGCGCCATCATCCGGCCGTCAACGCGAGCTGGGGCGACGACGCCATCACCCAACATGGCGAGATCCACATCGGCGTCGCCGTGGCCACCGCGGACGGACTGATCACGCCCGTCATCCGCAACGCCGATCAGAAAGCAGTCGCGGACATCGCCACCGAAGTGCGCGCGCTCGCCGACAAGGCCAAGAACCGCCGCCTCAAGCCCGACGAATATCAGGGCAGTACCTTCACGATCTCCAACCTCGGTGCATGGGGCATCGAGGAATTCACCGCCATCATCAATCCGCCGAACGCCGCGATCCTGGCCATCGGCGCCGCCGAACCGCGCGCGGTCGTCGACGCGAACCGGCAGATCGTCGTGCGCGACCGAATGAAAGTGACCCTCTCCTGCGACCACCGCATCGTCGATGGCGCGCTCGGGGCCGAGTTCCTCAAGACCCTGCGCCAGTACATCGAACAGCCGCTGCGCCTGGTCGTCTGATCAGAACCTGCGTGTCCTCTGTGTCCTCTGTAGTGAAAACAAACCACAGAGGACACGGAGACTCCGGCAGGCGCCGAGGAGTTTTTTCCGTCAGCCGCTGTTACACTAGCCGCATTCCTGAATGCCGGGCACTCAAGAGCTGCTCATCCTCTTCATCGCCATCTTCGTGCTGTGGTTCGTTCTGAAGCTGGCGAAGCTCGCGATCCGCGTGATCCTGTTTCTCATCACGTTGGCGATCGTCATCGGAGTGATCTGGCACTTTTTTCTGAGGTGAACCTGTGAGCGACCGCAAGTACAAACATCGTGGCTATCAGGACGGGGGCGGCTACGGCCAGTCCGGTTCCACACCACGACCGTCGGGCCCGCGACCCGACTATGAACCGCAGCGCCAGCGTCTCGAGGACGCGCCGCGCGGACGCACGGCCGGCGGCTTCGGCCCGGACGCCTTCAAATGCAACAAGTGCGGCCAGATTCGACACAGCCTTGGCCCCCTCACCAGCGCCGACGCGTGCGTGAGCTGCGGCGCCGACCTGCACACCTGCGGCAACTGCCGCTTCTTCGACTCGACCACGTTATGGGAGTGCCGCGAGAACATCCCGGCGCGCGTGGTCGGCAAACATGCGAAGAACGAGTGCACGTTCTTCCAGCCGAAGATCGTGAAGGACCTCGCCGCCGACAAAGGCAAGCAGCCGATGACGGAGAATGACGCGCGGAAAGCATTCGACGCGTTGTTCAAGAAATGAACGCGCGTTCCGCGCGCTGACATGATTCAACTCCTCCTCGCGCTCCTCTCCGGAGCCCTGTTCGCATGGTCCTTCCCCAATGTCGCGCAGGGATGGCTCGCGTTCGTGTCGCTCGCGCCGCTGCTCATCGCGGTCGTGCGCGCGAAGCGCACCCGTAACGCGTTCTTCCTCGGCTGGATCTCCCAGACCACGGCGTGGCTGATCATGGTGCCGTGGGTCGTGCGCGTGATGTCGTACTACGGCGGGTTGCCATACATCGTCGGCGTGCTGCTGTTCGTGGCGATGTCGATGATCCTCGGCGTCTACGGCGGCCTCTTCGCGTTTCTCATTCGCCGTTTCCACCTCGGCGAACGATTCCTGCCGTGGCTGCTCGTGCCGCTGACATGGGCCGCGATCGAATACGCGCGCACGTATCTCTTGTCCGGCTTCCCGTGGAACCTGATCGCGACGGCGCTGATCGACTACGCGAGTCTGATCCAGATCGATCGCTTCGCCGGCCCGTACTTTGTCGGCGCGCTGGTCGTGTTCCCCGCGACCGTCGCGGCGTGGTGGATCACGCAGCGGCCGCCGCAGATGGCGCGCGTGTTTGTCGCCGGATCGCTGGGCATCCTGCTCCTGGTGTGGTGGGGGACCGGTCTCGTCGCGTCGAAGCTCAACGCGCGGCCGAATGCATCCGATCCGATCCTCGCCGCGCTGCTGCAGCCGAACATCACACAGCAGATGCGCTGGGACGAAGCGAACGTCATGGCCATCTACGCGCGCATGATGGCGATGACGGCCCAGGCGGCGGACGCCGGCGCGAAGATCGTGATCTGGCCTGAGTCGACGGTGCCGCTGTCGTACACGCAAACTGATTTCTTCCGCGAGTCGATCGAGTCGCTCTCCAAGACGCACGACATCGACATCATCCTCGGCTCCGTCGCCACCGATCCGAAGACGCCCGGCCGTTTATGGAACTCGGCATTCCTCGTGAGCGGCGGTACGACCATCGGCCACTACGACAAGATCCGCCTCGTGCCGTTCGGCGAATACGTGCCGCTGCGGCGCGTGCTGTTTTTCGCGGAGAAGCTCGTGCGCGCGGTGGGGGAGTTCGAGTTCGGCACGAACGACCGGCCGCTCCCCGGCAAAGTGTCGTACGGACCAGCGATCTGCTACGAAGTCGTGTACCCGCAGATCACGCGCACGCAGGTGCGCAACGGCGCCGCCGTGATCGTGACCATCACCAACGACGCGTGGTACGACGGCACATCCGCACCCGCGCAACATCTATGGCAGGCGCGCCTCCGCGCCATCGAAGGCGATCGCTACATGTTGCGCGCGGCCACGACGGGCATCTCGGCCTTCATCGATCCCACGGGCCGCGAGCTCGAGACGATTCCGATGGGCCGCGACGGCATCATCTACGCGAAATTCCAGGCGCGAAACACGGTGACGCCGTATGTCCGCTTCGGCGATTGGTTTGCGTGGATCGCGTGCGCCGTGGTACTGATCCGCCTCGGAGTTCCTCGGGTTCCTCGGAGTACCTCGGAGTTCCTCGGAGGGGATTCCGTTCACCCCGAGGAACCCCGAGGGAACCCGAGGAACCCAAGGAACTGATCCAACTCATGAACGACGATAGTCTGCAAAAAATCGACGAGCTCCGCGGCCGCCTGACCCTCGTCCGGAGCTATCTTTGACCTCGCTTCCGCGAGAAGGGCGCTCGACGAGATCGAGCGCGAGATGTCAGCACCCGGATTCTGGGACCGCCAGGAACAAGCGCAGGAAGTAGGGCGGAAGCGCGCGCGCGTCGAGAAACGCATCGCGTCCGGCGAGTCGATCGAGTCGAAGGCCGAAGAGCTCGACGTGTTGCTCGATCTCAGGAAAGAAGGCGAGAACGTCGATGCCGACATCGAGTCGCTGCTGAAGCAACTCGAGACCGACATCAACGCCATCGAGCTGACCATGAAGCTCTCGGGCGAGCATGACGTCCGCGATTGCATCATGAACATCCACGCCGGCGCGGGCGGCACGGAGTCGCAGGACTGGGCGGAGATGCTGCTGCGCATGTATCTCCGCTATTGCGAGAAGAAGGGCTGGTCCGCGGAACTGCTCGAAGTGTCGGCCGGTGAAGAGGCGGGGATCAAGAGCGCGACCGTGATGGTGCGCGGCGAATACGCGTACGGCTATCTCAAGGCCGAGAACGGAGTGCACCGTCTGGTGCGCATCTCGCCGTTTGACGCGGCCAAGCGGCGGCACACGTCCTTCGCATCGGTGTTCGTGATCCCCGACATCGACGACACGATCAACATCGAGATCAACGACAAGGACCTCCGCGTCGACACGTACCGCTCCTCGGGTGCCGGCGGACAGCACGTCAACGTCACTGACTCCGCGATCCGCATCACACACATCCCGACGAACATCGTCGTGACGTGCCAGAACGAGCGCAGCCAGCACAAGAACCGCGACACCGCCATGAAGCTCCTGCGCGCGCGCCTGTACAACCTCGAGCTCGAAAAGAGAAAAGAGGAACAGGCCAAGATCGAAGGCGAGAAGAAAGACATCGGCTTCGGCAGCCAGATCCGCTCGTACGTGCTGCAGCCGTATCAGCTCGTGAAGGACCTGCGCACGCAGCATGAGACCGGCGATCCCGCCCGCGTGCTCGACGGCGATCTGGACGGCTTCATCGAAGCGTATCTTTCCGCGCAAGCGAGAACCTCCGCTGACTAGAGGACGATCGTATCGATGAAGCTCGCCTTCCTGACGCCGCTCCCTCCCACGCGCAGCGGCGTGGCGCACTACGCGTCGATGCTCATTCCCGCGCTGTCGAAGCGCGCGGACGTGCGCGCGTTCGATTCGCTCGAGGACTACCGCCGCCCCGATTTCGACGCGGTGATCTATCAGCTCGGCAACAATCCGCATCACGCGTCGATGTATGCCGAGGCGATGCGCGAGCCGGGCGTGGTGGTGTTGCACGATCTCGTGCTCCATCACCTCGTGGTCGAGATGACGCTCGCGCGCGGTGACATCGATGGCTACGTCGCGGCGATGGAGGCGAACCACGGTCCGGCGGGTGCGGCCTGGGCGCGCGGACGAGCGGCGGGGATGCATACGGAGATCGCAAATTTCCTGATGCCCGCGTCGATCGACGTGGCCCGTCGCTCGAAAGCGGTGATCGTGCACAACGAGTACGCACGTGAGCGCCTGCAGTCGTTCGGCGTCGACACACCGATTCACGTCGTACCGCATCCGTACGTACCGGAGACGCGCACGTTCGATCGCGCTGCGTTGCGCGCGCGACGCGGCATCGCGAACGACGCACGCGTCATCGGTTTCTTCGGCTTTCTCACCTCGGCCAAACGCGCCGAGGTGGTGCTGGAGGCGTTTCGAGTTGCGCGGGAGCGGGAGCCGCGGCTCGTGCTGCTGATCGTCGGCGAGCCGGCGCCGAACATCGATGCAAGCGAGTTGCGGCAAGACGGTGTGGTGATGACGGGTTACGTTGCCGATGATGATTTCCCCGCGTATTACGCCGTTGCCGACCGGTTCGTGAATCTGCGCTATCCGTCAGCGGGGGAGACCAGCGGCACGCTCATTCGCGCGCTCGATGCGGGGAAGCCGGTGGCGGTCAGCGATTACGCGCAGTTCGCGGAGCTGCCCGATGATTGCGTGGTGAAGATTCCGTTCGGTGACGATGAAGTTGAGCGCGTGGCGGATTTCTTCGCGAGGGAGATCGAGGATCCGTCACGGGCGCAACGCGCATGGTTGGAAGAGAACGCGAGGTTGGAAAAGACGGTGGATGGGTATGTTGCCACTTTTTCCTGAACTCGAGCTGGTCGGCGCGCGTGTCGAAGGTGGCGAGATCGTGATCACGCTGAAGAACGTGGGCGCGTTCACCATCCGCACGCGCACGTATGGTGAGCCCGAGTATCGGCTGATCGCGAAGCTCTTCGACGGCGATCGCGTCGTGCAGGATCGCTGGCTCCCGTTGCCGTGCGATCTCGAGCCGGGGGCGGTGCGGCAGCTGGCGCTGCCGCTTGTGAAAGCGGCAGCTGGCGCTGCCGCACTCCATACGCTTCGCCTGTATCACGCGCTGCAGGACATTCCGATGGTCGACGCCGAGCCGTTCGCCGAGGTGCGGGATGTTCGATGATGCGGCGCTGGAGCGGTTGCGCGGCATCCTCCGCCAGCGCCCAGCCATCGAGATCGACGCGCCGCAGCATCGGCGGGCGTGCGTGCTGATTCCGCTCGTGCGCAATGGCGGCGGGTGGTCGATTCTCTTTACCAAGCGGTCGGAAAATCTCGCCGCGCACAGCGGTCAGATCGCGTTTCCCGGAGGTTCCGTCGAAGAAGGGGAAACGCTCGAGAACGCGGCGGTGCGCGAGGCCGAGGAAGAAGTCGGCATCCCGCCGCGGTACGTGGAGCTGATCGGTCGTCTCGACGATGTCATCACGCACAGCGGCTTTCTCGTCGCGCCGTTCGCCGGCGTCATTCACGAGCCGTTCGACGTCGTGATCCAGGAAGCGGAAGTCGTCGAAGTGTTCGACGTGCCGGTCGAGGCGCTGCTGGACATCAGCAATCCCGAAGTGCGCTACGTACCGTTTCGTGGCAAGCAGTATCCCGCTTACTTTTACCACCACGGCCCGCACGAGATCTGGGGGCTGACGGGGCGGATGCTGAAGGCGTTTCTCGATCTCGTGTGGCTAGCGCGTTAACAGTTTCTCGACGTACGCCGCGAGCAGCTTCCCGTCATCACCCGGTTCGACGACTGCACCGTTCACCATGTACGTCGGTGTCGCGCGCACGTCGTTCGTCAGCGCCGTACCAGCGCCCGCGAGGATCTGCGTCTTGATCTCCGCCGAGGCGAGATCCTTGTCGTAGCGCGCGAGGTCGAGCTCGTGATCGGTCGCGAAGCCGCGCGCCCAATCCCAGAACGAGAACGGATTGAGGTTGCCCTGATTTGCGTAGACCTGTTTTTTGTACTCCCAGAACAGCTCCGGCTTCTGCCGATAGATCGCGCGGCCCGCCAGCGCCGCGGGGAACGCCCATGCGTGTCCGGTCAGCGGCAGATCGAAGCGGACGTAGCGCACTTGGTCGCCGTGCTTCTCCATGATCGGATCGACGTAGCCCGCCGCGCGCTGGCACGAGGGGCACTGGAAGTCGGAGAACTCGACGATCGTCACGGCCGCATCCTTCGCACCTTTCGCGGGCGACTGCGGCAGGTACGGCTCGAACACTTTCGTCCGAGCCGCGCGCAGGTCGCCATTCGCAGGACGGAAGCGGCCGAAGAAGAAGACGCGGCCGTCCGGATCGACGAAACCGTCGAGCGGCATCTTGCCGTTTTCGGTCGTCTGATTGAGCGTGACCGGATACAAGCCTTCCGCATTCGGCTTGCGGTCGATCGTCGCAACCATCTGCTCCTGCATGTTGCGCCAGGTGAAGTTCTTCAGTTTCTCTTCGACAGTGGCGCCTTCCTCGTTCGCAATCGGCCACGGAGCGCCGACGAAAATCGCACCCGATGGAGCCGTGATCGCGGCGAGCGACGCGTTGCACGCGTGACGCTCGCTCTCGCTCGTCACAAGCACCCCGCTGAATCGCGGCGGCAGCTTCACCGAGAGCTCTTCGTATTTGATGGTCGCGTTGTCGCACACCGGCAGAAGCTCGCGCACGGCGCGGTCGAGCTTGGGATCGACGTCAATCGCATACGCGGACGCGCCGACGAAGAACGTGAGAGCAAGCGTGAGGATGTTTTTCACGCCCGAAGGAACGGGCATGAACAGCCGGGACATTCCGACCGAGGGCGCCGGAGGCACCCTCGGTCGGCAATCTCAGTTGTTCGGTGGCGCTTCGCTGATCGATTCGACGGCCTTGCCGACGCTGCCGTCCTTATTCGTGTTGATCGAAATATCGCCGAGCGACACGATGCCGACGAGCTCGTCGTTATTGTTGACGACGGCGACGCGGCGGATGTCGGCGCTGCTCATCATCTCCAACGCTTCATTCACCGACGCATCCTCGCGCACGCTGCGGACGTGCTTCGTCATCAGCTCGTTCACGCGCACGCTGCCGAGGTCTCTGCCTTCGGCGAGGCCGCGGACGACGATGTCGCGATCGGTGATGAGACCGAGGATCTTCTTCCCATCGACGACCGGGACGACGCCGGTGTCCCTGTCCTTCATGATGCGGGCGACGTCGCGAAGACTGTCCTTCTCGCTGACGCACTCCGGGTTGGCGGTCATCACGTCACGGACCTGCCGCGAATTCTGATTGGCCATGCTTTCCTCCTTCAAACGTTGCGATTGCAACCGAAAGAAGGAGAGCAATGAGCGTTCCCGCGTGGCTGCGTCAGAACGAAACCCTCAGTCCGCCTCCGAGCGTCATGTAGCGCGAGTCGAACGGCGAGTTCGTCCAGTGATATGTCCCCTCGAGCACGATCCCGTAGCGCCGCGAGAGCGGAAAGTCTGCGTTCACGCCGGCATTGACGCCAAAGGCCGAGGACGAGTCCTCATCGGGCGCGGTTTGCCGGTAATACCCGAGGCCGGCGAAGAGGCCGGTGGTGCCGAACGGCTCGGAGAAGCGGTATTCGACGTTCACTTCCGCGTGCTGAACCTCACCGCGCGCGTCGCGGCGAAACGGCTTCGGCTGAGTGTCAGAGGTCTTGTATGCGATGGCGACGGGGGTCTCGAGGCGGCCGCCCTTGAACTTGACCCAGACTTCCGGCTCGAGCTGCATACCCCAGTAGAGCTCGAAGGAGTTGTTGGAGAGGGAAAACGTGCTGTCGTCGAACTCGACGCCGTCTTCTTTTGCTGCGCCGTCGACGAAGCGCCGGCTGCCGCCGACGATGAATCCGAGCTCGGTGGTCTGCGCCACCGCGGGGAGCGCGCTGAGCACGATCAGCGCGAGCGGAAGGAGGGTGCGTTTCATGGCCGGCACTATACGGGAGGTTTTCTGGTTGATCAAAGTGAGTCTCCTTACAATGTGCACGTGCAGAGCAGGCTCCGCGGCGCGTTGTCGATAGTTGGACGCGAGGCGCTCCGAATCGTTCTGCCGTCGTGGTGTGCGGCCTGCGAAATCGAGCTGCCATGGCGGGAGCGGACCGCCTCCTGCTGCGCCTCGTGCTGGGCCGCATTGCCGAAGATTACGAGCGCGAAATGCTGCTCCTGCGCGCAACCCTTGCCCGCGGTCGCTGCGTCGACTGCGACCATTTTCTGTCTCGAATGCACCGCCGCGCCGTTGCCTCTCGACTGGTGCGATGCATGGGGCGAGTATCGCGGCTCGCTCGAGCCTCTGCTGCACGCGCTGAAATTCAGGCGCCACGACTTTCTCGCGGATGCGCTTTCATCGCTGCTCGAGGAGACATTGCGCGAACGCGGCGATCTCGCGTTCGACGCGATCGCGGCCGTGCCGATGCCGCGTGCGCGCGAGCGCCGCCGCGGCTACAACCAGGCCGAGCTCCTCGCCCGCGCCCTCTCCCGCCGCCTCGGCATCCGTTGTGATATGACGCTGCTCACGCGCGCGGGCGAGCGTGCGGCGCAGTCGACGTTGCCCAGGCGATTGAGAGCCGGCAACGTGCGCGGCGCCTTCGCCGCATCCGCCCTCGCGAAAGGCACTTCCATTCTCCTCATCGACGACATCTGCACCACCGGTGAAACGCTCCGCGCCTGTTCCGCCGCTCTGATGGACGGCGGAGCGGCTCGCGTCTGCGCGATCGCCGTGGCGAAAGCGAGTTAAGCACTGCATGTTTCGAGCGTTCTTCATCGCACTTTCCGAGAGCCGTTCGCTGCGTAACTTCGCCGAGAAGTCGGCCATCGGCCAACGCCTGTCGCACCGTTTCGTGGCGGGCATGTCGGTCGAGGACGCACTCGAGGCCACCGCCGCCACCAACGCCCGCGGCATGAGCGTCAGCGTCGACAACCTCGGCGAAAACGTCACCAATCTCGAGGAAGCGCGGCACAGCGCGCAGCTCTACCACGAGATGCTCGACGCGCTCACCGCGCGCAAGCTGAACGCGAATGTGAGCCTGAAGTTGACGCACATGGGTCTCGACCTCGACGAGCAGCTCGCGCGGAAGATCGTCGGCGAAGTGGTCGCGCACGCGGCGAAGCTGAACAACTTCGTGCGCATTGACATGGAAGGCTCCGACTACACGCAGAAGACGCTGGACATCGTGTACGAGCTGCATCGCACGCCCGGCAATGCGGGCCGCGTCGGCGCGGTGATCCAGGCATATCTGCTGCGCAGCGAGCGCGACGTGACGGAGCTTTGCGCCGAAGGCATTCGCATCCGCCTCTGCAAAGGTGCCTACAAAGAGCCGGCGGAGATCGCGTTTCAGGACAAGGCAGATGTCGACGCGAACTTCGTGAAGCTGATGAAGATCCTGCTCAAGAGCGGGACCTATCACGGCATCGCCACGCACGACCCGAAGATGATCGACGCGACGATCGCGTTCGCGCGCGCCGAGAAGATCCCGCCGAGCGCGTTCGAGTTTCAGATGTTGTACGGCGTGCGCCGCGACCTGCAGGAGCAGCTCGTGCGCGACGGCTGGGGCATGCGCGTGTACATTCCCTTCGGCACGGAGTGGTATCCGTACCTGATGCGGCGGCTGGCGGAGCGGCCGGCGAACGCAATCTTCATTTTGAAGAACCTGGTGCGGCGGTGAGAAGCGGACCGAATTGAGAATTGGGAATTGAGAATTGAGAATTGAAACCCCCCGGTCATTCTCAATTCCCAATTCTCAATTCTCAATTCCGGTCCCCGTCCCCCCGACATCCCAGTCCGGCCGTTCCTTCCACCGATCGTGCATCCACACCCACTGCTCCGGCAGGCGCCGGATCTGTTCCTCGATCAAGCGCGTCGCGTGCGCCACGAGCTCGACCGGGTCATCGTCGCGTTTGCACTGGATCGGGGGGAGGTAGCGGATGAGATGCCGCCCGTCGGGCAAGCGCTCCGTGAAGGTCACGCTCACCAGCGCTGCGGTGCGGACGGCGAGCTTCGCCGGACCGATTGGCGTGGGCGCGGGGCGGCCGAAGAACGGCACCTTCACGCTTTCGGTGCGCAGGTTCTGGTCGACGAGAAACGCGAGGATGCCGCCGTGGCGGATGATCTTCATCATGTCGCGCGCGGATGATGGCGAACCGCGATCGATCGAGTGCACGCCCGCATTTGCGCGCAGCTCGGTGATGTAGCGGTTCATCTCCGGCTGGTCGCGCTCGCGTTGCAGCACGCTGGTCGGACGGCCCCACAGTCCCGTGCCGCACGAGAGCCATTCCCAGTTGCCGCAATGCGCGGTGAAGATGATCACGCCGCGGCCGGCATCGATGTGCGCCATCACTTCTTCCGCCCCTTCGAATACCGTCGTCTCCGCCGCGTGCTGCTTGAGATTCGGGAGCCAGGCGATCTCGAACAACGACATGCCCATGTGCCGGAACATCGCGCGAATCGTGGCGCGGCGTTGCGCGTCGGACCATTCCGGAAAAGCGATGGCGATGTGCGCGAGCGCTTTGTTGCGTTCGCGCCGCGCGACGTGAAAGGCGAGACGACCGACCTGGCGTCCGAGGAAGCGGCCGGTGGGGAGAGGAAGGCGGCGGCCGATCGCGGAGACGATCAGCAGCAGGCGATACAACACGCGCGCCCTAAATGCTCGCAGCGCCTGGCGTGCCACCGGAGAACTCCAGAACGAGAGGCGCCCATTCGCCGCGCTCGCGCAACAGGCGTTCGACGAGCTCGCGAAACGCGCCGCCGCCGCCGGGGGCGTCGAGCTTCCACGTGGCGGCCTCGCGCACTTCCGGCGCCGCGTCGGAAGGCGCGGCCGAAATCGCCACGCGCGTCATCGCGGCGAGATCGGGCAGGTCGTCGCCTGCATAAAGAATCTGCGCGAACTTCACGCCGAGCTTTTCCGCGAGCTTTTCCAGCTCCTCGAACTTGTTCGCCGCGCCCTGATGCAACTCGGTGATCCCGAGCTCGCGCGCGCGCCGCTCCAAGGCGTGCGAGCTGCGGCTGGTGAGCAACGCGATCGTAATCCCGACACGCTGCGCGAGCTTGACCGCCAGCCCATCGCGCACGTGAAACGCCTTGATCTCCGTGCGCTCGTTCGCGTAGATGATCCGCCCGTCGGTCCAGACGCCGTCGACGTCGGAGACGATCAGGCGGATGTCCGATGCGCGCGCCATTGCGCGCGCATGGTAACTGAGTCCTGAGTATCTCGGAGTACCTCGGAGTTCCTCGGAGGGCTTCCCCGCCCTTCCCCTCCGAGGAACTCCGAGGTACTCCGAGGTACTCCGAGGTACTGCTTCTACGGCTTCCCGAACGTTGTCGCATCCAACGCCGGATTGATCTCGATCGTCGACACACGCGCCTCGCCGGCAGCCTCACCGTTGCGCGAGATCTTCGCCACGGTCGGCAGCTGCACACTGCCGAACTTCTTCCACTCGCTGTAATCAGTCGTGGTCTCGCCCATCTGCGTGGTGCGCACCGTGCGCAGCAGCCGCCCTGTGGCCGGCTCGATGTACCAGCGCACCACGCCGCCTTCGGGGGAAATCTCCAGGATGCGCGTATCGACGTCGCCGATCTTCTCCATGCCGCCGGCGGTGAACGTGTACTTCTCGTTCGCCGTGCGCAGGATGTGGAGGAAGTCCGTTTTCATGTCGATCACCGCGGCATCGCGGCGTGATGCCGGGAGGTCCTGCGTGCCCATCGGCGTGATCGCGTAGCCGACCCCCGGCGCGATCACCGTAGTCATCGTGCCCATCGGCAGCGTCATTTCCTGGCGCATCGAGCTCGGGTACTGCACGATCAGCGTCGCATCGACGGACATGTTGCCTTGCGGCGTCATCATCGACATCGCCGCAACCGTGCGCGTGCTCCGGACCGCGTTCACCGCCGCCTGTCCCCCGACGAAATCCATCACCTTCGCGAACAGCGCCCGTCCTTCGTCGTTGCTCGCGGCAGGCGCGGCGCTCTTCTTCGCGCCGCCCGGTTCGGGGATGGTGATGTCGATCGGCGTCACGGTGCCAAGCGTCGAGAGCGGTTTCTCGAACTCTTTCTCGTTGCCCACGACCAGCACGGCCAGCCGATCGGGATGCACGTACGTCTTCGCGACGCGCTGCACGTCCTCCGCGCTGACCTTCTCGATCATCGACGGATACTTCGTGTAGTAGTCGCTGGGGAAGCCGTACATCTCGAGCAGCACCTGCTGATTGAGCGCCTTCTCACGCGTGTCCATCGTGAAGACGAACGCATTCAGGATCGACTCCTTCGCCTGCGCCATCTCCGCTTCTGTCACCGGTGCGGTCACCAGGCGATTCACTTCGCCGCGCAACGCCTCGATCGACTCGAGCGTCGTACCGCTCTTGGTCGCCATCTGCAGACGGAAGAGGCCGGGGTGATCCCATCCCGCGCCGACTCCGCCGCCGACGCCGTACGTGAGGCCGCGCGCCGAGCGCAGCGTCTGCATCAGACGGCCGGAGAACCCGCCGCCGAAGATCTCATTCATCACGGTGAGCGCGAAGTAATCGGGATTGCTGCGCTCGATCCCCGCATGGACCATGGCGATGTTTGCCTGCGTCACGTCTTCCTTCGAGATGGAGTAGACGCCGGGCTTCGCGCCGGCGAACGTCAACGCCGGCTTCGCCATCTGCGGACCGCGCGGCCAAGACGCGAACGTATCGCGCAGCCGCTTCTCCATCTGCGCGGTGTTGAAGTCGCCGATGAACGACAGGATGATGTTGTTCGGATGGACCGTGCGGCGATGGAACGCCAGCAGGTCGTCGCGCGTGATCGATGCGATGGTCGCGTATTCGGTATGGCGCCCGTAAGGCGAGTCGGCGCCGTAGCCGAGCTTCAGCAGCTCACGGCCGAGGATGGTGCCGGGGTCGTCGTTGCGGCGCGAGATGGCGGTGTTGGATTGCGTCTTCGCGAGGTCGATCTTCTCCTGACGGAACTCCGGCTTGCGCAGGATCTCCACCCAGATCGGGAACACGGTGTCGAAGTCCGCCTTGAGGACGTCGAGCGACACCGATGACGCGTCCGAGCCGCCGCTCGTTTCCACACGCGCCGCGCGCGCATCGAGAAACTCATCGAGCTGATCGCCGGTCTGCGAGGCCGTGCCGCCGGTGCGCCACGACATGCCGTAGATGTTGTTCATGCCTGCTTTGTCGGCCGGGCTGTCGCGCTCGCCGCCGCGAATCGTTGCGCGTCCTTTGATCAGCGGCAGCTCGTGATCTTCCTGGAGGAAGATCACCATGCCGTTCGGCAACACGATGCGCTTCGGCTGCGGAATCGAGAACTTGCGGAGCGGCGGGGTCTTGATCTCGCGATGGTCGGTGACCTGCGCGCTCGCGATGCCGGCGAGCGACATCAGCAACATCAGCATTGCACGGATCGAGTGTCGATTCATTGCGCACCTCCCTTCGGCGCGGCCGCGGCCTTCGCGGTCGATTCGATCTTCGCGACGGTGCGGTTCGGCTGCGTGAATGTTTCCGCGGCGACGCGCTTCACATCAGCCGCCGTGACCTTGTCGATGCGGTCGACTTCGCGGAACAGCTCGCGCCAGTCGCCATGCAGCGTCTGATAGGTGGCCAGGTTCAGCGCGAGGCCGGAGTTGTTCGCGAGTCCGCGCAGCAGTCCCGCTTTCACGCGCGTCTTCACAGACTGCAACTCTTCCGCGGTGACGTCTTCGGTCTTCAGCCGCTCGATCTCCGCCTGAATGCCGGCTGCGATCTCGTCCGGCTGATGTCCCGGAGTGGTGATGCCGTAGAACGTGAAGACGCTCGGGTATTTCTCTCCGGGGAAGCCGTTCAGCCCTGCCGCGCCGGCCGCGATTTTCTTGTCGCGCACGAGAGCTCGATAGAGACGCGACGTGCGGCCGCTCGACATCAGCATCGAAATGACGTCGTAGATGGCGTTGTCGGGATGCGTGGCCGCGGGGCGATGGTAGCCCTCGACGTACAGCGGCTGCGAGGCCTCGCGCAGGATGACCATGCGCTCGGCGATCTGTTTCGGCTCGACCGTGCGCAGCGGCTCCGGCTTCGGCGCCTTCGGCAACCGTCCGAGGTACTTTTCGATCACCGGCCACGCCTCGGCCGGATTCACGTCGCCCACGATCGCCACGACCATGTTCGACGGCACGTAGTACTTCTTTGCGAACGCGAGCGCATCGCTGGCCGAGAAGCTTTGCAGGTCCGAGGGCCAGCCGACAGTGGCGAAGCCGTAGGGATGGGCGATGAACGCGGTGCCGAGGTATTGCTCGAGCAGGCGGCCGAACGGATTGCTCTCGGTGCGCGTGCGGCGTTCTTCCATCACCACGTCGCGCTCTTTGTAGAACTGGCGGAAGATCGGATTGCGAAAGCGTTCCGACTCGAGATAAGCCCAGAGCTCGAAGCGATTCGAAGGCATCGAGAAGAAGTAGCCGGTCATGTCGGATGAAGTGAACGCATTCATGCCGACGCCACCGGCGCGATCGACGACTTCCGAAAATTCGTCGCCGCGCGCGAACTTGTCGGCCTCGGTGATCGCGTCCTTCCACGCCTGCTCGAGCTGCTTGACCTTTGCATCGTCGCGTCCGGTCTCGGCGCGCCGCGCGCGATCGTATGCGGCGTACCCATCTTCGACTTTCGCCAGCGCGGCGCGTTCGGCATCCCAGTTCGTGGTGCCGATGCGGTCCGAGCCCTTGAACGCCATGTGCTCGAACATGTGTGCGAGGCCCGTGATCCCGGGGACTTCCTGCGCGGAGCCGGTGTTGACGATCGTCGCGTACGAAAAGACGGGTGCGTCGTGACGTTCCAGGATGATGACGGTGAGGCCGTTGTCGAGTTGCCGCATCGAGGTCCGCTTTTCGAACGAAGCGAGGTCCTGTGCCGAGGCACCGGCGGCGATGAGCGTAAGCAGTACGGCCAGCGTTGCTCTCATGCAATTCCTCCTTTTGGAGTGCGGCAGCCGCAGCTGCCGCTTTCACCCGCGGTAGCCGCAGCTGCCGCTCTCCATCGCCCGGCATTCTATGCGCGGTACACTTTTGCGCATGGTCGCGAGCACCGCACAAAACGTCGAACAATATCTGGCTGAGCTCCCTGAAGAGCGGCGCGAGGTGATCTCCGCGATGCGCAAGCTCATCCGCAAGCATCTGCCGAAGGGCTACTCCGAGTCGATCGGCTTCGGCATGATCTGCTACGGCATTCCGCTGAAGCAGTATCCGGACACGTACAACGGAGAGCCGCTCTCTTACGTCGCACTCGCCGCGCAGAAGAATTACTACGCGCTGTACGTGATGGGCCCGTACGCCGACCCGAAACAGGACGCCGAGTTTCGTGCCGCGTTCAAGGCCGCGGGCAAGAAGCTGGACATGGGCAAATCATGTGTGCGCTTCAAGTCGATGGATGACCTCGCGCTCGACGCGGTGGCGAAGGTGATCGCGAGCACGCCGCCGAAGCAGTACATCGAGCGCTACGAAGCGGCGCGCGCGAAAACGAAGACGGCGAAGAAGAAGCGCGCGTGAGCGACGCGTTCGACGTTGCCATCATCGGCGCAGGCGCGAGCGGCACGCTCACGGCGGTGCAGTTCGCGCGCTTCGCCACCGGCAACGCACGCGGTGCAATCATCGACGCGGGCGCTCGCGCGGCGCGTGGGCTCGCGTATGGCACGCCGTACGGCGCGCATCTCTTGAACGTGCCGGCCGCGCGCATGAGTGCTTTGCCGGGTGATCCCGAACACTTCCTGTACTGGCTGCGCGAGCGCGTTCCGGACGCGGAAGCGACGACGTTCGCGCCGCGTGCGCTGTACGGCGATTACCTCGCGTCGCTGCTGACCGAGCAGGAAACGCAACGTCGCGTGACGCGTGTCGGCGGCACCGCGATCGGTCTCACGCGCGACGCGACGTGGACCGTGCATCTGCACGACGGACGCACGATTACCGCGAAGTCCGTGGTGCTGGCGCTCGGCAACCTGCCGCCTTCGGATCCGTTGCAGCTCGAGGATCCTCCTGCGGAGTACGTGCGCGATCCGTGGGCGCCCGGAGCGGCGATCGGTTTGTCGCATGACGCCGCGGTGTTGCTGATCGGCAGCGGACTCACGGCCATCGATGTTGCGATCGCGCTGCGGCATGAAGGGCATCGAGGACCGATCACGATGTTGTCACGCCACGGCCGTTTGCCGCAGGCACACGCGCCCGTGACGCCGCGGCCGATCGCGACGATGCCGCGCGAATCTGTTTCGCCTCGCGGCGCGCTGCGCTGGGTCCGCGAGCGCATCGCGGCCGGGGAGGAGTGGCGTGCAGTCGTCGACAGTCTGCGTCCGCACACGGTGACTATCTGGCGCGGCTGGACGCTCGCGCAACGCTCGCAGTTTCTGCGGCATCTGAAGAATCTGTGGGACGTACACCGTCATCGCGCCGCGCCTGCGGTGCTTGCGGAGCTCGAAGTGGACGTGCTGCGCGGCCGCGTGCACTCGATGCGACCGGGCGTGGTGGTGGAGACGAGCGCCGGCACGCTGCACGTCGCGCGCGTGATCAACTGCACCGGCCCCGCATGCGATTACGCGCGACTCGATCTGCCGCTGGTCGTGCAGATGCGCCGCGCCGGCTGGCTCGTCCCCGACCCCTTGCGCCTCGGCATCGAGACGGCGGACGACGGCCGCCTGATCCGCGCCGATGGTCAACCTGTGGATGATCTCTACACCCTCGGCCCGCTGCGCAGGCCATCGCTATGGGAGTCGACCGCGATTCCAGAGATTCGCGAACAGGCGCAGGAACTGGCGAAGGTGTTAACGAGCTAGTGGAACGCCGGCGTCCCGCTCGCTAATCCGCCGGCACATTTCCTGGCGGAAAACCGAAGCTCATGCGAATCGCCGAGTACTCCGCATCGACCCCACCATCACGCCTGCGGATGGTGAGCCGCGTTTCGACGAACGCCCGGTACGTCGCCGGGATATCGGCAGCGCGCGAAGCCGCAAACAAAGTGATCAGCGGCGCATCGCCTTCCCGGAACACGACATCACGCCGGCGGATCAACTTCAATCCAGCGGAAGACAGTGCCGCGAACACGCGATCCATCTGCAACGTCGGAAACACGAACGCGAACACCCCGCCCGGAGCGAGAATCCGTGCGGCCGCCATCGCGTAATCCGCGACCGAGCCACGCACCTCGATCCGCGCCGGCACCGCCTGCGCGTGATCTGCGGCCATTGCGGTGCCGGGTGGAAAGTACGGCGGAGATCCGGTGACGAGATCGAATGGTGTCTCGTTCGCGAGTACCGACTCGTCGCGCAGATCGCCTTGATACAACGTGAAGCGCGACGTGAGTCCGTTGTACTGCATCGTCTTGCGCGCGAGGTGGATCGACATCTCCTGCGCCTCCACCGTGCAGAACGTCGCGCCGGGCAAACGCCAGGCGGAGATCAGCGCGACCGAGCCGATCCCGGAGCCGAGATCCGCGGCGCGGTCGACACGCGGCGCGCAGGTGGTGCCGTACCACGCGGTCAGTACGTCGTCGGTCGAGTAGCGATGCCCTTTCGCGTATTGAAAAATGCGGAAGTGGCCGCAGATGAAGTCGAGCGTTTCGCCCTCCTCGGGCGCGATGCCGCCCGGCGGCACGGGGCCGGGCCGCCGCCATCCGCGATAGAAACCGGGATCCTCCATTCGCGTAGAGTAAGCGAGCATGGCAAGTACTGATGGCTTACCGATGAAACGTGTATCGAAGAAATACGCACTCCCGCACTTCCTCATCGGCCGTTGCACGCAGGCTGTGTACGAGCGATGGTTACGAGCCAAGGCCGACGCGCACGTCAAGCGCGATCGCAAACGCGGCAATGCCATGGCAGTCGGTGAGGCGTACCTCGCAGCGATCCACGCCGCGGTCACGGCAAGCAACGGCAACGACGATTACACCGGCGAGCCGCTGGAGTGGGAGCGCATCAGCACGTACAGCAACGAGGAATCCAAAGTCCGCCGCCGCGAATACAAACGCGAGCTCGCGCTGCTGCCGACTGTCGATCACGTCGGCGATGGTCTTGGCGCTCCTGACTTCCGCATCTGCGCGTGGCGCACAAACGACTGCAAGAACGACCTTACCGCCGATGAACTGCTCGCGTTCTGCCGGCGCGTCATCGAGTACGCGCAGACCGGTTCTGCCGTTCGCGCGTAGAGTGAGGCGATGAAGCTCGACGCGGTGCTGTGCGGGGTCGCCGGCGAATACTACGTCGCGGCGGAGCTCTCCCGCCGTGGCTACCTGGCCTCGATCACGCTGCGCAACAGCCGCGGCGTCGACGTCCTCGCGACGAACCGCGATGCGACCAAATCGGTGGCGATCCAGGTGAAGACCAACCAACGCGGCCTCGCCGAATGGATCCTCAACGAGAAGGTGGAAACGATGCCGAGCGGCGCCGATCTGCCGGAGAACCTGTTCTTCGTATTCGTCAACCTTCCGCCGGATGGCGAGCCGCCAAGCTATCACGTCATCTCACGTCGCGAAGTCGCGCGAATCGTGAGGGAAGGGCATGCAGCATGGCTCGCCACCCTGGGGCGTGGCGGCAGGCCACGCGCCGCGAACAACCCCATTCGCAAGTTCAAAGACGCCGCGGGCACCTATCGCGATCGTTGGGATTTGCTCGGACTCGATTAGCCATCAGATCGCCTTCCTCCGGCGATGCCGCCCGGAGGCACGGGGCCGGGACGCCGCTATCCACGATAGAAACCGGGATCATCCATTCGCGTAGAGTAAGCGAGCATGGCAAGTTCGAAGCTGGTCTGGACCTCCGACCCGGAAGAAGCGAAACGCCTCCGCGAAGCTGGCAAGCTCGCGGCGCCCGTCGACGTCGACGCCGCGAAACAGATCATCCGCGTCACGCTCGACAAGAAGCGCCGCGCCGGCAAGACCGTGACCGTCGCCTCTGGCTTTCAGCACACGGACGAAACGCTCGCGTTCGTCGCGCAGACACTGAAGAAGAAATGCGGCAGCGGCGGCACCGCGAAAGATGGCGAGATCGAGATCCAGGGCGATCACCTCGCGCGTGTGCGGGCCGAGCTCGAGAACCTCGGCTACCGGACCAGGTAAACCCCAGATGGCAACTCCGAAATGAAATACCACTCTCGAGCGGATGTTATTTACAATGTCGTCGAGTCCGATACAGATCAGGAAGACGAGGAAGGGTGCAAGAGAACGAATTGATCGGTAACGGGTGTGTCATGGCCATTGGCGGCAACGAGGACAAGCGCGCCGCGCGCACGTCGATCCTCGCCGCATTCATCGCGCGCGCGGGTGGTCCGCAGGCGCGCATCGTCATCGTGCCTTCCGCGTCCGTCGCCCCGCGCGAGCGAGCCCAGCGCTACACCAAGATCTTCACCCGCCTCGGCGTCGACTCCGTTCATTCGGTTCATGCCGAGTCCGGCGTCACCAAGGAAGACCTCGCCGCGATTCGCAACGCTACGGGCATCTTCGTGACCGGCGGCGATCAGGTTCGTTTGATGGACGCATTGCGCGCCGCGAAGTGCGTCGAGCCGATCCGCGCCGCCGTTCGCAACGGCGCCGTGTACGCTGGCACCAGCGCCGGCGCGTCAGCCGTCAGCCGCCGCATGATCGCCTTCTCGACGCGCAAGAAGGGCGCAGACGTCGTTGCGTACGACGAAGGTCTCGGCCTGATCCCCGACGCGATCATCGATCAGCACTTCGGTCAGCGCCGCCGTCTCACGCGTCTCATCAGCGCGTCGAACGCACACCTGCTCACCGGCATCGGGATCGATGAGAACACCGCCATCGTCTGGAACCGCGACGGCATCGTCACGGTGGAAGGCACGGGCGAGGTGACGATCGTCGATCCGGACCACCGCATGGACGCGCACGCGAAGTCGTATCGGCTGCAGGTGTTGAAGCCGGGCGGGAAGTTCGTGGCCGATTGACTGGAGATCCCCGACCGGCTGAAAGCCCGTCGCTCCAGATGGTGCAACAACGGTTTGAAATCTGCGACGGGCTCTTAGCCCGTCGAGGGTCGACGCGAGATGGTGCGGCGTAACTCGTAAGTCTTTGCATCCAGCAGCAACAGGTCCGCGCGTTTTCCTTCCGCGATCCCGCCTGCATCGTGCAGCTTCAGAACGCGCCCAACGTTCCGCGTCGCCAACGCGAACGCTTCTTCGATCGACCACACGTGCGCGGCCGCAACGATCTGCTCGAGCAGCGCGTTCACGCGGCCGATCGGAGCGTCGGTCGAGATGGTGAGCATCGCGCGGTCGCCATCGAACTTCTTCAACCACTGCACGAGGTCTTCATCGACGACGTCGAGGTCAATCGTCACGCCGCGCTTCGTCAATGCAACCGCCTCGCGGAACAGCTCCTCGTTGCGATTTACATGCGTCGGATGCAACGCTGCCGCCGGAACGCCGCGATCGAGCAGCTCGCGCACGATCGATAACCGCTCCGGCAACTCGCCGGTGTGCATGTGCAGCACACCTGCTTTTCCGGTCAGCGTGCCGGCGACGTAGCAGTCGCTGGCCAGCCGCGCGAGCGTCGTTGCATCAAAGTGCGCGCCGCGGCGATCGGCGATCGCGATCTCACCCGCGCCGATGATCTCGTCGATCAGCACGATGTCGTCGCGCACGTTCGCGGTCAGCGAACGCGCGTCGTAACCGCCGGTCCACATGCGCGCGTTGATGCCTTCTTGGCGCAGCGCTTTCACTTTCGCGAGCAGCGACGGCAGCGTCTTCGTGGTGGTATCGGTGCCGAGCAAACCAACAACCGTCGTCGTACCGGCGGCCAACAGCTCCTGCGCGGCAATCGCCGGCGTCGCCGAAGCGAATCCTTTCTCGCCGCTGCCGCCGATGAGATGAATGTGTCCGTCGATCAAGCCCGGTACAACGATGCAGCCGGTCGCGTCGATCACTTCCGGATCGAGCGCGCGCAACTCCTTCGCGCGGACGTCGCCGATCTTCTCGATGCGTCCGCCCGCCACGACGATCGTCGCTTTGCCGCGAGGCGCGGGCATGTAGATCTCGCCGTTTTCAATGATCAGCATGGCCGCTCTGTTTGCGCAGGCTCTCCACGTATTGCGCGGCGATGTCCGGCTTGTCCGCGATGTACACAATGAGGTCGCCCGCCTTCGCCTCGGACACCGCGAGCGAGATCGCATCGAGCTCGGCGTGGCGATGCGCGATCTTCCGGTCGCTCAGGCCGCCCTCGTGCAGACCTTCGCGCAGGATGCCGGCCACTTCGCCCGGCTGCCGTCCGCGCAGATCGAAGTCGTCGCGCAGGATCACGCGATCGAAGTTCTTGCCGACGATGCGCGCCGCCTCGCGGATGTCTTCATCGCGCCGGTCGCCGGGCAGCCCGAGGACGCAGACCAGGCGATTGCGCTTGAGCGAGGTGGCCAGCTCGCTCATGGCCGCCAGTCCGTGCGGGTTGTGCGCGTAGTCGATCATCACGCGGAAGCCTTCGAAGTCGACGAAATTCAAACGCCCGGGAGTGGTCGTGGCCGACTGGAAGAACGACTGCAGCCCTGACACGATGTCGGTGACGTGGATCTCGGTCGCGAATGACGCCAGCACTGCGGCGAGCGCGTTCGCGATGTTGAAGCGCGCCTTGCCACCGAACGAGATCGGCACCTGCCGGTCTTCGCACAGCGGCACGCGCAGTCCGTTCTCGTACAGCATCAGCCAGCCGTTCTCGAGTGTCGCGCCCAATTCGTTGCGTGCGACGTGCTCGCGGAAGGTGGTGTTGTTCGGATCGAGCGAAAAGTACGCGAGCTTGCAGTCCGCGTATTTGCGCAGCAGCGGCGTGTGCTCATCCTCGGCGTTCAGAATCGCGTAGCCGTTCTCCTTCACGCGTTCCAGCGTCACCGCCTTCACACGCGCGAGGTCTTCGAGCGTGTGCACGTCGCGCAGGCCGAGGTGATCGGCGGCGATGTTGGTGACGATGGCGGCGTCGGACCAGTCGTAGCCGACGCCGGCGCGCACGATGCCGCCGCGCGCGGTCTCGAGCACCGCGAAATCGATCGCAGGATCGCGCAACACGACCTGGGCGCTGTTCGGCCCGGTGGTGTCGCCTTTCTGTACGAGCTGATTGCGGATGTAGATGCCGTCGCTCGTGGTGAGGCCGACCGTGTTGCCGGCCATCTTCGCGATGTGCGCGCAGAGTCGCGCCGTGGTGGTTTTGCCGTTCGTACCGGTGATGGTGATGACCGGGATGCGCGACTCGACGCCGGGTGGGAAAAGCATGTCAATCACCGCTTCGCCGACCGGCCGCGATTTGCCGATCGTCGGCGCGAGATGCATCCGGAATCCCGGCGCGGCGTTGACCTCGACGATGCCGCCGCCGTTCTCCGCGATCGGCGTCTCGACATCCGGCGCGACCACGTCGATGCCGGCGATGTCGAGGCCGATGAGGTGCGAGATGCGCTCGGCCAGTTCGATGTTCGCGGGATGCACGCGATCGGTGACGTCCATCGACGTGCCGCCCGTCGACAGGTTCGCGGTCGTCTTCAGCGGCACGAGCTGTCCTTCGTCCGGCACGCTGTCGCGATTCATCCCGCGCAGCGCGAGCAGACGCTCCGTCGCGCCGTCGATCTTGATCCTGGTCAGCACTTTTTCGTGGCCTTCGCCGCGGCGGGGATCGTTGTTGGCGAGCTCCGTGAGCTCGGCGATGGTGTGCTTGCCGTCGCCAACCACGTGCGCCGGCACGCGCTCCGCTGCGGCGATGAATTTGTGGTTGATCACCAGCAGGCGGAAGTCGTGGCCGAGGAGAAAGCGCTCGACGACGACGTTGTTGCGGTACTGCTTCGCGTCTTCGAACGCGATGCGCAGCTCTTCCTCGTTATGAATGTTCGTGACGATGCCGCGGCCGTGCGATGCGTCGAGCGGCTTGACCACCACCGGCCATCCAATCCGATTGGCGATGCGTATCGCTCTGTCGAGATGGCGCGTCGACTCGCCCTGCGGCACCGGCACACCGTGAAAGCCGAGCATGGTCTTGGTGATGTCCTTGTCGCCGGCGATCTCGACGCCCATGTACTTCGTCGTCGACGCGATCGTGGCCTGGATCTTCTTCGCGCGCGCGCCGTAGCCGAGCTGCACGAGGTTGAGGTCGTCGAGGCGGATGTGCGGGATGCCGCGTCGCGCCGCCGCTTCGACGATGGACTTCGTGGAAGGTCCGAGCGAGTTGCGCTCGTAGTCGCGCCGCAGCTCCGAGATCCGTTCCGCGATCGGAAACGGTTCGCCCGCGATCAGCGTCTCGAGCAACTCGATCGCGAGCTCGCCGGCCATGATGCCGGTCTCGCGCTCTTCGCATTCATAGACGACGTTGTAGACGCCCCGAGGTCCGGCTTCACGCGCGCGGCCGAAGCCGACCTCGATTCCGGCCAGGCTTTGCAGCTCGAGCGCGACGTGCTCCATCACGTGACCGAGCCATGTGCCCTCCTCCAGCCGCGTGAAGAACCCGCCCCTCACTCCCTCGGAACAACGATGCTCGATCAGCGACGGCAGCAGCGCTTTGAGTGCTTCGGTGAAGCCCGGAATCTCGTTGGTCGGCTTCTCTTCGTACGGCCCGATGTCGATCTTCCACTTGATGCACGGGCGGTGCGCGTAGAGGTTGGGACCCATCAACGCGAATCGTTCGAGGACATCGATGCGATAACGTTTTGGTTCGCTCATCAGTGCGGCGTTGTAGCACGGACGGAGTACCTCGGGTTCCTCGGAGTCCCTCGGAGTACCTCGGAGGGACTTCGGGTTCAACCACTCCGAGGTACTCCGACCCGAGGTACTCCGAGGTACTCGTTCTACACTCTCATGACGGAGGAAAGAATGCCCAGCTACTACATGTCGGAAGACCTCGCCAGATTCGGCGAGATCTCGAAAGCGAATCCGAAAGGATGGGACGCGTTCCTGAACTGGTATCAGGCCACGATGGCGCCCGGTGCGCTCGATGAAAAAACGAAGAAGCTGATCGCGCTCGCGGTCGCGTACGCGATCCAGGAGCCGTACTGCATCGACTCGTATTCGTCGGCGTGCAGCGACGCGGGGCTCTCTCCCGAAGAGATGGCCGAGGCGGTCGGCGTGGCGGCGGTGATCCGCGGCGGCGGCACGATCGCGCACTGGGCGCAGTCGTGCAACGCGATTGCGCGCAAGGACGTCTGATGCGGGTGCTCGTGATCGGCGCGGGGCCGATGGGAATCGCGGCGGCGATCGGCGCGGCGGATCGCGGTGCCGAGGTGACGGTGCTGGAGCGGGGAGAGGTCGGTGCGTCGTTGCGCACGTGGGGACCGACGCGGTTCTTCTCGCCATTGCACATGAATCTCTCGCCGCGCATGCGCGAGATTCTCGGCGACGCGATGCCCGATCCCGATGCGTTGCTGACGGGCGAGGAGTATGTCGATCGCGTGCTCCTGCCGCTCGTCGAGCGCGAGCCGTTGCGCGGGCGTGTCTTGACCGGCCACGCGGTCGTCGCGGTCGGACGGAAGGGTTTGACGCGCACCGACTACGCCGGACATCCGCTGCGCGCGGAGCGTCCGTTCCGCATCCTGTGTGAGAACGATCAGACGTTCGAAGCGGACGTCGTGTTCGATGCCAGCGGCGGCCTGTTGCTGCCGCGTCCGATGGGAGTCGGCGGACTTCCGCCGCGTGGCGAGACGCGCCTGTCACGCCGTCCGATCCGTACCCTCGGCGAGCTCGCATCGCAGCTCGAAAACGTGCGCGGCAAACGCGTGCTCGTCCTCGGCGACGGCCACTCCGCCGCGAACGCGATCGGAGTGCTTGCGGCACTGGCGAACGAGACACCGTCGACGCGCATCGTCTGGGCAACGCGTGCGGCGAATCGCCGGCCTTGCGAGGAAGTGCCGAACGATCCGCTGCCGGAGCGCCGCGCCGTCGTCGATTTGGCGAATGCGCTCGCCGAAAACCCGCCCGAGTTCCTGCGCATGGAACGCCGCGCGATGATCGACGCCGTCGTGCAGAACAATGGACATGTCGACATCACGCTCACCGGCGGGCGCACGGTGCAGGTCGATGCCATCGCCGCGTTCACCGGCTATCGCCCCGACGCCGGCTTCCTTTCGGAGCTGACGGTGGAGACGTCGCCGGTGACGGAAGGTGGCGCGCGCGTCTATCGCGCGATCTCGACCATCACCGATTGCCTGTCAGTACCGGCCGTCGCTCCTGCCGATTTGCAGTCTGGCGAGCCCGGCTTCTACTTCGTCGGCTCGCGCAGCTACGGGCGGTCGAATGGGTTTCTGTTGAGGACGGGCTTGGCGCAGTTGGAAACCATTCTTTCGGTCCTTTGAGACTTGTCCCCGCGAGAACCCATGACCAGCCCCATCCCCTCCGCCCCCCTCCTGGCCCTGGACACGCTCTGGTTCCAGGTCGCGGGGACGATCTGCAACATCGAGTGCACGCACTGCTTCATCTCCTGCTCGCCGAAGAATCACTCGCACGAGATGATGTCGCTCGCGGACGTGCAGGTGCGGCTCGACGAGGCGCGCGAGCTCGGCGTGCGCGAGTATTACTTCACGGGCGGGGAGCCGTTCATGAATCGGGACATGATCGCGATTCTCGCCACGACGTTGCGGCAGGGACCGGCGACCGTGCTGACCAACGGGATGCTGCTGCGGCCGGAGTTGTGCCGCAAGCTGCGCGAGCTGTTCGACACGAGTGAATATTCGCTCGATCTGCGCGTGAGTCTCGACGGCTTCGATCGCGAATCGCATGACGCGATCCGCGGCGCCGGCGTGTGGGATCGCGTGATGATCGGACTTCGCAATCTCGCCGAGGTCGGATTGAATCCGGTCATCACCGTGACGACGGCGGCAGAAGGCGTGGCCAGCGCGGAAGGTCGCTCGCGCTTTCTCGCACTGATTCGCGAGTTCGGATTCGAGCGGCCGCACTTGAAAGTGTTGTCGCTGTTCCGCATCGGCGCCGAGGAGCAGCGGACGCGCGCGTATGAAGATTGGGAGCGGCTCACCGGGATGGAGCTGACCGATGAAGACGCGACGAAGCTGCAATGCTCGTCGTGCCGCATGGCCACGAGCAAAGGTGTGTACGTCTGTCCGATCCTGATCGAAGAAAGCGCGGCGCGCATGGGCGACACGCTTGCGGAAACACTGCGCCCGTTCCCGCTGAGGTACGGCGCGTGTCACACGTGCTGGGTGGATGGGGTGACGTGCACGACGTGACGGTTCCTCGGAGTTCCTCGGGTCCCTCGGGTTCCTCGGAGGGGCCGGCCCGATCCCCTTTCCTCCGAGGAACTCCGAGGAACCCCGAGGAACCCCGAGGTACTCGTGTGGCTTTCATCGGCGGCATCTACTCGAACTATCACGCGCTCATCGCCACGCTCGACGACATCGCCTCGCGCAACGTCGACCGCACCTTCTTCCTCGGCGACCTCGGCGCATTCGGACCGCATCCCGACCGCGTGCCGGAACTGCTGATCGCGCGCGGCATCGAAGGCATCCAGGGCAACTACGAAGAGTCGCTGTCGACGCGCGCGAGCGATTGTCATTGCGGCTACACCGATCCGCGCGACAACCATTACGCGCAGATCTCTTATGACTACACGTTCGCGCACACGAGCGACGCGCACAAGGATTGGATGGGCACGTTGCCGCGCGAGTTGCGTTTCACCGCGGGCGGGTTGCGGTTCCTGCTGGTGCACGGCTCGCCGCGGCGCATCAACGAGTTCCTGTGGCGATCGACGTCGCCTCAGCCGTTTCTGGAGAAGCTGTGCATCGATCACGAAGCGGACGTCATCGTCTGCACGCATACCGGGCTCCACTGGCACAAGTCGCTCGGCGGCGGCCGTCACGTCATCAACGCGGGCGTGATCGGGCGCCCCGCGAATGATGGCGGTACGAATGTCTGGTACACGGTCGTCGACACTTCGCCATCACTCAGCGTCGAGTTCATCCCGGTCGCGTACGACCACGACAAACTCGCCGGCGAAATGCGCAGCGAACGCCTTCCGGAACAGTTCGTCGAGACCATCCTCAGCGGCTGGTGGACGACCTGTCTCGAAGTGCTGCCGCCGAAAGAACGAGCCGCGGGCCGCTACTGACGAGTTTGCGTGTCACGCAAAAGGCAGGCGCGCGTGTTGCTCACCGGCGAACCGGGAGGAAACACATGAAAAAGCTTCCGCTGCTGCTTTCGCTGGTCGTGCTCGCGTCTGCCTGCACCACGATGGATCCGCCGATGACCGCCGCGCCGGGCGCGTTGCCGGACGCGGACATCGCCGGGATCGTCACTGCGGCGAACGAAGGGGAGGTTCAACAGGGCAACGCCGCGTCGGCGCGTGCGACGTCCGCGGACGTGCGCTCCTTCGCGCAGATGATGGTGACCGATCACACGGCCGCGCTGAACACGGCACGCGACACCTTCTCGCGCAATGGCATCACGCCCGCCGAGAACTACACGACGCGCAAACTGCGCGACAACTCGCAGCTCACGGTCACGAACCTGGCCACGTACAGCGGCGCCGCATTCGACCGCACTTACATGCAGACGCAGGTCGACCTGCATCAGTGGCTGCTCACGACCCTCGACCAGGCGCTGATCCCGTCCGCCGCGAATGCCGAGGTGCGGTCACTGCTGCAGACGCAGCGCGCGTCGGTCGCCGCGCATCTCGAGCGCGCACGCTCGATTCGCGCAGGGTTGTAATCAGGCCCGAGGTAGGGGAAACCGGCGGTTGCGGCCCTCCTTTCATGAGGATGACCCAACCGCCGGCACCGCCGCCGCCCGAGCCGCCGCCTGCCGTCGCGCCGCCGAAGAAACCGACGGCGCGAACGCTCGAGGACCTCCATCGCGACATCACGTTCGCCAACCAATACCGGCTCGAGTTCATCAAGCACACGATGTCGCTTGCCGCGGCCGTGTTCGTGTTCACGCTGACGTTCAAGCAGAACATCATCGGCACCGGTCCGGCTTACGGCGTGACCTACGCGTTTTCGAGCTGGCTGGCGATGATCGTTTCGCTGATGGGCGGCCTCGCGCAACTCTCGGGCTGGGACCGGTATTACATGACCTGGCGCGACTACGAGTGGCGCGATCAGTCTGGCCAAGACGCGCGGCGGACGATCACGGCGTGGCGGCGTTTCGGCCTCGTCGTGCAGATCGGATTTTTCATCACCGGCCTCGTGCTGATGGCGATCTTCTGCGCGTTGAACATGTGAAGGGCAGCCATGGACCAGGGCACCAGCTATTTCCAGGAAGACGTCTCCTGGCCGGACCGGCTGCAGGCCTTGTTCGAGACCGAGAACGAGGAGAGTTTTGCGCGCGCGAATTTCGAAAGCCTGCAGACCACCGCGCAGGACGAGATCACCGGCGTGCGGATGGTGGTCAACATCCCCGCCGACGCGCTCCTGAACTTCCTGCGGTCGAAGCGGTACCTCAACGCATACAGCCGTCCGGTCGTCGGAGGGAAACCGCGCCAGCCGTCGCCGATGCGGATGCAGATCGACGAGTGGCTCGGTTTCGACGCGCCCGAGGCTCACTATTTCGGCGCGGTCGCGATGGGCGGCACCGGCGTGCGTTTCTACGGCGAGTACTGCATGGTGCTGCGCGCGGAGGCGGTGTCGCCCGAAACGCGCGTCTTCGATCGGAACTCGTACGACCTCGCGCGTCCGCCGTTCGCTGAAATCGAAGACAAGCAGCGGATCGTACGAACCCTCGGCGGCTCATGGGGTGAGGACCTCGTGAGTCTCGTCATGATGAAGCTGCTAGCGTCCATGCGGGACGTGCCGTGGTTGATTACGCTGGGCACGATCTCCGACGAGATCCTCCACGACGAAGAGTTCATCGAAGTGCACCTGCGCGGCGAATTCAGTCCGGACGACATCGAAGAGATTCGGCAGGCGCCGGAGGACGAGAGCGTCGCACTCGACATCGAACATCGCTATCGCGCCGGCGCGATGCCGACGACCGAGGAGATGCTCTGGCGCGGAAGAAAGATGCTGGTTGCCTCGGCGATCGCGGAACCGGTCGAGGGCGAAGACGGCACACCGAAGCGCCGCGTGCGTTCGCGCGTCGTCGTCACCGCGGGGAGAGGAAACCGATGGAGATGACCGAGTCCATGTCGCGTTGGTACATCGATGCCTGGTGCGTCTTCGACGGAATCGTGTTCGCTTCCGAATCGGAGGATCGGACGAACCGGCCGCACGTGCGGACCGTGTTCGTCACGCCGCCGTACTGGCGGCCGATTGCGCTCGCGAATCCGGCCACCGCGCTGCGCGCCACGCGCGGCCCGTTTCAGGATCGCCTGTTCAACGGCGCCGGCGAGGAGATCCCGTTCGAGACGCTGGACGAGATCATCGAGCTCGCACGCCGCGCCTATGTCCTCGGCGCGTACAACACGTATGAGCCACCGACGAACGACATGGTCATGGCCGTTCCGATGCCGCCCGACCGCGGTGCGCCTTCGGCTGCGCTTGCGGCGGTCCTGCCGATGCTCCACACCGTCGTCGATGCACGTCACCAGGAGCGCCTCGCGAACACGATCGTGGAAACGTGGGGCGTTCTCGGCGTGCGGAAGGCGTTTCAATCGTGGTGCAACGAATACTGCCGTTGGGTCGCCGTGACCCTCGCCGCGGGAACGTCAAAACAGGCCGGGAAGTATCTGCGCGAGTGGTTGCAGGCGGTCTTCACGATGTTCGGCGTCGAGGCCGTGGGAAAAATCATGTCCGACCCACGGTTCGCGAATCGCTTCCTTCGGATCGCGCCTGCCGATGCGAGGGCGTTGCAACAGACGTTGCTCGATGGACTGCTGATGCGGTTGCCGGCGATGCGGCGGGACGGATCGGTCGGCACGCTCGGCGACGCACTAGCGCTCGCGTTCAGCAGCCGCTTGAAATTGCAGAGCGCGACTCTCGAAGACTTCCTGCCGGTCCTCTTCGCCGGACTCGCGCTGGAGATCACGACCGCGGAGCTCCGCGCTGTGGGCGAGTGGATCAGCGAAGGCGTTCCGCGCCTCGTTCCCGCGAATCACGAGGCGGCGGTGGTGCTGGAAGCGCTCGTCGAGCGGGTGGCGCGGGTCGGCCGGCTGCAGGTGATGGACGAGATCACGCGCTGGCGTGATGAAGACTTCGCGCTCGTCGTGGCGGAGCGTACCGAGCGTCAGGAGGTCCTGGCGCGCGAAGCGGCACTGCGCGAAGAACCGGAGCAGGAACGGCGGCGCGCGGAAGAAGTGCGAAGACGGGAGGCTAATCGCGCGGCGCAGGTACAACAGCAGAAGGTCATGGTACGTACGAGGACGCGCTAGCGCCGTTGGGCGGTTAGCCTGCCCAACGGCTAATGCGATTGGCAGCAGGCGAGCATCTCATCCTGCAGCTTCGCGATGTCGAACGGCTTCCGGAGCAGCGCGTGCGTGTGGCGAATGTGCGGGCTGTTGCGGTACATCCGTTCGTCGGCGGACGTGATCACGATCGTGCGATCGAGCAGGGACGGATTCTCGGCGGCCACGTGGCGCAGGATGTCGAAGCCATTCACGCCCGGCAGGTTCAGGTCGAGGACCATCGCGTCGTAGTCGGCACTTTCG
>Ga0196978_1000214_pt1 | contig 30745 bp, 24 predicted proteins | sample S3v_2013CmetaG_FD_155491 | JGI IMG/M metagenome (GOLD analysis project Ga0196978, IMG submission 155491) | Soil microbial communities from Anza Borrego desert, Southern California, United States - S3+v_20-13C | ecosystem: Environmental > Terrestrial > Soil > Desert | place: USA: California... | reverse complement strand
CGGCACGCCGCTCGATTGCGCGATCGGCGCGGCAGCGAGCGATTGATTCGACGAGTTTTCGCCGATGAGCGCCACCACGTCGTTACTGGTGATGAGCTTCGTGACCGCGTTCGCGGCTTCCTCGGCGCGGCCCTGATCGTCTTCCACGACCAGCCGAATCTTGCGGCCGAGGACGCCTCCGGCGGCGTTGATCTCGTCGGCGGCGATGCGCACGCCATTGACGGTGGAGGTGCCGAACGCGGCCTCGCTACCGGTCAACGCACCGTAGACTCCGACTGGAATATCCCCTGACGAGTCCGCAGTTTGGGCTTCGCGGTCGGGGCGGCAGCCGCCAACTACCAGCGCGGCAATCAGAACAAATCTCGCAAATCTCACTGAGGTTTCTCCGTGCGGCTAGAATGCGCCGCGCCCCGGAGTTTATCGAAAGGATTCACATGCAGGCCAACGACATTCGCAAAGGCATCGTCATTCTGTTCGAGGGAGACCTCTGCAAGGTCATGGACTTCCGCCATCACACGCCCGGCAACCTGCGCGCGATGGTGCAGGCCAAGCTCCGCAACCTGCGCACCGGTAACCAGTTCGAGCACCGCTTCCGCTCGAACGATGACATCGAGCAGGCGTACATCTCCCAGCACGAGATGGAGTACCTCTATTCCGACGGCCACGCGCATCACTTCATGAATACCGAGAATTACGAGCAGATCGAGATCTCCGAAGAAGACCTCGGCGACGCGGCCGCGTGGCTCCAGCCCGGGCTGAAGATCCAGGTGCAGTTCCATGAGACCAAGCCGATCGGCGTGGAGTTGCCGAAGACGATGAAGGTGAAGATCGCCGAGACGCAGCCGATGGTGAAGGGCGCGACGCAGTCGTCGTCGTACAAGCCTGCGACGCTCGAGAATGGCGTGACGGTGCAGGTGCCGCCGTTCGTCACCGAGGGCGAAGAGATCATCGTCGACCCGAGCGAGAATCGTTACCTCGAGCGCGCGCGTTAAACTCGCGCCGCGCGTGCCTACCGTCAACTTCCTCTGCCCGAAATGCGAACAGCGCCTCACGCGTGCCGCGGCCGAGGCAGCGCGCGCGTGTGAGCATTGCGGCGCGGAGACCTCCGTCGCCGCCCCGCCCGAAAACTCGATCGTCGAGCAGTGCGCCGCGTGCGGCCACGCGGAGCTGTACTTTCAAAAGGACTTCAACCGCACGACCGGCGTCGCGCTGGTGGCGGTCGGCGCGGTGTTCGTGCCGTGGACGTGGGGCCTTTCGCTGCTTGCGGTGACGATCCTCGACTATGTCGTGTGGCGCGTGGTCAAGGACGTCATCGTCTGCTACGAGTGCCAGGCCGTGCATCGCGGATATCCGGCGAATCCGGCGTTGAAGCCGTTCGATCTGGTCATTCACGATCGGCACGTGTATGGCGCGGCGCCTCCGGGGGCGGAAGAGGGACACTCCTAATTCGCACGAGGTCGCGCAGCCTTCCGCTGTACGTGCGGCTCGACGTGAGCTGCGAGCCATCGCGCAGTGTCATCACGAACTCGCCGTGAAAATACGGCTCGAGTTTTTTGACGTGATCGATATTGACGATTGCGCCGCGATGCACGCGCACGAAGACCGCGGAGTCGAGGCGTTCCTCGAGGTCGCGCATCGCAGTACGCATCGTGTGTCCGCCACTCGTTGTGTGCAGGCGGACGTAGTTGCCGGACGACTCGATCCACAACACGTCGGCCGGCTTGACGAAGTAGATCGCGTCAGCCGTGCGCACCACGAAGCGCGTCAGCGGCGCGCGCCGGACCCCCACCTGACCGCGGCGAGCGACGGCGCGATCGATCGCTTCGTTCAAGCGTGCCGCCTGAAAAGGCTTCACGAGATAGTCGAGCGCCTGCACTTCGAACGCGCGTACGGCGTATTCGTCGTACGCGGTCACGAACACGATGGCCGGCATGTGCTCGCGGTCGAGCTCTGCGACGACCTCGAATCCATCGAGGCCAGGCATCTGCACGTCGAGCAGCAACAAATCGGGCGAGGTTTGCTCGACCAGCCGCAGCGTTTCTTCGCCGTCACGCGCCTCGCCCGCGATCTCGACGTCGCTGCGAACTTTGAGCAACTCGCGTACGCGTTCGCGCGCGAGCGGCTCGTCGTCCGCGATCACGACGCGCAGGGAATCCTCACTTTCACGAGCAGCCCGCCGTGCTCCGCAGGCGACAGCGCGAGGCTCTGGCGCTCGCCATACAGCTCGCGCAGACGGCGGCGCGTGTTCGAGAGGCCGACCCCTTCATCGCCGCCCGCGTGGCCTTCGCCGTCATCGGTAACCGTGATCTCGAGCAACTCGTCGATGCGGTGCGCGGCGATGTCGATCGCGCCCGCACCCGGCTTGCGCGCGATGCCGTGACGGATCGCGTTCTCGACCAGTGGCTGGAGCAGGAGCGGCGGAACCATGGCTTCGCGAACGCGCTCGTCGACGTCGATCGTCACCGCCAGCCGATCCTGAAAGCGGATCTTCATAATGTCGACGTAATGCCGCAGCAGCTCCAGCTCCTCGGCCAGGCGAATCTCGTGGCGGTCGTGCTGGCGCAGCGTGCGATGGAGAAGATCGCTGAGATGCGTGAGCATCTCATCGGCCGCGGCGACGTCGCGATGCATGAGCGTGGAGATGCTGTTGAGCGTGTTGAAGAGAAAGTGCGGCTGGAGTTGCGCGGTGAGTGCGTCGAGCCGTGCGCTCGCGAGCTCCGCTTCGAGCCGCAGCGCGTGTATCTCGCGTTCGCGATAGCGGCGGTGATATTCGACGGCGTGCACGATGCCGAGGATGGCCCAGAGCGCGATGCTCTCCGAGACAAACTTGCGCGCGAGCAGCGTGTCGAAGCGCAATCCGTCGGCGGGGCTGACGTAACGCGCGACTTCCGCGTACAACGCGAACTTCACCGTGGCGAAAAGCGAGCTGACGGCAAGATGCACGGCGGCGTTGCGCATCCACGTCGAGCGTTGCAGCGGAAACCTGCCCACGAGCCAGAACGCGATTGGCGTGAAGAGCGCGCATGTGTACCAGTCGGCGAGGCGGAGCGGCAGGTTCCACTGCACGGCGTCGCCGATGTATCTCGAATAGAACGCTGCCTGGAACGCCTGCAACAACGGGAAGATGGTCCAGAGGGCGACGATGGTCAGCCAGAAAACACCGCGGCGCAGGGAGAGGCGCATTCTACGGGAGCCGTTCCATCACCATCCACGCGCCGGATGTCATGGCGGTGATGTTGCCTTTCGCGTCCTCATGAAATCCGATACGCCGTTTGCCGTCGGGCGTGCGGAAGAACAGCGGCGCGACCTCGATCCATTTCGTGCCCCAGCCGCTGAGAGTGCCGTCCGCGTTGACGGTCACGCGCGCGTCCTGCACACGGTCGGGATCGAAGGGACAGGTGTGACACCAGATGTTCGCGCGGTACGTTCCGGCCAGACGCTGGAGCCGCGGCGCCGCCGACGGATCCGCTTTCGGCGCGGGGGCAGGATTCGTTTGCGGGAACCACCGATTGAGAATCGCCGTGCGCACGGAATCGCGGAGATTCGCGCCCTCGCGATGTGCGACGACATAGAAGCCGGTCTCGTGCTCCGGCAACAACGTCATGAGCGAATGAAAGCCGCCGATGTTGCCGCCGTGCTCGACGATGCGTTGCCCGTTGTCGTCCCATAGTTGAAAGCCATAGCCGAATCCCGGCATCCGCGGATGCATCGTCATCTGCTGCGTGGTCATCTCGCGCATCGATTTTTCGCTGAGGATGCGCGCACCTTCGAGCGAGCCTTCGCCGAGGATGGCGAGCATGTAGCGGCCCATGTCGGCGGCGCTGCTGTTGATCGACGACGCCGGCGCCGAGTGATAGCGCTCGTACGGAATGGCGACGAGCTTCCCCTGGTCGCTCTCATACGCAACCGCGAGATCGTCGCGTTGGTCTTCCGGCGTGGTGACGTGCGTGCGATTCATCTTCAGCGGCGCCCACACGTTGCACGCGAGATAGCGCTCGTACGACGTCTCCGAGATGTCTTCGACGAGCAAGCCCGCCAGTGCCGTGCCGAAGCTCGAATACGCGGTCATTTCGCCCGGCGGACGAATGCGGATCAGTCGCGATGCGAGAAACACGGCCAGCGGCTGCACGCGTTCGTCGGGCGAGCGGAGCATGCGCACGCCGACCAGCTCGTCAAAGCCCGCACTGTGCGTGAGCAGATGACGCGCGGTAACGGGCGCGTCGTATTTCGCCGGGACCTGGATCGTTTTCAGATAGCGATTCACGTCCGCGTTGAGATCGAGCTGACCGCGTTCGGCGAGCTGCACGACGGCCATCGCGGTGAACACTTTCGTGATCGAGCCGATCGGAAAGATCGTCTTCGCCGGATCGACGGGTTTCTTCCGTTCGATATCGGCGAGGCCGTAGCCTTTCGCGAGCACAACACGGCCGTTCTGCACGAGGATGAAGGCGGCGCCGGGGATCTCCTGCTTCTTCATCTCCGCGGTCATGATCGCGTCGACGAGCGTTTCCAGCGCTTTCGCATCGATGGCACTCGCATGCGCATGCATCGTCAGCAGCGTGAGGAAAAGCAACGCGGTCTTTCTCATGCGCTAATGATCGCGCGAACAGGCGCGCGCGCGAAGCATCGCGGGACGAAATGGACCTGGCGCGGTGTGAACCGGCCTTCAAAGCGGCAGACGCGCGATCGCCGACAGCCAGCCGCCGAGGACTTCGCCAATGACCACCGCGACGACGTCGACGTACAGAATGCCGGTCGCCGCCATCGTCGAGCGGATCTTCACCGTCCCCCACACCATCGGATAGAGCGCGAGCGGTCCGAGGAGTCCCCAGCCTGCGCGCATCCAGAAGAAGATGTCTTTCGTCACGGGCGGCGGCCACGCCACCGCGATCACGATGACCACGAGCACGATCTTGACGATGGCCGCAACGAGCGTGGCGATCGTCAAACGCTTGAGCGGATCGATGGACATGCCGCGCACGACGAGGTACCAGTGACCGAGGAGCATGGCCAGGTTAACGCTGCCGAGGAGGCCGATCGATGCGAGCGCGCCCGCGATGCTCCACGCAACGTGCGACGGCCGCACGGCGGCGTGATACGCGGCGATCGATGAAACGAGATACGCCGCGCCGAGCAGCGCCGCGGTCGCGCGGAAGATGAGGCGCTTCGGATAGCGCAACACGATCAGCGCAACGATTGTCAGCGCGACGATGGCGGTGTCGGCGTATGCAAGGTCCTGTCGTCCCGCCATCGCATGCGCGATCGCCGCGCAAAGCGCGAGCACTCCGCCGATGAGGAAAATGAGGCGATAGAACTTCACGCCCGCGTTGCGCCGGCCGACGAGTGGGAGAAAGAGGTAGAGGCCGGCGGCGACGTCGAGCAGAAAGAGCGCGAGCAGCATGAGCGCGGCGCATGCTAGCAGGTAGCGACCCGAGGGGCCTCCGGCCGGGCCCAACGGGCCCGGACCCGATTGGTTGGCCCAGCCTCCGCGCACACTGTTGATACTTGCGAAAAAGTGTCGCGGAGGCTGAGCCAAACCGATGGGGTCCGGGGCCGTCGGCCCCGGCCGCCGGAGGCCCCCCGGGGGTCGCTACTGCACGACTTGACTCGCGCGTACGAGGCGGAAACCTCTCGCGCGTAGCGACGGCAACTCCTGCGCGAGCACGCGCAGCGTCACTGGATACGGATGGCCGATTCCGATCGCGACGCCGCGTTTCTCCGCCGCGGCGGCAAGCTCCTCGATCTGCTTGCGCACCGCGCGTTCCGTGGCCACGTCGTCGAGAAACACATTGCGCGTGGCGGTGCGGACGTTCATCTCGCGCGCGACGGCCGCGGCGACTGACGAGCCGCCGGTGCGCGAGTCGATGAAGTACATGCCGTCGGGAATTGCGCCGATGACGCTGGTCATCACGCGGCGATCCGCGGTCGCGAGCGATCCCATGTGATTGTTCACGCCGCGCGCGTATGGAACCGCCTGAATGTTCTGCCGCGTCGCGCTCGCGATCTCATCGTTCGACATCGACGCGAGGATCGCATTGCGTCCCGGCGTCTCGCGTCCGCGCGGCTGCATCGGCAGATGACACAGCACCTCATATCCCCGCGCATGCAACCGCTCCGCGAACTCCTCGGCGCGCGTGCCGTTCGGCAGGATGGCCGCGTTGATGTTCGGATCGAGCGCCATGACACGCTCGAGCGGCTGACCGTCGAAGCCGAGGTCGTCGATGATGAGGACGATGTCGCCGCCGCGGCCGGCTTTCGCGATGGCGTGCTTCGACGAGCGTTTGCGGGTGACGCGTGGGAGTGCAGGCTCGGGTTCCGGGGCTGGCGCAGTCGCGCGTTTCACGATCGCGGCCTTCGCCGCGCGCACTTCCTGAACCGCGTCTTTCGGCGTGATGCCGCCGTTCAACCACTGCCACAAAAAGAAGGTGGCCATGCCGCCGAGCGGAATGGCCGCCAGGATCAGTACCGTGCGAAAACTCCCCCTCACCCAGCCCTCTCCCCCGCTGGGGGAGAGGGTTGGGTGAGGGGGAGTTCGCATGCGCGTACGAATTGTACGCGTACTACGCCGCCTTCTTCAGCTCCGGATTGACGGCTGGCGGTTTCGCGCCGAAGAGCTGCAGCGCCTTATTCAGGATGAGATCGTCCTTCGGCTCGCGCTTCCCCTTCTCCGCCGGATCTTCGAGCGCCTGCGAAGAAAGATCGACGATCACGTCCGGCTTCACACCGGAGTCGGTGATGACTTTGTGATCGGGCGTCGTGTAGTGACCAACGGTCATCTGCACGCCGCCGCCGCTCGGCAGCGCGATGAAGCGCTGCACGATCGCCTTGCCGTATGTCGTCAGCCCCACCACTTTGCCGCGGCCGTTGCCACGGATTGCTGACGCGAACACTTCCGCGCCCGCGGCAGTGGAGGGATCGGTCAGCACTTGCACCTCGCCGTCGTACGAGGTGTTGCGGTCGGCCTGCCACTGCTTCGCCTCGATCTTGCGGCCTTCGAGTGCGGTGATCAAACCGCTCGTGAGCAGCTCATCCGCGGACGCGATCGCTTCATCGACCGAACCGCCGGCGTTGCCGCGCAGGTCGATGATCAACTTCTTCGCGCCCTTCTGCCGCACCGATTCGAGCGCCGCACGGAACTGCTGCGACGTGCCTTGCTCGAACCATGGCACCTTCACGTACGCGATGCCGGAGATCGTGTCGTTCTTGACGGACACCGGATGGAACGTCGCGGGCGAGACCGTGATCTCCTCGCGGTGCGTCTCGCCGCCGCGCAGCACCTGCAGCTTGACGGGCCGCTGCTGGTTGAGCGCGGCACGCATCTGCCACGCCGTCATCGGCTGCGTCGGCTGGCCGTCGATTTTCTCGATGAAATCACCTGCGTCGAGACCGGCCTGATCCGCGGGTGAGCCGTCGATCGGCGCGACCACGTACGCATAGCCGAAGCGCTTGGTGACGATTACGCCGAGGCCGTTGTCCTCGACGTCGGTGAACTTCTTGTACGCAGCCATTTGCGCGGGCGGGACGTAGTAGCTGAACTCATCGATGGCGTCGGTGACGCCGGAGAACGCGCCATCCATCAGCTTGTCGTTCGCGACCTGATCGACGTAGTTCGTGCGCACCAGCTCGAAGACTTCCGAGAAGATGCTCAGGTAGCGATAGACGTTGCTCTTCTGCGTGGTCTGTCCGAACAGCGCTCCGGAGAGGAGCGTGAGCAGCAGCACCACGGAAAGGGTGAGAAACGCGATTTTCTTTTTGGTCATGTCGTTCCACTCACCGCAGCCATTTCTGCGGATCCTCGGGGCGATTGTCGTGGCGAACTTCGAAGTACAGATGGCCGCTGTCGGTGTCCTCGCTCTCGCCGACCCCTGCAATCGCCTGGCCGCCGGCGATGCGGTCTCCGACCGCGACACCCGACAGTTTCAGGTTGCCGTACAGGGAAAAAACGCGGTTGCCATGGTCGAGGATGATCAAGTTTCCGTACCCTTTGAACCACTGCGAAAATAGAACTGTTCCCTGGAACACGGCGCGCACCTGCGTGCCCGGAACTGCTTCGATTTTCAGGCCGTTATTGACCGTGTAGGTTGCAAACTTCGGGTTACGCTGCCGCCCGAAGCGCTCGATGACCTTTCCTTCGACCGGCCACGGCAGCGCTCCCTGCACGGTGCGGATGTCGACGGTCGTCACGATTCCGCGGCTCTGGGCGGACAACGTATCGACCAGCCGCTGCAGCCGCCGCGCCTTTTCTTCGAGCGCCGCGAGCTGCGCCGCCGCGCCGGTTTCTTCGGTGCGCAAACGCGCGAGCACGTTCTGCTTCTGCGCGAATGCCGTGGTCACCGCGCGGCGCCGTTCTTCGACGACGAGGCGCGTGCGACGCAATCGCTCGCGGCGATCCGCAAGCGCGATCTGCCGCGATCCGAGTTGTTTCTGCGCCGCCTGAAAACGTGTCACGAGCCGCGAGTCGCGCGATACGAGATAGCTGAGCATCGACATCGCTTCGATCGGATTGCGATCGCCGTCGAGCGCGAGCAGCATGCGCAGATAGCTCAGGCCGCCGAGGCGGTAGAGCGCGACGAGGCGTTTGCGGAGATCGCTCTTCTGCCGCGCGATGCGTGGAACGAGCGACGCGATCTGCAACTCGATCGCTTGCTGCTCGGCGGCAAGCCTCGTTTCCGCGGCGGTGGCCAGGTCGAGCTCGCGCGTGCGCAGGTCGAGCTCGAGCGTCACCTCTTCGAGCTCGCGCGCGGCCGATTGCGCCTGGCGGCGTACTTCCTCGAGACGCGTGCGCAGGCGGGTGATGTCGGTGCGGATGCGCTCGAGATCGGTGGGACGCTGCGCGTGCGCGGGCAGAAGAGCGAGGAGGGCGAGCAGCACGAGGAGAGCACCCCTCATCCGGCCTTGGACCACCTTCTCCCCGCTGCGGCGGGGAGAAGGCCACGAATCATGCGCCTGTGTAGCCTTCTCCCCTCGGCGAGGGGAGAAGGTGCCCCCACTGTCACGGTGTCGCGTATTTCGCTCCGAACTCGCTCATCGCGTGACGCGCGGCCTGCTGCTGCGCTTCTTTCTTCGACGAGCCTTCGCCGCGCGTAGTGAGGCTGCCGACCTTCACTTCAACCACGAACGTCTTGTCGTGATCGGGACCGACTTCGTCGACCACGTTGTACTCGGGCAGCGCGAATCCCTTCCCCTGCGCGAGCTCCTGCAACGCGGTCTTGTAATCCTGGAAGAGCAGGTCCTGCTGATCGATGCGCGCGATGTCGGGCTGGAACGCCGCTTCGATGAGACGCCGCGTCGCGTCGATGCCGCCGTCGAGATAGATGCCGGCGATCACGGCTTCGAACAGATTCGCGAGCAGCGAGTCTTTCCTGCGTCCGCCTGTCTTCTCTTCGCCGACGCCGAGGAGGATCACGTCGCCCATGCCGAACTGCCGCGCCTTTGCCGCGAGACTCGATGCGCTGACGAGGAACGCTTTCATCTTCGACAGCGCGCCTTCATCGAGCGTTGGGAAATGGCGGAAGAGGAGGTCGCCGATGACGAATCCCAGGACGGAGTCGCCGAGGAACTCGAACGTCTCGTTGTGGCGCGCGTCGGGCTCTTTGGCCTCGTGCGAATACGATTTGTGCGTGAGCGCGCGGCGGAGGAGCTCGCGCTCGGTGAACGTGTATCCGATCCGCTGTTCGAACTCAGAGACGTTGTCGTTCAATCGTTGGGAGTATACGGGGCTACGAGTACCTCGGAGTACCTCGGGGTACCTCGGGGGTCATCCCCTCCGAGGAACTCCGAGGTACTCCGAGGTACCCGAGGTACTGGTCTATCTCACCGCGAAGGGCAAGGTCACGACCGACGCCGCCTGATCTTTCGGCGTGACAGTCAACCGCAAGTCGTAATCACCTTTCTGCAGACCATCCGGTTTGAGATCGAACACCAGCTTCGTCACGCCGGCGTTGTCGGGCTGCGTGCGGCCGACCAGCGACACTGCCGCGTCGCGCGTCGAGCCGTCGCTGCTGACGATGACCGGCGCGACTCCGAGATCGGCGACGGACATGCGGTACACCATCAGCGCGAAGCGGAGCGGTGCGCCGGCGTCGACGCTCATGCGCGAGGCGGGCACGAACGGCTGCGGGCCGACCGACAGAATCGAGGACGCGTCTTCGCCGCGCGTGGGACTGAGCAAGGTGATCCAGTTCGCGACGTCGCCCATTGCCAGCGGCGGCAACACCGTACGTTCGGCGTACGCGGGCACATCGAGGTCCGTGCGCATGAAGCCGATGCGTCCGGTCTCTTCGACACGCACGAGGGCCTTGATCGCGTACTTGCCGGGATCGAGCTTCAGCGCGCCGACGTAACGGACGCCGGTCTTGCGCAGCGTGTCGCCGACCTTCGCGACGTCGAGCGCGACGCGCTGCTGCATGTAGTCGTGCACCCGATGCTGCTCGTCGAATGCGTAGACGAAGATGTTCGCGGTGACGTTCGAGCCGTTCGTTTCCGCGAGCAGTTTCGGCCCGTCGATGTCGACGACCACCGGTACGCGCGCGGCCGCGGTCGTGCCGGGAGCTGCGGTCGCGAACATTTTCATCGTGACATCGTCCACCGGCGCGTCGGTCACGAGAATCTCCGCCAGCGATAGCGTCTTCGCGAGCTCCGGCGTTTTCTCCCCCACCCCTTCGTGATACCCCGCACGATGCGAAACCTCGGCGCCCTTGGCCGTCGTTTTCACTTTCAGCGTGTGGAACTTGCCCGGCTTGCCGGTGCCTTTCGCGCTGATGCCGAGCAGATACACGACCGACTGACGCTTGAGGAGGTCCTGGAAGTTCTGGCCGAGATCGTTGGCGTTCTTGAACACGGTGCCGCCGGTCGGCTGCGTGATCATGAACAACCCTTCGTTCGAGTTCCGCTGCACCCCTTCGCGCGCATCCACCTCGGCGCGCAGTCCCTTGATGTCGATCGCGTGCATCTTCACGTCGGAGCGGCGGAAGAGCTCCGCCATCTGATTGACGAAGTTCGCGCTGGCGGCGTTGCCGAAGCGCTCGTCGGAATCGACTTTCCAGATCTCGCCCGACATCACCGCATCGTTCTGCTGCTGCGTTTTCTGGAACGACAGGTCCTGCCGCCCGGTCACGAGACGCGGATCGAATCCTTCCGACAGCAGGATGATCTGCTTCTGGCCACGCAGCGAATCGAGCGTGCGCGCGACACCGCCGAAGTTCGCGATCTGCGCCTGCAGGCGCGCGGCGAGCTCCGCATCGTTCGCGAGCTTCGTAAAGCGATCGGTGTTTTCATTCGCCTCGCGGATGGCCTCATCGCGCCCCGCGTTGCGTTGCGCGATGACGCTGTGCTGACCGGCCGGACCACCGCCCCCCGCCATCACCGAGGGCGGCGTTGCGAGCAGCAGCGGATCGGAAACGCGGAACTGTGAGGACTCGCCCATGCCGTCGATCGCGGCGCGCACGAGGGAGCGGTCGTTCGTGAAACTGGTGATCATGCGCAAGCCGCCGGTCGGCGTGTACGATGCGACGCCGACGAGATCGCGGTCGGTGAGATTCGCACCGACGAAGTCACGCGCCGCGGCCTGCGCGCGGCCGATCGTGCCCGGCCGCGAATTGGCGAAATCGAAAAGCAGCAGGAAATTGCGATATGCGACCGGCGGGAGCGGACGACCCGGCGCCGCGGTGATGGTGGCCAGATCGACAGCCTCGAAGTATTCGATCGGCGCGCGCTTGCCGTCGTCGTACACCTCGAAACTCTCGCGAGTCAGGCCGCGCACGGGATTGCCGGCGCGATCGACGACCGTCACCGGGACTTCGACGACCGTGACTTCGACCGCCTCGCCGAAACGCTGCGCCTGAGCAGCGTTCGCAAACAGGGACAACCACAGGACCGCGACCACGACCGGTTTTCGCATGCACAGATTGTAAGGCGCGCGCGCCTCACATCCGCTGCAGCGCCGCAAGAGCCCGGCGGGCGGTCTCGAGGTCTTTGCCGTAACGTGACGGCGGCGCCGTGCGCACGAACTGATTGAGCGCGCGCTTCGCCTCCTCGACACGGCCGCTGCGTCCGGCAACGAGGCCGATATTGAAGAGCGCGTCATATTGCTTCGGATCGAGCGCGACCGCGTCCTGCCATGCTTTGACGGCGCGCGCGTCGTCGTTCTGCCGCGCGTACACGACGCCGAGCGAGTTCAGCGCGAGCGGCAGCCGCGGGTTCATCGCCAAGGCGCGTGAAAAGTTCTCGTGTGCGGCGCGGAGATCGTTCATGCGCAGCGCGACGATGCCGAGGTTCTGCCATGCGGGGGCATTGTTCGGATCGAGCTCGAGCGCGCGGCGGAACTGCTGGACAGCGTCCGGAAAACGTCCTTGATCGGCGAGTGCGATGCCGTAGCCGTTGAGGTTGTCAGCGTCGGGAGCACGCGCAACGATCGGCGCGAGGATCGCCGCCGCTTCCGCCGACTTGCCGCTCTCGGTGAGCAGCAATCCGAGCTGCACTTTCGCGGCATCGCTCGCGGAGCCTTCAGCCGCGAGCTTCGCGAGCACGTCGATCGCTTCGTCGACACGCTCCGATTCCTGCAGCACGAATGCGAGCAGCTCGCGGCCGGCGGGCATGCGCGGCTGCCCGGCGACGAGCGCGCGCGCGAGTTTCACCGCGTCGTTCGTGCGTCCGCGCTGGAAGGTCTCGACGATCTCGTGGATCTGACTGTCGACGTGCACGAGGTTCTTCGGATCGTCGGCAATCGTCGGCGCGCGGTTCGGCGCGGCGCCGGCGGCGAGATAGCCGAGGCTGCGCAGGCTGGCTGCTTCTTCGGAGCCGGTGACGCGATTCGGTTTCGCCGCGAGCTCGAGACTCGCGAGAAACTTGCGCGCAGCGGCGACGTCGCGACGGCGTTCATCGAGGAGGTTCTTCTGTTCGGCGGGATCGCTCGCGAGATCGTAGAGCTCGGGCAGCGGCAGATCGATGTACTTCGCGCCGCTTTGAATGACGCCGGTGAGCGGAGCCCATCCGCGGTTGAGCGATGCAGACAGCGATTCGAAATACGTCTCCGCCGGTTTGATCGCACCGAGCAGCGACTGACCGGGAAGTGTCTTTGCGATCGCGGCGCGTTCGAGGATGGTCGGCGCGATGTCGATGTGCCGCACGTACGCGGCTTCGGATCGCGCGGACGTGTTTGGCGCGACGACGATCAGTGGAACTTTCAACGTCGATTCGTACGCGAAAAGACCGTGTGTCAGCTCGCCATGATCGCCGAGCGCCTCGCCGTGATCGGCGGTGATGAAGACGGTGGTGTCGGCGGCGATGAGTGGCGCGAGATGACGCGAGAGTGCCGCGTCGACGTACGCGACCTCGCCAAGGTAGGGGGATGCTCGATACGCGTCGGCGAAGGGTTGCGGCGGCGCGTATGGCGCGTGTGGATCGTAGACGTGCACCCAGAGGAAGCGCTTGCGGCCCGCGTTCGATTGCCACCATTGCGCGGCGGCCTGCAGCACGGCGTCGGCGGGACGCTCGAGGACGGAGAAGTCGATCGACGCCCTCCCCTTCCCGTAGTTGTCGTCGTAGACGTCGAAGCCTTGATTCAGGCCGAAGCGCTTGTCGAGCGGAAACGCGGAGACGAATGCACCCGTCGCGTAGCCATTCTCGCGCAACGTAGTGGCGACGCTGACGTGTTTCGGATCGAGCACGAAGCCGGCGTTCTCGCGGACGCCATGCTCGTAGGGGTTGAGACCGGTGAGGATATTCACGTGCGACGGCAGCGTGATCACGTTATGCGCGTGCGCGTTGGTGAAGACGATGCCGCGCGCGGCGAGCGAATCGAGGTATGGCGTTTTGACTTTGTCGTTGCCGGCGAAACCGGCTGTGTCGGCGCGCCAGGTGTCGATGGTGACGAGGATGATGTCGCCGGGGGAAGGCTGCGTCGCGGGGGTTTCCCCATTACACGCAAGCAGCAATAGCAGCAGGAGCGCCGGCGTCCCGCCGGCTGAGCGGGCGGCGTCCCGCCGCCGTCTCTCCGCGGCACGGGAGCGAGACGCTCCCTGCTCAGCCGGCGGGACGCCGGCGTTCCTATTGCGCCATTGCACGGAGATCTCCGTTCTCGGGGAACTTTCGCAAACCCTGCGTCGCCCAATATCTTGCGCCGCGATCGTCGCCCATCACCTTCAACGTCTCCGACACCGCGATGTACGACGGTGGGCGTGGAGACGCGCGAATGAGCTCGAACACCACGCGCGTCGCTTCCTCGAGCCGCCCCGTCGACGCGAGCAGGAGCATCAGCGACGCGTACGCATCGGGCTCCGTCGGATAGGTCGTGATCTCGATGCGGAACTCGCGCTCCGCCTCGTCGTTGCGGCCGAGACGCGCAAGGATGTCGCCTCGGTAGAAGTGCAGGTTCGGCACCCGCTTGTTCTGTTTGCGCGCGACGCTTGCCACCGCAGCGTCGATGTGTTGCAGCGCGGTCTGCAGGTCGCCCTTCTGCTTCGCGATGAGCGCGAGCGTCATCAGCGCGTTGGTCGGCTCGCGGCCGGTGCTCATCGCCAGGCGCGCTTCCTTCTCGGCGGCGGCGTATTCCTTCCGCTCGGCATGAATGCGCGCCTTGAGCTCGTGCGCCTGGCCCGGCTCCAACTTCTCGAGCAGCTCCGCGTGCTGCCGCGCCTGTTCGAGATCGCCGCGGATGATCGACAGGTTGGCGACGGCCGCGATCAGCGACACCGCGTTCGATTGCTGTCGCAATCCTTCTTTCGCCGCGTCGATGGCCTCCGCGGTGCGGCCGAGCTTCGCCAGCGTCTTGCTCTTGAGGTCCCAGAGATCGAGGATGCGATGGTTGTCCTCGAGCAGCTTCGTCGTCAGCGCGAGGCACTCCGCGAGACGATCGTCCTTGAAATGCGTGAACGCAACGCGGATCTGATGGAAGACGTCGATGGTGGTCTTCGGATCCGCGAGCTCGTCATCCGTGGCAGCGACGGTGGAGCCGATGTAGCCGAGGGCGGCGAGCTTGGCGGCTTCATCGGGATCGATGGGTGAGGGTGCGGCAGCCACTTTCACGAACGGCTCGATCGCGTTGCGCATCGCCGTGTACGTGCGGCGCTCCTCGTTCATCACGTTCTTCGTCTCGCGCGGATCGTTGCGCAGGTCGTACAGCTCCGGGATCGGCGCGCGGATGAGGTGATGATCGCCGTCGGTGAGCGAATGCAGATCGCTCCAGCCGAAGTGCATGCGCGGGTAGTACGTCTCGCTGTAGATGTTGCGCTTCGCGTCGCTGTCGATGAGCGACAGCAACGACACCGAATCCTTGTGCCCCTCGGGGCGTGGCGTCGCGGTTTGTTCGAGGATCGTGGAGAAAACGTCGGCGAGACCGGCGGTCGCGGACACTGACGTTCCCGCGCGCGCGTTGCCCGGCAGCTTCATGATCAGCGGCACCTGAATGGCCTCGCGATAGAGGAAGATGCCGTGCTCCTCCTCGCGATGATCGTTGAGGCCTTCGCCGTGATCCGCAAGGATCATGATCAGCGCCTTGTCGTAAATGCCCTTCTCTTTCAGGTAGTCGAGAAACTCGCCGATGACGTGATCCGTGTACGCGATCTCGCCGTCATACGGATTCGCTTTGTACTGCGAGCGAAACGGTTCCGGCGGCTCGTACGGCGTGTGCGGATCGTAGAGGTGCAGGAAGTAGAAAAACGGTTTCTCCGGGTCGTGCTGATCGAGCCACTTGCGCGCGGCGGCGACGGTCTCGCCACCGCTGCGTTGCACGCGCGCGATGACCTGAAACGTATCGATCGGCTCGACCTCGTCATCGTACGCATCGAAGCCACGCGCGATGCCTGTGCCTTTGCGGAGCACGAACGCCGAGACCGCGGCCGCGGTCGCGTAGCCGTTCGCCTTGAGCAGCGCCGGAAGCGTCGGCACTTTTTCGGGCAGCGTGAAGCCGATGTTGTCGCGGATGCCGTGATCGGCCGGCAGCAGCCCGGTGAACATCGACGCGTGCGATGGCAGCGTCAACGGGCAATGCGAATACGCGCGCTCGTAGAGGATCGCGTCCGCGCGGAACGCGTCGAGGTTCGGCGTGGAGACCTTGTCGTATCCGTACACGGGCAGACGGTCCGATCGCAGCGTGTCGATCGAGATGAGGATCACCGGCGTCGTGCGCGATGGCGCGCTGCCGCCGCGGCGCAGGAGCAGCATCGCCGTCGCCGCGAGTACGACGACGAGCGATGCGAGGATCAGGAGCCGTCGCTTCACTTCATCCCGGCGAGCATCTGCCGCGCGTCGTTCGCCTCGGGTGACTCAGGCGCCAGCGCGACGACCTTCTCGAAATCCGCCTTCGCTTCGGCGACCTTCTTCAACTGCACGTTGGCCAGGCCGCGGTAGTAGTAACCCTCGGGCCTGTTCGCGTCGAGTCCGATGGCCTTGTCGAAATACGTGACCGCGTCGGTGGCACTGTCCTTGTTGAGGAAGAGGATGCCGACGTTGAGATACACGGTCGGATCGGAGATCGCCCAATCCGGCAGCTTCTCGAGCAGCGCCTTCCCTTCGGCGAGTTTGCCGCCTTCGAGATACAGATTCACGAGCAGCAGCGCGTTCGTGTGATTGGTCGTGTCCGTGGCGACGAGCGTCTGCAGCGTCTCCGTGGCTTTGGCCACATTGCCTGCCCTGTAGTGCGCCTGTGCCAGCACTTGCTGGACCTGGTCGCGGATCTTCTTGCGGTCGTCGGTATCGGCCGGGATCTGCGGCAGCGCATTTTCGAGCAACGCCGCGGCGCGGCTGCTGTTCGCCTTGACGTCATCGGCGGTGGCGGTCGCGCTGGTGCCGTCGGCCTTCGTGAACGAATCACCTTCGGCGATGCGCAGCAGCTCCTGCGCTTCATTGACTGCGCCGACGACTTCTTCAGGAACGTTGAGCGGGCCCGATTCGACCGGCACGGTGGCCTCGACAGCCGGCGCGAGCTCACTCTTGATCGGAGGGCTCATCTGCATCTCGCTTACGGCGGCGCTGCCGCGTACCGTTTCATAGCCCGGCGCTTCGATGTCGATGTTCCAGGTCCCGTTGACGAGACCGAGCACGGACCACGCGCCCTTCGCGTTCGTCTTCGTGACGACCGGCTTCGTGTTCGCGCCCGAGACGGTCACGGTCGCGCCGGCGACCGGCTTGCCGGTGCTCTTATCGGTGACCGAGCCCTGCACGCGTCCTTTGCCGCGCACCTGTGCGGCTGCCGGAAGCATGAGGAACGACGTGATGAACAGCGCGACGACGACGGTGATGCTCCGATGATGAGTGTGCAAGCCAATGCCTCCCGTGATTGGTGACATGAACCTCGTGCAGGCGGCGTAGTCTTCCATACGCATCGGGAAAAAGAAAAGGGCCCGCCGCTTTCGCGGCGGGCCCTTTGTCCTGAGGGCTGGTTACGAATGGATCAGAACGTCAGGCGCGCGCCGAGACGGAAGACGCGCGGCGACATCAGCTCCGTGATGCGGTTGCCGCTGGCGATGCCCATACGCGTGTTGCGCTGCATGATCGTCTGGCTGTTGAACACGTTGAACGCATCGAGCGAGACCGTGACACCGAGACCGGCCGGGAAGCGGAAGTCCTTCGCCAGGCGGAGGTCGAGGTTGTTCACGTTCGGATGACGGCGATCAGCCGGATCGTCGTCGATCAGCAGGTACTTGAAGCCTTCACTCGTATTGACGCGGTGGATGTCCGGTATGGCATAACCCTGACGGCCGACGAAGTTGAAGCCGAGCGAGGTCTCGATGAACGGGATCTGGTACGCGCCGGTGAGGTTGTACGCCCACTTCGAGTTGATGTAGACGCCCGGCTTGGCGCCGCTGCCGATACCGGAACCTTGTACGACGTTCGCGCCGTCGCAAACGGTGCAGCCGCTCTGCGGAGCGTCGGTCGCGCGCTGACGGGTCGGATCCGCGAACGCATCGTCGCCGACATCCTGAGTCCAGTCGGTGATCGAGACGTTACCGCGCAACATCCAGCGGTTGTTCATACGGCGGTTGAAATTCAGCTCGAGTCCCGTGTACGTCTGCGTGTAGTCGTCGAGATTCGTGATCACGCCGAGACCGGAGAAGTCATCGAGCTCGTAATACGGAAGGCTGTACGCGCCACGTCCCGGGCGCGTGCCCGTCGCTGGGCTCGCGGCCAAGTGATAGTCCGCGCGCGTGTAGAAGTCACCCGCACCGCGGGTTTTCTCATACCTGGTCGTGACGAAGTCGTGCATCGTGCGATAGGTGACGTTCGCGCCGACCGAGAGATCGGCCATGACTTCGGTCTCGAAGCCGAACAGGAGCTCGTCGGTGTGCGGCGGATCGATGTTCGGATCCCAGCGCGTCGCGGCGAGGTTCGAGCCCGGATTGTTGGGGTCGATCGAGCCACCGACGCCCTGGATGCCGAAGCCGAGGTCTTCGCAACCGGCCGGGCTGTTAGCCGGATCGATGCACAGCTCGTTCTGCTGTCCGATGAAGTCGTGGTTGAGGTCGACCATGTAGTAGTAGAGATAGCCGTACGACAGCGGCGATGCGGCGTACACCGTTGCGCCGCCGAGCTGATCGACGTAACGGTTCGCGGCGGCGCGCAGCAGCGTCTTCTTCTCGGTGCCGAGCGCGTACGTGAGGCCGAGGCGGGGCGAGATGCTCGTCCACTCGATGTCCTCTTCCGTGCCGGGGTAGTTGATCTGCGGGATGATGCCCGGGAAGTTGACGTTGGCCGGCAGCACGCCGGCGTCGATCGAGCCCGCCTGATTGTCGTAGCGGAGGCCGCCCTGCAGCGTCAGGTTGCCGAGCATGATGGTGTCGCCGATGTAGAAGTCGGTGGACTTGACGTTGTAGGTGAAGTTCGCATCCTTGTAGATGCCGACGAAGTACGCATCGCCCTGTCCGAGCACGCCGCCCGAACCGGCGACGTTGACGAACTGACCGCCCGGGAACGCGGTGATCGAGGTGACCGCCGCATCGCGGAAGCCGAAGCCGAACTTCAGCTCGTGATTGATCGAGCCGGTGCCGAAGAACGCAGCGGCGTCGGCGCGGTACTGCGTCTGCGGACGTTCGGTGAGATAGCTGTAATAGTTGCGGAAGTAGGAGCCGGCGTCTTCATCGAAGAGCGGCGGAGGATCGCTCTGGTTGCAGTCGAGCGTGTTGCAGCCCTTGCCGGCGTCGGCGATGAGCTGGAAGCCGCCTTCGACTTCCGAGAAAAGGCCGGTGAGATAGAAGTTCGGGCTGAAGACATGCGTGTCTTCGATCTTCCACATCGTCGGACCTTCGTACGACGAGTCCTGGTTCCACGCCGTTTCCGGAGCGCGGGTGGGACCGACGTTGCGGCCGATCTTGATCTTGTTGCCGAGCATCGCCGCGAGGCTGAAGCTGTTGGCTTCACCGAACTGCGCGTTCAACTTGCCGTTGAACGTCTCGAGCTCGGTCGCGTCGACGAAGCGGACGCCGTTGGTGAGCAGCGTGGCCGACAGCAGGTCGATGTTCTGCTGCGAGTACGCGCCCCACGCCCACAGGCGATCGCGCATGATCGGACCGCCGACTTCCACGCCGTAGTCGTCGATGTTCTCGATCTCGTTGACGAACTCGAGGTAGCCACGAATGACGTTGCCGTTCGCGTCGCGAACGAGCTCCGCTTCGAACGGAACGCTCGGATCGGACTGCCATTCGTTCTTGGTCGTCAGGTAGCGCGCCGAACCGCGGAAGTCGTTCGTGCCGCGCTTGGTGACCATGTTGAGCTGCACGCCCGGCGTCTGGATGCGAACGTCGGTGCCGCCCGTGGTGACCTGCATTTCCTCGAACGAGTCGAAGTCGTAGTAGGTCGGCGAGGAGCCGAGCGCGCCGACGTCGGTGATGTTGACGCCGTCGACGTTCCACGTCGACTGGTCGCCCGTCGTGCCCTTGCCGACGTACGTGGACTGCTGGCCGCTCTCATTGCCGCCGACGTTGACGCGGTCCATGAGGACGCCGGGGGTCTGCTGGAGGATGACCCACGGATCGCGGCCGCTCGGGACCTGATCGAGCTCCACGCGCGTCATCGTGGCGCCCGTGCCCGCTTTGCGCACGTCGAGGAGCGGTGCCTCGGCGGTGACGGTGATGGTCTGCGCAACCGAGGGGTTCAGCGTGATGTTGATGTCGGCGTTGCGGCCGATGTTCACGCCGATGCCCGCGCGTGCGGCTGTGCCGTAACCGGCCAGCTCACCGCGGAGCGTGTAGGTGCCGGGTCCCAGATTTGGGAACCGGAAGAATCCCTGGGAATCGGTGACGGTGGTCAGCGGAGCACCGACGCCGGTGAGGGTGACGGTGACGCCCGGAAGCGCCGCTCCGTCGGTGCCGGTAACGGTGCCGGTGATGCTGCCGGTCTGTATCTGCGCGTAGGCACCGCTGACCGCGAGCAGTGAAACGAGCAGTGCGGAGACGACCGCACGTATCCAATGGGGAGAGAACCGTTTCATATCAAAGGTCTCCTTTCCTGTGTTGCCGAACGTTTGCAGAATCCCAGCCTTTCCTGCCGGAACTCCCAAGAGGTGTGTTCTCAAGGACTTGAGTCGGTTTTTGCTGCATCGGAGGGAGGGCCCGAACTTCGGTTGGCCGTCAAATCCGTTCTTTTTTTTGAATTCGGGCGCAACTCTACCACCGGGAAGATGTGAAGAAAAGGCAACAGAAAGGACAAACGCCGCGAAGATCGTTCGCGGCGTTTGCGTGGCCGAGCCTTCCGGCTGCCTACGAGGTTAGCTGTCGGATTCGGGCTGGAAGCCCTACCGGCTTTTGGCCGGATTCACCCCGGACGGTGGCAAGCCGTCGCTAAATGGTTCCCCCGTTCCCCGGGCGCCGAGGATTAGGCGGCAAGGCCGCCACCAAAATGGCGACCGGGGGAGTCTACGCCGGGAGGAAGGGATGTCAACGGGAATCTCAGGATGAGGCAGGTCCGTTCTTTCCGGGGCACTTGCCGCGCGCGGGCGTATGGTATCTTGCGCGCCGCCCGCGAGCGCCCAGGTAGCTCAGTTGGTAGAGCAGAGGACTGAAAATCCTCGTGTCGGCGGTTCGATTCCGTCCCTGGGCACCACTCCTAACCCCTGAGGAGTGAGTGATTTAGCATCCAGAGTATTGGGCGTGTACCTCCTACGTACCTTCCTCGGCAGAATGGAGAACGCACAATGCTCTCTCTCTTCCGCCGCCACCTGAGGACGTGTCCTTCGCGCGAAAAAGGCCGCGCATGGAAGCGCTGCGGCTGTCCGATCTGGATGGGCGGCTCGATCGGCAACGAGAAAGTTCCCCGGCGCTCCCTGAACCTCACCTCATGGGAAGCAGCTGAAAATCTACTCGCCGAAATGAAAAAGGCGGGTTCAACCCAGGTCGTGGCCGTGGTGAAGCCGAAGACCATCGAAGAGGCAGTCAAAGTGTTCCTCGCGGATGCAGAGTTCAGAAACCTTGCGGAATCCTCGCTTCGCATCTATCGCCGCTTCATCGGGCGGCAGTTGCCCGCGTGGTGCACGCACAAAGGCTTCCAGTACGTGAAGCAGCTCACGTATGAAGAGCTGGCCGACTTCAAAGCATCATGGAAGATGCAGCCGGCAACGGCAGCAAAGCGGCTCGAACGGTCACTCGGTGAAGGTGTGCGAGAAGCACTACTCCGCGTGGGTGAAGGCGCGGCAAGTGCGGCTCACGGAGCGTGTGCGCACGACGTGGCCGAAACAGGAGCGAAAGCTCAAAGCAGTATCGTAGGGGGCGCAGTCGCCCCCTTTTTCGCGCCGCGGCACTGGCGTATCCTCGCGAGGGACATGGACTACCAGCGACTCACGCGGACGTACCTCGATTCTCACTCTGGCCGATAACTTTGCTGGTCTTTTCGCGCGCGTGCCAGACGGCTGTGTCTGGCACGAAGTACGCATGCCACCGCTTCGGGAGGTGAGCAAGATGGGATTTTTCAGCACTCTTTTTCGAGGCGAGAACGACAACAACCAGTCGGTCAAAGTGAAGCAGCACAACAACGACCTTGACAAGCAAACCGGTGAACGGCTCACTCACACGGAACCCGGTGAAAACAAGCACGTACACGAAACGTATACGCTTGACAAAGTGACTGGTGAATACCAGGAGTATCGCGGCGGCGAAAACGCGCCGGATCGTAGCTACAACCGCGACAAGTAAGGGGCATCGAACCTGAGAGCTAAGTACTCCATTCGCTAAATTCGCGCACAGGAGTAATCTTGGCGGAGACATTCGCGCGGGAGGGTGGGTGTGAGGTGGACGACGCCATATCGGATTGAGCTCAGCGACGATGAACGATCGGTGCATGCCGAGCGTGCCCGGTCGTCGAATGCGCCGTCCTGCTGCTGCCCTCCGAACATTGAAGGAGCGAGTATGGCGCGCTTCTACGGAGAGGTGCGTGGCCACCGGGGCCGCGCTACACGAATTGGTCATCGCGGTTTGCATGCGCATATCCGCGGGTGGAATGTGGGCGTCGAAGTGTCCTGCCGCATCCCCAGTTATGCACATGGACAGCTCCGATACCTCATGCTTGACTGTAGTTATCAATGGAGGGACTATTCGGAAAGAAGGAGGGCACAGCATCAAACGATGGCGCTTCGCTGCGCAGTCTTTTGGAAGCACAGCAACAAAACGAGAGAGCCGGTTCGTTCGCCGAGACAACATCGGCAATATTGAATTCATGGGCTTCACGAATGGAAAAGAGCAATCGTAGGGAGGTTGCGATCGAGGTTAGGCTGTTCCTGCCTACGCTCGTGAAGGTTCTGAAATCAATCGAGGGAGCCGATCACTTTGGCGAGGCGGTGAAGCACCCGAAGATGGAGAGAGAGCTATTTCAAATGCGAGCTGTCTTTGCCAAGGAGATACTTCACGATGCTGATGCGGCGGCCACATACGTCGGACATGTTCAGGCTATCGATCGGGAGATCGCGTCCGTCACCGATCTCCTAGTCGCTAAGGACAGCGAGCACTGATTCCGTCAGCATGCTGGGGTGTTTGGCCATCGCCCCGACGGCTTTCTTGCCTTCGGATCGCCTGCTGGGAAATTTCTGCTACCCGAGTTGTGGCGAGAATCTGTGCTACGGAGAGGGATTCTATTTTATGACGTGGTTTCGCTGAACAGCCGAGGGGCCGCTGCGGTTCATTTCGTTGCGGTGCGGGGTTCCTGCACGTGCGCCTTTTTGATGACGGTGACGCCTGACGTTAAAGTGGAATCAGTGTAGGTCGGAGCTCCGAGGCCCAAGGCGATGAGCGCCACATCGAGCTGGGAGCGGATCTCGGAAATGTGAATCGCCTTGATGAGCGTCACGCCGGCACTGATCGTATCCGTATACGTGCCAGCGCCAAGTCCCGCCGCCACTCGGACAGCGTCAATTGCCTGCCGGAGTTCCGTGAGATGCACAGCCTTCGCGCGCGTGCTGCCCACGACGAGCGGATCATCCGTGAAGAGGATCGTTGTAGCCAGGTCCAGATTGCTGAACGCGGAGACCCGTGTCGCGTCAGTCGCCCGCACCCGATACAGATAGGTCGTACCAGGCGTGAGGCCCGCGTCGCTGTGTGGACTGGTGGCATTCGCTGAAATCGTTGCGAAGTTGCTCGCGGTCGTGCCGCGCTGCAGTTCATACGACGCCGCCCCGGCCGAGGGGAGCCACGTGACCGACGCGGTGGTCGTCGATGTGGACGTCGCTGCGAGCGCTGTTGGTACTGGAAGGGGTGATTCTGCGGGCGTGAGTGCGTAGCTGCTAATGAAGCTCGACTCGACCGTGTTCGGATTGGCGATGGGATCGCCCGAGCCATCGAAGTTCAATCCGATGGCGATGGCGACGTCCTCGGGAGAACCACCAAGCGGCACGCTGGTCGTTGCAGCGGTGTCAGTCGAATGCCCGTTCGTGGTCGACGAGCCGTCGGTATCGACGACTCGCGTCCAACCCGTCTTACTACCTGTATCGGTTGGCGGGATGCCGCCGGCCGACCGCTTGAAGTAGATCGAATAGCTAGTGACGACGCTCGAGCCACTGTTGTTGAACGCCTGTGCGGCGGTCGAAGGCGCGCTCCAGGTGATGGTGAGATCGAGGTTACCGCCGGACGGAACGGCGCTGGTGATTGAGACCATTCCCGTTCCTCCGAGGTAGGGCGACGCGGTAGAGACGCATGCTCCTGCTACGCATGCCGTCCCACCGAAGCACCCGAGGCCACAGAGCGCCGACGCCTTAGCATCGAGGTCGTAGTTGAAGTTGCCCGAATTCCGGTCGGTGTTGATTGCCGCCCAGCGACCGCCGGTGTCGGCAGTGGGATTCTCCATCACCATGACGGTGCGCAGCGGTGCCAAGCCCGCGGAGGCGCAGTTCGCGCTGTTCAGCCAATTGATTCCGGTGACCGCCACACAAGGACTTGTCGCGCATTGCGCGCCGCTGCGGTTGAGGCATCCTACTGCGCAAGCCGTGCTGTTGAATGTCTGCGATGCACCGCCCGCGCTCCAGTGGCGCGCCACCGTCTCCGCGCCGACCTCGATGTTCTGAAAGACGGCGGGAGCGGACTTCTGGTAAAGCAGCGCCGAGCCGCACTCCGCCGCGTGTGCGACCGGCGACCCCTCGTGTATCGCAACGACGAATACCAAGCTGGCGAGCGCTCGCACGAGCGTCATCGGACGATGCATCATTCTCTTTCGGCCGTGCTTCTCAGTACGGCGCGCTCCATCAGTTCGCTTTGTAGATCGGAACCTGCCAGGCGATGGGTTGCCCGGGACTGTTGATCACGCCATACCCCGTGCCGATGGCGATCGGGAAAGGCGTATCGAGCGTGCTGGCACAGGCATAGGCGATGTACATCCCCGTGGTTGCATCACGCCGAATGATGGCTGTGGCCGCGGACCCGATGCTTGCGCAGACATCCGCCGCGTCGACTCCGGACGGCGGCGCGAGGTCGGGGATCTTGTGGTGATACGGAATCGATATCCAGCTCAGATTGCTCCCCGCCGTTGCCGGCATGTCGAAGGCAAAGACGTTGTCATGCGCTCCAAGCAGGGATGCTTCGACGATCTCGCCCGGCGCATTCACGACGCCGTAGGCCGTCCCCTTCACGAGCGTGAACGGTGTACCGGTATCGCCGCACGTCCAGGACACGAACGTCGACGACGCCTCATCCCAACGCATCACCGAGGCGACGGTCGACGGGCTTCCGAGGTCGCGGCAGAGATCCTCGACGTCAACCACGCTCGGCGTTCCAAAGTCTTCCGGGGAGTAAAAGTACGGCACGGAGATCCAGTTCGAAAAGCCACTCGGCTGCAAGCGGAAGCTGACCCGGAAGCCCATATTCGAGGCTGATGCCGGAGCGGCAAGCATCATGAGCAGCAAGACCGAGGTAGCTGATTTGACTGGGTTCATTCTGCCTCCGCGGCATGCGTCATGGTGTCGCCTCTTTCAAGGCCTCAAGCAGCCGTGTCTTACGGTGTTCCATCTCGACCAAGGCAGGATGGCGAGCCATGACAGCATCATCTCTGGCATCACCCAGGAGACCATCCAATTCCTTGAGCTTGTAGCGATTCGTAGACTCCGCCATGGTCCTCCACAACAGGCCAGGCTGATCGAACGCTGGAAAGCGCTTCATGAACGATCCACGCCATTGCCGTAGGTCGCGAGGACGCTCGAGGAACTGCATTCTTACGAGCTCAATGTACGGGTCCAGAATGCTCGGGTCGGCCAATTGCACCCGAGGCCGCGGCGGATCGCCATGGCGAACCACGAAATACGAGTGCATGCAACCTAACCAACCGGTCTTGCAATCCTTGAGGATTGCCACAGCAGGATCATTAATATCGGTGATCGTTATGGTCTGCGGTTCGGATCGGACCGTTCTGATGTCCTCCATTCCATAAGACGATTTCCACTTCCCGTTGGCCAGACGAAGAGTCTTGGCCACTCTTGCGGTCGCTGTCACTGTATAGGTCCCAGCGCCATTTAGCCGAAAACTATTATCCAGCGTTTCGGCGAAGACGCGCCGAGAGGCCGGTCTGACGATCTGTGATTCATCGACGGCGCCAGAGGCTCTTTGAACCACCGCCCCAACATAAGGAAGCACCTTACCGTGCTCGTCAGCTACCTCAAATGATGCGCCGGTCGGCCCGCCCCCAACGCTGATGATCATGGTGTCGGTACCGCTGTTCTCTGCGACAAGCCAGACGGCCACTGGCTCGCCTCGATAAAACGCCGTCTTATCGAAGAACGTCGTCAATGTAAGTTTTTCATCAGCAACGGCCGCCGAGCATATGCCGACACATAGCAACGCCACGATAGTGTGTTTCATAATAGCTCCCCTATAGCGGGTCACTTCCAATCCGTATCGACGGAGCGCCGAACATACCTCCCCATAACTCATCTGCCGCAAACTCATTGATGTCGCCTGCTCGATGAGGATATGTCGGAGTCGTGCAGATCGCTGGAAAAGGAAGACAACCGGCCATCACGGTCTCCTGCGGTGGTGTCGGCCCGGCACAAGACTGGCCGCTCGCCCCACACCACGCGACTGTGTTCGACGGATCTTCCGCTAAACCGAATTGGTGACCAACCTCGTGAATGAGGATCTGCCGAAGGTGATTGACTTGTTGAGCAGCACTGCAAGGAGAGCCCGTTTCGCCAGCACATTTTGCAGCGTTATTCTTGCCAGCTACAAAGACGAAGTTCAACGCAGAGACGCTCAGTCCGTTTGTGTTCGTGGTGGCGACTTCACCCACGCCCATCACGTGAACGTAGTTTGTAAGATCCTTGTGTACCTTGCCATTGCCGAACCACACGTCCGAAAAAGCGATTTGTTGCGCCTCAGTCGCAAGGTCCTCCAAAGGCCTGAATGGCAGAACTGTGGAGCGGGATGGCCGATATACAAGCTCGACGTAGCCATCGTCGAAACCTCGGTATGCGGTACTCATGTCCGCTTCATAGAAGCCCGCCGCCGGACGCCCGACGAATCCGCTTCGGGTGACTTCATACGATCTGGAAAGAGCCGACGTGAGAAAGAGCGTCCCGGGTGCCCCGGGCGTGATGCTCGCGATCGTCTTCTGTTCAGGGTCGTCGTTCACGCTGTCGAAGATGCTGACCGTCTCGCCGATGACAAACCCGGCCGCCGCCGTATTACTCACCTCGACCTGTGTCGCCCCTGCGGCGGCGGGCTGCGCGAGATCCGTTCCCTTCTGGAACATTTTGTCCATCTCTATGAAGACGCGCTTCCAGGCCGTAACGTTTCCGGTCCGCGCGATCACCGGCTGTCCTGCGAGCGGCGAGAAACGCGCGAGGACCCGGAAGTTGTCGCCGGCGGCGGATTCTGCCGAAAAGCGAAGAATCGTCGTGGCGACCCCGTTCGCGTCCGTCACGGCGTTTTCGGGGACCGGCGTCAGAAGAGGTCCGAGGTTGTCGGGGCCGGTGCTCGTGTCGTAGGGAGCGCTGCTCGGCGGATCGATGGTCTCGAAGTGGATCGTCACACCGGCCCGAGGAGGATAGACGCGCGCCTCAATCCGCACCTGTCCCGGTGTGGTCTGGTAGGCACTCGGAAAGGCCGCGCCGATGCAGCCGGGGGTATTCGCGGCGTCCGGACAGTTGGAGATGAGCGCGCGAATGTTCTCGCGCGGCAAGAGCTCGAGCCGCAGATCGTCCAATGCCACGACGCGGCTTTTCTCCGCGACATACAACCGCGTCTCACGCGGTGTCGTGTCCGACTGGCCGAGCGTGGCCATGCGCGGGGACGTCAGTCCGCCGACCCGCTTCACGAAGCGCTTTAGTGGATCCGCGAGCGGATGATAGAGCGCGATGGTCCCGGCTCCTTTGTCGGTGATGTGCAGGGTGCGTGTGTCATCGAAAAAGAGTCCGGCGGGCTCGGTGACCTTCGGCGATGAGATGACGGTGGTGACTGACGTGACGTCGGGATTGGCGTCGGGGTCCGGCGCTGTCTGGGTCACCTTGAGGAGACTCGACCCGGACGACACGTAGAGATCGCCGAAGACCTTCGTTCCGACGGTTCCATTGCTGTCGAAGGCCATCCCGGCCAGACCAGCGACATTGCTCGCGCCGTAGTCGTTGTTCGGGAATGAAAATCCGGTGGCGTAGGTGGTCCGGCCCGAGATGTCGCCAATGCGCCGGATGGCGTTGTTCCGCCTGTCCGCGAAAAAGACGTAGTTCGTACTCGCGGGGGACGTTCCCATCGAGACGCAAGCCACCGGATCGCTCGTGGCGACGCCGGCCGCGACAGGCCATGTGCTCTCGCCAGGGAACAGGAGATCGTAGTAGCGAATGGTTCCCTGATTGGAATTAGCCGAGCTGGCGTTCGAATAGAAAAGGCGGCCGTTGGACATCCGCGGCAGACCGCGAATGTTCGCGACTCCTCCGCGTGTCGTCTTCGTCCAACCGCCAAAGGGATCGATTTCGATCAGACTGGTATTGAAGGAAGCCTGAGTGTCGATCACGAACAGATGGTTGTTCGTGGGGTACGTGGCAATCCCCATGAGTGTCACAAAACCCGTCACCGGCGTGACGGCAAAGTCGAGCGCATTGGATATCAGACGTCCAACACGCACCTGGACCGAGCCCGAAGAGAGACCCGGCGGAACCGTCACATTCAGTGACGTCGCCGTTCCGCTGTTGACGACCGCCAGACGGCCGTTGAACGTCACGAAGTTCTCCGGATAGTGCTGCGAGAAGCCGCTCCCCGCGATGGTCACGGTCGCACCCTCGGCGCCCGTGTTCGGTGTAAGACTCGTGATGACGACCGTCTGCTGCGGCATACCGGCGCCGCCCACGGCGAGCGAGGATTCTCCCGGCCCGACGACGTCGTAGTAATACACGACGGCCGTTGCCTGCTGCGCTGCCGCGTCGGTATACGTCGTCGCTGCCTGATCGGTACTGAGTGTTTCGGTATTAGTGGTGAGATCGGCCGATTGGCCCCGAAAGACGTCAAACGGTCCGGTACCGTTGATCGTAACCAGCACATCCTGAGAGTTCGGCTTCGTGAGGGTGATCTCTGTCTGGGCCCGCAGAGAGACAGTCAGAACCAAAGAAACGATCAGGAGAAAAAGCGGACGATGAACAGGAACCATTCCTCCCAAAGCCAGACGCTTCATACGTTGATCCTTGCCCTTCGAGATTTTCAGACTGCATTTGGACGCGGGCAGCGTAACGCAAATGGTAGTCATTCCGTCAAAAAATTGGTAATGCGGCCGATCACGCTGTTGTTCGCCGCTGCCGCCGTCTGCCCGGATGTGCCGACCGCACAGGAGAAGACCAGCAAAGTTAACGGCCAGATCCCTCGGTGTAGGGTTTCTTCTCCTGGTAGAGTCGCAGACGGGCCTCGGCGCGTCGGAGATCACTCTCGACCGAACTGCGTGCCGAGTTCCGGTCGTTCATCTTCTCCTTCAGCAAGGCAATCGACTGTGTCTGCGACTGGACGGCTCGGTCGAAATCTCCCGCACGGGCATATGCTGCCGCGAGGGTGCCGTGGAATCTCCAGTTCGTCGGATCTTCTGAGACTGCATAGGATGCAAGTTCAACTGCCGATTTGCTGTCCTGCATGCTCTGTACGGGAGTCGTGGCTCGAAACCACGCGAGGCTATTCCACGCGTGGGGTTGTCTGCCCTTGGCGTTTTCAGTTAATCGCTTGAGCTTTCGACTTGCTTCGCCCTGTGCGACCGATTCAGCGCGCCGAGCTGCTGCGAGTTTGGCGCGCGTCTCAGCCTGACGCCGAGTATCGTCGTTCTGTATCGCCTCCAACTTGAACATCCCGCGAACGTGCACCCAGCCGCTTTCGTGCTTCTCGAAATGGGCCGTGCCGCGGAATATCTCCCATTCGCCGGGCAACCGCTCCACGGTCCTCGTACTGCACTCGCGCCAGCGCTCATCATAGAGCGACACACCGATACAATCTTCATTCGCCCCTTGAGGCCACTCGATCGTCCCGATGAAACGAAGCGTGTAGGTCTTGACTCCGAATACATCGCTTTGGATGCCGTCGGTCTTGCGGAAACTGCTGACCCGGAAGCGGCTCGCGTCATAGCGCAGCCGCCCCGTCAAGTGTTCGCGGAAGGCGCGCTCGCCATTCGCCTCGTCGGGCAGCCCGGCGCCGCAGGCAAAGACAAGGGACATGTCCATGACGTAGACGAACGGGACTCTCCTCATCCGATATCCCTCCGATAGGTGACGGATGTCGAAGCCGCCAGGCGATCGAGCATTCGCCGAATCTCTTCAACCTGGGATCGTGCCCGACATTAGGCATGCTGTAAAGCTGTAACGACCGCTCTTCTACGATTCTCCGGGGATGGTCACGAAGAAGAAGTCGAGCGAGCCGGAAGAAGAACCCGGAATCACCAAGTCAGGCGTCAAGAAGACGATCTGGCTTCACCACGACGAAGCCGAGACGCTTCGCCAGCGGGCTTTCAACGACCGCCGCTCCGAGGCGTCGATCATCCGCGAGGCGCTACGGCGCTATCTCCGGATTGCCGACTGATCGGGCTTCGCGAGGAGAGCGCACAAGCACGAATCACGTTCCCTCACGCCTGCCGCGGCCTCAGTGGCGTGGCCTTCTCCGCGACCCGCGGCCGCAGCGCACGCGCGATTCCCACGAACGTCTGATGATTGAGCGGGAACTCCAGCAGCACGTGCAACACGCTCAGGACGTAGAACGCGGCGAAGCCGTGTTGGTAGTTGATTGCGTAGAGCGCCATGCCGCCGAGCCATAAGGCGACGATCGCGACCGCGCGGGTGCGCGGGACCTCGTGCCAGCGGATGATCGACGTCTTCGAGAACCAGTTCAAA